>WBZY01000120.1_pt1 | contig 82208 bp, 79 predicted proteins | sample 5204191 | NCBI WGS metagenome assembly WBZY01 (sample SAMN12344363, study PRJNA552823) | activated sludge metagenome | biome: Activated sludge suspended growth; feature: Anammox Sidestream; material: Wastewater; isolation source: activated sludge from anammox sidestream of wastewater treatment... | reverse complement strand
TTGATGCTGTATTGATTCTTTTTTCCGCAATCGGTATCGAGTATCTGATCAGGAAGCCAAATCATATCCTGTATATTCATTGACAATCCTTTAATATAGGTCAAATAAAATGAAGATCGGAATTGATGCGAGATTCTTAACTCATCCTCAGAAAGGCGGATTTAAGACGTATACCGAAAATCTCGTACTTGCACTTGCTCAGCTAGACAAAAAAAACGATTACGTTTTGTATCTTGATCGGCAGCCGCTTCGTGATAGCGTACTACCTAGCCAGCCGAATTTCAGACATACGGTGATCCCAGGAAATCATAAATTATATGGAATGCCCTGGAGAGAACAGTATGCCCTGCCCCGACAGATCAAGAAGGATAATCTTGACCTGTTTCATTCCCCTTGTCTGACTGCTCCGATAGTGTTTGACACCCCTCTTGTTGTTACGATACACGATATGATCTGGTATCATCCAGACAGGTACTCCAAACAGAAAATGGGACTTCATAAGAGAGGGATAATGCGATGGTATTATCAGACAGTGCCTCAAATTGCGATCAGAAAAGCGCGGGCTGTAATTACAGTATCTGAAGCTGCCAAGCAAAGTATTCTTGCGCATATGCGCATTCAGAATGACCAGATAATTGTAACTCATGAGGCAGCCAGTGAATTCTATCGTCCGCTAGGTTACCATGGCGCGCAAAGCTATATTGCCCAAAAATATCAAGTAAATTCCAGTTTTATCCTGGGAATTGGATCGGCAGATCCCAGGAAGAATATCAAGTCACTAATCCAGGCTTATGCCGTCTTACCAGAGTCGTTCAGAAACGACTATCATCTTGTGGTTGTGTGCAATCACAAATCCTTGGTTTTAGAGTCTTTAAAGGAAGTTGAACAATCGGGAATTTTACAATGTGTTCATTTTTTGGAGGAGGTTAGCGATCAGGAATTGGCATATCTATACAATTTGGCTGCGCTTTTTGTTTTTCCGTCCTTGGAGGAAGGTTTTGGATTGCCGCTTCTAGAGGCGATGGCGTGTGGAACTCCGGTCCTAGCTGCAGATAACTCATCCATCCCCGAGATTGTTGGGGATGCAGCGTTGCGCTTTAACGCTGAGGATGTAAGAAAGTTGGCGGAGCTGATATCCAAAGTTCTTTCCAATCCGACGCTGCAACTTGAAATGAGAGAGCGAGGGATTGCCCGAGCGGCTGATTTTTCGTGGAAGCGATGTGGGATGGAAACAATCGCTGTATATAAAAAAGTTATTGAAGGCGAAAATAAATTATCCTTGGTACGAACTGTATGAACGTTCACTGGGAGGATTAGAAGATATGTTTTGTTCAGCAATCATTCCAACAATTGGTCGCGCGTCGCTGACCCGCGCTGTTCATAGTATCTTGGATCAAGGTTTTACTGAGGCTGATTACGAGATCATCGTAGTCAACGATACTGGAAATCCATTGCCTCAAATGGAATGGCAACACTCTCCACGCGTGCGGACGATCGTTACGCAGAAACGCGAACGTTCTGTGGCTCGCAACACAGGCGCCGCAGTTGCCAGAGGAAGGTATCTGTATTTTCTTGATGATGACGATATTATGTTGCCGGGCGCCTTAAGTGAATTTTGGGAGTTATCCCAAAAGACAGATGCAAGATGGCTGTTTGGGGGATATCAGACAGTGGATAACGATGGTCAAATTGTCGCGGAATTCCGCCCAAATCTTGCGGGTAATATCTCGGCTTGGCTAATTGCCGGGGAGGGCATTCCGTTGCAAGCGTCAATGTTTCGAACTGACGTATTTTATGAAGCAGGAGAATTTGATGTTTTTTTTACAGGCGCTCAAGATCGTGATTTGGAAAGAAGAATATCCATGCGGTGCAACGTTTGCAATACACCGTTTTGGGTAGCCCAGATACGAGTTGGACAGGAGCGGAGTAGTACTGATTGGTCAAGGTTACGAGAGTTTGACCGGTGGGGTCGCGAAAAGGCTTTTGATCAACTGAACTCTTTTCAGTCAATATGGGATTCTGCACAAGGCAAGAGTCATCTACATGGAAGAGTCTGCCGTGCCTATTTAGCTTCTGCGGTGTGGAATCTCACTCGGAAGTTTTTTTCTAAGTTTTTCAGTCGACTATTTTTATGCGGAGTTTTTGGTATTCCATATATTTTTTCACCTGCTTTTTGGAATGGAGTCTGCACTCGCATCCCTCGGCTCGGGAGTTTCGAAGCCAGGTAGTAAAGACTTTCTGGTTCTTTGGGAATAATAAATTTGATGGCCTGTCTGACATGTTCGAAGCAGGTTGTGATGTTATGCCCATAGATGGCGTGGACTTTCAGTCGGCGTTCACATCATCCATGGACATGTTTTGGAAGTCTGCTCAACAAATGCATGTTTGGCTAATAGAAAACGCTGCCAAACAAGTCGAGTTAGGAAGACTGGCTTATCAAAAACTCTTCTCACTCGTGGATTCCCAAATAAATGAAAATTAAGGATCTTATAAATGGTAGGCAATAGCCCCAGAGTAAGTATTGGTCTGCCTGTACACAACGGAGAAAAATATCTGGAAGAAGCATTAGACTCTATTCTTGCCCAGACTTACAAAGATTTTGAAATTATCATTTCCGATAATGCTTCAAATGATAAAACCCAAGATATTTGCTTGAAGTATGCCCAAGACGATGGAAGAATAAAATACCATCGCAATGATAAGAACTTGGGCGCTGCGCCGAATCACAATCTTGTCTTTCGAATGGCGCGCGGAGTTTATTTTAAATGGTTTGGCTATGATGACAAAATTTCTCCTGATTTTTTGTTCGAGTGCATAAAAGTCCTTGACGCTAATCCGGATGTAGCGCTATGCATGCCAAAGACAAATCTAATTGATGAGCATGGGCAATTTATAGGGGAACTGAGTTACAAGGCAGATGCCGGATCGCCAGCCCCTCATAAGAGATTTGGGAATTTTATTTTCCATAATGAAGCGGGTGATTATGTCTATGGATTAATGAGAGTGGATAAAATTTCGCAAACTTCATTACATGGAAGTTTTCCATCTTCTGATTTGGTGTTTTTGGCAGAATTAACCTTGTATGGAAAATATTACATACTTCCCGATCATTTATTTTATCGAAGGTTTCACTCAGAACAGTCGACAAAGAGCAATTTTCGGATAGAAAGATCGCGCGTTCTTTGGTTTGACACATCCCTAAAGTCAAAGGTCATATTGCCGAAATGGATGTATCTATTTGGTTACCTAAGATCGGTAAAGAATGCTCCAGTAAATTTTTTTCAAAAGGTTTACTGTTATTTTCAAATTTTTCGTTGGGCGCTTATTCCCCCACATTTTAGAGCCCTTGGCAAAGATGTTCTGTTGGCGGCTCGAAAAATTATTGTTGGTTTGCTGTCTTTGCTTATAATAAGGAACGACGACGCGGACAATGTCGAAAAACTTTAACTATTGTACTTCGCAGTTTATTAATGGAATTTTGGAGCATCATTGAGGAAGATAAGAAAAGAAGTTTCAAATAAAAAATTCTCTAACCTACGACTTTTGATTATCGTTACTATCTGTATGTGTGGATTAACAGCCTTTGGAGGTCTTGGTCGTAGATATTCCGGTGATGTTTTTTTCAACCATATGATAGTCTCGAGTGGAGAGTTGGATGGTTTATGGTTGAAGAGTGTGGGGGATGTGAACGGAGATGGGCGGGTGGATCTAGTGGCTGGCGGGAATAGTGCGGGAGGGCTGGTGTGGTATGAAAGCCCGAACTGGACCAAACACACGATCGACAGTGGCAGCGGTTTCAGCACCGATGGGGAAGTAGTGGACATGGATAAAGACGGTGACCAGGATGTTGTAGTTTTGACCGACAGGGATCTGCGTTGGTACGAAAACCCGAATTGGACTGTACATATCATCGAAAACCGAGTACTGCACGATGTGGAAGCACACGATCTGGACGGGGACGGAGACATTGACCTGGTGGCACGCGACCAGGGTGAATTCGGACATACTGGGGATGAACTGCATTTCTACCGACAGGATACACCAACCTCTTGGTCCCACCGCTCGATCAATTGTGCCAATGGTGAAGGCTTACGCCTAGTGGATATGGATCGAGACAACGATCGGGATGTGGTCATCGGCGGCGCTTGGTTCGAAAACACCAGGGATATCATCGAAGGGGCATGGAATTCCTACACCTACACGACTGCCTGGACGCATCCAAATGTCTTTGTGGGCGCGGGCGACCTCAATCAGGATGGGCGAGCGGACATTGTGCTGGCGCCCGCGGAACTGGCAGGTGGTAGCTATCGGATCTCTTGGTTTCAAGCGCCAGCCAACCCGAAAACTGGCAACTGGACGGAACATATTGTCGAAGACAATGTGGAAACGGTGCAACACTTTGTGGGTGTCGCAGATATGAACAATGATGGTGGGCTGGACATCATAGCAGCCGAAATGGAGCAGGGCAGTGATCCGGATGAAGTCAAGGTATATCTCAATCAGGATGGTGTGGGAGGAGGCTGGACGAAGCAAGTGATTGCCACCAGCGGCTCGCACAGCATGCGTATTCTGGATGTGGGCAATGATGGCGACCAGGACCTGTATGGCGCCAACTGGCAGGGCAACCAACTTGACCTCTGGCTCAACCAGACCTGTCAGCAAACCCTGGATCATTGGGAACGACATGTCATCGATGCATCCCGCCCTTGGCGTGCTATCTTCATTACTGCCGGGGATATGGACAAGGATGGTCTGCAGGATATTGTCACGGGTGGTTGGTGGTACAAGAACCCCGGCGACCCAAGTGGAAACTGGATGCGTAACGCTTTCGGCGGCTCGCTCAACAACATAGCGGCCGTATACGATTTCGACGGAGATGGAGCGCTGGATGTATTGGGCGCCACTGGGCAGGGCTCAGATGCGGATCCGCATTTCGTGTGGGCGCGCAACAATGGGTCCGGATCATTCAATGTCTTGAGCAATATCAATCAGGGAGGTGGAGACTTTCTACAAGGGGTAGCAGTTGGGAGCGTGGAAGGTGGCGGCGATCGCAAAGTTGCACTCTCCTGGCATGAACCTGATAATGGGCTCCAGATGCTGTCGGTTCCGACCAGCCCTCTGGTTGATCCCTGGACGATACAAAATATCTCGGCTGTGTCACAGGATGAAGCCCTAAGTATGGGCGATATTGACCGGGATGGTGATCAGGATTTGCTTTTGGGAACGATCTGGTTGGAGAAAAACGGTCCTTCCTGGATCCAACATGCCCTGCACAGTACCAGCGGCGCACCTTATGGAGAAAGCGATCCTGATCGCAATCGTCTAGCAGACATCAATGGAGATGGGCGTTTGGATGCGGTAATTGGGTATGAAGCGATCAGTGTGACGGGTAAACTGGCATGGTATGAGCAGGGCCTCGGCGTAACGGCGATTTGGGCGGAGCATGTAATTGCCAGTGTCACGGGACCAATGAGTTTGGATGTGGCAGATATGGATGGGGACGGGGATCGGGATGTGGTGGTGGGCGAGCACAACCTGGATGATCCGGCAAGCGCGCGTCTGCTGGTCTATGCAAACGTTGATGGTATGGGAACACAGTGGCAGGCACATCTGGTTTACCAAGGCGACGAGCACCATGATGGCGCCCAGGTAGTGGACATCGATGGCGACGGCGATCTCGATATCCTCTCCATAGGCTGGAACCACTCCAACGTCCTCTTGTATCTCAACTCAAACCCGGGATGTTCCAATATATCACCTACTCAAACTGCCTCTTCTGTGCCAACGCTACCAACCTTGTTTTCTACTCAAGCGCATGTGACTGCCCTCCCATCCCCAACGCCAAGCCAAACTGACAATACCTCGCCCTGCTTGGGTGTTTTGCTTTTTAGCATAGCATTACTTTTGATAAGTAAAGTGAAAATTAATTATTAGAACCTATCTCAAAAATAGTTTCGGATAAAAATTACGATGCAAGCCAAATGGACGAAAGCGAGGTAATTCTCAAGGAAACGGTCATAGCGAACCAGAATGCGACGATAGTTTTGTAACCAAGCAAACAAGCGTTCCACTTTCCAGCGTCTTCGATAGCGACGCAACGTGCGACCATCCTGGGTCTTTGGCTTCTTGCGATTGGATTTATGCGGTGCAATCAACAGAATGCCTCGCTCAGCTAGTTGCTCATCCAAAGGATCACTATCGTAAGCTCGATCTCCGATCAAGCGCTCAGGGTTTTCGTCCACCAAGCGATCCTCCAAGGTCTTCTCCACTAGCTTGACCTCATGCGGTGAAGCACTTCCAACGGATACGGCGACAGGAAAACCAGCGCCATCTGCCACTGCCATGAGCTTTGTACCCTTGCCCCGCTTGGTTTTTCCCACCCCTGAGCCCCTTTTTTAGCCATGACAAAGGTGCCATCGATGAAACATTCCGTCAAATCCAGATCGCCTCGTTCTTTCACATCCTGTACCAGTTTCCTGAGAATGGTTTCAAACGTACCTGTGTTGACCCATTCCTGGAAACGTCTATGGCAGGTTTGGTACGGTGGATACCGATTGGGCATATCGTGCCAAGGCGCTCCAGTTCGCATGACCCACAGAATGCCGTTCAAGATGGCACGACTCTCCACGCGTGGTCTGCCTTTTCCGTCTGCCCGTTTTACCGTTTTAGGTAATAAAGGTTCTACCACTGCCCATTGTTCGTCGGTAAGATCCATTGGCTCGCTCCCAACTCGGGTTTGAGCCTCAGTCTACCATTTTTGAGATAACTTCTAGGTTTACATGCAAATCACAAAACCGTGTCCCAGTTGTTATTCAAATGATGTCTTTATCTTTCACGAAGCTCTGAATACGCCAGTTAATAGCGTTTTGTTGTTGAATTCACGGAAAGAAGCTCTGAATTTTACGAGGGGTGATGTTATTTTGGGGTTTTGCAGATCATGCGGTTTTATCTATAATCTTGTTTTTGAGCCTCATTTACTCGAATACTCCAATAGGTACGAATCGACGCAGGGATACTCGCAGACATTTAATAATTTTCAAATTATTTTGGCTGAGCAATTAATTGAAAAGTATAATTTGCACAACAAAAATATTGTAGAAATTGGTTGTGGGCAGGGAGAGTTTTTATCTCTTCTTTGCGCCAACGGGAAAAACCGCGGTTTAGGTTTTGATCCCGTTTATGATAGTGACCGCAATAACCGGGAACATAACAAGCAGATAACGTTCATTAGAGATTTTTATTCCGAAAAATATTCATATATAGATGCTGATTTTGTGTGTTGTAAAATGACCCTTGAACATATCCAGAATACAGGAAGTTTTATTGGTATGCTTGGCCGCATCCTTAGCGGGAAACCCCAAACGGTGGTTTTTTTTCAAGTGCCAGATATTGATCGCATTTTGCAAGAAATTGCGTTTTGGGATATTTATTATGAACATTGCTCATATTTTAGTTTGGGCTCACTGGCTCGTTTATTTCGCAGATGTAACTTCGACGTTGTATCCTTGGAGAAGGCATATAGTGATCAATATCTAATGATAACTGTCAGACCGGGCATTGGGTTAAATCCAGCGTTGGATAGTGAAGAAGATTTGTCAAATTTAACCGCTTCCGTTGAGAATTTTAGCCGGGGCTACAAACTTAAACTTGAAGAATGGCAGAGAAACTTGGATGCGATGGAACAGGCTGGAAAGCGTATTGTGATTTGGGGGGCAAGCTCTAAAACTGTTGCTTTTTTGACCGCGCTGAGAGAGAAAAATGGAATTGATTATGTTGTTGATATTAACCCTAGGAAAAAAAACACATATATAGCTGGCACCGGACAAAAGGTTGTGGATCCGGAATTTCTTGTAGGGTACAAACCAGATATTGTCATTGTCATGAATCCAATATATATTGAAGAAATACAAGATATTCTTGGTAGAATGATGGTGAGTGTTGATCTCCTAACCCTTTAACTCCATGGTACCGTGTCCGCTAAAAAGGAATTAAGAACTGCCGATATGCATGAATAAGGGAAACATGAAAATAATTTTCGATTTGTTCAGGAAATTATTGCATATACCCATCGCTGATTTAGGCTGCTTGAAAGATTGGTTTCTCTAAATATCTTAGGAGAAGAGATGCTAATTACGGCTCAGAAAGTAAGTTGGTTAGATTAAAAATGCTTATACGATGTTTTATAAGCAGTTAGTCGAAAATAATTAGAGATTATTTCTGTCATTGCGAGCCCGGATGCGAAGTAATCTTCATTACCATAAAGGGAATTGCTTCGTCGGGCAAAGCCCTCCTCGCAATGTCGGGATAGCTGGTTTATAAAAACATTCGACAGACTGCTTTGAATACCGAAGAAAGACATTAAAAACATGAATTTTTACAACAAGAATCAGGAGCAATTATGCGGATTCTAGTAACGGGTCATAATGGATATATTGGAACAATCTTGGCGCCTATATTAATGAATGAAGGCCATCAAGTGGTGGGTATGGACAGTGATTTATATCGACGCTGTACATTTGGCGATGAAACGGCCCACATTGATGAGCTGAGAAAAGATATTCGGGATGTTGAATTGGCTGATTTGGATGGTTTTGACGCTATTATCCACTTGGCAGCCTTGTCAAATGACCCTCTGGGAAATTTGAATCCTCGGCTTACTTATGAAATAAACCATATTGCCTCAGTTCGTTTGGCTGAGTTAGCTAAACAAGTAGGAGTTTCTCGATTTATTTTTTCATCTTCATGCAGCACTTATGGAGCTGCAAGCGACGAGATGTTAACAGAAGAAGCTGAGTTTCATCCAGTTACACCTTATGGCGAATCGAAAGTATTTGTAGAACGCGATGTTTCTAAGCTAGCATCAGATAATTTCAGCCCCACCTTTTTGCGCAATGCAACAGCTTATGGCGTTTCGCCGCGTCACAGATTTGATATCGTCCTTAATAATCTAGTTGCTTGGGCATATACTACAGGTTTAGTTTATCTTAAGAGCGATGGCAGCCCATGGCGACCCATAATACATATAGAAGATATTTCACGGGCATTTGTCGCAGTGCTTAATGCCCCAAAAGATTTGGTGCACAATCAAGCCTTTAATGTAGGCATCAATGATGAAAATTATCGTATCCGTGATTTGGCTGAAATTGTTAAGGAAACAGTTCCGGGTTGTAGGGTTGAATATGCTAAAGATGCAGAACCTGACAAGCGAACTTATCGGGTTGATTTTAGCAAAATAGCCCAAACATTATCCGAATTCAAACCTCAATGGACTGCCAAGCAAGGCGCAAAAGAGCTATATGATGCCTACGAAAAGCACCAGATTATACTCGAAGAATTTGAAGGTCCAAAATATAAAAGGATAGATCACATAAACCAATTGCTGGCCGCAGGTGATTTAGATTCTACATTGCGCTGGCGACAATAAAGTTGTTTTCGTATGTAAATTTGTAGAGGAATATAGTCCATGACCGATACTGTGCTTGATACCAACACAATTATTGCAAGCCCTGTTTGTAGATTTTGTGGGACATTATTGCAGCGAACATTTGTGGATTTAGGCATGTCGCCCTTGTGTGAGAGTTTTTTGAATGCCGATCAACTCAATGGGATGGAGCCGTTCTATCCGTTGCATACATATGTTTGTGAAAAATGTTTTCTGGTTCAGCTTGAAGAATATGTTAGTCCGGAAGAAATTTTCACTGAATATGCTTATTTTTCGTCTTATGCTGATAGTTGGTTAGAGCACGTCAGGAATTATACTGACTTGATGATTGATAGGTTTGGGCTTGGCGGCCACTCTAGTGTAGTTGAACTTGCTAGCAATGATGGTTATTTGCTTCAATATTTTGTTAAAAAGGGTATTCCAGTTTTAGGTGTTGAGCCAGCCGCTAATGTAGCCAAGGTGGCTGTAGAAAGAGGAATCCCGACCTTGGTTGAATTTTTTGGGTCTCAATGCGCACGACGTCTAGTCGAGGAAGGCGCTGGGGCTGACCTGATTATTGGCAATAATGTTCTGGCTCAGGTTCCTGATTTGAATGATTTTGTTGAAGGGATTAAGATATTTTTAAAACCAACCGGTACTGTCACAATCGAATTTCCTCATCTTTCTCGATTGGTAGAACAAAATCAATTTGATACTATATACCATGAACACTTCTCGTATTTCAGCTTTTTTTCTGCAGAGAAAATATTTGCATCTCATGGGCTTAGGTTATTTGATGTGGACGAGTTGCCTACGCATGGAGGCTCAATAAGAATTTATGCATGCCATCAGGATGATGACACAAAGTCCGAAGGAGGGAACGTTAAAAGGCTTAAAGAGTTTGAAAAAGAGGAGGGTGTAACGAGTCTAGCCTATTATGAAAGTTTTGGTTCACAGGTTAAGGAGACAAAACGAAAGATTCTTTCCTTCTTAATCGATGTGAAACAGAAAGGACAGACGATCGCGGGATATGGAGCACCAGGTAAGGGAAATACATTGCTCAATTATTGCGGAATCCGTACGGATTTTTTAGACTATGTTGTGGATCGTAATCCGTATAAACATGGGAAATATACACCCGGTACACATATTCCTATTTACCATCCTGACAAAATGCGGGAGACTAGGCCCGATTATGTAATGATTTTGCCTTGGAATTTAAAAAATGAGGTTATGGGACAACTGTCATACATTCGTTCCTGGGGTGGGAAGTTTATCGTTCCTATTCCGGAAGTTACCATATATTCGTAATATGTTTCAATATTATGAAAAATAGTGATTATCCTTATTATCAAGAACGATTCTGATACAATCGCTTCTGTTTAGTTGAAATTGGTATTCAAGAGGAAAATATGAAAGTGGTTTTGTTTTGTGGAGGCATGGGTATGCGACTGCGCGAATATTCTGAAACCATACCGAAGCCAATGGTTGAAATCGGTTACAGACCAATAATTTGGCATTTGATGCGATACTACGCCCATTTTGGGCATAAGGAATTTATTCTTTGTTTGGGTTATCGCGGAGACCTAATTAAGAAATATTTTCTAAATTATGCAGAGTGGTTATCCAATGACTTTGTTCTTTCGAATGGAGGAAAGGATATTTCTTTATACAATAGTGATATTGGTGATTGGACAATCTCTTTTATTGACACTGGCTTGCAGGCGAACATTGGGCAGCGATTAAAAGCAGTTGAGAAATACTTGGTAGATGAACCTACTTTCATGGCCAATTACTCAGATGGGTTAACAGATCTTTATCTTCCCGACTACATTGATCATTTTTACTCTCGCGATAAGGTTGCAAGTTTTTTGTGTGTCCAGCCATCTCAATCATTTCATGTGGTCGCTATGGATAGATACAATTTAGTCAAAAGCATAGCGCCTGTTGGTCAATCTGATTTATGGGTGAATGGGGGCTTCTTTATATTTAAGAAGGAGATATTTAATTACATTAAGGATGGCGAAGAGTTGGTCCACGAGCCTTTTCAACGATTAACAGAGGAAAAGAATTTAATTGCATATCGTAATAAGGGCTTTTGGGCGTGCTTGGATACCTTTAAAGAGAAACAATTGTTTGATGATTTGTACGCCAAGGGTAATACGCCATGGGCGGTTTGGGCGACTCATACCAAATAGTGTCTCGAATTGCATCAATATTAACAAAATGGAGTAAATGTGTTTGATTTTCGTTTCAACCATGAAAGAGATAGGGAGATAGAGGTATTATGTCTCGGCGCGCATAGCGATGATATTGAGATTGGGTGTGGGGGAACAATTTCTCGTCTTATCAAGAAGTTTCCTGGTCTTGCAGTTCATTGGGTTGTGTTTAGTTCAAAAGGAATTCGAGGTGATGAAGCCCTTGAAAGTGCAAACGTATTTCTCAAAGATATAAAAAATAAAAAGATCCTTATAGAGAAATTCCGCGATGGGTTTTTCCCTTATATGGGTGATAAGGTTAAAGAATACTTTGAGCAATTAAAGAATGATGTAAATCCGGACATAATATTTACACATTACCGTCAGGATTTTCATCAAGATCACCGCCTCATAGCCGACTTGACATGGAATACTTTTCGTGACCACTTGATTTTGGAATATGAAATCCCCAAATACGATGGCGATTTGGGCGCTCCCAATTTCTTTGTGCATTTAGACGAGCAGACTTCCCGGGCAAAGGCGGATCATCTCGTATTGCATTTTGGAACTCAGACTAACAAGCATTGGTTCACGCGTGAAACATTCTTGGCGCTTCTGAGGTTGCGTGGCGTAGAATCGCGTTCGCCCGAGGGGTATGCCGAAGCATTTTATTGCCGCAAGGTCATTTATTAATGGTTACATGCATATTCTATTTTTGACCCAAATTCTTCCTTATCCTCCTGACTCTGGGCCGAAAGTCAAAACATGGCATGTTTTGAAGTATCTGTCTAATCAAGGCTATCGGATTACTTTAGTCTCATTTGTTCGTTCGGAGGAAGAACCTTTTGTAGAGAACCTGAAGGAATATTGCTTTCAAATTCATGCAATACCTCTGAAGCGCTCTCGATTGTTAGATATTGGATACCTGTTGCGGTCGTATTTTTCCGGTCGCCCGTTTCTCGTCGAACGCGATGACAGCACCGCTATGCGATCCTTGATCCGTGAGGTGGTTGCTTCGGATCCCGTGGATGCAATCCATGCTGATCAATTGACGATGGCACAGTTTGCTCTTCCGTATCGTAACAGGAATGGGAGGCCGGTATTGATCTTCGACGCTCACAACGCAGTGTGGACGATTGTGGAACGGTTGAATGCCACGTTGCCGATGTATTACCGTATCCCGCTGATCTTCGAAGCGGGGAGAGTCAAGGCGTATGAGGCGCGGATCGTGCATGAGTTCTCCCGCACTCTTGCCGTTGCGGAACCGGACGCTCAAGCGCTACGCGAAGCCCTCAAGGAACAGTATCCAGCCATCCCTGTGGAGGAAGCGCCCATTAGGGTTATCCCGATCGCGGTGGATATGGAGACTGCACATCTAATCCAGCCGTTAGCTGGTTCATTCAACATCTTGACCATGGGAACCCTATATTATCCGCCCAATGCGGATGGCATTCGCTGGTTCCTGCTGGATGTGTTTCCAATCGTCCGCCGAGCGCTTCCGCAAGCGACATTGACCATTGTGGGCAAAACTCCCCCTGCTGATTTTTTACAGGCGGCGAAGGAAAGTAATGGCAGTATTGTGGTGACCGGTTATGTGCCAAAACTTGATCCGTATTATGCGAACGCATCCATCGCTGTCATCCCAGTACGAGCAGGTGGTGGGATGCGCGTGCGCATTCTCGAGGCATTTGCGCGCGGGATGCCTGTCGTTACCACCACTGTGGGGTTGGAAGGCATTGACGCTAAACCGGGATCCGATGTACTGGTCGCCGACTCGCCCAACGACTTTGCCCAATCCATAATCCAGTTGCTATCAGATGGAGAATTGCAGGCGCGATTATCAGCAAATGGCAGGCACTTGGCGAAAGAGAAGTACGATTGGCAGGTGGTTTTGAGACAACTCGAAGAGATGTATCAATCGCTCGCGTGAATTATTTCCTGCGAAAATTTGCAATATGCCCTGTTTGAATTCAAAATGAATATTACCTTTGTGGTTCCGTGCGTGCCGAGCAAAATATGGGCCTGTTCTTATACTCTGATACGATATCTGCCAAAGGTGAGGCGTAGTGCGATTGTCTTTACTGTGAGATTTGGCGCTCGCCTTATTCTTCGATATTCAAGTTCGCTTATGTTCTATTGACTCGATCCATGCGAATAGCGTATATCGTTCCTTATATTCCGAACCTGATTCGTGTCAGGCCATACAACTTACTTGTTCATCTTGCTAAATCGGGGATTGATGTAACATTGTTCACAGTTTCAACAAATGAACGAGATAACGCGGATGTAGCTGTTCTGAAGACAAAGTTATCAAATGTTATTGCGCGCAAACAACCAATCTTGCGATCGTTTCTGAACTGTTTATCAGTTCTACCAACACGAACCCCGCTTCAATCCGTTTTCAGTTGGAATCCGTATCTGCAAGCGGATTTTGCCCGTGAGCAGAAGCGGGAAAAGTTTGACCTTGTCCATGTAGAACATTTGCGAGGTTCAAAGTATGGGATGATGGTAAGAGCCATGTTTCCCGAAGCGCCTATTGTGTGGGATAGCGTGGATTGCATCAGCCATTTATTTACTCAAACCAGCGAACGCAGCTGGAGCATTATGGGCAAATTCATTTCGACTCTTGAATTGAACCGCACCCGAATCGCCGAAGGGGAACTAACATGTCTTTTTGACCATATCTTAATTACATCCCCGGTGGATAAGGAATTGTTGTTGCAGTTGTCGCCGCCGGGCAAGGTTGCGGCTCCGGTTTCTGTGTTGCCCAATGGCGTGGATTTGGAATATTTCCGACGGAATACCGATCAGCCTAGAGATGCTGAAACAATTGTCTTCAGCGGTAAGATGAGCTATCACGCCAACGTTTCCATGGCGGGTTATCTTGTCCGGGAGATCATGCCGAAAGTGTGGAAAAAATATCCTATGGCGAAACTGATCATCGTCGGGAAGGACCCCCCGCAAAAGGTGAGGAAGTTCGCGCATGATCCGCGTGTCGAGGTGACGGGAACTGTAAAGGATATTCGTCCGTATTTGTGGAAAGCGACAGTTGCAGTTGTTCCGCTGGTGTATGGCGCGGGTATCCAAAATAAGATTCTTGAAGCGATGGCGAGCAAAACTCCGGTGGTTACCACCTCGTCAGCGTTTTCGGGTCTTTGCGGAACGCCTGGCAAAGATGCCCTAGCAGGGGATACTGCCCAGGATTTTTCGGATGCGATTCTGCGTTTGATAGAAAGCCTGCCGCTGCAACAAGAAATTGGCAAGGCGGGCTATACCTATGTTAGAAAGTATCACGACTGGAGCAATGTGTCAGCCGATCTGGTTACTATTTATCGCAACACGATTAGCGAGAAAACCACTAGCCTAAATAGGTTGTGGACCCTCTAACGTAAACTGCGTGTAGCGACATGACGGTTTTGCTTACCTGTTTCATGTGGTAACTTTTCTCGAATGGGTACGTCATGACGGTTGAGGAGAAAAAGTAGGCTGATGCCTGCTGTTCTTAATTGTATTCAACAAATAGTAGTTTTTCCGGATAAAATAGGTCTATGGAACTTAATCCCTACTTGAAACCCTTGATTAAATGGTGGCGACTGCTTGTCGTGACAGTGGCGTTGGCGGTTGTTTCAAGCTCGATTTCTGTCATCTTTCAACCGGCTCAATATGTATCGCGAACGACGTTAATGATTGGCAGTACATTTCTGAATCCTAATCCCGATTCTGGGCAGATCTATATTGCTATGCAACTTGCTACCATTTATGCTGATATTGCAAAGCGCGAGCCCATACAGGATGCCACCATGGAATCATTGGGTATTGATTGGTTGCCACCCTACACAGTACGGGTTGTTGAAAATACACAATTGATCGAAATCCTGGTTACCGATACGAATCCTGAGCGCGCGCAAATCATTGCTAATGAGCTTGCATATCAACTAATCCAGCAAAGTCCGGCTGTGAATCAATCAGAAACAGGTCAGCGACAGGAGTTTATCAAAACGCAGCTTTCCAGTCTTGAATTTCAAATTCAAGATACCCAGAAACAGATCGAGGAATTGCAAAATGCTCTTACGACCATGAATAGCACGAGTCAGATCGCCAAAACTGAGCAAGATATCAAAAATTTGGCGGACAAGCTTGTAGGTTTACGAGCAAATTACGCTACCTTCCTTGCTAATTCGCAAGAAGGTGCCTTGAATATTCTGACTGTGGTAGAGCCTGCGAACCTGCCGACCAAGACCTCAGGTACCAGCAAATTTGTTATCATTTTGCTTGCCGCGTTAGTCGGCTTGGTCCTTGCTGTTGCCGCAGTGTATGGGTTGGAATATCTTGACCGCACGATCAAAACCACATCCGATGTGGAGCGCGTGTTCAATTTGCCGGTGATCGGGTATCTTGCCAGCATTTCCGAAAACGGGAATAATGCCACGTATGTGGTGAGTCATCCGAACTCATTGGTTGCGGAGAATTTCAGGCTATTGCATTCTAACCTTGAATTCTTCCAAGCGTATAATGCCTCCAAGACGATACTTGTGACCAGCCCTACACAAGGGAATGGGAAGACCACGATAGCGGTAAACCTTGCGTTGACCGTTGCGGCGAGCGATCAGAAAGTTGCAATTGTTGACGCTGATTTGCGCCGACCGGCTGTCCATACGGCGCTCAAGATTCCACAAGGTCCCGGTCTTGCCGACATCATCCACAGCAAGATTAATGTGAAAGAGGTGGTGCGTTCGGTTAAAGGCAAGGATATAGATGTAGTTGCAGCCGGCAGTATTCCACCAAGCGTCACCGAGGTAGTAGGCTCAAAAAAGATTGCCGCCATACTAAAAGACCTTCGGGACGATTACGACACGATCATTGTGGATGCCCCGCCTTTGGTTATATCCGATTCCTACAATCTGGCTTCCAAAGTTGATGGTGTTATCCTGGTCTTGGAACCCGGCTTGACGAAAGACGATCAGGCAAAAGTCATCAAGGAACAGCTAACTCGCGCAGGCGCGAAAGTAATCGGTATCGTGTTCAACAAAGTATCGTCGGTTAGCGCGAAAAGTTATGGTGACACAAAGTATCTTTCCATGTACTCGCCTCAGCATTACAACGATTACGTGGCAAACAAACCAGCGGTGGAGGAACCCGACTCTGGATCGAAGAAGTTGCTGGCGTTCTTTGAGCATGGTGAAGTTCCGCCGGATGTGAAGGAATCGCTAGAGACCGCCTTCGAAAAATTCCAAGATCAGAGAAAGAATTTGTTTGAAAAGATCCGAAAACCGGCAAAGTCGAAAAAGTAAGAGCAGACAAGCCCTCAGCAATGAGGGCTTGTTTTTTGCATGGGGGTGTATACTTTTCCTGAGGGCGAAGCAGGCTTCCCGTCGGGGGCGAAGCGGGTGAAAATCCCGATGAAGGCGCCTGCAACTTCCCGTCCTATCCTGCGTATGGTGTAGTGCGAGGAGCACAGGTGACCGAAGAACTTGCCTGGGTGATCCAGGCTCAACAAGGCAGTGACGAGGCGTTTACGAAACTCGTCGAAGAACATCAGACACATGTGTATAACCTGTGTTATCGAATGTTGGGCGAACCTGAATCGGCGGAGGACGCCGCGCAAGAGACGTTTCTGCGCGCTTACCAGAACCTGCATCGTTACGATCAGGGTCGCTCGTTTGCCACGTGGTTGCTCTCGATTGCCGCGCACTATTGTATTGACCGCCTGCGTCGGCGAAAGTTATCGGTTTTTTCGATGGATGAGGAGCGGGAGGACGGCACGGTCTTTGAGATTTCGGACCCCGCTTCGCCCGACCCCGAGGCTGAATCAGCCAAACGCGAGGACCGCGACCGCCTCCACCTTCTTTTGAAGGATCTCGACGAAACCGACCGAGCCGCTATGGTCCTGCGATATTGGTACGACTATTCGGAGGTCGAGATCGCCGAATCGTTGAAGTTGACCGTTAGCGCGGTCAAGAGTCGCCTGCATCGCTCACGCCGGGCGTTGGCAGGCATGTGGGAGGAGAAAGACTCCCCCCGCGTCCGAACAGAAAGGAGACGCCATGAATCACCAGCCTTTTGAAGAGTGGCTATTGAATGACACATCCATCAACGCTGAACAAAAGCGCGAACTCGAAGCGCACGTGCGAACTTGCGCGTATTGCGCCGCGCTGATGAAGACCGACAAGGTCTTGCACGATCTGCGGATGGCGTTACCCGTCAACGGATTTACGGCTCGTTTTGAAGCGCGGCTGGCGGCTCGAAAAGCGGCTGACCGCAAGCGCAGGGCGCTGGGTTTCGTTCTTTTTGCCGTGGCAGGCGCGGCGTTGCTTTTCTGGTTTGCCTCGCCATACCTTTCCGGGTTTTTAGTCTCGCCGGCAGGCTGGATTGCCGCTTTGGTCGAGTGGGGCGTTTTCTTTATCACCACGTTAATGGCTTCGTTGCAGGCTGGCGCGGTCATTCTTGATGTGCTGGTGCGTTTCCTGCCTCCGTTTGCGTGGTTGGTGGCGGTTTCTGGCGCGGCGGCGATGAGTCTTGTTTGGTCTATTTCGATTTGGCGGTTCGCTCGATGGGGCGCGCCGCAAGGAGTTTGATGTATGAAGCGAAAACTTCACTTTCTTATTTTGGTCGTCGTGTTGGCGCTGATAGCCCTGCCAACCGGCGCGGTGTTGGCGCAGAGCGCTTGCCCGCACGAAGGGGGAGTGGTATATGGCAGAAACTGCACGCTGAAAAGCGATGAAACGTTCAACGGCGATCTGGTCGTCTTTGGCGGCAATGTGACGCTGGAAGAGAATGCCAAACTGGATGGGAACTTGGTCGTTTTTGGCGGGACGGTCAACAGTGACGGCGAAGTGGACGGCGATATCGCCATCATCGGCGGGCAGATCAGCTTGGGTGAACACGCGCAGGTAGCCGGTGATGTCGCTCTCGTCGGTAGTCAACTTGAGCAGGCAGAGGGAGCGGTCGTTGAAGGCGAGGTGGTGAACAATATCCAGCCGAAGGTCGGTCTGCCGAACGGGCAACTGCCTGATCGTCCTGTGCCGTCTAGCCCCAACGTCAGTTTTGATTTCGGGTTCAGTTTATTTGCCCAAATGTTCCAGATCATTTTTTGGGCGGTCATTGCCGCCGGGTTTGCAATGCTGCTATCGCTGTTCTGGAAGCCGCAAATGGAGCGCGCCGGGGATGCTATCGCCGCCCAGCCATTGATCGTCAGCGCGGTCGGTTTGCTTTCGTTCGTTGTCGCCGCGCTTCTGATCTGGACAATCATCCCTCCGCTGGCGTTGATGTTTGCGTGGCTATTCGGGATCGTGGCGTTCGGCTCGGAAATCGGCGAACGGTTTACGAAGGCGATCAACCAAACGTGGTCGCCGGTGCTGACGGTTGGATTCGGCTCATTTCTGCTCGTCCTGGTTAGCGGGGCAGTGGGCTTCATCCCTTGCATTGGCGGATTAGTGCAATTCATTCTGAGTCTGCTGGCGGTCGGCGCGGTGGTGATCACGCGGTTTGGGGCGAGGCAGTTCCAAAGTCCCGGATTGATCGTAAATCCCCCACCGCCTCCGGCGTCCCAGCCGTAAAATCCCGCATGATATAATTTTTCCGCCCCGTGATGAACATCCGGGGCGGATTGATTTATTTGGAGGATGTATGGCTCTTAGAGAAATTCAAGTTCCCAATACGATCGTGCATGAGACTCCGCCGCCGCTGATCGAGGTGGCTGGGACGCATCGCGAGATGGGTCGTCAGATTGGGGAAGCAAGGCGCGAACAGGTTCAACACAGCGTGGAGAACGCGCGCGCTCTGATCGCCCAATCGTATTCGACGCTCGAATTGACGTGGGAAGGCGCGCAGATCCAGTCGCGAAAATATCTACCTTTTTCGGAGGAACGCTACCCTCAATATGTGGACGAGATGCGTGGCGTTGCAGAAGGCGCGAACTTGCCGTTCGATGATATCGTTGCGCTCAATGCGATGGAAGCCATGACAATGGACGCGCTTCATCTGACGCGCTGTACAAGTTTTGCGGTGAATGAGCAGCGGACGGCGGACGGTCACGTGCTTGCGGCGCACAATGAGGATTGGGTGCCAGAGGACGAAAATGACGTGTATGTGATCTCAGCCAAGCCGAAGGAGGAACCTCCGTTCCTTGCCATGACGTACGGCGGACTGCTCCCCAATGTGGGATTCAACGCCTACGGCATTGCCCAGTTGATCGACTCGGTTTATCCGAACGATTCACGCATCGGGATTCCCCGTTTGGTTGTTGCGCGTGCGGTGCTTTCTTCACGCCGCATCTCCGGCGCCATCGGGCGGACGCTCGTCCCACACCGTGCGGCGGGATATAACCATCTGCTCATCCACGAAAGCGGAGAGATGTATTCGGTCGAAGTTTCCGCGAAACGCTTCGATATTTTGCATGGCACGGATGGATATATGGTTCACACGAACCATTATCTTTCACAGACGATGAAGGAGATCGAAAAAGACCCCGAAGAGTTGATCTCTTCCCGTGTTCGGTATTTCCGTTCGAATCGTTTACTTCGTGAGAGTTCTACGCACACGATCAAATCGTTACAAGCGATCCAGAAGGATCATGTGAACCTGCCCAATTCGATCTGCAACCACAACATCGCCGGTATTGATCCGTTGGACCGTGAAAGCACGATCTGCGCTCTCGTCATTGATCTGACCGCCCGCGAGATGCACATCGCGTGGGGTAATCCGTGCCAGAATGCGTATCACACGTATCATTTGGACGCGTGAAGAATCGGAAGATTGCGAATCGCATCCCTTTGAACAAACAATCCCGCATTAAGCGGGATTGTTGTTTGTGCCCCCACGGGGATTCGAACCCCGGTCGTAGCCTTGAAAGGGCTGCGTCCTAGTCCACTAGACGATGGGGGCAAACTTTCTTTGGTAGAGCGGGCGGATTTTATCATTCTGCCCTGCAACGGTCAAGCAATTGGTTGGTTATTTATCCTCTTTGGCGCGTTGGTTGAGCAGGGACATCATGTCAATGTGTTCACGGTTGAAGAGGATGGCTGGGCTTTCCATCTTTAGGTTAGGCATGAGGATGGCGGTCAGCAAACAATCGAACACGGGGATGAAGTTGCGGGTCTTATCCGAGATCAACACCGAAAAATCGAAACGACCGGAGACTTCGAGCTTGCCTTCCACTTCGTAGACTTGCGTCGTGAGCCGCGAAGGCATACTGGTCACGTTGGAATATCCCCCGCGCACGATGGCAGAAGGACCGAGGTCTTCGCGCCGGGCGGTGCACATCGCAAAAATATGGAACTTGACGAGGCGTACCACCTCGAAATGATCCACGAGTTTCGTGGGCATGTGGATGCGCGCCAGACGCGCATCGTGGACTTCGAGATACGACTTGGTGGGGTCGTTCATCGTTCCCATCAAGCCGCTTGTTCCTGCCATTACTTTGCCGACGATACGATATCCAGCCGTGTACAGATCGGCGGGGAGAAAACGATAGGTGCGAGGGGAGGTTTCCATGTGATTCGGTTAATCCAGCGGGGGGAAGGGACGAGTCCCCTTGGGTGGAGCAGGCCGCCCCGTCCGTTTGAGGCGACGAGTCGGCTTGCCGGCTTCTGGGTTGAGGAGCATTGCTAATTGCGCGACGGCGTAGTCGTCGTATACGCGTTTGCCGCAGACATCGCAGATCCATGCGGGGAAATCCGGCACGGTGATCAATTCTTCGCCGAGCCACGTAAAGTAAGTGATGTGACGCAGGTGCATCACTCCCGCGCCGCAATGATGGCATGGAGCGCGCTCAGGTTCGGACGGGTGTTGGACGGGTGTCTCTTGATTCATAGCGTCTCCGAGTTATGGCGCGATGTTCGCATGTTCAAAATGATCGAGCACTTCCCAATTGTGTGGGGGCCAATAAATGACCACAGCCCTGCCGATCACATTCTCTATCGGCAGTAATCCCCATTCGTGCGAGTCTTTCGATTCGTTGCGGTTGTCGCCTAGCACGAACAATTGCCCCTGTTCGATCACCCACGATCCGTTATAAAACGGCGCGTCGGCAATGTAAGGCTCATCGAGCGGCGTTCCGTTCACAGAGACCTGCCCATTTTGCACGGTAACGGTTTCGCCGGGCAAACCGATCACGCGTTTGATCAGGTCCTGCGTGGGGTCGAGCGGAAAACTAAACACGATAATATCGCCGCGGGTTGGTTCGCCCAATTTATAGGCGAGTTTGTTGACGAGGATATATTCGCCGTTCTCGAGCGTGGGATTCATACTGAAACCGTCCACGCGGACGCGGGCAGAGACGGCGTTGATGCCAAAATACAGGACGATCGCAAGGAAAAACGTTTCGAGGACATCGAGCGCCATCCGCTTCCAATCGGACGGTTGGGTTGATTCGCCAGTGGCGGGGTTTTCGGGCTGGACTTGTTGGGACGTCTGCAATGATTCCATTTGCGAGATTATACTGCTTTTTGATGGGCGGGTTTTCCCCCTAAGGTGGGGTTAACTTTCTTGCAAGGATTCTTTATTGCGGAAACTCCATGCAGAGTTGATTGAGAATCTGTCCGCGTAATTCGATCAATTCAGGGAACTCATAAAAGAAGAGAATCTTTTCGTCCGCAATGGAGGAAGGTTCGGGCTTGGGCGCGAGGATGAAAAAGGCGAACGATTCGGCAATATCCTCCGCCGGGCTGGTGACAGAATATTCGGTGAGGAACTGATCTTCGTAGGTGTAGTAAAAATCGTCGAGCAGGTCATAGTAGCGGTCTTCATCTTCTTCCGAATCAATTTCCTGCCATTCGGCGTACAGGTCGAACCAGAAACGGTCGAAGAATCGGTTGACATACGAATCCTGATTGCTACACCCCTCGCCGGGGAAATAATTCGGGCAGGCGGCGAGTTCCCGCTGGTAAACGTCATCGTCCTCTGGCGCGTCGAAGACTGCCTCGCTGGGCGGCACTTGGGAGGAATTCAAGGTCAGCAAGTGACCAAACTCATGCAGGAGGGTGACAGTGAGCACATATTTATTAGTGGCATCGAGGATATCTACTTCGAGCGCCCAATCTTCGGCGTCGCTCGCGCTTTGCGCCACTGCCGCCAGTACGTTGCCGTTGCCGTCGGTGACGATGGAGAACGCGGTCAGAAAGTCTCGCGCTTCGAGCGGAATCAGCCGCGTGAAATAATTCCAGATCTCTTCGTGAGCGGCGCTGTCCTCTTGTTCGTCTTTGTATTGGTTGGGAACGGATTCTTTGAACGGATCGCTGATCTCATCCCCGTTCACGAAATAGGAGATGAGATAGATCTCGTCGTCGGCGTCTTCATCGGCGTCGAAATCGAAATTGACGGCTGTGTTGAGAATGTCTGTGGTGAGGACCGGGCAACTCGCTTCCGGGATGGGCGTCGGAGTGAAGGTTGCTGGTGGGAACGGCGTCAGCGTGGGCGGAACCGGCGTCGGCGGGGGAGTGGGCGTATCGGGGATGATGAGCCGCGTGGCGGCGCGGCAGGCTAACGTTGAGAAAAGAAGCGCAATCGTTGTGAGGATGAGTTTTCGTCGAAGCATCGTCAACTATTTGGGCGGAATGACCAGCCAGCCCGCATCCAGAAAATACAGATAGAGATAGCCGAGGAGCATGACGATCCAGAGGGCGAGTTGGATTCGGTCCAGCAGATTTTCCCACGAGATGGCGAGGTTGTCTTTGATGGTCTGCACGATGTTGTCGAGGTTGTCGAGTTTGCCGCGCACGGTCTGTTTCCAGTCGTTGAGATAGAGTTCGCTTTGAATGGACTCGTACAGTTTGGCGGTGTACCAATCGCCGATGAGCAGGAGACTTTGTTCGGCGCGCTCGAAATCGAGCATTACTTCGAGGCGGTGTTCGGCGATTTGGCGGATCAAGCCGCGCGTGGCGCGTGGGCGGCGCGGGTTTTGAAAAAACGATTCGCTGATCTTGTCGAGCAAGTGTTCGATGGATTGATCCAACATGCGGTAGCGCAGGAGTTGATAGTTGCCGATCTTCAGCAGTGCAATGTCGGAACGGTAATCGGCTTTCGGCGCGATGATGACTGCGCCTTCCCAATCCACGAGCGTGAGTTCATCGGCAGAGTAGCGCGTGCGCGAGCGGAGGATTTCGCTCGCCTCTTCTTTGTCGAACACGTCGCGCTGCGAACGGATGAAGCGCGAAAGCCCGAGCGCGTTCTTTTCGATCCATTTATCGGGCGTGGGTTTCGCCTCTTGCACAAGCAGAATGGAATACTCCTCGTACAACCCGCTTTGGCGGAAGTGTTCGGAAAGGTAGCGCGATTGCAAGGCGGCTTGAATTTTCATTCGCACCGGCAGGAACATCGCATGGAACAGATCTTCGTGTGTGTAGCGGCATTCGATCATTTGCACGCGCCCGTCATAACGATGGCGCGTGACCGAAATGGCATAGCCCTCGATCACGATCGTCTCTTCGCCGAGTGTGACGAGGTCAATATCCACCGGTTGAAAATACGGCGCGTCTTTGATTAGCCCTTTGAATTGTTCGGGCGCGGGGTCGTTTCCTTCGTTTGAATCGGGAAAGGCAAGCAAGTAACAAATTTCCATGCCTTAAGTGTAGCATGGAAAAGTTGGATACGCCGCGCTAGGCTTGCCCCCATGCAAAATAAGTCGGCACATGCAAAACGCGTTCGCCGCGGCTTCTTGCGCGGGCGTCCAACAATTTTAGTTTTTGGATTTCCTCCTCGTCAACTGTTCCCGCCAGGTCGGACCGAATCACCTCCCATTCGATTTCCAACTCGTCGGCGCTCGGTTCTTGCGCGACGGGTTGAACGGTCCCAGTTTCGTGGAGTTTGATCCCCGCTTGAAAGAAGACCTCCGCCAGCCGCGCGCCGAAGCCGGGGTCGGCTCCCTGTCGCTTCAACGATTCGGCTTGCCGCGTGCCGATGATTTTTAACTCGGCGGGCTTATCCACGCGCGCGCCGTAATCGGGTTCTGCCAGGGCAAGGATGTGTCCAGCGCGGCGTGCGACGCGTTTCATTTCGCGGACGGCTTGCAACGGGTCGCGCGTCCACAGCAGGAAGAAGTGACAATAGACGATGTCGAACGCTTGGTCTGCGTAGGGGAGGGCAAGCCCGTCTCCGCGCGTGAGCGCGGCGGCGGGGGCGTGGAGTCGGCAGAGGGCAAGCGAGGCAGGTTCAAGGTCGAGACCGTGAAGCGAGGCAGGCGAGGCGATCGAAGCGAGGATCGCGCCGGTGCCGCATCCCACTTCCAGAATCCGCTGTGCGGTTTTTATCCCCGCTTGTTCGAACAGATAGGCGCGCAGTGTGCGCGTCCAGCCCGCTTGCTGGAGGTAGCGTTTGTGCCAGTCCATCAGGCGGGGCGGAGCGCGCTCCACTCGTCGGTGAGGAGGTTGCCGAGCGCGCGGTCCGCCATGCCTTGCGCGGGAAGCACATCGCCGTCGGGTTCGACGTACATCCACGCGTTGCCCGCGCCGTCGGGGATTTGATCGGCGCGGGTTTCAACCGCGACCGGGTTTTCCGCCGAATACGGGACGGGCAGGTCGGCGCGCAGTGTGATGCCCAGCGCGGCGGCTTGGTCGTGAATGGCTTTGGCTTTTTCGGGTGGGAATTTTTTCGCCATGGTCACCGATAAACTTTTCACTCCGGCTTTCGCCAAACGTTCGAGGATCGAACCGAGTTTGGCGGCGTTGTTCCGGTTGAGTGTGAGATGCACGGTGACAAAAATATCCTCCGCCAGCACGGTTTTGAGCGCCTTCCACGATTTTTTCTCCTCCGGCTGGAGGATGAAGAGGATGTGGTCGAGCCCGGTTTGCAACAGGGTTTTGAGATATTTTTTGTCGGCGAGTTTCATGCCGTCGGTGAGCAAGCCGCACACCTGACCGTTCGACTCGGCGCGGGCGATCAGTTGCGGCAGGTCTTCGCGCAGGGTGGCTTCGCCGCCGGTGAAAGTGACGTGGGGAATCCCGGCGCGCCAGGCTTTGTCGAGGATGCTCTGCCATTCGGCGGTGGTGAGTTCGCGCTTCACGCGTTTGACGGGCGCGTAGTTGGCTTTGCTCCCGGCGGGCAGTTTGTAGGTGACGGCGCAATCGAGCCGCAGTGGCGTTGTGAGGTTGGCTGAGTGCGGCGCGACGCGCTCGAACCCGAGATAAGACACCGGGTCGAGGTCGGGCGTTTCGACCAGCGTTTTGACGCGTTCGGTGAAATCGTCGAAGTCGCGCCGCGCCGCGTCTTTGCTCACGCGGTAGCGCGCCGCGATCTGTTTGGCGGCTTCTTCGGGCTCCGTTCCTTTGACGAAGTGATAGGCGCATTCCGCCGCGCTGGGGTTGAGGTGCAACACGGTCGAGGCGTTGACGATGAGAATCCCGCTTCCATCGTGGAGCAAGCGTAAGTGGATGCGATACGGCTTGTCACGGTCTGCCGCGGCTTGCAGGTGGTGCGTCCCTGCGGGCAGGGGCTGAACTTTGGTGAATAACTCCGACACGCGGTCGAGGATGTTCATGGTTTCTCCTTTACGCCAACACTTCCAACGGAATGATCTCCTCGTTCACTTCATACTTCTTGCGATGACCTTCGAACCGCAGGGGGCATCCGCCGCCGCACTCGGACACGATCGAGCAACTGTTGCACATTTCGGGCAACCCGCGTCGTTCGCGCAAGCGGATGGACAGTTCGTGGTTCCAGATCGAATCCCACGAATCGGTGAGGATGTTTCCAAGCGGATGGTAATACGATTGGCACGGCAGGACGTTGCCGTTGGATTCGATGCACATGCTGTAGAGCGAGGCGGTGCAGCCTTTCACGCCGAGGTTGAGTTGCGTCGGGTCGAAGTGACAGTATTGTGTGGGCGTGTACCAGATCAGACGTTGCCCGCGTGCCGAGGTCTTCTCGACCGCCATCTCGAGGATGGGTTGCAGTTCGCTTTCGCGCAAGCCCGTCCCAACCGTGAGCCCGTGACCGGAATAGATCAGCGCGTTCATGCCGATGGTTGGCACGCCGAGTTCGGCAAGGAAGTCGAGCGTCTCCGGCATGGTGTGGACGTTCGTGCGCAGCATGGTCGTGTTGGTCATCACGTACAGATCCGTCGCCAGCGCGTTCTTCAACCCTTGAATGGTCTGCTTGAAGGCGCCTTTCGCGCGCATCATCAGGTCGTGGACCTGTTCATCGTGCGACTCGACCGTAATTTGAATGTGATCGAGTCCGGCGTCCAATAATTTTTGCAGAAAGCGTTCGTCAATCAGGCGGCGGGCGTTGGTGTTGAGTCCCGTGATCTGCCCTTTGGATTCGGCGTAGGCGATCAACTCCGGCAGGTCGTTGCGCAGGGTCGCTTCGCCGCCGGTGAAGACAATGTGCGGCACGCCGAGGTCGAAACACTTGTCAATGATGGAGTACCACTGCTCTGTGGAAATCTCCGGGAAGGTGCGTTCGCGCGCGTTGTAGCAGTGGGCGCAATCGTTGTTACAGCGATAGGTCAGCGCCATGTCCATGCGATAGGGCGCGGTCGGGCGGGCGCTGAACGGCATCATGGTTTCCAAATCCATTTCGTGCACCGCGCACGCGCCGTCCGGGCGGAGCAGTTCCTTGATCTGCCACTGGAACTCCTCGAAATCTGCGCGCGCCTGTTCGGGATGCACGTTGAACTGCCTCGTCATCATGCGGATGACCGCGTCGTTAGGGATCTGCTCCATGATGAAATACGCCATCAACGCGGCGGTGGGGTTGAGGTGCAGCACGCGGTTGGCGTTGACGATCAACGTGGCGTATCCATCGCCTTCGATCCGCAAATGGGCGCGGCTTTTTTCATTCTCTTTTTCCAATTGATAGTGATACAAGCCCGGCTCGGGGTTTTTCAAACTCGGTCCAACGAGCCGATCTTTGATTGCTTCCAAGAGCGCCATGTCGGTTCTCCTTGATTCTCAAATACCGGTCAGCGTCCGCCGCCGGCGCAGGCGCAGGCGCAACCCGCGCACGCGCAAGCGCACGCACAGCCGCCGCTTCGCCCGCCGCCAGAACTTCTCGACGGGGGAGGCGGCGGGTTGGTCACATTGGTGACTTTGCTGGTGAACTCGGTCACATCGCCGATGACGTTCGACGCGAACGACTGCACCCCGGTCACGACCGACGCGGCGAGGTCCGCGCCCGGCAAGGCGGATGAACCGCTTCGCCCGCCACTTACGGCTGGGGCGCCCGTGGCGATCGTCCGCCCGCCTGAGTAGGTCGGGTCGTAGCGATGCCACCACATGGGGACATATACAGGTCCGGTAAAGACGCGGCGCGCGCGGTCGTCGTAATCCTTGTCGAGCATCGTCCACTCGATGTTTTCATCGTATTGTTTACTTTGCACCTGAGGGGTTTTTGCTTGCTCTACTTGTTGCCACGCCTTCTCCGTGATGCTCTTGTAATAGGCGATGGTTTCCTGCCGGCTGAAACCTTTGAGCTTTTCCGACACCGATCGAACCAATTTGACCGTCATTTCCCGCAGAAGATTTCGACGCGTGGCTTTGTTCGTTTCGCGGAACGCGGTGAGGAAATCCGTTTCATAATCGTGCAAGTCAGCGGGCATGGGTTTGGTGATATCGAGGTCGAGCGGATTCCGCGTTTTGACCGTCGCCGCATTCTTCTTAATCAGCCCGAAGAGGATCATGGTCATCACTTTATCGAGCGGAGTTTCCATCAGGATCGCCGCCTCGACCGCCGTCAATCCACGCTTGATGCCGTGTCCCTCGATCGAAATCTTCGGCGACATATACTGTAATTTGCGCCGGCGACTCTGAAGGATGCCCAGCGCCGGCGCGCCGATGAAAAAGATCGGGAAGATCAAGCACGGCAGAAAACCCGCGACCATGCTCACCAAGCCGACGATGAGCGAAATGATGCCGGTGATCAGGCTCTCCAGCGCGCTCGTGCGGACAATGGCTGTCTCAGGAACGTATTTCGCTGGGAACGATGCCCCAAATTTATATTGCCTGGATGCAACCGCAGACTCATTGCGCCACGTGTACGTGACGCGCCCGTTTCCATCGAAACCTGTTTGCGGTTCAGATGGAAAACCAGACGGCGCCGAATGCCAGCGAGGCTCCCCCGGTTGCACACCGGGCGGCAGGTGAAAGACCATCGTCACGTCGGTGGAGCCGGTCACATATTGCGAGCCGAACCACGTTGTGCCAAATTCTCCGCTCGCGTAAGCGTCGTCCTCCGTGTCGGGGTAAAGTGTCTCGGTGATTCTTCCCACATAGACGTGTACTTGTCCGCGCCCGCCGGCAGGGATGGTCTGCGATCCCATCACAACCGCAAACCCTGTGCCGCTTCCCTGATATTCGCCCTTTGAAACGGAAACCGGCGTGCCGTTCACCTCTGCTGTCACTGTCGACATCTCGAAGTTATCGTTGGGCATACCCACATCCACAAAATCAATCGGATGCGCGCCGGGCTGGTTGACGAAATCCCACACATAATCGAGACTCATCGAACCGTCGTCGTTCCAATACACGTGGACGGTTTCCCGCTCCACGGCAAAGTAATAGTCCGACTGGGCGGAAACCGCCAGTGAACTTACCAGCGCCAGAACGAGCGATAGGAAGCCTGCAATTTTAAATTTCATCGAACCTCCTTCGACCAGGGAGTTACGCTACCACTTGGGTTCTTCGGTCAGTTGATACGTTGTGCCGCAAAACGGACATGAAACGGTCGGCGCGCCGGCGATCATCTTCACGTTATCCGCGCTCAGGCTTCCGCCGCACGACCGGCACTTCATCTGCTCGATCTTGGTCTCCCCCGGTAAATCCACTTTCATCGTCACCTGTTGGACCACTTCGGTTTTCGACCCGCGTTGCGCGGCATACACCAATCCCGCTCCTGCCGCCAAAAAGAGAGCGCCCACACAGCCGAACCCCAGCCCGAAACTCAGCCAGTTTGAACTTCCCTGCGCCGAAGTCGAGCCGATCACATTCAACACCCCATACCCAAACAAACACACGCCGATCAAGAACAAAATCCCTGCGCCGATATAGAGAACCGTTTTACTCGTCATAAAAGAATCTCCGTGATTGTCTTGCATGAGCAATGGAAAGGGATCAACGATGCTACATATTTCTACGGCAGTGTAGCGCTTTCGTTTCAGGAAATCAAATAATTTCTTTGAAGATTTCCTACATTATGTTATTGCCATTTGTTTGCTGTATACTTGGTTTGAAGGATACACAAGCGGAGGCACCATGGACATCCAGGCGCGTTACAAAAAATGGCAGGAAAACACCCTCCAAAAATCGTTGGATAAATTCAAAGAACGACGCGAACGCTTCACCACCTCTTCCGGGATTGAAGTGCCCCGCCTCTCTCTTCCGGGTGAGGCTGATTCGCCCTACCCCGACCGTCTCGGCTTCCCCGGCGAATACCCCTTCACGCGCGGCGTCCAACCGACGATGTATCGTTCGCGCTTTTGGACGATGCGCCAGTACGCGGGCTTTGGCACAGCCGAAGAGACCAACCAACGTTACCGGTATCTTCTGCAAAATGGACAAACCGGCTTGTCCGTCGCCTTCGACCTGCCGACGCAGATCGGCTACGACGCGGACGACCCCATCGCACACGGCGAAGTGGGCAAGGTCGGCGTTTCGATCTCCTCCGTTCACGATATGGAAGTTTTGTTCAAAGATATTCCGTTGGAAAGCGTTTCGACCTCGATGACGATCAACGCGCCTGCCGGCGTTTTGCTGGCGATGTATATCGCGGTGGCAAAGCGCCAAGGGGCAGACGTGAGCAAACTACGCGGCACAATTCAAAACGACATTCTCAAAGAATACGTGGCGCGCGGCACCTATATCTTTCCGCCCGCGCCTTCGATGCGCCTCATCACCGATATTTTCTCGTTTTGCGAGAAAGAAGTCCCGAACTGGAACACGATTTCGATCTCAGGGTATCACATGCGCGAAGCCGGCTCGACGGCGGTGCAAGAGGTGGCGTTCACGCTTGCCAACGGGATCGCCTACGTGGAAGCCGCGCTGAAAGCCGGCTTGAACGTGGACGAGTTTGCCGGTCAACTCTCGTTCTTCTTCAACGCGCACAACAACTTTTTGGAAGAGGTGGCAAAATTCCGCGCCGCGCGCAGGCTTTGGGCAAGAATCATGCGCGAACGGTTCAAAGCGCAGAAGCCAGCCTCGTGGCAACTCCGATTCCACGCCCAAACCGCAGGCTCGACCCTCACCGCGCAACAGCCTGAAAACAACGTGGTGCGCGTGACCGTGCAAGCGTTGTCCGCTGTCCTTGGCGGGACGCAGTCTCTGCACACCAACTCGATGGACGAGGCGTTGTGGCTTCCCACCGAGAAAGCCGTGCGCGTCGCGCTCCGCACACAGCAGATTCTCGCTTACGAATCCGGCGTGGCAGACTCGGTGGATCCGCTGGCGGGGTCCTACCTGATCGAATATCTCACCGATGAGATCGAAAAAGGCGCGCAGGTGTACATCTCCAAGATTGATGACATGGGCGGCGCGTTGACCGCCATCGAGCGCGGCTTCATGCAAAGCGAGATCCAAAACGCGGCGTACGAGGCGCAACATGCCATCGAGAAAAAAGAACAGATCGTTGTGGGCGTCAATCAATTTCAAGTGGAGGAGGAACTGACGCTCGATAGGTTGATGGTTGACCCTGCCATCGAAGCGTCGGCGCGGGAGAGGTTGGAGAAATTAAGAAAGGCTAGAGACCAGAGACTTGTGGAGGAGTTGCTCGGCAAGTTGAAATCCGCTGCGCGCGGAACCGAGAACCTGATGCCGCTGTTCGTCGAATGCGTCGAGAACGATGTCACCCTCGGCGAGATTTGCAACGCGCTCCGAGCCGTGTGGGGCGAGTATGTGGCGGAGGGGTTTTGACTCATCCCATCTCCCTAAAATTCGATAAACACTGGCATTGAGCCAGTTCTGTAGTGCGTATTCATGTTGCATTATTGCGTAAAGTGAGTAGCGTCTCAGATAACAGGAGAAATATCCTGCAAAACACATGCCAAAGAGTAGTGGGTTGATTCCTAGCGTTTGTATAGAATTGTCCTGATCGAAAAGGAGATATCTATGGCGAATATCAACTCTTTAGTTCAGGATTTTCTTGCTCAGAAAAAGATTGCTGTGGTTGGTGTGTCCGACAAACGCGAGACTGGCTGTAATGCGACTTACCAAAAACTCAAGGATAGCGGTTATCAAGTCTATGCGGTGAACCCGCGCATCGCTTCATTCCAAGGGGATACCTGCTATCCCGACTTGAAATCCATCCCCGATACACCGGACGCGGTTTTTATCCTCGCCAATCCAAACGTCACACGGCAAATCGTAGAACAATGCGTGGAGTTGGGGATTAAACGCGTATGGATGCACTGCATGATGGGCATCAAGCCCGGCTTGGCGGCAGGCATCACCAGTGTCTCGCCTGAGGCGGTGGCGTTGTGCGAAGCCAACGGGATCGCGGTCATCCCCGGATCATGCCCGAACCAATATTTGAAGCCAGACTTTGCTCACCGGGCAATGTGGGGATTGTGGAGCGCACTGGGATTCATGCGCTCTGGCTGACAGTGATGGAACTACAAAAAAGACCCGGACAAATCGTCTGGGTCTTTGATAATTTCCCGCCCCCTGTGCAAAGCCCCTCTGCACCCCACAAATTATTTCCCCATAAATCAATACCGTCATTCTAGCCATTTCTTGGACAAAATCCAGCAAATGGATTTACAATCCACTCAAAGATTTTTTTGAGTCCCCGGGAGGCGTATTTCCATGCATCGAACGGATTTTGGTCAGCTCGTGGCGGCGCTCAGGCAAGATTTGGGTTGGACACAGTTCCAACTTGCCGAAGCCGCCGATATTGATGAAGCGGTCATCAGCCAGGTCGAACGAGGCGTAAAGCGGTTCCTTGGGCCGGAACTGTTGTTTGGTCTCGCCAATGCCCTGCAGTTGACCACCCTCGAGCGGCGCGAATTCTTTCTTGCCGCAAGCGGACTGGATCAAAAAGAGACCGTCCGCCAGGCTTCGGTAGCGACGACTACCGACGTTTTCAACGCCCGCAAAACGCTGGATAAGATAGTGGAGATGGTGGCGCACGCTCGTCTACCCACTTTTCTCACCGATGCCTACAGCGATGTGATCTGCGCCAATCGGATCGCGGTCGCGTTCTTCCAACCCTCTCCAAGTGTGTTCGATGGCATAGAAAAGATTCCCGGAGGATACAACACCACGCGCTTTAATTTTGGTAAAGATTTGCAGGCTCGCAACATTGTCGAAGGGAATTGGGAAGCCTATGCCTTGAACTCGATGCGCTCTTTTCGGGTCCATAGCCTGCGGTATCGAGCCACGCCATACTTTAAATACCTGATGAAGGCATTCCGGAACCCGGCGGACTACCCATTTTTCGACCGTTTCTGGAAGATGGTCTCTTCGGTTGAACAGGATAAGGATGTGAGTACGGATTTCTTTGCCATCCGTCATCGCAACCTTGGGGATATCAAGTATGGCTCCTCGGGAATCACCTCGATCACAGCCTTTGGCGACCTGAATTTGGTCCATTACATCCCTTTCGATGAGCAGACCAGCCGCGCCTTTGAACAACTGGCGCAAGAGGCAGGGCAGGGCGTCGTCAATTTCGCGCCTTGGCCCCAGAAGAACATGCCGTAAAGTTCCGGTCAGGGCGATAAACCTGTGATAAAATACGCCGCCGGACGTAGTACCCTTCGTCCGAGTAAACACCTAAAGAAAGAAGGGCTTGAACGAAATGAAAGTAATGTTGGTCAAAGATGTGTACAAACTGGGGCGCGCGGGCGATATCAAAAAAGTCGCCGACGGTTACGGACGCAACTTCCTCCTCCCGCAAGGGTTGGCGGTGCTAGCCACTGCCGGAGCAATCAAACAGTCGGAAAAGATCCGGGCGCAGGCAGAAGTCAAACGCGCGGAACTCAATAACGAGTTGAAAGATTTAGCGGCGCAGATCGGCGGCGTCGTCCTCAACTTTGCCGGTAAAGCCGGCGAAACCGGCAAACTCTACGGTTCGATCACCACGCAGGATGTGGCGACCGCGATCCAAGAGCAGACGCGCTATGAAGTCAAGAAACAACAGATTGACATGCAGCCCATCCGCAATCTCGGCGAATTCAAAGCGCATGTCCGCCTGACGATGGACCTCGTTCCCGAAGTCAAGATCATCGTCTACCGCGAGGGTGAGGCGCACGAAGAAGGCGCGCCGGCGGAAGAGGTCGCTGAAGAAGCCGCGCCCGCAGAGACGACCGCAGAAGAAACCGCGCCACCGGCTGAAACCGAAGCCGCGTAAGCACAGCGCCTCTCGCCATTGACGTCACCAGTTCATTCCCGCACGATGGGGCGCTGGTGATGTTTTATTTTGTGTAATGCAAACCATCGGACAAAGACTCAAACAGGCGCGCGAATCGAAACGCCTCACGCTCGAAAAAGTCTTCGAAGCGACGCGTATTCGCGTCCCATATTTGCAGGCGCTCGAAGCCGACGATCATTCCGTGATGCCTTCGCCCGTGCAAGCGCGCGGCTATCTGCGAAACTATGCCGAGTTCCTCGGTTTGGATTTCGATCAACTGCTGGAGGAAATGCGCGCCGAGAGTAAAACATCGGATGAACTTATCACGCCGATGGATTCGACTCCCTCGCCGGCGACTCCGACTCTTGAAGTTTCTCCGCCTCAGGAAGCGGCGCTTCCTTCCCCCTCCAAGCCTGCTCGCCGTAAAAAAGCGGAGTCCAAGCCTGCAACTGATTCGGCTTCCTCCAAACCCCGGCGGACTCGCAAGAAGGTCGCGCCCGAACCGGTGATCGAAGAACCTCAGCCGGAAATCATCGAGCCAACTCCAGTTATTGAACCTATTGTCGAACCAGTCGTTGAAACTCCAGCAGAGGAGCCGCCTCAATCGGATGTAAACGAGAGTCTCTGGCAATCGTGGCTGAACCGTTTAAGTTCAGCGATCTCGATTCGAGTCAAACGCAGGGAAGAGCCGCAAACCGAATTGATCGCGCCGGATGCTGTAACCGAGGATATTCAACCTCCTGCAACTTTCCAACCTGAAAACCTTCAACCCTTCGACGCGGCTCAGGAAAAGCCTTCCACTGAAATCTTCAAAGAGATCGGCGTCGAACTTCGCCGGCGCCGCGAAATGCTCAGCCTGCACCTCGACGAAGTGGAACGGAACACGCACGTCAAGGCGCATTATCTCGAAGCGCTCGAAACCGGCGCGATGGAAAATCTGCCGTCTACGGTGCAGACGCGCGGCATGTTGTCCAATTACGCGTCGTTTCTCGATTTGGACGTGGACGCTATCCTCCTCCGTTACGCGGACGGACTGCAAGCGCGGCACCGCGAGCGGAATCCGCAAAAGCCGGTCCGTCAGCCGGGTGAGCCGATCGTGTCGAATATCCCGCCGCTGCGTAGTTTCATCGCGGGCGATCTCATTTTCGGCATCGGCATTGCCGTCCTCTTGGTCGGTTTTCTCATTTGGGGCATCAACCGTGTGGTGACTTTGCAAAATCAGGAAGTGATTGACCCTACCGCGCCGTCCATTTCGGATGTGTTACTCGCCACGCTGGACCCTTCGCTCTTCACGCCGACCCCCACACTTGAGTTTGTGGATAACAATGAGCCGACCGCGACGATCGTTATCCCTACGCAGAATTTGAACGTAAACGTCCAAGTAAATTTGGTTGCCGTCGAGCGAACGTACATGCGTGTGATCGTGGATGGAGAAGAGGTCTTCAACGGACGCGTCGTGCCGGGAACTGCGTATCCGTTCGAGGCGGAGGAGCAGGTTGAAGTGTTAGTAGGGAACGGCGCCGCGATCCGCATCGTGTACAATGGGCGCGACCTTGGTCTGCTCGGCGGGTTCGGCGAAGTGATCAGCAATATTTATCGCGAAGAGGAGATTGTTACTCCCACCGCATTGCCGACTCAGCCCCCCACCATTACGCCCACGCCGACTGCCACAGTTCCCCCGTCGCGCACGCCGATTCCCTCGAACACGCCAGCGGCAACGAGAACTCCGTAACGCGTAGAACAAAATGGCATTTTGCTCTACGAAATAGGAAAATTTACTTGTCTAAAAACACTTTTCATCTCGTCTCACTGGGTTGCTCAAAGAACACGGTTGATTCTGATTCGATGGCGCAACTGCTTGTCCGCGATGGGTATCATGCGGTGGATAATCCCTCGCACGCGAACGTGTTGATCGTGAACACGTGCGGCTTTATCGGTCCCGCCAAGCAGGAATCACTGGACGTTCTGCGCGAACTTGCCGATGGCAAGAAAAAGAATCAAATCTTGATCGCGGCGGGATGTCTGACACAGCGCTACGGAGCGGAAGTGGCGGAAAAGGTCCCCGGCATTGACGGCGTGTTGGGCACGCGTCGCTGGATGGACATCGTGCAAGTCGTGCGCGAACTTCGCCAGAGTCCACACCCTGAGCCTCTTTACCATTTGCCCGATGCAAAAACCGTTGGCGTGGATGAACGGGACGCGTTGCGCGCGTCGGTGGCGGGCGCGAGCGCCTACGTCAAAGTTGCGGATGGATGCCGCCGCCCGTGCGCGTTCTGTGCCATTCCGCTTATCAAAGGGACGGCGGTCTCGCGCCCAGTGGAGTTGATCCTCGACGAAGCGCGTCGCCTCAGGGACGCGGGGGTGCGTGAGTTGATTCTCATCGCGCAGGACACGACTGATTACGGTCACGACTTGGGGATGAAAGACGGGCTGGCGATTTTGTTGGAGCAATTGACAACCAACGTGCCAGACATGGACTGGATTCGAATCATGTACGCCTATCCCGGCTATGTGACGGATCGTTTGATCGATGTGATGGCTTCGAGCAAGCAAGTCCTGCCGTATCTCGATATGCCTCTACAACACGCGCACCCGAAGACGTTGTATCGTATGCGCCGTCCGTCGAATATTGATTGGGTGCATCGCACGCTGGGAAAGATGCGTTCAAGGATTTCAAACCTTGCCATCCGTACAACATTTATCGTAGGCTACCCTGGCGAAACGGACGAGGAATATCAAGCGTTGTATGATTTTGTGGAAGAGATTCGGTTCGACCGCGTGGGAACGTTCCAATTCTCGTTCGAGCCGGGGACGACGAGCGAACCGCTCGGCGACCCGATTCCCGCAGAGGTCAAGCAAGCGCGCTACGAACAGTTGATGGAACTGCAACAGGGAATCTCCATGCAGGTCAATCAATCGTACGTCGGGAAAACATTGGATGTTTTGGTCGAGGGGCGCGATAAAGGAATCGCCATCGGACGTTCGTACCGCGACGCACCAGAAATTGACGGGTTGGTCTTCGTCGAAGGGGATGCGAGGATCGGCGAGATCGTGCCTGTGAAAATCACAGGCGCGCTGGCGTACGACTTGACCGGAGTTCCCGCGCCAGAGTTGATTCATTTGTAGGGCAAGATGCCATCTTGCGCTACCTCACGAGTTGAATCAGCCGAAGGAAACTGAATCAGCCCGCCCTTTGAGAAAGAGGCGGGCTGATTTTTATGTCGCGGGTACGCTCGGAGTTATGACGCGCGCGCGACTGCCGTCGCGGCGAGGATGAGGATTCCTAGAGCGAGATTGATCTGCAGAAGTCGAATCTCGCGGCGTTGCAGGGATTCCAGTTGAACCGTGTTCTTCGTTTTCTTCGAGATGAGGATGGCGCGGCGGATGGCGGGAATCACGTCCCAGGTTTGGATCGCGCTGACGACGATCACGATCATGCCGAGGAAATGTTTAGCGAGGATCGCCAGCGACCATTGTGTGCTGGTGGAAAGGAAGCCGTCATAGTGCGGGTTGACGCTCATCTGGAACAAGCCGGTTAGCACCAGCAGGCTGAGGCTGAACCACGTAACCGGCTCGAGCCGTTTTTGGACGGCTTCAATGAGCGCGAGTTGGGCATTCGCATCGAGTGTGCGTTTTATGGCGGGCAGGAAGAGGAACGCGATGGCTGAAAGACTTCCGATCCACGCGACCGTTGCGAGGAAATGTAGCCAGTAGGCGATTGCAACTGCCCAATCGGGAGGAGGCGTCATGGAGTTGCTGTTGGCGGTGGCGTTGTTGGCGCCGGTGTATCTGTTGGAGCCGATGGCGTGTCGGTTGCGGCAGGCGGTGGTCCGCCAGTTGGGGTTTCAGTGGGTGTGAAAACTGGACCAGTTGTGGGCGTTGGCGGGTTACAGATCGGCAGAATTTCATCGTAATTATCTTGCGCGGTTTTATCGAGCGCGCCATAGGCTAGCGCGTTTTGATATTGTGCGAGCGCCTCGCCATTACCACAATATCTCTCCTGTCCAACGAGTTCGTCACCGTAGCGCATTAATGCGAATTGATAGCGCACGCTGGCTGTCATGGTGCCATCCCACAGGTTGCCCCAACTGCTCGCTTGTTGGAAGTAGAAGACCGCTTGCGACCAATCCAATTCCCAGAAGGACGCGCCGATGAGGTAGACGCGCGCGCCTTCGCGCAGACCGTTGGAGTCGCGGTCGAGCGGACCGAATCTCTCCGCCAGGGTGATCTGGTAGATGCCGCCTTCGAGATTCCCTGAATTGATGAGGTTTACGCCGTAGTTCCGCAGAGCGAAGTAATACATTCCGTCCACGAGGGAGGCGTTGTAGGTCGGGTCGAGTTTACGCATCTCGTCGAGCGCGCCGATGGCTCCGGGCCAATCTTGTGCGGCAATGAGTTGCTGGGCGCGTGAGAACGCCTCTTCCGCGCCGCTGAAATCGGGCGTCGGCGTGAGCGAGGGCGTCGGCGTGGGTGTGGGTTGGTTCATCAACACCAGCACGTTGGTTAACTGCTGTTGCGCGTCGGGGAAGGACGGGTCATGTTGGATGATCCACTCGAGGCGTTGCTTGGCGTTTTCATATCGCCCGAATTGGATGTCCACGAGCGCGTAGGTGAATTGTTCGCTGAGTTGCTGGCTCATCACCGACGATTGATAGGCTCGCCGCGTGCCAAGCCCCGACTGGAATCCACTGAAGATGGCGATGGCAAGCAAGACGATGACGCCGAGCGCGGTGAATAGTATTTTCTTGCCGCGTCGGGGTTTTACGGCCTTCATGTTAGGTTGTGTATTTCCGAGATTGTCAGACATGGGGAAGATTATATCAGCCTTGATTTTAGAGTTTTTACAACAATTTAATTTCGGACCAGATGATCGGCAGGCAGATAAGTCCGCCGATGAGCATACCGATCAACGCGGTGAGCACCGCCGAGCCGGGGATGTACACCGCCAGCAGATACGCCGTCACGCCGCCGACAACTGCCGCGACGAGTCCTTTGCCGAGCGCGCTCCACACGACAATGGGTTCGTGCATCCGCTTGCTCAGCCAACTGAAGAGGAAGATGGATTCGACAAGCAACGCGATCTCGGCGAAAGCGATGATCGGCGCGCCGATGTGTTTGAAGAGCGTGATTCCAAAATAGCCGACGCTCACGAACACGGCGAGCCGAATGATGACCGCGTAGAGTGGGAACAACGGCTCCTTGCGCGCGTAGAACGAACGCGCCGCGATCTCTTGAATCGAATAACCTGTCAGTGTGAGGAGGTAGGCGCGCGTTGTCCACGTGATGAGCGCGGACATTTCGTCGTCGAAGCGGAAGGCGGCGCGCACGAGTGGATTGATTCCCGCCGCCATCACCGCTGCGATGGGGAGCGTGAGGGCGATCAAAACTCGAAGGGCACGCTCGACTGCTAGGCGGAAGTCATGCCACCCGTCGCGTGAAGCGAGTTCCGAAAGAGTCGGGAGCATCGCGGTTGCGATCGCCGTCCCAAGTAGAGTCTCAGGAACTTGCATGATCATCCAACCATACGCGAGCGACGTCACCGCGCCCTCCTGTCCGGTGAGCGAGGCGAGATAGTCGCGCACGATGACAATGGATTGAATCCCGCCCATAGTGAGCAAACGCGGACCGAGCAATCTCAGCGCTTCGAGCAAACCCGTGTGACGCAGGTCGAGCGCGGGAGTCCACTTGAAACCGTAACGAAACAGCGCGGGGATTTGCACGCCGAGATGCAGCGCCGCCCCGAGGATCACGCCATACACGAGACCTTGAATGCCGAAGATCGGAACGAAGACGAGCGCGCCGAAAATTTGACCGACGTTGTACATCGTCGGCGCGAGCGCGGGCAAAAGAAAATGTTGGTTGGCTTGCAGGCTTGCCATCACCAAGCCGCTGATCGAAAAAATGATCGTGCTGATGAGGTTGAGCCGCATCAGTTCCGCGACCAGCGCGCGTTGCTCTGCGGTGAAGCCGGGGACGATCACATGATCTACAAGTTGGCGAGCGAAGATGAAAACGATCACAGCGACCGATGCGGTGACGAGAAAAGCGAGGTTGGCGACGCGTGAGAACAAGTCCCAAGCGGCTGCGCGACTTTTGGTTGTGAGATATTCGCTCATCAACGGGATGAACGCCATCGCCAGCGCGCCGCCCGAGATGAGCGCGAACAACACGTCTGGCACGTTGTTGGCGGAGTTGAACACGTCGAGCAAGCCAACTTCGTCCGTGTAAATGCGCGAGATGATGCCCACGCGCACAAAGGCGAGCACCTTGTCCAACCCGAAAAACACCGCGATCAAAATTGACGTGCGCGCGAGGAAAGATATTTTTTTTGTTTCGTCGTTAAGGGACATAAGGAGGCAAATCCATTACCTTGAATTTTCCGTCGTTGTTGCGCGTCACGTGATATTCAAATTGAGAAACGGGCGGCATCTCGGTTTCGTCTGCGCCACAGCACGGACCCAACACAAACAAACTTCCGTCAGCGTTGCTGAATTCTACCTGAAAGATATACGCGTCGCCTTGCAGCGCATCAAAGGTCACTGCGCGAACTTTCAGGCATTGCAATCCTGCATTCTCACAAGACCAACTCCACAACGCGGCATGATCCGTCGGGTCTGCGGACGAGTTGAAGACTTGCAATTGCTCATACTCGCCGCCGTACAGTAAATCCGCTTCGGCATATTGCTTTGCGTTCAACAATTCGAAAAACTGAATCAAAACTTCTTGCGCTTCGTTGGCTGTAGACGGCAAAGATGTTGGCGCGGGAGTCGCTTGCGGCGCGCAACTTGCAAGAAAGAGCGCCGCGATCAACAAAAAGTATTTCATTAAAAAGTTCCCTGAATGATTCCGCCGTCCACGTTCAGTAAAACGCCTGTGATGTACGACGCGGCAGGCGAGACGAGGAAGACGGCGGCGTTCGCAAATTCTTCGGGACTCGCCATCCGTTTCAGCGCGGTGGACTCGACTTGCTTACGCTTCTCTTCCTCAGGGGATGTCTGGTTCGCCTTCGCCCGATCGTTTATCAACTCTTCGACGCGCTCGGTCTCCGTCCAGCCTGGCAGAACGGAGTTTAGACGGATGCCCTCCTTGCCGAGTTCCAGCGCGAGCGTTTTGGTGAGTCCCGCTGTCGCCGCACGGACGCTGTTCGAGATCAGCAAATTTGGAACCGGCTGTTTGACCGAATACGAAGTGACCGTCAACACGCTCGCCGAATCGGATTTTCGCAAATGCGGCAGCGCGGCTTTGATCAATCGCACGTGGCTCATCAGGCACAAGTCGATCCCTTTTTGCCACGCGGCATCGTCCAGCGAATCGATCGAACCCGATTTCGGTCCGCCCGCGTTGGTGATGAGGATGTCCAGCCCGCCGAACGCCTCGACGGTTTGTTGAATCAATTTTTCAGGGACATTGGGCAACGACACATCGCCTGCCAAGCCAATTACCTGTGTACCTGTCTCCTTGTTTACCTTCTCCGAGACCCTCTTTATCATCCCCTCATCTCGCCCATTGATCGCCACGCGGCATCCCTCTTTTGCGAGCAGATACGCGGCGGCGTAGCCCAGTCCACGGGAGGAACTGGTCACGAGGGCGCGTTTGTTTTTGAGGTGTAAATCCATGGGGTCTCCTTGAGGGTTGTAGACAAGTATACAAGGAAACAAGTAGACACGTTCCGTGTTTCCGTGTCTACCTGTTTACCTGTATACTGCTCTCCCACACATCCCCATCCGACCAATTCGCCTCCACCCATTTTGCCACATTCCCCAACGCGGACTGTAAGAATGCGGCGTCGTTCCCCACCATCGCGCAGACGATGACTGCCTCGTCCCATTTGTCCTGCAAATCCATTTCGGCAACGGAGACGTTGAACTCGCGGTGCAGGCGTGAGATCAGCGGCTTGATTCGTCCGCGCTTTTGTTTGAGGGACGCGCAAGCAGGGAGGTGGAGGTGAATGGTGAGGGTGGCGAGCATGGTACTAGTTAAATTAGGTGTCCAGAGTCTAAAGTGGTCGCTAATATCTTCAAGAATTTGCAATGCATTTTTGGAGTTTGATGAAGTCTTATTAAAGTAAACGCCAATTCCTATGTAATGTTCAAGATGTAATGTGAAAGTTATTCCTTTAAATTCAAAATCCCAATATCTTTGATCCCACCCGTCAATTTTATCTTTCCATTCAATGTTGAATCTCGACTCTAATTCTTTTGCTATTGATCTAAAAACGGTTCCATCTGAATCTCTAAAAAGCTCTAAATAAAAACGTTTTTCTTCATCGTAGATCTTAGGATTCATAGATTTCTTTGTCCGTGTTTTCCGATTTACGAAATACCAATTACCTCTTACAATCCCTCGCATGGACATCGAAGCCCGATACAACAAAGCCCTCGATTATCTCTACTCATTCGTGGATTATAGCCTGAAACATTCCTCCGAACTTGCCAAGGCGGAGTTCAACCTTGATCGCATGTTCGCGTTGATGGAGGAATTGGGGAATCCGCAGAACAAGTATCCGATTATTCATGTCGCTGGGACCAAGGGGAAGGGCTCGGTGTGCGCGTTGTCTGCCTCGGGTTTGAAGGTTGCAGGTTTCAAGGTTGGGTTATATACGTCGCCGCATTTGCTGGATTACTGTGAAAGAATCCAAATTAATGGAGAGCCAATAACACATGAGTTTTTGGTCGAGTTGGTGGAGGAGATCAAGCCAGCAGTTGCGAAGATTCCCAAACTCACAACTTTTGAAATCACAACCGCGCTTGGCTTTCTCGCCTTTGCAAAGCAAGGATGCAACGCGGCAGTGATCGAAGTCGGTTTGGGAGGGCGACTTGACGCGACGAATATTGTCATGCCGAGGGTCTCGGTGATTACGTCGCTGTCGTACGATCACATGGCTGTGCTTGGCGATACGCTGGCGAAGATAGCGGGGGAGAAGGCGGGAATCATCAAGCGTGGAGCGCCTGTTGTTTCGTCCGCTCAAAAGCCTGAAGCGCTCGAAGCGATTCGGCGTGTAGCCAAACTGGTAAATTCAAATATGATTCTGGTGGATGAACACATAAAAATTGAACCCCTCGCTTCATCCCTCGACGGTCAATCATTTCGTCTTTCCTCTTTCCTACTTCCTACTTCCACTCCCCACTTTCCACTTTCCAAAATATCTAATTCTCTTGATCTGACCATCCCTCTCCTCGGTTCTCACCAACTCGAAAACGCCGCGACAGCCTACGCCGCGCTCAAAGTCAGCGGATTGGAAATTTCGGATGAGGCGATTCAAAAAGGATTCGCTCAAACGCGCTGGCGCGGGCGGTTTGAAATTGCGCGGCGGAATCCGCCTGTGATATTTGATTCGGCTCACAATCAAGATTCGTTCGCCAAGTTGCGCGAAACGCTCGAGGAATATTTTCCTGGCAAGATGGTTTATCTCATCTTCGGCGCGTCGGAGGATAAAAATATCCCTGGCATGTTCGAGGAGATGAGACCGAAGATCAAGAAGCTCATCGTCACGCGCGCCGACCATCCGCGGGCGCTGGAGGAGGCGCGAATCGTCGAGTTGGCGAGGCAGGCTGAAATTGAGTCCGAAGCGGCGACTCCCGTTGAGTCCGCGTTGGCGAGGGCGTTGGAGTTATCCGCAAAAGATGGTAGCATTGTCTTATCCGCTGGGAGTATGTTCGTCACGGCGGAAGTGATGGCGGCTTGGAATAAATTAAACGCGTAGGGGCACAGCGGAACGGGAGATCGTCAATGGCTCTGTTCGACTCGCTGTGCCCCTACAGGATTGGAAAATGTCTCACCCCAAAGATTGGACCGAAGAAGAAAATTTTGATCTGACGCTTTCGCAACGCACGGAGGAGTTGTACCGCATTGCGAACCGCGAGCCAGACGCCGACGGCATGATCGAAGCCGCGGTGTTGCCGCTGCGCGATCTGGTCGTGTTCCCGCGCATGGTCTCGCCGATTTTCATCGGGCGCGAGTCGTCGTTGCTCGCGGTGGAGGAGGCGCAACGCAAAGGGCAGACCGTGATCGGGCTGACGCAGCGCGACGCGGACATTGAAAACCCAGGCGCGCAGGATTTTCTGCCGATCGGCGTGGAGATGGCGGTGGGGCGTTTGTTGGCAATGCCAGACGGCTCGCACTCCGCGCTCGTGCAGGGACGCCGCCGCGTCGAGATCGTGGACTTCGTCCGCAGTGTGCCGTATTTGAAAGTGCGAGCCCGCGTCATTTCGGAACCTCAAACTGCCGACCGCCAAACGAGCGCGCTCATGCGTTCGGCGCTGGACCTCTTCGATCGCTGCGTGGAGTTGGACCGTTCGATTCCCGAAGAAGCGCACTTGTTTGCAATGAACATCTCAGAGCCAGGCTGGCTGGCGGATATGCTCGCCACGTCGCTGTCGTTGAATTACGAAGCGAAGCAAAGTTTGTTGATGTTGCTCGACGTGCGCGGACGATTGCAGGCGTTGAACAAAATTTTGGCGCAAGAAGTGGACGTGCTGGAACTCGAAGACGAAATCCACTCGAAGGTGCAGAGCGAGGTGGATAAAAGCCAGCGCGAGTTTTATTTGCGCGAGCAGATGCGACAGATCCAAAACGAACTAGGCGAAGGCGATATCTTCACGCGTGACGCGAACGATTTGAAGAAACGACTCGAAGCGACGAATCTCCCCGAAGAGGCGAAGACGGTCGCGTTGAAGGAACTCGAACGCCTCAACCAAATGCCGCCGATGGCGCCCGAAGTGGGAATCATCCGCACGTACATTGATTGGATTCTCGAACTGCCATGGTCGAATTTCTCTCCCGATAACCTCGACGTGAAAAACGCGGCGAAGATTTTGGAGCGAGATCATTACGGCTTGAAAAAACCCAAAGAACGGATTTTGGAATACATCGCTGTCCGTTCGTTGAAGCCGAAGAAGGAACGCCAGCCGATTTTGTGCTTCGTCGGTCCGCCTGGAGTTGGCAAAACGTCGCTTGGACGTTCGATTGCCGAATCGCTCGGACGGAAATTCGTGCGCGTCTCTTTGGGCGGCGTGCGCGACGAAGCCGAGATACGCGGTCATCGCCGCACGTACATCGGCGCGCTGCCTGGACGAATCATACAGACGATGAAGCGCGCAGGAACTTCAAATCCGTTGTTCATGTTGGATGAGATTGACAAGTTGTATTCCGATTTCCGCGGCGACCCTGCCTCCGCGATGCTCGAAGTGCTCGACCCTGAACAGAACAACACATTCAGCGATCACTACCTCGAATTGCCGTTTGACTTGTCAAAGGTAATGTTCGTGACAACGGCGAATTCGCTGGGGAGCATCCCCTCGCCATTGCTCGACCGCATGGAAGTGATCGAGTTTCCTGGGTACATCGAAGAAGAGAAACTCGAAATTGCGAACCGCTATCTCATCCCGCGTCAGGTGGAGGAAAATGGGGTGGAGGAACTCAGCTTGACGTTCGAGCCTGACGCGGTGCGAAAGATCATCCGCGAGTACACGTACGAGGCGGGAGTCCGCAATTTGGAGCGCGAGATCGGAAAGATCTGCCGCAAGGTGGCGCGCATGAAAGCGGAGGGGAAGAAGTTCGAGTCGGTCGTCAAAGCCGAATCGATCGAGAAGTATCTCGGTCCGCAACAGGTGTTCCAGACCGAAGCCGAACGCTCGGACGAGGTCGGCGTGGTGACAAGCCTTGCGTGGACGGAGAACGGCGGCGAGATCATGCCTGTGGAGGTCGCGGTGCTGGAGGGCAAGGGTGGACTGCAAATGACTGGGCAGATGGGCGAGGTGATGCAGGAGTCGGGTCAAGCCGCGTTGACGTACATCAAGTCGCGGGCGGCGGAGTTGAAGATTGATTTGGAAGTGTTCGAGCGCATGGACATCCACGTGCACATGCCTGAGGGAGCGATTCCCAAAGACGGACCGTCGGCTGGAATCACGATGGCGACTGCGGTCATCTCCGCGTTGACGGGGCGACCTGTGTTCAAACACGTCGGCATGACGGGGGAGATCACGTTGCGCGGGCGCATCCTGCCGATTGGCGGCGTGCGCGAGAAAGTGTTGGCGGCGCATCGTGCGGGACTCAAAACGGTCATCCTGCCAGAAAAGAACATGAAAGATTTGGTTGATTTGCCAAAAACGGCGAAATCGGAGTTGAAGATCATTCCCGTCAAACACATGGACGATGTGTTGCAGATCGCCCTCGGCAAAGACGCAGTCATCGAACCGCCAAGACCGAAGAAGCAGAGCAAGGAAGAGCCTCAGGAAGAAAGCGAATCCTAAATTACGCAGTACGCAATACGAAATATCACATGTATTGCGTACTGCGTATTGCGTATTTCATCATGCCCATTGACCTTCGAAATAAAGTCATCCTCATCACTGGCGCGTCGTCGGGCTTTGGCGCGGACGCTGCGAAACTTTTTGCCAAGGAAGGTTGTAAAGTTGTCCTTGCCGCGCGTCGACTCGACCGATTACAAAACCTCGCGGCTGAAATCCAAAAAATGGGCGGCGAGGCGCTTGCGATTCCTGTGGACGTCGCTGAGCGCGCGGAGGTCGAAGTGATGGTGCAAACTGCGCTCGACCTCTACGGCAGGATCGACATCCTCTTCAACAACGCGGGCTTCGGCGCGGTCAACTGGTTCGAGAATCTCAAACCTGAACGCCACATCGAAACGTTGATCCGCGTCAATCTCATCGGCACAATACTTGTCACGCGCGCAGTCCTGCCAGATATGCTCGAACGCGGTGAAGGTCACATCATCAACATGGTTTCGGTCGCGGGGCTCATCGCCGCGCCGACCATCACCACGTATTCCGCCAGCAAATATGGCGCGCGCGCCTTCACCGACGCGCTCCGTCGCGAAGTCTCGCATCTCGGCGTCAAAGTTTCAGGCATTTACCCAGGTCCAGCGGTCACCGAGTTCGGCGAAAAACTCGAACGCACAAAATCGCGCGAAACCATCAAACGCATCAAATATCCGCACATGTCTTCCGCATACGTCGCGCGCCGCGTGGTGGATGTCGCCAAACGTCCCCGCCGCACGCTCGTCATCCCGTGGTGGTTCCGCGTCATCACCACGTTCGACACGCTCTTCCCCGTCGCGGTGGATTGGATTTTATATTTCTTCTCGAAGAAGAATCATAATTTGGATTAGTCGCTCGTTCGTCCCGCAGTTCAACTACGGGACGAACAATCCTCAAGGAGACTCACATGACTCATCAATCTCGTTTGGATAAACTAAACGCTTCACTTCGGACGGGGGAACTTGATTCAGTTATCCTGAATCCGGGTCCAACCCTCAAGTACCTCACTGGGTTGGACTTCCACCTGATGGAGCGACCCGTCGTTTTGTTTTACGCGAAAGACCAAACCCCCGCGATCGTCATCCCCGAATTGGAAATGCAGAAAGTTGCAAACCTTCCTTATCAACTTCAAGTGTTTTCGTATCCTGAAAATCCATCCGAATGGGGCGCGGCGTTCCGCAAGGCGGCGCAGGCGTTAGGTCTGGATGGGAAGCGAATCGGAGTCGAGCCGCGTCAACTGCGCTTGCTGGAATTCCGTCACGTCAAGAGCGGCGCGCCCGAAGCGGACTTCCCCGACGCGAGCGATGTCCTCGCACAACTGCGCCTGCGGAAAGACAAATCGGAGGTGGAGGCGATGAGGCGGGCGGTGCAGATCGCCCAGTCCGCGCTTGAAGCGGTTCTTCCATCCATCAAGATCGGCATGACCGAAAAAGAATTGTCCGCAGGGTTGGTGATGCAGTTGTTCAAGCACGGGTCGGAGCCTGAAATGCCGTTTGCGCCGATTGTTTCATCGGGACCGAACTCAGCCAATCCGCACGCATCTCCTTCGGATAGAAAATTGCAAGCAGGCGATTTGCTTGTCGTGGATTGGGGCGCGGCGTATGGCGGCTACATCTCCGATTTGACGCGCACGTTTGCCGTCAGCGAAGTGGATGAGGAATATCGAAAGATTCACCAAATCGTGCAGGAGGCGAACGCGGCGGGGCGAGCGGCGGCGAAGCCTGGCATTCCATGCGCGAACGTGGACAAAGCCGCGCGAGATGTGATCGAAAAATCAGGCTATGGAAAATATTTCACGCATCGCACGGGTCATGGCATTGGCATGGAAGGTCACGAGGACCCTTACATGCGTGGCGATAACATGCAACTACTTGAACCCGGTATGGCGTTTACCGTTGAGCCCGGCATCTATCTGCCTGGTCGCAACGGCGTACGAATCGAGGACAATGTTGTGATAACAGAATCAGGCGCGGATGTGTTGTCTGATATGCCCAGAGAGATTCGGGTGGTTGGGTAATTCTTTGCCGCGAATTAGCGCGAATTGACGCGAATTTTTCTTTTTTTCGCTAATTCGTGAGATTTGCGGCTAATGGTGTTTGAGGAGGAGCAGTGACTGAGATTCTTTTCAAAACCTTGTCCTTTGCAATAATCGGGGCGGCGATGGAAGTACACCGGATACTTGGACCGGGATTCCTCGAGTCCGTGTATCAGGCGGCGCTTGAAAAGGAGTTAACTCTACGCGGCATACCGTTCCAGCATCAAGTTGAGTTGCCCGTAAGCTACAAAGGTGATCTGGTAGGTGTGTATAAAGCCGACCTTGTGATTGACGGCAAAATCGTCGTAGAGATCAAGGGAATATCCAAACTCAATGCATCACATCGAGCGCAAGCTCTCCATTATCTTGCGGCAACAGGTTTGGAACTTGCAATATTGATTAATTTCGGCGCGGGCTCTTTGGAATACCAACGTGTCGTTAAATCAGAAAACAAAAATTCGCGTTAATTCGTGAAATTCGCGGCTAAGTTTTTTAAAAAAATGAATTTAGCAATTACCTCCATTCGACTTGCAAATCCCAGCGACGCGGACGTGCTATCTCAAATTGCCTTCTCTGCCAAAGCCCATTGGAAGTATCCTGCTCGGTGGTTGGAGTTGTGGAAACCGCAATTAACTTTTACCGCCGAATATTTCAAAGATAACGAAAGTTGGGTCGCTGAGAATGATAGCGATCCAATTGCGTTTTACACATTGCAAGATAGAGATGGAATTGCATGGATCGAAAATCTCTGGGTTATGCCTGAATACATCGGCAGGGGAGTGGGTAAGGAATTATTCCTTCACGTCGTTGAAATGGCGCGTCAGCGCGGATACAAATCCTTGCAACTTGAAGCGGACCCTAACGCGATTGGATTTTATGAGAAAATGGGAATGAAGAAAATTGGCGAGCGACATTCCGAAGTGGATGGGCAGGCGCGCATCCTTCCCTTGATGGAGATGACCTTGTGACCTATTGCGATTACGTCAAATCACATCCCGAAGATTTATTCAACAAGGATTATCACGACACCCAATACGGCTTTCCGCTCGATGACGATAACCTGCTCTTCGAGCGGTTGATCCTTGAGATCAATCAGGCAGGGCTTTCGTGGATTTTGATTTTGAAGAGGGCAGACAATTTCCGCAAAGCCTATCGCGGATTCGATATTGCAAAAGTGGCGAAGTTCGGAGAAAAAGACCGCGCGCGTCTGCTTGCCGACGCGGGGATTATCCGTAACCGCCTCAAGATCAATGCCGCGATTGAGAACGCCAAACGGATTCAGAAATTGCAAAAGGAATTCGGCTCGTTCAAAGGTTGGCTCGACACGCATCATCCGTTGACGAAAGATGAATGGGTGAAGTTGTTCAAGAAGACCTTTGTCTTCACGGGCGGCGAGATCGTGAACGAGTTCCTCATGTCTACGGGGTATTTAGCGGGCGCGCACGCGAAAAGTTGCCCAGTTTACAAAAAGGTTGCGTCCCTGCGCCCCGCATGGATGCGCCGCAGATAGTCTATAATCATGGCATGTCTCAACTTATTGAAACGGCTGAGCCGTTTTTCTTTTTAGGCGACTCCGCCAAGCCCGCCTGCCTACTCGTCCACGGATTCACAGCCTCGCCAAAAGAAATGCGTTTACTGGGGGAATATTTGAATCAACATGGCTACACTTGTTTAGGGATTCGTCTCACGGGTCACGCAACTTCTCCCGAAGATATGATTCGTTCGCGCTATACGGATTGGATGGCTTCCGTCGAAGACGGTTATCATCTTTTGCGCGGCGTTTCGGATCGAATTTTCATTATCGGGCTTTCGATGGGCGGAGTGTTATCCTTGTTGATGTCATCACGATTGAAGGTGGAGGGAGTTGTCGCGTTATCTACGCCGTATAGTTTGCCGCGCGATTATCCAATCTGGCTTCTCAATTTGATCAGCATATTCAAGCAATACGTTCCAAAAGGGAAAGGCAAGCCTGGGAGCGGTTGGTTCGATCAAGCCGCGTACCGCGAGCAAGTTTCGTATCCGATGAATCCAGTTCGGTCAACTGCTGAGTTGAAAAAGTTGATTCTCGAAATGCGCGCGGCGTTGCCGAAAATCGAGGTTCCCGTGTTGCTGATGCACTCGCGCGATGACACGTACGTCCTGCCGCAGAACATGGAAAAGATCCACGCCGCGCTGGTCAATGCCAAAGGCGCGACAAAGCTGTCCATTGGCGGGTCAGGTCACGTTGTCACGCGTGATGCGGCTCGTCATCAAGTGTTTGAGGCGGTGTTGGAATTCATCCAGCGCGTGGGAGGCGATGTTTGAATCGCAATCTTGTATTCGTCAGCCTCTCTTTGTTCACGTGGGGATTTGGCGAAGGACTGTTTTTCAATTTTCAGCCGATCTATCTCAAACAATTGGGGAGCAGTGAAGCGCAGATCGGGCTGATCCTTGGCGCATTCGGCGCGGCGATGGCGATCACGCACATCCCCGCTGGCAGGCTGGCGGATCGGTTTGGACGAAAACCATTGCTGGTGATCGCGTGGGTGACGGGGTTGGTTTCGACGGTGATGATGGCGCTGGCGCGCGGATTGCCGTTTTTTGTTGTCGGCATGATCGGCTACGGCTTGACTGCATTTGTTTCTTCGCCGCTTGGCAGTTACGTGACTGCCGCACGTGGGAAGTTGTCGGTCGGCGCGGCGCTTTCGATGAACACCGCTACGTTCAGCATGGGGATGGTTCTGGGTCCGCTCACTGGCGGCTGGATCGGCGACCACTACGGTTTGCGGACGGTTTATTTTATAGCGGCTGGCGTGTTTGTGTTGTCCACATTGTTTATTATGCAGATTCAAAAACAACCGCTCGATCGTCACGACCCCGACTCTCCGCCTGTGAATCTTTTGAACAACTCGCGTTTGAAACAATTCCTTGCCGTTGTGGCGTTCGCAGTGTTTGCCATGTACATCGCCCAACCGCTCACTCCAAACTTTTTAGAGGACGTGCGCGCCTTGTCGCTTTCGAATATCGGGGTTGTGTTCGCGTTAGGCGCGCTGGGCAATTCGCTGTTCGCGCTCACGTTGAGTCGCTTCGAGCCGCATCGCGGTTTCGTCGTCGCGCAGATGATGGTGGCGCTGTTTGCTTTGCTAATTTGGCGCGGCACGAACATGCCGACTCTCGCGTTCGGATATTTTTTGCTCGGCGGATTTCGTGCCTCACGTCCGTTGGCGATGGCGCAAGCGCGTTCGCTTGTGCATCAATCGCAAATGGGACTCACCTACGGCGTGATGGAAACTGCCAATGCCGTTATTTTCATTCTCACGCCGCCGCTGGCTGGCTTGATCTATGAACGCGACCCGTTTTTAATTTATCAACTCGCCATCGCGTTGATCGCCGTTTCAATTATCGTCAGCGCCATTGTGCCTCGGAGGTTGCTCCATGCTTGAGATCGTTTCGTTCACGCTCGGTCCTGCCCAAACGAACGCGTACCTCGTTGCAGACTCGGAAACGAAAGAAGCCGCGGTGATCGATCCCGCGTGGGACGGACATGTCATTTTGAAAGCCGCGCAGCAACGCGGCTGGCGCGTCGGTCACTTGTGGTACACGCACGCGCACTTCGATCACATCGGCGGCGCGGCGGAGATCGCCGACGCGCTGAACCCGTTGCCGCTTGTGGCGTTGCATCCGAACGATCACGTGATGTGGCGCGCGGGCGGCGGAGCCGCGTTGTTCGGATTCAATATTGACCCGGGTCCCGAACCGACGATTGATTTTGTTCACGGGATGAAAATGAAACTCGGCTCTGTGGATTTTGAAATCCGCTTCACCCCCGGACATACAACTGGTCACTGCGTCTTATACGTTCCCGCCGCCTCGACTTGTTTCTGCGGCGACCTCATCTTCAACGGCTCCGTCGGTCGCACCGACCTCCCCGGCGGAGATTGGAACGCGCTCGAAAAAAGTATCCGCGAGCAGATCTTCACACTGCCCGACGATACGCGTTTGCTCTCCGGTCACGGACCTGAAACGACGGTGGGGGAGGAGAAGCGGAGTAATCCGTTTGTGAGGGAATGAAAAATACTGCGTATTGCGTAATTAAGAAATACGCAATACGCAGTACGCCTAACCGTTCCCTAGCCTCTTCTCAATTACTTTGCAATCCCCGTCGCCCGTGTCTCGCGGATGACGGTCACCTTAATCTGACCTGGGTATTGCATCGTCTCTTCGATCTTCTTCGCTACATCGCGCGCCAGCCGCGCCGAGGCGAGGTCGTCAATCGCTTCGGGCTTGACGATGATGCGCACTTCGCGTCCCGCCTGAATGGCGAACGCCTGTTGCACCCCGTCGAATGACATGGACATTTCCTCCAGCGAACGGATACGCTTGATGTAGGCTTCGAGGTCCTCGCGCCGCGCGCCGGGTCGCGCGCCCGAGATAGCATCCGCCGCTTCGGTGATGACCGCTTCCACCGTCAGTTGATCAACCTCATGGTGGTGTGATTCGATGGCGTTCACCACAACGGAATTGACTCCGTAGCGTCGGCAAAATTCCGCGCCGAGTTTGGCGTGAGTTCCATCCTGATTGTGATCCATCGCTTTGCCGATGTCGTGCAGGAAGCCGCCAAGTTTTGAGATTTCGACGTTCGCTCCGATCTCTGCCGCAAGGATGCCGGCGAGTTTGGACACCTCGACCGCGTGGGCGAGTTGGTTCTGTCCGTACGACGTGCGGAATTTCAGCCGCCCCATCATCTTCAAAATTTCGGGATGCAAACCCGAAACATTCGCATCATAGGAGGCTTGTTCACCCGCTTCATTGATGATCTTTTCGACCGCGCGCGTTTCGTCTTCAACGATCTTTTCGATGTGTGCGGGGTGGATTCTTCCGTCGAGAATTAACTTTGCTAACGCGCGTCGTCCAATTTCACGGCGGACCGAATCGAAGCATGAAACAGTCACCGAGTCTGGCGTATCGTCCACGATCACATCCACGCCCGCGGCTTGCTCGAAGGCTTTGATGTTGCGCCCGTTGCGTCCAACGATGCGTCCCTTCATCTCCTCGCTGGGCAAGGTTACAACGGCACGCGTGACCTCCGCCACATGTTCGGATGCGACGCGCTGGATGGCGTCCGCGATCAATTTGCGGGCGCGCTTTTCTCCCTCTTCACGCGCTTCCGCTTCGATCTGGCGGATGATGCGCGCCATATCGCCGCGCGCTTCCTTTTCGACGGCGATGAACAATTCCTTCTTCGCTTCGTCGGATGAGAGTGTGGCGATCTGCTCCAACTTTTTCACTTGTTCTTCGTGGAGTTTCTCAGCCTCGTTGCTTCGTTTGTCAATTTGAGACTGGCGGCGGTTCAGGTTCTGTTCCCGCTGTTCCATTTTGTCGAAGCGGCTGTCTAGTTCGACGCGGCGTTTGTCGAGCCGGTCGGTTTCCTTGTTCAATTCGATGCGGCGTTCTTTGATCTCCGCTTCCGACGCTTGGATGATCTTGGTGGCGTTCTCGCGCGCCTGACTTTCGATCAATCGCGCTTGTTCGTTTGCAACTTTCAGGATGTTGTCCGCTTTGTCCTGCTGGTTTTTGAGCGCCTTCTCCACTTGATAGCGGTGGAGAAAATAGCCAGCGACCAAACCGATCAGCAGGGCAAGGACGTCTGTGAAAATAGTGATTCCATTCATGTTATGTCCTCATCTTCGTAATGATGTTCTTTGTGATGTGTTTCATTCCAGAGTTTTGCAACGACCGGTGAGATCACCGCATAGGAAAACCCGCGTCGGGCGAGAAACTCTGATAATTTCTTTCGATAGTTTTGCCATTCCAACTCTGCGAACCGCGTCGCTTTTCTTTGTGCGGCTTCGTACGCCAACGCCTCGTCGTCAATCTCTTTGAGCGCGGCGGAGGCGGTCTCTTCGTCAAGTCCTTTTTGGCGCAACTCTAACGCCATCATGCGCCGGCTGCGCGGACGGAATGTTGTCCGATTCTCGACCCAGGCTCGGGCAAATTGATCGTCGTTCGCCAATCCGTCCTGCCGCAAGCGCGCGAGCGTTTCCTCAATGACCTCCTCGGGAATTTCGTGCTTGCGGAGGTTTTTGCGGATCTCCGCTTCGGAGCGGGTGCGGTAACTGAGAAACAGCAGCGCCTGTTGGACGGCGCGTTCGCGCGCGTCTTCCGCTTGCATCTTTTGGATTTTCGCTTCGTCCAGCGTATCGCCGACCTTCAGCCACGCGGCGACGATGCGCGCCAGCCCGAAGGCAAATTCCCCATCGAGATGCACATTGACTCGATTCGGGTTGCGCTTCTGCACTTCGAGAGCGGTGATCTTTTTCATTAAAGCACACAGCCGAACGACCGTCGAAGCGGCTTCGGCTGTGGGAAATTTCCAGATGGGTTGAGCAGTCCCAACGTCCGCGCGTGATGCGTGCGGAGGTTGGGTTAATCCGCCGGACGGTTTGACGTCACCGGCGAAGAACGAGTTGAGGGGGGGAAGTCAGTTTTCTTTTCACGTTACTTTTGATGACTTCTTGTAATAACTCCCAAAACGGGGGAGGTTCCTGCTCACAGTATCCAGAGGTGGTACAGCCAAGACCGCGTCTGCGGTGGGAATTTTTCTATCCAATCCTTTCGGATTGCTCTTATTATACATGGATTTAAGGATTTGTTAACGTGGCAGTTTTATTGCGAGGAGGAACGCGCCCAATATTTATATCGCGCTAGAATGGGGATGAAGACGATCAGCGCGATTACGCCGCCCATCGCAACGATACCGTCGGTGGAGCCGATCTCAGATTCGCCTTCAGCTTCAGGGGAAGGTGTGGTTTGGGCAACAAGCGCCGCGCCGGCGATGTTATTTGTTTGTGAAGATTGAATGGCGGCGGTCTGGGCAAATGCTGTGATTAATATCGCTAATAGCAAAGCGATGCCGATCATGGATAATCGTCTTGTGAAACTGTTCATGGCGAGATAAGTATATCATGCAGGGAAATGGCTTTTATCTTTAAGCGTCTGTGCTTTCATGGGCATACATGCAAGTTGCGAAGCGTATTCTTGTAGATGTCCATGGCTGTAGCAAACTCATCGGATTGGCTTTTTTTGTACACGGGACTCGCGGAATGGACGGATTCATAAAGATACTTGCTCCTCTCCGCGATCTCCGTGGCGTCTGTGAACCAAAAGAATTTTTATCAAGCGGCTTTGTAAAAGCCGTATGCGTGCGCCTGCTCATTTCCGAATCGCCGATCTTTTGCGTTATAATCCGTTTCGTCAATCAGGAAATCAACATTATCTATTTCTGTGACGGCGGCATTTGGCTCTATTAGTTTCAATGTTTACAAAAACCGCATGATTGAGTAAAATCGTGCGATATTTCACGAACAGATCTTCATCTCAGGAGCATGCATGATCCGAAAATTTTTTGAATGGGCGCTAAGCCCAATGGGGCGGATAGCGGTGTTGATTTCAGTTTTGTCTTTGTTCAGTCTCGCCGCGTATGGGCTGTATCAGACTCAACAACCTCCCGAACAACCGATTCAATTTACGCATAAGTTGCATGTAGGGCTAGGGATCCAGTGCCTGTATTGTCATCCCGGCGCGTTGCGCGGTCCCTCACCGGGATTGCCGACGATCAACAAGTGTTGGGGATGCCATCAACAGATCGGCAAAACCCAAACCAGCGCGCTCTTGAAACCTATGGTAGACGCGATGGCGAAAGGCGAAGGATTCACCTGGGTGCCAGTCGCGCAAGTGCCGGACTTTGTGCATTTCACGCATCGCCCGCACGTTGCGGCAGGGTTGAACTGCGAAACCTGTCATGGCGATATGACGAAGGTGACGATCGCCCAGAACCCGCAAGTGATGAATATGGGGTGGTGTTTGAACTGTCACAAGCAAAAAGCGGCAGGCGATGAAGAGAAGTTGGTCAAACTCACCGACTGCGGAACATGTCATTATTAATCCGGGTACAGAGGAAAAATCCATGACTCAAAAAATCTCCCGGCGCGATTTTCTCAAACTAGCCACTGCCGGCGGAGCGACCGCCGCGGTGTTGACCGGTTGCGGTCCTGCCTCGCGTTACGTGACGCGCCAGCCGTATGTGAAAATGCCGGAATACACCTACAACGGTTTGAGTACCTATTACGCCACCACTTGTCGCGAATGCGCGGCAGGATGCGGTCTGATCGTCCGCACGATGCAGGGACGCGCGATCAAAGTAGAAGGCAACCCGGCAAATCCCATCAACCTCGGCAAGACCTGCGCTCGCGGGCAAGCGACCTTACAAGGTTTGTACAACCCCGATCGCGTTGAGTTCCCCGTCAATCAAGGACGCGGCACAGCGCTTGCCACAACTGCGATGAACTGGAACGACGCTTTCCAAGTCGTTGCCGACACGTTCAGCAAAACCAACCCCTCTGAAATTGCATTTCTCATGGGAACCGCGTCCGATCATCTTTTCGATCTGGTTTCCGATCTTGCGAATGCGATCGGCGCGCCAACGCCGCTCCGTTTTGGCGCGCTGAGCGCGTTCGAATCACGCGCCACGCTCAGCAAAGCCGCCGAGAATTTTCTTGGTCAGGCTGGCTTGCCATTCTTTGATCTGGCAAATGCCGACCTCGTCATTTCGTTCGGCGCGAACTTCCTCGAAACGTGGCTCTCGCCGGTGGCATACACACGCGGCTTCGCCAACATGCGACGCGGCAACCCACGGCAACGCGGCTACATGGTCCACTTCGAATCGCACATGTCGTCCACTGCCGCCAAAGCGGATGAGTGGATTCCGCTTCTTCCCGGGACGGAAGGCTGGGTCGCGCTTGCCCTCGGCCGGCTCGCAGCGGAAGCCAAAGGCGGCTCGATCCCGCGCGCGTTTTCATCGGTTGACATTCAAGAAGTCGCCGCCAAATCCGGCGTTTCGCTCGAACAACTCGAACACATCGCCGGTCTGATCGCCGACGCCAACACGCCCCTCGCCATCCCCGGCGGACAGGCGCTAGGTCAAAGCAATGGGCTTGCCACTGCTGAAGCGGTTCTTGCCCTCAACGCGCTGGCTGATAACTTCGGCAAACCGGGCGGCGTATTCGTTTCTCCGCTCTCGCCAAATGAAGATGCATATCATCGTCTTGCCAATGGACAGGAAATGCAAGATCTCATCGCGAAGATGAGAAACGGTAGCATTAAGGCTTTGTTCGTTCATGGCGTGAACCCGCTATTCGAACTTCCTAAATCGTTTGGGTTTGCCGAGGCGCTTGCGTCTGTTCCAGCGGTGATCTCATTCGCGACCTTCCCCGATGAAATGGCGCTCGCTTCCGATTATATTTTCCCCGACCATCACGGGCTCGAGGCGTGGGGCTACCAACGCTCCGCGACCGGGACGATGCAGGCTGTGCTCTCCGGCGCGCAACCGGTAGTTTCGCCGATGTACGATACGCGCTCCACAGCCGATGTGCTGATCGAGGCGGCGCGTCTCGCCGGCGGAAAACTTGCCGAAGCGCTGCCTTTCACCGATGAAGTGGCTTTCATCCAAAGCAAAATTGCGAATCTCATCGGTCGCACGGATGGGTCGTTCGTCGCTCCTGAGATCAATTCATTCTCATCCTATTTCCAACAGCATGGCGGGTGGTGGAAAACGACCGCCGAAACGAATGCTCCATCAGCGGCAAGCGCGCTCGACAAGGGCGTGAAGGTTGAAGACGCCAAGTTTGCCGGTGAGGGAGAGTTCTACTTTGTTCCGTTCGTTTCGCCGACCTTGGGCGAAGCCGGAGCCAACAAGCCGTGGTTGCAAGAACTGCCCGACCCAATGACAACGGTCATGTGGAACACATGGGTTGCGATCAACCCTGAAACGGCGCATCACCTTGGAATCGAGAACGATGACGTGGTGAAGATTGTCAGCGCGGCTGGGGAGGTGGAAGCCGCCGTCTATGAGTATCCAGCCATCCATCCGGATGTGATCGCTATGCCATTCGGGCAGGGTCATACTGCCTATGGGAGGTTTGCCACCGCGAAACTCCCGCAAGCGGAATTTTTAGGGCTGGTCCCGTATGGCGGACCGGTGGGAGAAGCGTTCAAACGCGGCGCGAATCCAGCCGATGTGCTTGGCGCGCATTTCAATGCTGCCGGCGATCTTGCATTTGCTGGCATGAAGGTCAAGATCGAAAAGACTGGTCGAAAACAAATCTTGTCTCGCCTTGAGAGCCGTATCGGCGTCTATGGCGAGGGATTTCCGCAGGAAGAACATTAGGAGCGATTCATGACTGTTGATTTGAATCTCGTAGGCGCCAAAGGTGCGATCGCAGAAGCCGCGGAAGGCAAATGGGGCATGTCCATTGATCAGGATATTTGCACCGGCTGTCAGGCGTGCGTCGCGGCGTGCGCGATGGAAAATAATATCGCGTTCGTCGGCGAGGAAGACGCCGGTTACGGACGCAGCCAGCACTGGATCCGGATCGAGCGTTTTTGGGAAGGGGCTTATCCCGATGTGAAAGCGACGCCTTTCCAGCCGATGCTGTGTCAGCAATGCGGTCACGCGCCGTGCGAGCCGGTCTGCCCGGTGTTTGCGACGCCGCATAGCAATGCCGAACAACTTAACTTGCAGGTCTATAACCGCTGTGTTGGGACACGTTATTGCGCGAACAACTGCCCATATCAGGTGCGTTCGTTCAATTGGCGCGATTATCATACGATCCCCGAACGCGGAAATATGGTCAATGGGACGCTGGTATTTTCGCTTCATAACCAATTCAACCCGGATGTGACCGTCCGCCGTCGCGGCGTGATGGAGAAATGCACATTCTGCATCCAGCGCATCCATAAGGCTCAGGATAAAGCGAAGTCGGAAGGGCGAGAAGTGGAAGACGGCGAGTTTACAACGGCGTGCGCGCAAGCCTGCCCGGCAAATGCCATCACGTTTGGGCGCGTGGATCATCCTGAGTCGTTGGTCAGTCAGTTGTCTCATCAGAAACGCGGGGTTAAGCATCTCGACGAGTTGAATACCCTGCCGCGTGTGACGTATCTCAAGGAAGGCTAGGATATGACCGCTACTTCCAATTATTTCCCTCAGGCTGAAAAAGCGCACGAGACTCATCACGAAGAAGACGATCACAAGCAATATTTGATGTTCGACCCCAAACCGCGCGGTGAAATGAACGCGATGGTGATGGAATCCATGCACGCCACCTCATGGAAGTTTTGGCTGGTGTTTGGCGTCTTGGTATTCCTGGTTGTAACCTGCTTTTTCTTTGGTTGGGGTTACTTGATTAACGAAGGTTTATATGTAGGCGGCGTGATGCGCCCAGCGTATTGGGGCATCTTCCTCGTCAACACCGTGTTTTGGATCGGCATTAGCCATGCCGGTACGTTCATCTCGGCGATCTTGCGGGTTTTCAAAGCGGAGTTCCGGCGTCCGTTCACGCGCGCGGCGGAGTTGATGACCACCTTCGGCTTGATCCAAGCGGGCGCGAGCATCTTTATGCACATGGGTCGTGTTTGGTTGTCATATTGGATGTTCCCCATCCCCAACGAACGACTGTTGTGGCCAAACTTCCACTCGCCGCTGATGTGGGATTTGCTCGCGATCACCACCTATGTTCTCGGCAGTACGATGTACCTGTTCCTGCCGTTGATCCCTGATCTGGCGATGGCGCGCGACCGCTCGACGGGCTGGCGCAAGACTTTCTATAAAATTCTCGCGCTCGGCTTCCGCGGAACCGAGGGTGAGTGGCGTCACCTGACGACCGCCATGAACTTCTTTGCTTTGGCGATCATCCCTGTGATGTTTTCGGTTCACACCATCGTTTCATGGGACTTTGCCATGGCGATGCGCCCCGGCTGGTCCTCTTCGGTGTTCGGTCCGTACTTTGTGCTGGGGGCGTTACATTCGGGTATGGGCGCGGTGGCAGTGGTGCTGTTCCTCATGCGGACAACGATGAAGCACATGGATTATTTCATCCGCAAAGAACACTTCAACGCCTTGGGCAAGTTGATGTTAATGGTCACCTTTACCTATTCGTACTTCTTGTTCAACGACTACATCGTGCAATGGTACGGCGGCGATCGGGCGACCGACAACCTCCTGCATTGGCTGGAGGAAGGTCCGATGGCGTGGATGTTCATCCAAATGGTTCTGTTCAACGTTGTCATTCCGCCGCTCTTCTTGTGGAGCAAAAAGGTGCGCGAAACGCCGTGGTTACTTGCCGCGATCGGTCTGTTGATCAATGTTGGTATGTATTGGGAGCGTTACGTGATCATCCCGGTGATGTTGACCATCAACCGCATGCCCTTCACGTGGAAAGAGTTCGAGCCGCGCATTGAAATTTTTCTGACGATTGGAACATTCTCGACGTTCCTGCTCTTCTATATGATCGCCTCGCGCCTTATTCCTCTTGTCCCGGTTTGGGAAGTGCAGGAAGGACAGATGACCCACTCCCTGCGTAAAGTAGGCAAGGCTCATCTGCCCACGATCAGTGAGTTCGAGTAAACGGAGCAGACCATGTCTGATGCAACCCTTTTAGCAGTCTTCGAAGATATTGACCCAGCCGCGGAAGCCATCGCCAAATTGCACGAGATGGGCGTCACGGATGAAAACATCAATGTGATCTCCGGCGTGCCGATCGCGCACAAAATGCTTGGGCGTCCGCATCCGTGGACGAATGTTTCAAAATTATCGCTGGGCGGCGCAATCGCCGGTTTCCTTTTTGGGCTATTCCTAAACTTTGGAACGCCCTATTTATACACCGTGCATGTCGGCGGACAGTATGTTACGCCGATCCCGCCCGGCATCATTATCACGTTCGAAATGACGATGCTCTTTGCTCTGCTCGCCACCTTCCTCGGCGTTTTCCTCGATAGTTACTTTCCGAATTACCGCCCGATGGAATACGTGAGCGAAGTCAGCGACGGGAAGATCGCAGTGTTCTTCCGGTGCGCGCAGGACGAAGCGAAGAAACTTACAGATGCGCTGACCAAATTAGGCGCCGAATCTGTCAAACCCGCGGAGGCGCGGCAATTATGAGACTTTTGAAACAACTATTTTGGGTTTTTCTCACCCTCGGTATCCTCTTTGGGACCATCGAACTCTTCATGTTCGACGTGATCAAAATTGACTGGGTGAGTTTTATGGAAATCCAACCATCCTACCGCCCGATGGAAGATCCGCTTCCTCCCCCCAGTCGATCTGTTCCAATTGAGGGAGCGATTGCCATCCCCGGCATGGGCGCGCCGGAAAATCCCACTGTAGCCGATGCAGACTCGCTCGCGCGCGGCGCGGAACTGTACGCGATCAACTGCCAAATGTGTCACGGCATCACCGGCGAAGGGAACGGGTCTGTGGCTCCATTCCTCATACAATTCAAGCCCGCGAACCTCACCACCGAAGTGACGCAGTCTCAAAGCGACGGCTCGATCTTTCTCACGATCTCCAACGGAGTGGACGGTCGTATGCCGGCGCTGAACGAGAACCTCACCGTCTCTGAACGATGGGATGTGGTGAACTTCATCCGTACCTTGAAAAAAGCGGCAGAATAGGGAATCTTGATATGAATGATGTCCGAAAAATGATCTATGGAACCCTGATCGGGTTCTTGGGCTTTCTGGTCTTGTGGATCAGTTTTGTCTACGTTTCAGGATGTGGGTTGACGTTTTCTTGCAACAAACACGTTCCGATCGTCGAGCGCACGCCCATCCCGACGTTGATCCCCGTCAACCATGCCGTGATCCAGTTGCCGGCCGCGGAAGGCGATTTCAATAAGTGCGCCGTCTCTGCCACAGAATTGGTTGGAGCGTGGGTTTCGGCGGATTCGCCCGAAACGGATCCGTTCCCCTTTTCCGATGTGAACGGTAAACCATGCGAAGGCACGTATGCAGCGGATATCCAGCCGCTATTTATTGAAAATAGCCTTTGGTATCAAGGCGCCATTGGTTGCGTTGCCTGTCACAACGCTGAATTATCCATCCGCAGCGGCGGACTCGACCTCTCGTCCTACGATGCGATGCTTTTGGGCTCACGTCGCGTGGAAGGTTCCACCTCTCCAAGCACTGATATCTTTGGCAGGGGAAATTGGGAAAAGTCTCTCCTATATGGAATACTGGTCAATCAGGGAATGACGCCGAAGGGTCACTCACCGGATGTGCCGCCAAACCAACCGATACTCTATGCCGGTCAGGCGGTTGCTGAAGTAGTAGCAACTCCTACGCCCTAATAATAAAAAATGACCCATCCTGATCGTTTAGGATGGGTCATTTTTATAACGGTCAATTCTGTTCTAGTGACCGCTTCCAGGTGTGATCGTGCCGTTGATGATCTCTGGGTTTTCAGGACCTTCCACTATCAAATATCCTGACAATCCGCGCTGCATGCGTGATAACGCATGATCAACCAGAAGATAGTTGCCCGGTACTTCTAGTCCGAATTCGACCATGGTTGCGCCGCCGGGCGGAACAGACACGGTCTGAACATTGGTTAGCGGGGGAGAGGTCAGCGACGCCTGATCGTACACTCGATCGAATATCTCGCCGATCACATGGAAGGACGATGTAAAGTTTGGTCCACCCACGCCGAAGAAGATCCGCACCGTTTCGCCGACGTTCGCTGTAAGCGGCTTCTGTTCGGTCAAGCCTCCCACTGCTCCGTTGAATACAAGGTATTCAGGATTCTCGTCGAGAAGAGCCTGAATATTTTCCGTCAGTAGCCCAGTTGAACCAAAGGCTTCATTGGTATACACCTCGCCTTGCATCACATAAAACTCACGGTCTACTGGAGGAAGTCCCTCCTCAGGTTCCACAAGGATCAAGCCATACATGCCATTGGCAATGTGCTGGGCGACCATGGGGGTGGCGCAGTGATAAACGAACAAACCTGGTCGGATCGCCTTCGCAGTAAAGCTTGTTTCTTGCCCGGGAGGGGTTTGGGTCATCACAGCGCCGCCGCCTGGTCCCGTCACTGCGTGGAAATCTACGGAGTGCGCCATTGTGCTGTTGGTTAGATTCTTCAAGTGGACTTCGATGGTATCGCCCACGCGAACTCGGTAGAACGGGCCCGGCACCTTACCGTTGAACGTCCAATATTTGTAGGTTGTGCCGTCTGCCAATTGACCTTCGATCTCGATGGTTTCCAGATCAATCCGCACGGTTTCCGGTTCGCGCCGGGTGATCGGAGCGGGGATTTCGGTGGGGTCGCGCACAATGTCGGCGCCAGTCTCCAAAGGATTGTTGACAACAACCGGTCCGCTCGCGTTAGACGCTGAATGATTGCTCATATCCATGGGCGCGGTGGTTGAATCGGAGCCGCTAGCGAGGTTGCCGGTGACTTCGAACCTTCCGCTCATACCAGCTTCTTTGTGTCCGGGAATCGTGCAAACGTATGTGAAATTGCCTGGTTTGTCCACGGTGAATTCGAACGAGGTTTGCGAGCCCTCCTCGATAACATGCTCAGACTGAGCGTTAAAATCCGGGAAAGCGATATCGTGTTCGATGCCGTTTCCGCTGATCAGGGTGATCTTCACCGTGTCGCCGACGGATGCGCTGAGCGTCGGGTTTTTCACGCCGTCTATATCGCCGCCGACGCCGAGATAAGCCATTCCGCCGTCAATCAGCGCGGTTTTGAGCGTATATTCCACCAGTTTGCCGCCGCCACCGCTGTTGACCGCCTCCGCCGCCACTGCAGTCGGTTCGCTCTTTTCCGTTCCACAGGCGGAGATCAAAAACGCGAGGACGATCAGCAGGCTAAAAAATTTGAACGAGTTTTTCATATCTTGCTCCTTGAGTTATGATTCGTATGTTGGGCACAATCCTTCAATTCGTACATCAGATCTGGGAGAGAGAGGCGATAGACTTCCGCGACCTCTTTAAGCGTGCAAAATTGCCGCATAAAACAGCCGGGGCACTTGGTCTTTGCCGCCATGAAGACCGCAAAGGCGCTGGGCCATTTTTGCAGTACTTCTTCAACCGTCAACCGAACATGAAGAAGTTGTGTGTCCATTACCTGTAAGGGTACCTGTATTGGTTGGAAATGTCTTTGCGCTGGCGCAAATAGCGAAAAAGCACGCACACCGAACGTGCGCATGCGTATAGACCGAACCGGGAACCTGTTTATTCCTCAGCGCCCTCTGAAATTTGCAATAACTTATGTGGGTTTTTGATCACGACGCGCTCGCGTCCCGCCTCGATAACCCCTTGTCTTTCCCACTCTGCCAGCGCCCGGCTGACGGTAAAAATCGAGGCGCCCGCGGCTTCGGCGATCTCTTGGCGTGAGAGCGGAAGTTCCACGAAAGGTTTATCCTCGGCAACGCGCTTGCCAATTTGGGACGCCAACCGGAGAACGGTCCGGGCAATGCGGCGTTCCACCCGTTCGGTAGCCATCTCGCGGAAACGCTCCTGCATTTCCGTGATGTGGTTGGTCATTATCTGCATCAAGCCCAAATTCAAATAAGGGCGCGTAGGCAGCATCGCTTTCATCAGCTCGCTTTCGATGGCGAGCGCGGCGCTGGCGATGAGCGCCTGTGCTGTTACAGGATATGTCGCATTCGGGCGGACGACTCCCAATGCGCCGAAGGTCTGCCATTCGTTGATCGTCCGCAAAATGACTTGTTGACCGGTGGGACTCGATTGCACTAATTTTGCCCTGCCGCTGACTAAAACATACATATGACTGGTAGGATCGCCCTGAAAAAAGAAGAACTCGCCCTCCTCCATCGTTCGTAGCGTGCCTTTTTCAGCGAAGAGCTCCAAGTCGTCATCGGTGGCATCGTTGAATACACTGACGCGGCGCAAATCTGCCGGGTTTAATTTCATATATCAATTCTACTTGTGCGCCGGTTTACATGCGCGGCTAACAGATCATAACATAGACCCGCATTTCGACGCAAAACGCCTCACGTATGTGAGGCGTTTTCAGCGGAGAGGGCGGGATTCGAACCCGCGAACCTTTGTGGGTTACACGCTTTCCAAGCGTGCGCGCTAAGCCAGACTACGCGACCTCTCCAAATGTAAGCGGACGAATTATACCAGAAACAAAAATGCGACCCGTGAAATTGAGCCGCATTTTTGTTTCTGGCGCATCAGTTGTTCAACGCGCCTTGATTGATCCAATCTACGATGATCTGCACCTGAGGCGGAGTCAATTTTGGTCCGCGCTTGGGCATCTCTTGAGAGACCACTTGCTCGGCAAACAGGCTGTTATCCGCGTCACCGGGCGTGATCACTGATCCGTTTTCCGAGCCAACCATGATACTTTCGTACGTCGAAACATCCAAACCCTCCTTGGTCTCTTTGCCGCCGTGACAGTTGAGACAACGGCTTTCCAAGATCGGAAGCACATCATTGACAAAACTGATCGTAGCGGTCTGGGCGGATGCCTCTGTGGGCGGCGTGGTCGGGATGACCACCGTGGGACTCGGCGCTTCACTCGGCGGGACGGCTGTATCGGCGGCGGGAAGCGCGTCCGTGGGGGAGGCAGGCTCACCCGTGGATGAAGCGGGGGCTTCCGTCGCCTGAGTCCCGCAGGCGGATACTAATCCGATCAAGAGTAGCGCAATCAATATCTTCTTCATATTTCTCCTAGAAACCATATAGAATGACGCCGCCCAGGAATGCAAGGATGAGGGCGACGAGAAAACTTAACCCATAACCCGCCGCGTACAAGAAACGATTGCCGGTGGCGAAGATCTCGGGTTTGCGATAACGGACGAGGCTGATGCCGGCGGTCAGCAGGAAAAGCACAAAAGCAAGCGCCACTTTTGCCGACGCGTTCGGCGCATCGCCTTCGTAATTCTTGACATTATCCATCATGCCGGAGATGCCAGCCACGATCGTGCTGACCGCGGCGAGTACGATGTTGGCGTAGGCAACCAGTTCAAGCGAGGCGTTGTTCTTCCACCACGCGATCAGGATGAAGAGGAATGCCGCGCCGGTGAGGGCGATGGGGAAATGCACAACCATCGGGTGGGTGGGGTGCAGTTGTGTGACCGCGTTGATAAGACGTTCGATGAAATCCATGTGGTTCTCCTCAGTTTGTGATAAGACCCTGGCAAGCAGGGTCTTATTTGTTTTCGAGTAGACGGACTTGTTGGGCGTTCGCTTACCTTTTTCAGATTTCCCCGAAACTATAACCGGCAAAAATAAGCCTAAACTGTGAGAATGGTGAACGGAAGATAAATGTTTGTTTGAAGGGAGGCGCATTCGGAAAGACCTTGTAGCGCGTACTTGGCTGTCTTTTTTTACGCATGATCCCTGTTTGACAGATGGAAGGATGACATTTCTGATGATGTCTTCCCCCTGCGGGCGATCAGGATTTCCGGAAGGGTGATCCTGCGATTGTTTCTAGGGTTGCAAAAAAGTCTGCCATATACTGGCGGTCAATGCGCTTTGAGTTTTGTTTCTTCTAGTGAAGAGAATCCCAGTGGCGGAATTTGAATCGTAGCTGCACGCGGCTGACCCAAGTTCATTTGCCTGTGAATCCATGATTTTTGCGCGCAACAATAAATTTCCAGCGTCGTCTTTTTTCACGGCGGGTTTGTCGAGCGAGACGATTTCCATGATCACGCATCCTTTGTGATTGTAATCGCCGATGTCGTAGTTCCAATCGTCCGGTGAAGCGATCAGGAGTAAATCGCCCTCTTTCCCGCGCACAACATCCACCTGGGTAAGGCGCGTTGCACCCAGCGTTTTTGCCTCCGTGTTTCCGACCAATTCTCCTTTATATTCCCATTGCCACGAACTGGGTTGCCCATCTGGCTTGGTGGCGAACACATACACCGAATCGCGGCTGATATCCTCTCTGTTCTTGAGATTGAACGCGACCATGACCAGATACAACGTCCCGTTTTCATAGTAAAGGCTAGGCTCGTTCCAAAAGAAAGTTCGTTTGTCCGCGGCGCTCATATCGTCCGGGATCAGCGATTGACTCGGATTCCAAGCCGCGGCGGTCGCGCCGCCCGCCAGCGCTGCGTATGGAACGTTGGCTAAATCGGCAGGGCTGTCAGCTTGATACACCCTGATATGGAATGAATCGGACGGTCTCATTGACATGCCTCCCTCTTCCGGCACGAAATAATTGAGCGTCACTCCAAACCATGTTTCCTTCCCGTTAATTGTCGCGGGAAGCAGATTGACGACCTCGTAATCCAGATAACCCGCTTGGGAAGGCATGACGGGGTTGGAAATGGGTGTTGCGGTAAAGAGCGTTGACACAAAATCCCAGGTATTTCCTTTATCTTCAGACTTTGCCAGATGGATATCCACGCTTGGAACGGGTTTTCGATCTACAAACTTCAGGTGGGGCCACGAATAGGATAGCCATAACACGCCGTCGTTTCCCTGCCTGATGGTTGGATCGGCGTAGCCTGAAAAGGGACTGGTGCCTCCATCTGGCAATGTGTATTTTTCATCCCCGCGAATCACAAGCTCCTTGCAGGTATCGCCGGCGCCGCAGTCCACTTGCAGGGTTTCGACCATCGGGTCTGTTGGAACGGGTTGCGGCGTTTCCGATGGAGCAGATGACCTTCCGCAGGCGACAGCCGCTAATGCCAGCAAAAGCGCGAAATAAATAGTCTTGTTCATTTTCATATCCTTTCTATTTTTGGGTCAGCGTGCCTAAAAGAACTTGAATAAGGACAGCATGCATATGCTTGCAGGAATCGGCAGAATTCACGTGGTTCGCTTTGCAACGGTGAGTTGGTAAATTTCATTATTACTCATTCGGGAGGAAAAGGAATAGTTTCCGCAGTCATCAAAACGAATGACCCGGGTCACTTTGATTCTGACAGGGAAGCGCTACAATTTTGACGCCCATGAACAAGCCGACCGTCATTCCCCCTTTTGCCCTCGAGCCTGGTTTGCTGAAGACGTTCAGGGCTTTTGTGATCATTCGATTCTTTTTGACCATCCTATCGCATGGTTTTCGGCTTGGTATTGGCGCGTCTAATGCCTTCGTGGTTTCAATTTTGTTCATCCTGGGCGAGACGGCTTTTCTGCTGATCTATTTGTTTTCAGATCGGGCTTCGATGATCTTGGGGAAACGTTACCTGCCGGTGGGTCTGGTGTTGCTCACTTCATTTCCGATCCTCGAAATACTGGTTCGCAACCTGGGCATTATTTCGCGCGGAAGCGCTGGCGAGGCGCAAGTTCCTGTCATGACCCTTTTGGTGGTTGTGATACTGATTGCATGGCAGTATTCATTATTGGCTATGCTGATTTATTGCGTATTGAGCGGGGTAATCTTGTTTACCTTGAGTCTGCCAATCATTCAGTCTGGACAGACGCCTGTGAGTTTTACCCTGTACACTGCTTTTTCGACCGTTATTTTTCTCGCCATCGTTGGCTTTGTGGTGAATCGTCTTGTGGCAACCCAGAGACAAATGCGCGCCGAACTCAAGGGACAAGCCGAGATTCGGGAACAACTCGCGGCCGCGCGGGAAAGAAACCGTCTTGCAGGCGAATTACATGATGTGCTTGCTCATTCGTTCAGCGCCCTGGCGGTTGAACTGGAAGCGGTGCGAAGCCTGTGGTTTGAAAACAGGAACCGCGCCCATGAGATGCTTAATAGCGCGCTGAATACAGCCAACAGCGGGTTGGATGAAGCCCGCCGCGCTGTGCGGGGGATACGCGCCGAGCCGCTGGAGACATTTGGCCTGGCGATTGCAGTTCATCAACTGGCGACGGATGCATCACATCGCGGAAATTTGATCCTTGAAAGAAATTACTCAGGAGATTTTAACAGCCTGTCTGGGGAGATCGAACAATGCGTTTATCGAGTAGCGCAGGAGGCGGTCGCAAACGTTCTGCAACACGCCACCGCCAGCAGAATGGAAGTCACTTTGCAAAAAAAGGATGGTTCGGTTTTGCTGGAAATAATAGACGATGGCGTTGGTTTTCAGTCCGCGCGACCGATTAACAGTGGGTTTGGTTTGCAGGGAATGCAAACGCGTGCCCGTCAACTTGGCGGAATGTGCCAGATCGAATCCAGACCAAATCATGGAACAACGGTCCGTCTGCAATTGCCCATTGGTGTCAAATGAAAAAGCCGATCCGCGTTTTGATTTGCGACGATCAAGCGGTTGTTTGTGAGGGACTCAAAGCCATCCTGAGTACGATTAAGGATATTGAGGTTGTCGGGATGGCGAATCACGGTGAGCAGGCAATTGAGTCTATCGAGCAAGATCAGCCTGATCTAGTTCTGATGGATTTAAAAATGCCTGTGATGAACGGCATTCAGGCGACCCTGTACATCACAAGAGCATATCCGACTGTGAGGGTGTTGGTATTGACCACCTATGATGGAGATGAGTGGATCTTCGATGCCATTCGCGCGGGCGCACATGGATACTTGCTTAAAAACACACCCCGGGAGGGATTAGTTAAAGCCATAGAAGACACGATGCTTGGCAAGACGCACATTGATGCCAGCGTAGCAGGAAAATTGTTTTCACATGTCAAGGGAAAAAGCGCAGAATTCGACAGTTCCTTGTTGGATGGATTGAATGCTCGTGAGCGGGATGTTCTGGGGTTGATCGGTAAGGGCAGAAGCAACTCTGAAATTGCCGAGCTTCTTCATCTTTCGGAGGGGACGGTGAAGAATCTAGTCAGTCGCATTCTTTCAAAGTTACAAGTGGATGATCGCACGCAAGCGGCATTGCTGGCAGTCCGCAGTGGGCTTGCGGAGGAATAGGAATAATCTTGCCTCAGTTCTTTGTCGTCGCGATGGGAGACTCGCGCGGCGCAACCATGCTCCAGCGCGACGCGCCGAGGTAGAGGATTTCGAGGATCAAATCTTCGTAGCGGATGCCTTCGGCTTTGGCTTGTAGGCACAGGTCGCTGTAATCAGGCGTCAGACCGGGCAGGGTATTGATCTCTAACAAGCGCGGGTTGCCTTCCTCGTCAAGGCGGATATCGGTGCGCGAAACATCCAGCGCGCCGAGTAGTTGATGCGCTCGCAGGGCGTAGTATCTCAGTTTCTTTTCGAGTTCCGGTTCCACCTTCGCCGGGCAGAAGTATCCCGGCGCGCCCTCTTCGCCCACGTCTTTTGTTTTGGATGCGTGGCTATAAACCTTTGGCGTGACCGAACGAGTCATGTCCAGTTCAAGGATAGGGAAGCGATGGAAACCGTCCTTTTCGTACCATTCGGGGTTGCGTGAATACAACTTTGCGTCGGAGCGTCCTAGTATGCCGACCGTGAATTCGCGTCCCGGCAGGAAGACTTCCACGAGCGCGGGCTGTTGATAGGTGTTGATGATGTACTGCGCGCGCTCCCGCAACTCCTTTTCTTTGGTGACGATGGCTTTCATATCCACGCCCATGCCGGTGCCTTCGCGCGCCGGTTTGACGAACAGCGGATATTTCAACTCCGGGCGCAACGGCTCATCGCCGACGATGAATTCTTGAAACGGCGCGACGGGCAGACGCCGGTCGCGCCAGATGCGTTTGGTGAGGGTTTTATCGAGCGAGATTCCGTTGGTGAGCACACGCGAGCCGGTGTAGGGGATGCCGAGCATTTCGAGCAAGGCTGGAACTTGCGCTTCACGCGCGTCGCCGCCGAGTCCTTCGGCGATGTTGAAGCAGATATCCGGTTTCTCATCGCGCAACGCGAACGGGAGATTCCTGTCCGCTTGGATAAAGATGGTTTTGTGGCCGTCAGTTTCAATGGCGGAGCGAAGCGCATCAATCGTTTCGATGTGGTCGAAGTCGGCGAACGCATCCGGCGGGACGCCCTCCGGCTTCGCTTGCGCATCGTCCTTAATGTTAGCAAGGATGGCAACTTTCCAATAGCGTTTCATGGCAGTTTTGAATCTCCTTTGTGATCCAAAATCAATTGCTCGCGCCAATGATAGCCGAATGTCGCTGGATGGCAAGGGTAAAACAAGGTCTGGCTAATAAAGCGCGTCAAGCCACAGGGTCCACAGAGAATTATGAGACTTTTTCTCAATGCTCTCAGCGCTCTCTGTGGCTATGAAGGTTGATCGCCAACCTTTTCGCCGCTCCCGTAAAACATCCTGCTAGACAATGATTTGTCTTTCAGGTATCATCAGTTCACTTTCACTCTCTACGGGTACGGGAAAGCGATACAACGAATGGCAATGTTTTCAAAGGACCTGGGCATTGATCTGGGTACCATGTTCACCCGCCTTGCGGATACAACTCAGGTTCTTGTGCAACAGCCCACGATCGTGGCTATCGAAGCCGACGAGCAGAAGATGGTTGCTGTGGGGCAGGAAGCGTTGGATATGTATGGACGCGTGCCTGAAAGCATCGAAGTGGCGCGTCCCTTGAAGAACGGGGTTATTGCAGATTACGAAATCACGGAGACTCTTCTATCGTATTTGATCCGGCAGGTGAGCGGAAGTATGCGCCTCATCCGCCCACGCGTGATGATCTCCGTCCCCTACGGAGTCACCAGCGTCGAGCGGCGCGCAGTGTACGAAGCCGTCCTGGAAGCGGGAAGTCGCGAAGCGTATTTGATCCAACAGCCGCTCGCCGCCGCTATCGGTGTGGATTTGCCCATCGGTTCTCCCTCAGGGAATATGGTCATCTGCCTAGGCGGCGGATGCGTGGAAGCGGCAGTGATGGCGATGTATGGCATTGTTTCCGCAGAGACGTTGCGTTCCGGCGGTTTGGATTTCGACGAAGCCATCATTAATTATGTCCGTCGAAAATACGGCGTGGTGATCGGTCAGGTCACCGCCGAGCAATTGAAGACCAAGATCGGCGCGGCGGTTCCGCAGGATACCGAAAACAGCATGGAAGTGCAAGGACAAGACCAAGTGACTGGCTTGCCGCGCCCGGTTACCTTGACCACCGGCGAGATCGTTGAGGCTTTGCAAGACCCGCTTAAATCGGTGATCGAGACCGGTCGCCGTGTGCTGGAAAAAACTCCGCCCGAACTCGTCGCCGATATCATTGACCGCGGCGTTGCGCTTTGCGGCGGCGGCGCGCTCTTACGCGGCGTGGACAAATTACTCACTAAATCGCTGGGCATCCCCGCCTATCTCGTTGATAATCCGCTGACATGTGTTGTCGAAGGCGCTGTAAAGGCTCTGCCGATGTACAACATCCTCAAGCGGTCTCTTCCGCAGGTGTGAGCGACAAAAAAACACGGCTTGTCCCAATTCAATCTAGAGATAACGCCAATTCTCATGGATTTTAGGATTTGAACCCGAAAGCCGACCAATTATCACTTGGTTGGCTTTTTTGTGCCAGCCGCGTCCACTTTTCCGCTGAATTGGTTACATCCGATCCCGATGGCTGAAACTTTCACGCCTGCTTTGTCCAAGTTGCGATACCCCATTAAATTTTTCTTCCGATCTGATTATAGCCCTTCCAACCACGCCTCCGCTTCACGCGGATGTTTGAAATGGATCAATTCCAAATGATGATGCTCCGGCAGTGACATTAACTGCGGCGTCTCGCGCTTTCTGCGCCAATAGGTTTTGAATAGCCAATGGAACAACGAATCTTGCGACCATAATTTGAAATGGACCCAGAACGGCTCGCGGTTCGTGCCCCAAAGTAATTCTTGAGTCCACCAGCGGCGGAACGTGCGGCGCGTGAGTTGTTTCAGAACCAGAAAGAACGGATAATCGAGCCAGATGACCGCTTCGGCTTGACTCCACACCAGGTCGCGGACGACGCTGTAATTTCCCGCGACGATCCACCGTTCAGTCTGCGTCGCCGCGCGGACGCGTTCGCGGAACACGTCGAGCGGCGCTTCCTGCCAGTTGGGTTCCCAGTGGAGCGCGTCGAGTTCGATGAAGTCCATGTCGAAGCGCTCGGAGATTTTTTTCGCAAGCGTGGACTTTCCCGAACTAGTCGTGCCGATGACAACGATGCGTTTGTGGGGGAGGGTGGGCATTGATTTTATTAACCGCTAAGCACGCGAAGATCGCGAAGAAAATCTATTAAAACCTTTGCATGCTTTGCGCTCTTCGCGGTGAAAATTACTTCACATAGATAGGGTTACTGAATATCCAGCCGCGTTTTCTGCCGAGATAGCTTCGATAAACTTCCACGCGATAGACGCCGGGCTCGTTCACGCTTAATGTGGCGGCGTAGGAATTTTTCCACACTCCGATGCGCTCGCCGTCTTTGAGGAGATGGATCTCTCCTGGCTTGGGCGCGTGTGCGTGGAGAGTCACCCCGCCTTTGACGGGAATCTCCTCGCCCATGATCGCGGCGTATTCGAGACCCTTAGCTTTGAACGTAAATCCTTTGGTTGAGGCTGGCAGATCGTACGCGACGAAACATCGTCCCGCCGCGAGCGCGTCGTAGATCATCTTCTTGTCGGTCGGCGCGTCGCCGGTCAGCGGTTCAGGGACGAAGACATGTGTGTTAATCGTTTTGAAGTGAAATTCATAGGGGAAGATGACGCGATGGAGCGGTCCCAAACTCATGTGCATGGCGTGCGCGTCCGAGCCGCCGATGGCGACAACCGGTTTTCCCTGCGCGAGCAATTCGTCCCAGCGGTTGAGTGTTTCGCGGATTGGACTGTGTCCGACGAATTGAGGAAAATAGGCATAGAACAAGCCATGTAATTTGGTCGGCACTACCGTTTTGAGTTCGCTCAGCCCGTTCCACAATTCGATGCCGGTGAAGTTTTGCACGTCCCAGTCTTCCCACGAAATATCGGTTTCGTTGAAGGCGGGCGCGGCAGGGTCGGTGGGATGGGCGATGAAACTCAGTCCGCCCGCCTCGCGCACGCCGTTGATGAGCGCCTGCGGATTTTCAGCGAGGGTGGCGAGATCGCGGTCCGCGTTGAAGACGAGGAGGTGATTCTTCTGAGGCGCGCGGGCTTGGTCGTGGACTTCCTGTCCAACGAGAAGCAGGACTCCCCGTGTCCTGACCCGAGAGGAAGAGCGGTAGTAGCCCTCCACGCCGCGAACAAGTACGTTGTGATCCGTCACAATGACCGTATCCACGCCGGTCTTAATCGCCGCGTGAGCGATATCCTTGTGAACTCCGCTTCCGTCGGAGTAGCGCGTGTGCATGTGCAAATTGACTACGATTTCTTGCATGTGACCTCGGTTTGACGTATTTTCCGCCCAGCGGGTATAATGTTCCCGCTTAAAAGGAGGCAGTTATTCATGGTAACGTATTTGGATTACGCGTTGATTATAATCTCGGTGTTGCTCATCGTGAGCGTCATCATGCAAAGCAAGGGCGCCGGCTTGGGCGGCTTGACCGGCGCGGACGCGGGAAGCGTGTTTACCGCGCGCCGCGGCATCGAGCGAACATTGTTCTGGATTACCATCATCTTGAGCGTCGTGTTCTTCGGTTTGGTCATCACATTGCTGATCATTTCATAAGTCGAGCGATTCGCTTCCGAAAGGGCCCGTTTGACCCGCGCGGGTAGGCGTGCGTGGCGCGAACGAGCCTTTCTTTTTGTATATGAAATCCCATCCGTAGATTTCACTGATTGCACAGATTTTATGATTTATCTGCGAGATCTGCATCATCTGCGGATCGGTTTTATCGAATCTTTATGAAACAATTACGCTGGCAGATTCTGGTTGTGCTCGTCACGTTGGTCATCGTGGCGGCGTTGCTGTTTACACAGCAATCACCGCAAGGCGTGGGCGGACCCATTCTCTCGCAACCGGAGCAGGGAGGCGTGTATACCGAAGCGCTCGTCGGTTCGTTGGGACGGCTGAATCCTCTGCTGGACTGGAACAACTCTGCCGACCGCGACGTGGATCGTTTGTTGTTCAGCGGACTCGTCAAATTCGACGAACGCGGACTCCCGCGCGCCGACCTCGCGGAAGCGTGGGGCGTGGCGACGGACGGCACGATCTACAATTTCTCCCTGCGACCCAATGCGGTCTGGCACGACGGGACGCCTGTTACAGCCGATGATGTCATCTTCACCATCGAGCGGATGCAAAGCGCCGGCTCGCTCATCCCGCAAGATGTCAAAGACTTGTGGGCGAAGATCACGGTGGAAAAACTCAACGATAAGAATTTAAAGTTCACGCTCCCTGAGCCGTTCGTCCCATTCATGGATTATCTGACGTTTGGCATCCTGCCGAAGCATCTGCTCGAATCGGTTCCGGCGGATCAAATGCCGGACGCGGATTTCAACATCCAGCCGGTAGGGACGGGACCGTACAAGTTCGATCACCTGATCGTAGAGGGCGGCAAGATCACCGGCGTAGTATTGACGATTAACGAAAATTATTACAACAACCCGCCGTTCATTGAACAGGTGGTGTTTCGTTATTATTCCACCTCAAAAGAAGCGCTGGATGCGTACAAACAGGGCGACGTTCTCGCCATCAGCCGCGTCGCGCCGGATGAATTATCCGCCGCGCTCGAGGAGCCGAATCTCTCGATGTATTCGAGTCCGCTCCCGCAGATGAGTTTTGTTTTTTTCAATCTGAAGAACACCGACGTTGAGTTCTTCCAAAATGCAAAAATCCGCCGGGCGTTAATGCTTGGGCTGAATCGTACATCCATTATCAACGCCTACCTCAGCGGGCAAGCCATTCTTGCGAACGGTCCTATCCTGCCGAATTCGTGGGCGTATTACGATGGCACGGAACATTTCGAATACAACCCGGAAGAAGCGGTAAAACTTTTGAAGGATGAAGGATACGCTATCCCCGCTGGCGGAGGGGACGTACGAGCGAAAGACGGAGCGCCGCTGGCTTTCGCGATGGTGCATCCCGACGATACTCTGCACACGCAGATCGCTCAAGCGCTTCAAACTCAATGGGCGAAGATCGGCGTCCGCGTGGACTTGCAAGCCGTTCCGTACGATCAACTTGTGCTGAATACGCTTACCTCGCGCTCCTATCAAGCCGCGCTGGTTGATATCAACCTGTCGCGCACGCCCGACCCTGATCCGTATCCGTTTTGGCATCAAGCCGAAGCGACCGCCGGACAGAATTATTCGCAATGGGATAACCGCGCCGCGAGCGAATATCTCGAACAAGCCCGCGTCACCGCCGATTATTCACTGCGCGCCCGGCTGTATCGAAACTTTGAAGTGATCTTTGCAAAAGAATTGCCCGCCTTGCCGTTGTACATTCCCGTTTATTCGTATGCCGTAGACGCGCAAGTGCAAGGCGTGCAAGTCGCGCCGTTGTACGATCCAAGCGATCGTTTTGCGACGTTCACGCAATGGTACTTACTGACCCGCCGCGCGTTACAATCCGAAGCGACAAATACTCCCTCACCCTAGCCCTCTCCCAACTGGAGAGGGGACTATGCCCCAACGAAATCGGAGAACATCATGGCTGACCCACGACAAACCGCACTCGAATACGCACGCCAAAACAATGGACGATTCCTTGAGGAACTAAAAGAATTTCTCGCCATCCCATCCATTTCAACCGACCCTGAACGCAATGCGGATACGCAGCGCGCGGCGGAATGGACAGCCGCGCAGTTGACTTCTCTCGGCATGGACAACGTCCGCGTCATGCCGACGGGGGGACATCCCGCAGTCTACGGCGAGCATCTCAAGGCGGGAAAAGACGCGCCGACCGTCCTCATCTACGGTCACTACGACGTGCAACCCGTTGATCCGCTTGAACTGTGGACGACCGATCCGTTCAAAGCCGAAGTGCGCGGAGAAAATTTATACGCGCGCGGCTCGTCCGATATGAAGGGACAGGTGATCGCCTCCATGAAGGCGGTCGAGTCTGTTATCCGCACGAGCGGACTGCATGTCAATTTGAAGTGGCTGATCGAGGGCGAGGAAGAGATCGGCTCGAAGAATCTCGGCGAGTTCATCAAGAAACATGCCGATATGCTCAAAGCCGATTTTTGCATCAACCCCGATGCAGGCATGATGAACGCTGATTCACCCACCATCACCTACGGTTTGCGCGGTCTCGCCTATTTTGAGATCAGAGTGTACGGTCCCAATCGTGATCTGCACTCCGGTCTATTCGGCGGGACGATTCACAACCCCGCGCAAGCGTTAACTGAATTGGTCGCGGGCATGCACGATAAAAAAGGACGCGTGACGTTGCCGGGCTTCTACGACAAAGTTCGCAAAGCGGACAAAGCCGAACGCAAAGAGATCGCCCGCTTGCCCATCAAACCGAAAGATATCGTAAAAATGACCGGCGTCCCCGCGTTATGGGGCGAACCGCAGTACACGCCAGAAGAACGAGTCAGCATCCGCCCGACGTTGGAAGTGAATGGCTTGTTATCCGGCTTCACCGGCGAAGGATCGAAGACCGTCCTGCCGGCGTGGGCGATGGCGAAAATCTCCTGCCGCATCGTGCCGGACCAAACGCCAGAGATGGTCGAGAAGGCGATGATCAAATATTTGAAGAAACATGCGCCGAAGACGATCCGTTGGGAGGTGAAGATCATCAGCGGCTCCGGCGCGGCGATCACCGAACGTGACAGCATGGGCGTGCAAGCAGTCGCCAAAGGACTCGAACAATCGTGGGGCAAGCGCACGTTATTCAAGCGTGAAGGCGGCTCGATTGGCGTCGTTGTGCAATTGCAAGATTACGTCGGCGTCGACTCGGTGTTGACCGGCTTTGGTCTTCCCGAAGATAACGCCCACTCGCCGAACGAGAAATTGCACCTTCCCACATGGCGCAAAGGAATTGATGCGCTGATCCATGCGCTTTATAACTTGAAACCGTAAGGCGAGATATTATCTCGCCTTACAAGAGAAATATGGAAGATAAAATCATTTCCTACGGCGGGCAAGCCGTCATCGAAGGTGTGATGATGCGGGGACAAAAGGCGTTCGCCATCGCCATGCGTTCGCCGGACGGAAACATCGTCGTTCACAAAGAAAACCTCGCGGCGGTCTATCGTTCGCGAGTTGCAAAGATCCCATTCTTGCGCGGAACGATTTTGCTCTGGGACGCGCTCGGTTTGGGGATGCGCGCCCTGACCATTTCGGCGAATACGCAAACAGGCGAAGAGGAAAAACTCGAAGGTCCCGCGTTGTATCTCACGCTTGCCGTATCGTTGGCAATTGGGATCGGCTTGTTTATCTTGCTCCCCGCAAGCATCGGCGGCTGGGCGGAACTTTCACTCGGTTGGCAAAATCTCGCGCACAATTTGCTCGAAGGTCTCGTGCGTTTGGTTCTGCTCGTCGGATACATCTGGGCGATCGGGAGAATGCCTGACGTCAAACGCCTGTTTGGATATCACGGCGCGGAGCATAAAACGATCAACGCTTACGAAGCGGGCGTTGAACTTACTCCCGAGAATGTGGCAAAATTTCCCCTCGAACATCCGCGTTGCGGCACAGCGTTCATGCTGACGTTCGTCCTGCTTTCGATCCTTGTCCACAGTTTGCTTGGTGACATGGAGTTTTGGTCTCGTCTCGCTAGCCGCGTTTTGCTGATTCCCGTTATCGCGGGACTCGCCGTGGAGTTCATCCGCTGGACCGCCAACCATTTGGATTCGCCGTTCGTCCGCTTCCTCATCAAGCCCAATCTGGCTCTCCAATCGTTGACCACGCGCGAACCCGACGCGTCCATGCTGGAGGTGGCGATTGAATCGTTCAAGTCCATGAGGCAGGCGGAGCAAGAAGTGGTGACTTGAGTTTTAGTCTGTGTTAATTTGGGGGCGATACAATCGTTATCGTATGAAGAATCGAAGACATCCGAAAAAATTGATTCTCGCGCTGATCGCCGCGCTCGTGTTGTGCGCGGGGGGATACTTTTTTATCACGCGCGGCAGACCTGCTCCGATTCCCGTAAAGGAAACTCTTTACGACGGCGTGACGTATCAACGCGTGGTTTGGTATTTTCCCAACCCGATGATCGCGCACATCATCAAGATTGACACAAAAACAAAAGGGATTCAATTCCTCGTCACGCCCGCCGATTCAAAAAGCGAAACGCCTCTCAACGCGCGGACGACTTCGCAGTTCCTCGATGAGTTCGGTTTGCAGATCGCCATCAACGGCGACGGTTTTTCGCCGTGGTGGTCGCGCAGTCCAGCGGATTATTATCCGCACGAGGGCGATCCAGTCGCGCCGCTGGGATTCGCCGCCTCGAACGGCGACGATTACTGGCAGGGAACTGAACTGGATGAGGGGCAAAGACCGACGCTCTACATCAGCCGCCGAAACGCGTTCAGTTTCAACGATAAGCCAAACCGCGTCTACAACGCCATCTCGGGCGATCGGATGCTGGTGTTGCAAGGCGACCCAGCGACGAACTTGACCAACCCCGAACTTGAACCGCGTACGGCGATTGGCTTGAATAAAAATGGGCGATATGTTTATCTTGTCGTAGTGGATGGACGCCAACCGTTTTATAGCGCGGGCATCACCTTCGCCGACCTCGCGCAGTTGATGATCGATCAGGGCGTGTACACGGCAATGAGCCTCGATGGAGGAGGTTCGTCCACGCTGGTGATCGAAGGCGAAAACGGCGAGCCCGTGATTCTCAATTCCCCGATTGACAATTTCATCCCTGGTCGAGAACGCCCCGTTGCGAATCATCTTGGGGTGTATGTTCCCTGATGTCATTGCGAGACCCGCGAAGCGGGTCGAAGCAATCTCCTCGCAATTTAGGTAATTGCTTCATTGCCTCGCTTCGTCTTCGGACCTCGTCCTCCGCTCAGCGCGATGCGCCGCTCGCAACGACATTCAGAAAGCAATCTCGCCGATCTGCTCGAAGTTGACGTCGAACAACTCCTCCGCTTCGGTCTCCAATTCGGCTTGGTCCGCGTCCCCCGCGCGGACTCCACGCTCGCAGTACGATCTGTAAGGGCAGTAAAGGCAGCGGGTGGCGTCGTCAGTTAGAGGGTAAGAAGAAGCGTTGTCCTGAGCTTGTCGAAGGGCGTTGTGTATTTCATCCGCAAGTTTGAGAAGTAAATCCCAATCCCGTTTGTATTGCGTGGACGTGTACGCGAGGCGCGCGGGGTCGTTGGGATATTCGGCGAACCAGTAGACCATCTCGATTTGCTCGGGCTCGAACGGGGTTCCGCCGTTGAGATGCGCCCCCGCGTGGACAAGCAGCGCGCGATAGACGCGGGTTTGCATCCGCGCCGCGAGCCACTCGTTGCGCGGACGTTTGCGGTACGTTTTCCAATCGTAGATGACGGCTTTGTTTTCTTTGATGGCGATCAGATCGTATTTTGCGAGCAGACGAAAATTTCCCAGCGGCGCGGAGAGGGTGGCTTCGGGATAGAGACCTGCGAGATTTTCAAGACCTAACAGGTCTTTTGCGTTTGAAAAATTTTCCCACCAACGTTGCAGATTAGGCGTGTTCGCCAGTCTGCTCACTTGCTCGCTTGGAATCCCAATGAGATATTGTTGCGCGAGCCGATGAAAAAATTCTCCCTCGCGCTGATGTTGTTCGTTTTCCAGCGCGGGCTCCGACTCGATGGCGGGATAGGCGAGCCTGTCCACGTAGCGGAGTTGGAACCGCCGCGCGCAGTCCACATAATCTTGCAGGGATGATTGAGAGAGTGTGGTCAACTGCATTTTGGAATTATAGCATTTCGTTGGGGCTCAGTTCTGACGCTGTTGTGTTGCCTGAGGAACGAAGGGGCGGCGAAGGGAAGAATTCTTTCTTTGCCACAGAGATCACTGAGATCATTGAGAATGAAAACTCAAAATCTCTGTGAGCTCTGCGGTTAAGCCCACGAAATTCGATGCCTGAATCTTGCGTGCAATTCGGGTATACTTTGCCGCATTCTAAACAAGGAGTAATTGCATGGAATGGCTTTTTCAACCTGAGTCGTGGATTGCGTTCATCACGCTCGTGGTTCTCGAACTTGTGTTGGGCGTAGACAATGTGATCTTCATCTCGATTCTGGCGGGAAAATTACCCGCAGAGAGCCAGCCCCGCGCGCGGACGACGGGCATAATGCTCGCGGTGATTACAAGGCTGTTGCTTTTACTGTCCATTTCATGGATCATCAAATTGGAAGACCCTCTGCTTACCCTCGGCGATTTTTCGCTATCGGGGCGCGACCTGATTCTGCTGGCAGGCGGTGTGTTCTTGATCTACAAAGCCACGCACGAGATCCACGAAAAATTGGAAGGCGTGCAGGGACATGTCTCGGCGAAGGTTCACGCCGCGTTTTGGAGCGTCATCGTTCAGATCATGTTGTTGGATATCGTCTTCTCACTAGACTCGGTTATCACCGCGGTCGGCATGGTGGACGAACTTCCGATCATGATGGCGGCAGTGGTCGTCGCCGCGTTGGCGATGATCTTCGTCGCGGCTCCGCTCAGTAAGTTTGTGGAAGAACACCCCACGATTAAGATTCTGGCGTTGAGTTTCCTGTTATTGATCGGTTTCACGCTGATTGTCGAGGCTTTCCAAATCCACATTCCGAAGGGATACATCTACTTTGCCATGGCGTTCTCTGTGTTTGTGGAGTTGCTCAACATGCGCTTGCGCCAAAAACCTGTCGCGCCTGTGGAATTGCGCGACGCCTACGCCGCGCCCGCGGCAGTTGCGGCTGTGGTCGGAGAGTCGCCTGCTCGCCGCACTGCGGTAAAAAAGAAAGCCTCGAAAAAACGAAAATAACAACGACAAAAACGACTTCCGAATGTGGAAGTCGTTTTCAATTACCAATTACTTCTTGCTATTCTTCGCCGCCTTCATAAACCCCACAAACAGCGGATGCGGCTTCATCGGGCGCGACAAAAACTCAGGGTGGAACTGGCTCGCCACCATGAAAGGATGGTCTTGAATCTCGGCGATCTCCACCAACTTGCCATCGGGAGACATACCCGAGAAGACCATGCCCGCCTTCTCGAAATCTTTTTTGTAGTTGTTGTTGAATTCAAACCGATGGCGGTGACGTTCGTCCACGCGCTTCTCGCCGTAGGCGGCGGCGGCTTTCGAGCCTTCCTGCAATTCGCACGGATACAAACCCAATCGCATCGTCCCGCCCATGTCGGTGATGGCGCGTTGATCGAGCATCAAGTCAATGACGGGATATTCAGTCCCTCGATCAAACTCGGATGAGTTGGCGTCTTCGTGGTTCAGCACGCCGCGCGCAAAGTCAATGCACATCACTTGCATCCCCAAACACAGACCGAGATATGGGACTTTCTTCTCGCGCGCGTACCGCGCCGCAAGGATTTTCCCTTCGATGCCGCGCGACCCGAACCCGCCAGG
>WBZY01000119.1_pt1 | contig 83064 bp, 89 predicted proteins | sample 5204191 | NCBI WGS metagenome assembly WBZY01 (sample SAMN12344363, study PRJNA552823) | activated sludge metagenome | biome: Activated sludge suspended growth; feature: Anammox Sidestream; material: Wastewater; isolation source: activated sludge from anammox sidestream of wastewater treatment... | reverse complement strand
ATTCTGGGAAACATACACCGAAGATATCGCCTGGGTTTTGCGCGGCAAAAAACGCTATTACACCGAAGAAGGCGTGAAGCACCGCTCGAGCAAGGATCAGAAAGGCATCTTCACGGTTCAATACCCGGAAGAAAAATTGATCCAGCCCGAAGAGGCGCGTTTTCTGCCGTTCCTTGTCTACAACGAAATGCCCGACGGCAAACGCGAAGTCCTTTGCACCTCGTGCGGCATCTGCGCGAAGGTCTGCCCGCCGCAGTGTATCTGGATCGTCCGCTCGAACGACCCGCAGACTGGACGCCCCATCCCCGAACCGACCGAGTTCTACATCGACGCGGACATCTGCATGAACTGCGGCTTCTGCGCCGAGTACTGTCCGTTTGACGCGATCAAGATGGATCACGATTTCGAGATCGCTTCGTACGGGCGCAATGTGTACAACATGGAAAAACTGCTCAAGTCGAGCGAGTATTACAAAAGCATCCGCCCGTTGAATTATGAGCGCGAGGAAGCCGCGCGCATTGCGGAAGCGGAAGCGAAGAAAGCCAAAGAAGCGGCGCGAGCGGCAACTGCGGCGGCACAAGCCGCGAAGCCTGCTGGAGCAGAAGCGGCGTCATCATCATCAGCGTAGACACGTAAACAAGTAGACAGGTAGACACGCGTGTACATGTGTACGTGTATATGTGTCTACAACCCTCAAAGGAAACCAAATGACATCGATCACACAAGAAGCCATCCTCCAAGCCCTCAGCGGCGTGCAAGAACCCGACCTCGGACAAGACCTCGTCTCCCTCAACATGGTGAGGAACATCGAGATCAACGGCGGCGACGTAACATTCACCGTGATGCTCACCACGCCCGCCTGCCCGTTCCGCGGAAAGATCGAAAAAGATTCAAAAGATGCCGTGATGAAAATCGACGGGGTGAAGTCGGTCGCCGTGAAAATGGATTCGGATGTGCCGAACGATGGGCGTATGCGCGGACTGGTCAAAACCCCGATTCGCAACGCCATTGCGGTTGGTTCAGGCAAGGGAGGCGTCGGCAAATCGACAGTCGCGGTCAACATTGCGGTGGCTCTCGCGCAAAGCGGCGCGCGCGTCGGTCTCATGGATGCGGATATCTACGGACCCAACACCCCCACCATGCTCGGCGTGGAAAAACTGCCTCCCCCGCAGGGACAACGCCTCATCCCTGCCGAAGCGTACGGCGTGAAAATGATCTCGATGGGGTTGCTCGTCAAGCCCGGTCAACCCCTCATCTGGCGCGGACCGATGCTCAACTCGGCGATCCGTCAATTTTTGGGCGATGTGGAATGGGGCGAACTGGATTACCTAATTGTCGACCTACCCCCCGGCACCGGCGACGCGTCGTTATCGCTGGCGCAATCTCTCCCTCTCAGCGGCGCGGTGATCGTCACACTCCCACAACTTGTTTCGCTTGAAGACGCGGGACGCGGACTCAACATGTTCAAGACTCTCGAAGTTCCGATTCTCGGCATTGTTGAAAACATGTCCTACCTCGAACTGCCCGACGGCACACACATGGACATCTTCGGCACAGGCGGCGGCGAACACCTCGCGCAAATGACCGGCACGCCGTTCCTCGGCAAAATCCCTATGGATCAGAACGTCCGCATTGGAGGCGATACGGGCAGACCGATCATCGTGTCGCATCCCGATTCGCCGGTGGCAAAAGCCCTGCGCGAGATCGCGGAAAGCCTGGCGGCAAAGGTCAGCGTGGCGGCGCTAGGCGCAAAGAATGATGTGCCGATAAATATTATTGAGTGACGTATCCACGCCACAAAAGACCTGACGCAGCGTCAGGTCTTTTGTGGCGTCTCACTGATGTTACGACGCCTTCCCGAAGGTTTGGATAAACAACCAAACCCGATTCACGAGAACCTTCGGGGTGTTCTGCGCAAGGTAAGTTATAACTCCAGGACTGACGCAGTTGGCGGGCAGTTGTACTGCCGCCGCCGCAGTGCAACTACGGCGCAACGGGTTCAATTGCGTAAGTCCTAAACTCATTATTTTTGGTTTGGAAGGATCCCCGGCAATAAAACCGCCGCAAAGGGGAGGAGAAAGATCAATCCAAACAAGAAGACTCCACTACTCCCATTTCCACCGGGAACCGGCGTGTCGGTAGGCGGAGGCTCTGGTGTGTCTGTGGGTGGAGGCTCAGGCGTATCCGTTGGAGGAGGTTCGGGGGTATTCGTTGCGGGCGCGGAGGTATCTGTCGGTATCGGCGTGTTGGTCTGTGTCGGCGGAACATCCGTATCGGTTGGGGCGGGTGTGTATGTTTCGGTTGGCGCCGCCGTGTTGGTTGGAACCGGCGAGTTGGTCGCAGTGGGGACTTGTGTATTCGTTGGGACCAGTGTATTGGTCGGGAATGGCGTCTTTGTAGGGAACGACGTAGAGGTTGGCGGCTGGCTCGTCGGGCTTTCCAATAAGCCACCCCCATTGCTTACCCGAGTAAGGAAGGCGAAAATTGGCGGAACAACCGCAGGCGTGGGTGAGGCGAATCCGCTGGCCGGGGTTAGCGATCCTGCCCCGGGCGTGACGGAAGGACCCGTCACTAAAATTTTGAAAAACGAGTCTGAAGTGGGCGTAATGAAAAGGTTGGCAAACGCTTGCTGGGTTAAAATTCGGTCGAGCGGCGTAGGCGTGGGAGATTGGCGGGGCGCCAGCACAACATCGGAATGGGCATCCCGGCCGCCCGCAACAAGGTATGGAATGCCGAATGCCAACAGACATACGAACATTACAACAACGGGAATGGCAAAACCCTGTTGTCTTTGGGTTTGCATAACTACAAAATTCTCCTCATAACCACAACAAAAGCGGATATCACAAAATTGCCAGGGAAATTATCCCACAAAACATCCGCGCCGGTATGGGTAAATAGTACAAAAAGCGCAGACCGTTTTGATCCGCGCTTTTGAATGTTCCGGTTGGCAACAGGTCAGTAAATGTAGATCACTTGGCCCGCGTAGATGTAGTTTGCATTCGGGATGCCGTTCCTCCATTGCAAGTGACTGACCGTCACGCCGTAGTACATAGCGATCCCGCCCAGCGTATCGCCCCGGCATACCACGTAGTAACTGCCGTATGCGTTGTACCCGGGTCCGCAGTAATACGAAACTGGATCGTATCCGCCGGGGATAGATAACACCTGCCCGGGGTAAATGTAGTACGAGTAATTTACCCAAGGGTTCGCCGCGACCAGCGACGAGAGCGACACCCCACAGTTCCGGGCAATTTTGGCGAGCCAGTCACCCGGCTGGACGTAGTACGTGCTTGGACAAGAAGACCAAGCCTGCGCGCGGGCCACGGTCGAGAAGGACGCAACCAGCAGGGCAACAACCATCAAAATTTGAACAATACGTTTGCCGTTCATAGAAACCGCCTCCTTAGAAATTGACGTGTGAACACTACTTACAACCCCAGTGTACAAACTTCGGTGTCAAATTTCAAGCATGACCTTTGGCATGTTTTTGAATGAGGCAGTCCCCAGCCTGCCGAACCTACCTCTTCGTCACATGCCCCAACTTCTCAAGCATTCCGAGAAAATCGCGCTGCGCCCACCTCTCCGCGATCTTCCCGCCCTGGAAGCGGAAAATATCCACGCCGGTAAAGGTCACACAGCGGTTGACAGGCGGAAATCCGCGAAACGAGCCGGACTGGGTGGCTGTAAACTCCACCCGCGCCACAACCTTGTCGCCCTCGGCGATCAAATCCTCGATTTTGGCTTGGATGTCCGGGAAAATTCGCAGCATGACGGCGTACAACTTCTTGAAATTCTCCAACCCCGCCCCCCGCGCGGCATGATCGTCAACATTATCAAGGATCATTTCGTCGGCAAGGTCGAGCTTCCTTTCGTTGACCAGTTCCTCATAAAAGCGGCGGATCGCCGCCTTGTTCTGTTCAGACATACATTCTCCGAATTTATGATTTATGTCCAGCGTTCTCAATGCTACCATTGAAATTTTTTTCACGGGAGTAGATCCTGATATTCCGAAGTCGAAGTCAAGGCGGCGTATATGACGCGACATTGACAGCCTAAAACGCGAGGTAAATCTCGCGTTACGAAGGGAACAGCCTTTAAAACTTGCTTACGGTATAATTCCGACTATGCAAACACAAATTATCGGAGTCCGCTTTACCAAAGTGGGCAAAATCTATCATTTCGACACAGCGTCCGTACCGGACGTGCAGATCGGCGAACACGTGATCGTGGATACCGCCCGGGGCAGGCATCTCGGCGAGGTCATCCGCGTGGAGAAGGAAACGCCTCCCAAACCGGAAGGCGGCTGGAGGTTTGTAGAGAGACGCGCCACCCCGCGTGATCTGCTCCTCCGCCAGTCGTGGCAGTCCAAACAGACCGAAGCGATGATCAACTGCCGCGCCCGCGCATCCGAACTCAAACTCGAGGGAGTCAAGATCGTCGCCGCCGAATATAACTACGACGGCTCGCGCCTCGCTTTCCTTTTCAGCACAGAGACCGAAGAAAAAGTTGACCTCAAGTCGCTGAAAAAAGACATGCACAACTTGTATCCGAACACGAACATCGAACTGAGGCAGATCGGTCCGCGCGACGTGGCGAAGATCATCGGCGGCATGGGCGCGTGCGGGATCGAAACGCGCTGTTGCTCGAAGTTCCTCACCGACTTCTCCCCCATCTCGATCAAGATGGCGAAAGAGCAGGGCATCTCGCTCACGCCGGAGGAGATCACCGGCATGTGCGGACGTTTGCGATGCTGTCTCATTTACGAATACGAGCAATACGTCGAAGCGCGCAAATCATTGCCGAAGCGCAACAAGCGCGTGGTCACGCCGAAGGGCGAAGGCAAAGTGATTGACGTGTTGCCCATGAGCAACAAAGTAATGGTGCTGCTCGAAACCGAAGAAGGCAAACGGTTCACCGAAACCTTCGACCACACCGACTTGCAACCCTGGGATGAACTCGAAGCCCTGCGCCGCAAATCGAACGCGCCCTGCGACCGTCACAACTCCGGCGGATGCACGTGCGGCAAATCGAGCCCATTGAAAAAACATGGCAGACAAAACTAACGCGTGGGAAACCTCCCAAAAAATTCTGGTAATTCTGGCTCATCCAGATGATCCAGAATTTTTTTGCGGCGCGTCGCTCGCCAAGTGGGCGCGCGCGGGACACGAAATCACCTACCTGCTTTTGACGTGCGGCGACAAGGGATTCAATCCCACCACACAGCCAGACATGACAACGGAAAAACTGTGCGCGCTTCGCCATGTGGAACAACGCAATGCGGCGAATGTCATCGGCGCAAAAGCGGTTCATTTTCTCGACGTGGAGGATGGTTACCTCACCCCCAACCTTGACCTCCGCCGCGACATTGTCCGCGAGATCCGCCGCCACAAGCCAGATATCCTCGTCACGTGCGATCCGCAAAACCTATTCGCCCAGTACGGACTCAACCATCCCGACCACCGCGCCTGCGGACAAGTGGTGCTGGATGCGGTCTTCCCCGCCGCAGGGAGCAAAGTATTCTTCCCCGAATTGCTCAACGAAGGCTTCGAGCCTCACATGCCGAAAGAAGTTTGGTGTTCATTGACTTTACAGCCAAACACCATCCTCGACGTGACCGACACGTGGGATGTAAAACTCAAAGCCTTGTTTGAACACACAACGCAAATACAAGAACCCGATAAACTCGCCGAGCGCATGAAATCCCGCCGCGCCGAAGACAGCACGGAAGAGAATCCAAGATACGAAGAAAAGTTCAGAGTCGTAAAATACAGTTAACAGTCTCTAATCTCCAGTCTCTAATCTCAATTCTTCAATTCTTCCAGTTACTAATCAACTAATTACCAATTACCCAAAGGAGCCTCCTATGCCCAACTTCCTCCAGCACGCCGAAGAATTATTCCCATACACCCAATCCATGCGCCGCGATTTTCATAAACATCCCGAACTTGGGTTCAACGAGATCCGCACGGGCGGCATCGTCGCCAAAGAACTCGAAGCCCTCGGGCTAGAAGTGACCAAAGGAGTCGGCAAGACCGGCGTCGTCGGCTATCTCGAAGGCTCGCGCCCCGGTCCGACGATCCTCCTCCGCTTCGACATGGACGCGCTCCCCATCAATGAAGAGACCGGCGCGGAATATTCGTCCACCAATCCCGGCGTGATGCACGCCTGCGGACATGACGGTCACACCGCCATCGGACTCACCGTTGCGAAAATGCTCCACGCCCACCGCGACGAACTCGCAGGCAGTATCAAGTTTTGCTTCCAACCATCCGAGGAGGGAACAAATGGACAAGAAGTCGGCGGCGCGTTGATGATGATGCGCGACGGCGTTTTAGAATCGCCCAAAGTGGAAAAGACGTTGTCGCTCCATGTGTGGAACGACAAGCCCGTCGGCTGGTTGAGCGTGGCGAAAGGACCCGTGATGGCTGGCGCGGAATTGTTCTCCGTCAAATTGACCGGCAAAGGCGGGCACGGAGCCGCGCCGAACACAACCGTTGACCCGGTCGTCGCCGCGGCGCAGATCGTCACCGCGCTTCAAACGGTCGTCTCGCGCAACGTTCCCCCGCTCAAACCGGCGGTGATCAGCGTCACATCCATTCACGCAGGCTCCGCGTTCAACATCATCCCGCAAACCGCCGAACTGAACGGCACGATTCGAAACTTCGACCCCGAGGTCCGCAAGATGGTGCTAGCGCGCTTCGAGGAGATCGCGCGCGGAGTCGGAACTTCGATGGGATGCGAAGTGGAGATCACGCTCAAGCAAGTCACCCCGACAGTCATCAACGATGAAACCGTCACAGAAAGCGTGTTCAAATCCGCGCAGACGCTTTTCCCCGAAGCCGAGATCGAAACCACGCCGTACTTGACCATGGGCGCGGAAGATATGGGCTACATGCAGGAACAAGTGAACGGCTGTTACTTCATGATCGGCTCGGCGAACGATGAAAAGAATCTCAACTACAACCATCACCATCCCAAGTTCGATTTCGACGAACGCGCCTTGGTCACCGGCGCGGCGCTGATGGCAACCGCGGCGGCGGATCTGTTGAAGTAACATGCGTCCCGCACCGGGAAGCCGCTTATCCGAAAACCATCCATGGGATGGATGTTTGACCTTGCGGAAAGGCGCGGTCAATGCTTCCCCCTAACACGGGCGTTAGCGCCGCCTTATTCATCGCGGGGGCGCTATGCCTTGTCGGGGTTTTTATCACTCTGCACGTTCGCAACAGCCCGACAGGCGCGTCATCATTAATAACCTTGCTGTTCAGTTTATGCTGGTGGGATATTACGTACGGTCTATTTTTAGCAAACGCGCCCTCGCTGTATCCTAATTTTTGGCTGTATACCGTTTACGTGGGAGTCGTTTTTACCCCGCCGTCGGTGCTATGGTTCGCCATACAAATTTCGGGGCTAACTACATGGTCGAAGCCTTCGCTCGTCGTCGGTCTGTACGCCGTCTCCGTTCTGGTTTTGACGCTCCTGGCAACCGACTCGTACCACGGCTTATTTTTTGAGGGACGCGAAATCAAAAGCGCGGAAATGATCTTAAGCGGAGGTCCGATCTTCTGGGCAAACCTCGCCTACTCCTACGCGCTCATGTTGACCAGCCTGTTCATCCTGATACGCCGTTTCAGAAAAGCGGCTGGGATCTACCGAAAGCAATTGGGGATCATTTTGCTCGGCATCGGCATTCCGTGGGTCAGCAATTTTGTTTTCGTCGCCGGGCTAAGTCCGCTGCCAAACATGGACAACACCCCGCTGTTCTTTACCGTCACAGGAATTATCTTCACATACGCGCTGTTGAAGTATCGTTTGTTGGATATCATCCCGATCGCGCGCGATGTCTTGATCGAGAACATGAGCGACGGCGTCATCGTGCTGGATTCGCAAAACCGCCTGGTGGATTTTAACCCCGCCGCTCTTCAAAGCCTCGGGCTGGAGCGACCGCCTCAAATGGGGCAACCCGCCAACGAGCTGTTCGCCAAATGGCCAGAACTCACGGAAGACTTCGCCGGCGTCAACGACATTCGCGTCGAGCTATCCTTCGACCAGCCGACCCGCGCCTTCCTGGATTTGAAAATTTCTTCGTTATACGATCGTCGCTCCAACTTTCTGGGACGACTCATCGTTTGGAGAGACATTACCCCGCTCAAAAATGCCCAAGCCGAATTACAAGAACAAGCCACCCGCGATCCATTGACCGGATTGTACAATCGCCGTTACCTGAGCGAGGTGCTAACGCGCGAACTGGCGCGCGCCGCCCGCGAAAATGATCCGATCAGTCTGGCAATCATTGACATTGACGATTTCAAGCGCTTGAACGACACCTACGGTCATCCCGCCGGGGATACCGTACTACAGGGCTTCGCGCGGCAACTCCTCAACCAAACGCGAGTTGAGGATACGGTCTATCGGTATGGCGGCGAGGAATTTCTCGTTCTCCTGCCAAATTGCGCGGGCGCAAACGCCATGAAAATTGCAGAGAAATGGAGAATTTCTTTTCAAGATTCGAACACTGCCTACAACATCGGAACGAAGGGGATTACCATTTCCTGCGGTATTGCGGAATTCCCAACCGATGGAAAAACCAGCGAAGAACTCATCGCCACAGCGGACCAATTCCTCTATCACGCAAAAGCGACGGGCAAGAATCGCGTTATTGCGCGCGCAAACCGTTGAAATAGATGAAGCGCGGAAACAGCGCCCAATTACATCATGCGCTGAGGCAAAAGAAAGAGAATCTGCGGTGTCAGCGCGCTTCGCGGTCAGTGTCCCGATGTTGAAAGTGTACGTTAATCAAATCGTCCGCTTTTTATTTTCGACTTTGGGGGCAACTTATTCATGACAAACAGTCTACGATCATCAATCCCAACGCGCTAAATTGCCTGCTACACGAACGAGAAACCTTGACAGGCTGATATCTTAGTTATATACTTCGTTTAGTAATTACTAAACATACATAACGAGACAGTCCATGCCGCAATCACTCACAAGCATCAAAAAAGACTTTACCGAGGGCTTGAGCCAGATCAGCCGTTTTTGGGGATTCCCCAAAGGGATGGGCGCGATCTTCGCTGTGCTATATCTCTCCCCCGCTCCTCTATCACTGGATGAAATTGTCGCCGAGACCGGGTTGACCAAAGGCGCGATCAGCACGGAGATCCGCGCGCTGGCACGGATGGGACTCGTCCACCGTTCGACCAAACTCGGCGACCGCAAGGATTATTACGAAGCGGAAGCCGATTTCTACGCGGCGATCAAATCCATTTTGAAGGAACGTCAGAACAGCGAATTCGACCGCGCCATCGGTTCGGTAAAAGCCGCATTGACGGCGATGGACGAGAACTGGGTGGAAAACGATGAATGGAAGTTCGCCTACAAGCGCGTGCAGGCGTTACAGGAATTTTTCGACGCAGTTGATAGTCTGTCGAAAGCCGTGATCAAGTTGGAGAGCCTGGGCTTGTCGAATGTTTCGAAAGTGTTGAGCGTATTGAAATAACATCCGCGCTGAGCGGAGGGACAGCGATCTTCTGTCCCGAAGTCGAAGCGTGTTCCGGGTAGCGCGTAAAGGAGTCAAAATGAAAATCGCAGTCACAGGCGCATTCAGTTATACGGGTAAGTACGTCACAACGCGGTTGCTCGCTCGCGGCGAGGAAGTCATCACACTGACCAATCACCCAAACCGCCCCAACCCATTCAACGGACAGGTGAAATCGTTTCCGCTGGATTTCGACGAGGCAGGCATGGCGAAATCCCTGCAAGGCGCGGATGTGCTGGTCAACACCTATTGGGTTCGGTTTGATAAGGGAAAGAACACCCAACCCCGCGCGGTGGAAAATACGCGCAAGTTGGTCAATGCCGCGAAAGCCGCCGGGGTAAAGCGCATCGTTCACGTCAGCATTGCCAACCCATCGGCAGACTCGCATCTTCCATATTATTGGGGCAAAGCGGCGAACGAGAAAGCCGTGATCGAATCGGGGATTCCGTACGCGATCATCCGCCCCACTGTGCTGGTCGGCGGCGGGGAGGATATTCTCATCAACAATATCGCTTTTCTTCTGCGGCGACTGCCCTTCATGCTCATCCCCGGCGACGGCTTGTATGGAATTCAGCCGGTTCACGTGGACGATGTGGCTGATCTTCTTGTGGAAGGTGTGTACAGCAAAGACAGTTACATCACTGACGCGGTTGGGGCCGAGAGATACACGTTCAAGGAGTTGGTCAAACTCGTGGGTGAAACGATCGGCGCAAAACGGCTCATCATTTCCGCGCCGCCGCGGCTGGCATTGCTTGCCTCGCAGTTCTTGAGCCTATTTCTCAATGACGTGCTGCTCACGCCCGAAGAAGTGGATGGTTTGATGGGAAACTTGCTTGTTTCCAAAGACCCTGCGCGGGGGAAGATCAAGTTTTCAGCCTGGCTGGAAGACAACAAAAATGTGCTTGGAAAAAAATATGCCTCGGAGCTCGCAAAGCATTACCGATGAAAAAAAGTGACTGTCATCTTTGAGATGACAGTCACTTGCGGGTTTCAATCGATCCTCACCATGCCGCCGCAAGTTGGGTTATCCATACAGCCGTAGTAGCGTTTGCCTTTGTCGGGTCCGGTGCGGTGCATTCGCAGGACCATCATTCGCCCGCACACGGGGCAATGAGGAACCGAATCAACTCTCCCCGTGGCGCGAAGCGGTCTCGTCTGCTTGACTTTGAGAATCGCAAGTTGGAATAGTTCCGCCAGGTCGTCTTCCGAATATTTTTCGCTGGACATCACATGCACGAGCGGAAGTCCCGCGCTGAGGAAGAGGTCGCCGAGGAATTGGTCGGCTTCGCGCGTTTCCGATTTGCCGACGGGCTTCACGAGTTCGATGCCGAACACAGGCTGGAGGGTCTTCGGGTCGCACAGCAAAAAATCCACATGCTTGCGAAAAATTTTGTTGAAAAAATGCACGTTCTCGTTGGGGCGCACAATATAAAAAACGTCGCTGAGCGCAACTTTGGGACAGACCACATAATGCCTGCCCGCCATGTTTTGCAAAGCGCGAAACAACGCCAACTCGGGAGCGGACATGAACTTTTCGCGCAGGCGATACGGAAGACGCTCGTCTTGAATTTTCACTTGAGTGGATTCCCGAATCGCCATGGTGTGCCCATTATACACGCATCAACTTCAGGACTTTCGATTTGAGCGCGCCATTGACGGCGATTCCCTCCCCGTGAGTGTGGCCCTCTTTGCCGCTCCATGAGCCGAACCAGCCCCCCGCCTCGCGGAAGATGGGCGGCATGGGCGCCACGTCCCAAATTTTGATGGACGGGTCGAGCATGACTTCGGCGCGGCCCGTGGCGACCATATGATAGCCGTACGCGTCGGACCAGCCGCGCCCGTAGAAACATTCTTTGTGCATGTTCTCGAACACGTCGAGTCGCTTCTTCGTGCGGAAGCCCGACCAACTCGTATACGTGAACACCGCCTCTTTCAAATTTTTCACTTCTGAGACGCGCGCGCGTTTGCCGTTCCACCACGCGCCGAGACCGTCTGCCGCGTAGAGGATCTCATCCAATGCGGGGAAGCACACCACGCCGACACGCGAGACGCCTTCGATTTCCAATGCGATCAACACAGAGTAAAACGGCACGCCCTTCATAAACGATTTTGTGCCGTCAATGGGGTCAACAATCCAGCGGAAAGGATTCTTCGCCCCGGCTTTTTCTCCATACTCCTCCCCCACAATTGCGTGACTCGGGTGCGACTTCTCGATCTCGCCGCGGATGAATTGCTCAGTGGCGCGATCCGCCGCAGTGACGGGGGATTCGTCCTTTTTCTGGTCGTATCGAATGCCTTTGTTGTAATAACTGAGCGTGATCCGCCCGGCGCGGTAGGCAAGTTGGCGGGCAAAGTTGAGGTAGGAATCGAGTTTCATTGTTATGGTATGTAAATCCGTCCGATGCCGAGGTAATTTTCTATATTCAAAACATTTCAACCAGCCGCTCAGCGCATTGCTCGCGATAGGCGCGTTCTTCCATGCGGCTGACCATACCAATGGTAACAACAGGCAAGGAGGATGGCGTGTTTTCGTTTCGAATGGTTTGCTCCAGCGAATCTTCGCCTTCGCTATTTCGATTCCCAGTCAGGAGAATAAGATGTTTCTCCTGCGCAAACCGCCACACAGAACGATCGCTACTATTGATCGGAAGCCCCACATCACGAAACGTAAGCATGGGAATCTCCAACAACTCCGAGCCAGCCTTCGCCGCCTATGGTCGCCCAAAGCAAAATGCCCTGCTTTTTCAAATGATGATCGAGAAGAACTTTCAAGGCTTACGATCCGCGTGATATTGCTCCCGCCACTCTTGCAATTTCAAACGTACGGCATCTCGCTGAACGTACAACTTTTCCAGTTGTTCCTGATTTTTCTCTTCCCAATATTTTCGATTCTCTTCCGCGGCTTTCAGGACAGACCGGTATTCTTTTTCTACTTCCTCTTTATGCAGGTGAATATAATCAAGGATATCGAGCATCTCCTCATCCGTGAGTTCGTACAAATCGCGGACATTTTTCAGAGAGTTGCCCTCCCTGATCTCATCCATGAGGGCATACAGGGTAAGACGCGAACCTTTGATGGTCAAGCCCGCCGCTGTCCGAGTTATTGTTTGGTTTTCACGCGGAAGAGGTCCGTCTGTATCAAGAAGGGCATTGACCAGTTTCTGCGAACGCAGAACTGCCAATTCACTTTGTAGCCGCCTGATCTGCTCTTCCAACAGGGAGATACGCTCGTTGATCTGAGTTTGGGTAAGTTGTTGCTCCATGGAACACTCTCGCTTTTTCACTTCCCATTTTATCAGAACGCAATTTACAGAGGCATGGTCTATTCATTGCAATAAGCAACCTGATAGACGGCATTAAGTCGAGAATCGAGTTTCACTCCGTCAATTTCAGCCAGCCGAAGATCATCCATGGCGAGACGGCAAAGATGCCCGCCAGCGCGGCGCCGCCCAAGCCGCCGGACAACGCGCCCATGATACTTCCCAGCGCGGTGATGCTGAAGAGGATCACGGTCATCTTATCGAATTGCGGATCGGAGCGGTCGGCTAGGAGCGGCTTGCCAAGCCAGATGAACACGATAAATGCCACAAACGTGGTGAGCCACCAGCCGAAGAAGTTTTGCAAAGGGATTCCGAAATACGGTCCATTCACATCCCAAACCCAGTGACCGACTTTTACCATGACTGGGTCCATGACCACATCCCAGGCGGTCATGACAATCGCTCCTATCGCCGCCACTTGGACTGGACGGGCGTTCGCATTGTCCGGGACAATCCAATCCGCGATGACAAAGGATGGGTACATCATCATGAACCATGCAATCGGAATGATCAGCGGCACCAAGCCCAGAAACAGAGAGCCAAGTTTTTCCGTGTAGTGATAGGGACCGTAGATCAGACCCGTCAGCACACCCACACTCTCGAACGTCAGGCTCACCACAAACGCGGAGCCGAAAAGCCAAAGCGCGCGAGCCCACTTCATACGAGTCGCCGCATGGAGCAAGGCGATCAAAAAACCCAATAGTGTTGACAAGGGGAAAAGGTAAAAGGGAAATTTTATACCGGCAGTTGACAGATATTGAAGCCCCACTGTCAACAAGACGTAGATTGCCAACATAATCGGGAGTGATTTTCGCATTGATTTGTTTTCCTTTTTACTTCAACTCGACAAGCAATTTATCGAGCAGGATATCTTCTTGTTTCTTGTTAGCCACCTCCCCATCCAACCACGCAGCGCGGAGCATGTCAGTTTATATCACGACACTACGAGTTGTGTCTTCTTTTTTGCCAACGAGATCGTTGCGACCGAGCCTGAATTGAAGGGTAAGAAATCTGCTTCGACGCCGTCGCTAAAGATCACGCCGCCCTCCGCCATTTCCGATTCAAGTATGAGTGGACGTTGCGGAGTCACCAAGCCGCTGACAATTTCCGCGCTCGAGGTCTTGCTGATGAACGGCTCGCGAACCACAAAGATCAACTGGTCTGCCTCCCATTTCATGCGTATGCGAGGCAACTCAATATCATTTTCGTGCTTTGAAAAGACCTCGTACATGCCATTCGCCATATTGAACAGACTGCTTAACCAGCCTGTCGAACCAACACCTGTTGAAACGATGATCCCGCTGGACGAGTGATGTTCTTCTTGTTCCTGCGTCTGAATTTTATAATGCGCCGACACATGGGTTTTCGCACCGATGAATAAATCGTTGAAAGCCAAAAGCCTTTGTCCGTCATTCAGCGTCGCCTCTGCCATGCTGATTTGACGGACTTTCATTTTGCCTGCCAGCACGCTTTGCAAGGCAGGGATCGCCGTCTGCACGTTGAACGGAAGCAAGATGCCGTCAATATGCTTAGGGTCGGGATTCACCGCAACAATGGGTTGACCGTCGAGGTATTTGGCTGTGTTGACCACCAAGCCGTCAATGCCAATCGTCACAACCGCATCTTCGGGCGCGAAAAGAAAGTTGGGCAGGAATGCTCGTTCGATCTCCTGAAATTTCGCCAGCCTCGACAATGCGGATCTCAACCGAGTCAGAGAGCTCACATACGTGGTATGTTCCCGCTCATACAAAGAAAAATCGCCGCCGCTGTGTTCGATATAAAATTTTGCCTGCCCAAGCGTATTGAATCGTTCGACCAGTCCATCCAGTCGCGTTTTGCGCGTGACGAGGACGATCTTTTCGTAATTCACCACAACCTACTTCTTCTCATCGTTTCCGCGCATCAGCAGTTCAAACAATTCGGGCGAGATATTCAAATTGCCGATCTTTCCCGCATTTTCAGCAAGTTGTTTCAGAGCCAGGCTTGTCATCAAGCGGGGGTCGGTGTTCTGGACCGCCAACGCCTGCAATAGGGCGTGGTCAAGATCGCGCAGAGGTTTCAGGGAGGCATCCACCGCGTAAGCCTGAACATCCGCTTCAGCTTTAGCGTTCTCGGTACGCGCCGACACTAAACGCTTCCGCTCGTTTTCCAGCGTAATTTGACCTTCCAGTTTTGATTTGCGTACCTGTTGTTCTTTCGCTTCCACCGCCAAGTCTGCCTCAACTTTCGTCTCGCGGATTTGACGCTTCTTTTCCTCAACCGCGATCTCAGTGCTCAATTCATTTTCTTTGATTTTGCGTTCTTGTTCGACGGCAGAATTGCGGCGATCATAGATAGCCTGGTCTGCGCGGCGCAGGAGGTCTTCGCGCGCCTCCGCTTCCAATGCGCGCGACATCTCAGGGACAGGACGAATTGCTTGAATCGCCAAGCCCAACACTTCCACGCCGAGCGTGGTCAATTCATTGACTTGACCCAATTTCGACATCACCACAGTTGCCACCTCATCGGTCGAATGGATTGCATTCTTCAATGGGAGTTTTTGCACTTCGGCGCGAATCAGCACTTGCAACAAATTGATCAGTCGCTGAGGTAATTTTTGCGGGTCTTCGGAGCTATACAACATCTGCTGACTGTTTACTGTGTAATTCAACAAAGACGCAAGTCGTTGCGGGTCTTGTACACGATAGGTCAATTGTCCTTGCACTGTGATGGCTTGGAAATCCGCGCTGATTTCGTTGAAGATGAACGGCACATCCGCGCTCCCAATCGGCACAACGACAATGGATGACGACGGTCTGAAATAAAAGAAAGCCAGACCAGCGCCCGACTTGCGAAGTTTGCCCCCGCGATAGTGCATGATAAATTGATTAGGCGTAGCCTTGATGTACTGAAAACCGAACATGGGTTCCTCCTATGGGTAGCTGGCTGGATTCACAACTTGTACATTCTTCACTTATTTTACGATAACTATCAAGATAGGTTTCGTCAATTCTTCAAAAGTGATGCAAGAAGCTGTCTTTCTTCTTCTGCCGTCTTCACCTCCCCATCCAACCATGCGGCGCGGAGTTGACGGAGGATCTCCCCAAAGCGCGGACCGGGTTCGAGTCCGCGGGCTTTGAGGTCGTCGCCGGTGGTGATGGGTTTGACGTGTTGCCATTTTGACAGGTAATCACTCAAAGCGCTTTCCCCGCTCACGAGGTAGACAGCAAAGATCGAAAGAGAGGGAAGATCGTCGAGATGAAATGTCCATTGGCTGGGTTTCCAGTTTTTGAAAGAGGGTAAATCTGATTTCAGCGCAGAGGCGGTAATCACTGTATTGGTGAGTAAAACGGGAAAAGCAAGTCGTTCGGCAACATCCTCAATTTCCGATAGAGATGAATTCATAAGCCACAAAACCCAGCAGAGGGTTTGATTAAATGAGAGCATATCGGGAACTGCAAATTCGCCATAGGTTGGGGATGGTTCTTCGGGAGGAAGTAACTTGTAACTCGTAACTTGTAACTGAGGATGGACTGCTCTGAATATATCCACGTCAAAAAGTTGTTTGAGTATTGCGGAGGGATTTGGCTCTTCGAAAATCAAATCGAACTCATGGCGCAGACGTTCGCCACTCAAGCCTGATAAAACTTTGCGCGAGTCGTCGTTGATGAGTTTCAACGTCTCAGGCTCAATCGTGAAGCCGTATCTCTCAGCATAACGGACAGCGCGGAAGATGCGCGTGGGATCGTCGAGGAAGGAGTTGGGATGCAGGACGCGGATCAATTTCTTCTCGAGGTCGGATTGTCCATGCAATGGATCGTACAACTCGCCGAAGTGGTCGCTGTCCACTCGGATTGCCATGGCGTTGATGGTGAAGTCGCGGCGGCGGAGGTCGTCATCTAGGGTGGATTTGGTGACGGTGGGGAGAGCGCCGAGGTGAGGGTAGGTTTCGCGGCGAGCAGAAATAAGATCGAGAATTTGAGAATTAGAGAATTGGGGAGTCCATGTGGCGGTGAAGAATTTTTCGTGTGTGGTGAGGTCGCCGCCGTATTTTTTGACCAGGGCGCGGCCGAGTTTGATCGCGTCGCCTTCGAGGGTGAGATCAAGGTCTACGATGGGGCGAGCCAGCAATAAGTCGCGGACGGAACCGCCGACGAGGTGGATGGGGAATCCCAACGCGGAGGATTCGTCCGCGATGCGGTGAATCAGATCCAGGAGCGAGGAATCCAATGATCGTTTGAGGAGGTCGGCGAGATTCACGTTCGTATTGTAGCAGAGAAAATCGTCCCGCAAAATCAGCGGGACTATGGTGTATAATCGCCGCATGTTATTGAACCCGTTGCCGCGACCGATGATTTGTCAAACCGCCTCGTCTGGATAAGGTTCAGTTCAACGTGTCTCGTGAACGGCTCCCGACTTGGCGAGCCGTTTTTATTTTGAAAATTCTTGCCACGGATTACACGGATTTTCACGAATTATTAAAATCAGCGCGAATCCGTGAAATCTGTGGCTGAGGTTGAAATGAATATCTCTGTTTTTGGCGGCGCACAGCCGAAACCTGACTCTCCTGAATATGAAGAAGCCCGTTTGTTAGGCGGACTTCTCGCTCAGCGCGGACACACCGTGTTGACCGGCGGCTACATCGGCGTGATGGAAGCCGTCTCGCGCGGCGCGTCGGAAGCGGGCGGACATGTGATCGGCGTGACGTGCGAGGACATCGAGGCGTGGCGCAAGGTGAAAGCCAACGCGTGGGTGAAAGAGGAAAGAAGAAAGAAAACGTTGCTTGATCGTATGCTCGCCATCATCGAAGGATGTGACGCGGCAATCGCCATGCCCGGCGGGCTCGGCACGCTGGCGGAAATATCTGTGATGTGGAATTTGATGGTCGTGGAGTCTTTGCCCCGGAGGCCGTTGATACTGGTCGGGAGCGGCTGGCAGTCCACGCTCGATCAGTTTTTCAATTCGTTTGAGTTTTACATGTCCATGCGCCAACGCGATGATTTGTTGTTCGCGGAGGATGTGCATACTGCCGTAAAGATACTAGAGACTGGAGATTAGAGATTAGTTCTCGATAAACCACTCTCTAGTCTCTAATTCTCTAATCCTCTAATTCTCTATTCTCTGGAGTTAAAATGGCTGAAGATAAACTACCCACCCGCGCGGAAGATTTTTCGGAATGGTACAACCAACTCGTTGTAAAGTCTGACCTTGCGGATTATTCTCCCGTGCGCGGATGTATGGTCGTCAAACCCTACGGCTGGGCGCTGTGGGAGAACATCACCTCGTGGCTCGACGGCGAATTCAAAAAGACGGGTCACGTCAATGCGGCGTTTCCCACCCTGATTCCACTTTCGTTCTTTGAAAAAGAAAAAGAACACGTGGAAGGATTCTCGCCACAACTCGCGGTCGTCACACACGGCGGCGGCGAAGAATTGGAAGAGAAACTCGTCGTGCGCCCCACGTCCGAGACCATCATCGGATACATGTATTCGAAATGGGTCAAATCGTGGCGCGACCTGCCTATCTTGATCGTGCAATGGGGTTCGGTGATGCGCTGGGAAATTCGCACAAAACTTTTCCTGCGCACGGCAGAATTCTATTGGCATGAAGGTCACACCGCGCACGCGGACTCAAACGAAGCCCTCGAGGAAATGTATCGCATCCTCGACATCTACGAGAAGTTCTGTCTCGAAGAAGCCGCGATCCCCGTGTTCAAAGGTCCCAAGAGCGAATCGGAACGTTTCCCCGGCGCGCAGATCACCACATCCATCGAAGCGATGATGTGGGACAAACGCGCGCTGCAGTCCGGCACATCGCATTACTTCGGCACGAACTTCGCAAAGGCGTTCGACATCAAATATCTCAACAAGGACAACGAACTCCAATTCGCCGAAACAACTTCATGGGCGATCTCGAGCCGCATCATCGGCGCGATGATCATGGTGCATGGCGACGATCAGGGTCTCGTCATGCCTCCTCGCCTCGCGCCCATCCAAGCGGTTGTCGTTCCCATTTTCAAGAACGATGACGAGAAAACCAAAGTGATGGAAGTCGCCAACCGCGTCTTCACCGAACTCAAAGCCGCTGGCATCCGCATCAAAATGGACGACCGCGACAACGTCAGCAGTGGATTCAAGTTCAACGATTGGGAGATGCGCGGCGTCCCCGTCCGCGTGGAGATCGGTCCCAAAGATGTGGAGAAGGGATCCGTCGCGCTTGCCCGCCGTGACAAGCCCGGCAGGGATGGCAAGACCTTCGTCTCGCAAACGGGTCTTTCCTCGACGGTCAGCCTGCTTCTCAGTGAGATACAGGATTCGCTCCTCAAGCGGGCGACCGCGTACCGCGATGCGAACATCCACGAGCCCAAGGATTACGAAGACCTCAAGCGCATCGTCGCCGACGGATGGGCATTCGCCTACTGGTGCGAGTCGCTGGAGTGCGAGGCGAAGGTAAAAGAGGAAGCCAAAGCCACCACGCGCAACATCCCCATGAATCAACCTGATTCAGAAGGGACTTGCATCGTCTGCGGCAAGCCTTCGAAGAGGAAAGTGTATTTCGCAAGAGCGTATTAGGGTTTCAAGTTTCAAGTTCTGAGTTTCAAGTTACGAGTTACAAGATACGAATCGCATAGGCGCAACCGTATCTTGTAACTCGTATCCCAATCGTCAATCGCAAATCGTTAATCGTAAACTTGTACTGAGCTTGTCGAAGTATCGCCATGCCCGCCATAGACCTCGCCCGCCTCAAAAAACAGACCGCGCAACTGGCTGACCTGTTCGACCAGCCGTCCGATTTTTTGCGCGAACTGAAAGAGATCCTCGATTTCTACATCAACCGCACATTGCGCAGTCAGGGCGTAGCGCCGTCGTCAGTCTTGCCGACGTATCGAACACCCGCAGTCGTCCTAAGACAAATTGAAACGGAATTAAGTTCTGTTGCGGAAAAGAATCCAATTCAAGCGCTGGAACTTGCCGACGCGCTGTGGGACGAAGGCTGGCTCGAAACGCGCCTGCTTGCCGCATTTCTGCTGGGACGAATCCCGCCGCAAGAAGAACGCCTGCTCGCCCGCCTCACCGCGTGGACGCAAGCCATCCGCGACCCGTCGGTGCGAGCCGCCTTACTGACGACCAGCCTCACCCGTCTAAGAAAAGAAACGCCGGGTCTGTTTCTGGTGTTAGTCAAAGAGTGGTTGTATCCCACGCGCCAACGCATGTGGTCGAACGGATTGCAAGCGCTCGTGCCGCTCATCGCTTCACCAGATTTCGACAACTTGCCGCCCATTTTTGAGATCGTGGAGCCGGTCTTCAAAGCCTCGCCAGCCGCGTTACAATTCGACTTGCAGGAACTCCTGATCGCGCTCCACAATGCGTCACCCGATGAATCGCTGCATTTTATCCAACAAATATTGAAAGAGACCAAGAGCCCACTACCAGCCATCGCCTTGCGGAGAATGTCGCCGGACCTCCCGCTCGATTTGCAATTACAGATCCGCGAGATACTACGCAACATCAAAAACTAAAGCACAATGAAAGGAACGCCATGTTAGTTTTGCGAGGCGTGATCGGCGCGATCATTTTATTTCTCGGCCGCGAACTTAACTTTCTTTTCGCCGCAGGCATGGCGGCGCTGGTCGCGCTCCGCTTTACGCCAAAGCTACCGGCTACTCTCCCCGCCTGGTCGGGGTATGCCTTCATGGCTGGGGTTGCGATCCTCGCCGCCTGGGTGGTGATCGTCAACAAACCTGTTGGGTTTTATATTTCAGGTTTTTTTGCGGGCGGGTACGCGCTCATGGAATGGTTCGAACCGGGCATATTAACGTTTCCCATCCTACCTTTTTTTGTGGGGTCGGTTATCGGCGCGATTATCATTGGCGTGTTTACCGATTGGGCATTGATCGTCATCTCGAGCCTGATCGGCGCCATCTACGCCACCACGCTCTTTCGCCTCAGCCAAACCGCCGAAACTCTCGTTGCGGGAGGGTTATTCGTTCTCGGCGCGATTACGCAAGCCATCCTCATGCGGATGGAAAAACAATAGCGCTGGACGCCCACTGATCATGGAAAACTCAAACCTCATCTACCTGCACGGCTCCGAAAGCGACAGCAACAGCGGCAAAGCGCGTCAGTTCCGCGAGTGGTTCCCCGGCATGGTCACGCCCGATTTCAAAGGCTCATTCGAGGAGCGGATGATTCAACTTCAACCGATCCTTGTGAACAAATCGGATTGGACGATCATTGGCTCCTCGTACGGCGGCCTCATGGGGACTGTGTACACATGCAAGAATCCGACGCGCGTGCGGAAGTTGATCCTGCTCGCCCCTGCCCTCCTGCGCGAACCCTTCGGTTCTTTCCTCGACGTTCAGCCTGTCTCTGTTCCCGTCACCGTGATCCACGGGACGCGGGACGACGTGGTTCCGCTCGAAGCCGCGCGCGAGGTGGCGCAGACGTTGTTCACGAATCTCAAGTACATCGTCGTAGATGACGACCATCGTCTGCACAAAACTTTGCACGAGTTAGATTGGAAGAAAATTCTAAAATAGGAATGCGGACTTCAGTCCGCATCTTGAAAATTAGCGGACTGAAGTCCGCGTTCCGGGAGTCTGCGTGAATCAGCAAATCTACTGGCACACCACCACAAAAATGCCCGGCGAAGAACATGCCGCGACACCGCTTCCCTCCAAAGTGGATGTGGCGGTCATTGGCGGAGGGTTCACGGGGTTATCCGCCGCGCGAACTTTGGCAAAACGCGGCATCAATGTCGCGGTACTCGAGGCGGAGACCATCGGCTGGGGGGCGAGTTCGCGCAACGGCGGGATGACATTGACCGGACTCAAGCCTTCGATGCAAAGCGTGATCAAAAAATATGGGCGCGATCTGGCGAAGCAATTATTTCAAGCCTCGCTCGACTCGGTAGATACGGTTGAGCAAGTCGTGCAAGAAGAAAATATCGATTGCGGTTTCAAACGGTACGGTCATTTGTACGTGGCAAGCAAGCCGCATCACTTTGATTCGTTTTACGATGAGGTGGACTTCATGGCGAAGGAGTTCAACCACAATGTGCGAATCGTCCAGCCGAATGAGTTGAGGGATGAGATCGGCTCGGCGATGTATCACGGCGGCATCGTGGACGAGGTCAGCGGGGGGTTGAACCCGGCGCAATACGTCGCAGGGTTGGCGCGCGCGGCAGAGAAGGTTGGGGCGTCGCTCCATGCCCGCGCGGGCGTCACCAGCCTCACCCGCCGAGGGACGCGGTTCTTCATCCAGACACAAAGAGGAAACCTCGAAGCGGAAAAAGTTTTAGTCGGCACGTCGGGCTACACGGGAAGCGTCACAAAAAAACTGCAACGAAAAATTATCCCAATCGGGTCGTTCATCATCGCGACTGAAAAATTATCCGACACGCTTACGAGTAAGCTCAGCCCAAAGAACCGCATGATCTTTGATTCAATGCACTATCTGAACTATTTTCGGCTGTGGGATAACCGCATGATCTTCGGCGGGCGCGCGGCGTTCTTCCCTGAAAATAAAAACTCAATCGCGCGCAGCGCTGATATTTTGCGGCGCGAGATGATCCGCGTGTATCCGCAATTGAAGGATGTGAAAATTGATTACGTGTGGGGCGGCACGCTCGATTTCGCGTTCGACATGATGACGCACGTCGGCGAAATGGACGGCGTATTTTATTCGCTGGGCTATGCGGGTCATGGCGTGGCGATGGCTTCGCATCTCGGAAAAACTGTTGCGGAGGCGATGATAAACGGGAACATCAAAGAGCATCCGTTCGCGCAGTTCGATTTCCCCGGCGCGCCGCTGGGATTGTACGACGGCTTCCCGTGGTTCCTTCCGTTCGCTGGCGCGTGGCAAAAAGTTTTGGATTGGGTTGAATAACAGCGAGGTTTATAATCGCAGGTACAGAGTCTCATGAAAGGAATTGCTGTATCGAATGTACAGTAGGATTCTTGTTCCGCTCGATGGATCGCCTTTTGCCGAAGCGATCTTGCCGCATGTGAAAATGATCGCTGGAGGGTTTGGGAGCGAGTTAATTCTGCTCTATGTTATTCCAACCGCAGTACCTGAATTCGCGCCCCCGTCGCGGCCGCTCGGAAAGGAACACGCGCAGGATCAACAACAGAGAAAGAAACTCGCAAGGTATTTGAAGAATATGTGCGCAACACTGGAAGCCGAAAATCTGCGGGCAAACTATTTGTTGAGTCAAGGCGGCGTTGCCGAGACCATTCTTGAAGTTGCCGAATTAATGGAAACGGATGTGATCGCCATGACCACGCGGGGACGGTCGGAGGCGAAAATGTTATTATTGGGCAGTATCACCTATCACGTTGTGCGTCATTCGCCCCTGCCGGTATTGTTGATCCGCGCGAATGAGTAGACGGATCGCGCGCCTGCCGGTGATAAAATCATCCTATTCAAAGAGAGAAGCATGGATACCGACACGTTTTACGCAGTGACCTCAGCGACATGCTTTGCCCTCGTGGGTCTATGGTGGACGGTTGTGAAGGATAGACCTCAATGGTTCAAAGACGAAACGATGAAGCACATGGCTGGCGGCGTGTATGCCTCTTTCTTGATTCCGGCCCTCATGAGCATGGGCGCGCAAGTCGGAGGCGACAACTCCTTCGTTTGGCAACTCGTCTTCGTGCTGGCGGCTGGAGCAGGAGTCTACTTTTCAGCCCGACTCATGAGCGCGGCAAAGAGATCGAATCCTACCGGCGCGTATGGAAAGAACGGCTGGATCGTACCGGTCATTTATGCGCTCGTTTTGTTCTTTGCCATTTGCCCCGGTTTCGCAGGCTTTCTCGGGCTTCAACCGCTTCAACTGGAAGGATTGTTGTTGACGATATTGATCCTCGCTGGGAACATGCTGGCATGGGAGTTCATTTTTACGCCCGAGTAATGGCGTATGAAAATCTTAATCAGAGGAGTTTGAAATGGCTGTAAAAAAAAGCAAACCTGTCAAGTCAAAAGCGAAGAGTCGCAAACCTGCTTCCGCGAAGAAGAAATTGACAGGCGAGGTTTTCTATCCTTCCAAGCAAGTGATCGCCGAAGCGCGGCTGAAAGATTGGGATAAACTCAACCGCTCCGCCAAAAAGGACTTCCGCGCCTTTTGGGAAGCCGAAGCGAAAGAACTCGAATGGTACGGCAAGTGGAAGAAAGTGCTCGACGATTCCAAAAAGCCATTCTTCAAATGGTTCACAGGGGCGAAAGTTAATATTGTCCATAATTGTATCGATCGCCATCTCAAGACGTATCGCAAAAATAAACTCGCCCTCATCTGGGAAAGCGAAGACGGCAAGGACCATCGCACCTATTCGTATTACGCCATGAACCGCGAGGTGACGCGCATGGCGAACCTCATCAAAGCGATGGGCATCAAGAAAGGCGACCTCGTCACCATTTATATGGGACGGGTTCCCGAAATTGTTTTTGCCATGCTGGCGTGCGCGAAGATCGGCGCGATCCATTCGGTGGTGTTCGGCGGATTCTCCGTCGATTCGCTCGCAGGCCGCATCGAAGACAGCCAATCGAAACTCGTCATCACCTGCGACGGCTCGTTCCAAAATGGGAAGATCGTTCAACTCAAACAGATCGTGGACGATTCGCTCAAGCGTTGTCCGTCCGTGGAAAATGTGATCGTGGTGAAACGCGTCAACAATGATGTGAACATGGAGACCGGGCGCGACCATTGGTATCACGAACTGCTCGAACAGCCGGTTGCCGAAGGCAAATGCGAAACCGAAGTGATGGATGCAGAAGACACGCTCTACATCCTGTACACCAGCGGCTCCACCGGCAAACCCAAAGCCATCGTCCACACGCACGGCGGATACATGGTCGGCACATACTCCACGTTGAAATATGTTTTCGATGTGCGCGACGATGACCGCTGGTGGTGCACCGCCGATCCCGGCTGGGTGACGGGACATTCGTATCTCGTCTACGGGCCCATGCTCAATGGCGCGACCTCCTTCCTCTTTGAAGGCGGGCCCGCGTTCCCCGAACCGAATCGCTGGTGGCAGTGCATCGAACGCTATGGGATCACGCTTTTCTACACCGCCCCCACCGCCATCCGCGGACTGATGCGCTTCGGCGAATCGTGGCCCGACAAGCACGATCTTTCCTCCTTGCGTCTGCTCGGCACCGTCGGAGAGCCGATCAACCCCGAAGCGTGGAAGTGGTATTACCGCGTCATCGGTAAAGACAAACTCCCCATTATTGATACGTGGTGGCAGACTGAGACCGGCGCGTTCATGATCACGCCGACACCGGTCGTGCCGCTCAAACCCGGCTCCGGGACGCGTCCCTTCTTTGGTCAGGAGGCGGAGATCGTTGACGAGCAAGGCGCTGTTGTTCCTGACGATACCGAAGGCTACCTCGTGTTGAAGAATCCGTGGCCCGCCATGCTGAGGACGATCTACGGCGACCCGGATCGTTACGTAACTCAATACTGGTCCAAGAACCCGGGCAGATACACCACCGGCGACTCCGCCAAACGCGACCGCGACGGCTATTTCTGGATCATCGGCCGCGTGGACGATGTGCTGAAAGTTTCCGGTCACCGGCTCGGAACGGCGGAAGTTGAATCGGCGTTGGTCAGTCATCCCGCCGTTGCCGAAGCCGCGGCGATCGGACTGCCGCACGACATCAAGGGTCAGGGTATTTACACCTTCGTGATGCTCCGCGCGGGGCAAGTCGCTTCGCCTGAACTGGCGGAGGAATTACGGCAACACGTCGCCACCCACATGGGACCTATCGCCCGCCCGGAGGAAGTCCGCTTTGTGGATAAACTCCCCAAGACGCGCTCAGGCAAGATCATGCGCCGCGTGTTGAAAGCGCGTGCGCAGGGATTGCCGGAGGGAGATATTTCTACGTTGGAGGAGTAGAAGAGCAGAGATTAGAGATTAGAGACCAGAGATTAGAGACTGAACAGGCTGAGATGAAAAATCCCAGCCTGTTTTTGTTCGGTGTGATGTAAACTGGAAGCGAGGTGAAACATGCTTGGAGATAAAGTTTCCGATTTGACAATTGACGAATTACGCTCCATCATTCGAGAGACCGTCCGGCAAACTCTGGCTGATATTTTGTCTGACCCTGACGAAGGGCTGGAGTCGCAGGATGGGATTGAAGCATCCTTGCGTCAATCACTCAAAGCCGTTCGCGAGGGCGCATTTACTTATAAGGCCAAGGAAGTTGCTGATAAGTTAGGGCTAAATTGGCGATGTACTCTGTAAAATTTTCACAGGAATCCACCGACCAACTTGCAAAACTCGACAAATCAGGCGCACAACAAGTGTTGGAAAGGCTCCGCTGGCTGGCTCGACCAAACAACGCATCATCTATTGACCGGTACTCTCAAGGGGATATTCAAGTTACGCGCGGGGGATTATCGCGCGCTTTACACATTCGACGGCAAGGAGCAAACCATCACAGTTCATATGGTCAAACATCGGCGAGAAGTGTACAAAACCAAATAAGGCAGAGGATTCTCGGAGAAAGGCGATTTTTATAACAAAATTGCAAATTTACTCAGGGAGGTCTCACAGTATAATTTCCCGCATGGCAGATACAACCTATGAAAAAGAAGTCCTGCAATGGCGCGCAGAAAAATACAACGCGCTGACCGGCGAAAACGGCTGGGTGGCGCTGGCGGGTTTATACGAACTCAAACAAGGCAGGAACCTGGTCGGTTCGACTACGATGAGTGAAGTTGTTCTCCCGGAACATGCGCCAACCTATCTCGGCGTGGTGGAAGTTTCAAGCAAAACCATCCGTTTTCAACCCGCCAACGGAATCCATGTGAGGGTCAACGGACGCGCGGCGCAGAAGGCAATCCTCAAGCCAGCCCAAGATCCCAAGCCTAGTTTCATCACATGGAATAACCTTCGCATGGTCGTGCACCAACATGGGGAAAAATACTCCATGCGGATTTGGGATAACGACCGCGAGGAGCGTTTCAAACTTCCGCCCTTGAAATGGTTTCCCATTGAAAAAAAATTCCGCTTCAACGCCGCCTATACCCGCTACCCCCAGCCGAAAGCCTCCCCGCAAGATAACTCATTGGGCGACGTGGTTAACGACCAGATACACGGGTTCGTGTCGTTCCGCTTCGAGGAAAAAACCTACAAACTCGATGTCTCCGAAACAAGCGCGAAGAAACTATTCGTCAAATTTCGAGACGGCACCAGCAGTAAAGAATCCTATCCGCCCAGCCGGTACCTTTACACTGACGCGCCGAAAAACGGGAAATTAATTTTGGATTTCAATTACGCCTACAGTCCGCCGTGCGCATTCACGCCGTATGCAACCTGCGTGTTCGCCTCCGCGCAAAACACGCTCCCCTTCCGCGTGGAGGCTGGGGAGATTTATCGAGGTTGATTCCTCTGTGAGGATCAACAATTATTTTCAGTGAATGTTGATTCGCGCAGTTTCGTGGGCGCCAACCATAACCGCGCAAGAAACTCTCTCCGCCAAAAAAATCTTGCGTAACGCGGCTTAAGGGAGTGAAAAAAACGACCTTGCAAGGTCGTTTTTCGTTTTCTAGATTTACCCCAAAATAAACTTCGTGAAAAAGTCCGGAACGAAGAACCCGCCGATTCCAAAACCCCACTTCAAGATACAACATGCCAGAAAGATCGCAACCCCCAGCCCGATCATGAAGTAATCGCGGGGGGCGTAGCGCAATTCCTTGAGCCATGTGCGCGGAGCCGTGTTGAAGGCGCGCAGGTCCATGGCGTCGATCACCTCCTCGCCGGTCACCGTCGACTGCATGGTGACGGGAATGATCAACGGCGCAAGTTTGCGAATTTTCTCGACCACGCCGCCTTTGAGCTTCTCCACCTCATAGCCTCGCGCGCGCTGGGCATCCACTGTGATGGTGAGATCGTGCGAAAATGTCGGAAGGAAGCGGAGGGCTAAATCCATGGTGAAAGACACTTTATCCGAAACGCCCATGCGCTTGAACGCAGTCCCATAGATATTCGGGTCGAGGGTATATGGGATTGCCATGGCGGGTAAAGCCATGGCAAGAATGCGAAGCACCTGTGTCAGGGCAAACCATAACTTCGAAATAGTGATCGTAATACCCCAGTCTGTGCCCGGAATTAACGCCTGATAAATGATTGGCGAATTGGGGTCCAGCGCCGCGGAAGGACCGCCGCGCCCTGAGAGCAAACCATTCAACCCAATAATAAAGAATACCAGAATGAACACAAAGAAAAGGGTCCGCCGTATATCCTTCCACTCGATCCGAGCCAATAAGAACTGGGTCAGCGAGAACAGAAAGAGCGGGACCATAAAGCGGTAATCCCAAATTTCCGGTATTGTCAATGCGAAGATCGTGCACAGAAGGACGATAAACCTGGTGCGAGGATCCAAACGCTGGATGAATGTGTCGCGCGGGCGGTACTTCCACGTTACGAGCATTCTGTTATCTGCCTCTGCGAGCCGCCATCCCGGCGAACGCGATCATCAGGATCGGCAACAAGATGGCAACGTTGACGGTGTTGCTGATCAAGGTCGGCACAAAGTAGCCCGTTATGGCAGTAGTGAGGTCGATTCCGCTGGTAATCATTTCGGTCAGCGACGCAAATAACATTCCGACGATAATACCCAGCACGCCCCAACCGACAGCCTTGATGATCTGGCTCTGCGCTTTGAAATCGGTAATAGACGCCATGATCAAGCCCGGCACCATGCCCATTAAGCCATTGCCGAGGCTCCAATTCCAGTAGAAGCCATAGCCCGAAGCCTGGTCGCCGATCGTATTCCCGATAAAGCCCGCCAGCAAACCAACGATCGGACCGTACGCCACGCCGAAAAAGATCAACACCGCGACAGCCGGCCGAAACGAGATATTTCCAGCGGCGGGAATGGCGAGGAAATTCGTAAACCACGAAAGCGCGCCATAGAGCGCCGCGCCGATGGCGCCGTACACCACTTGCCTGGTTCCGAATTCCCAAGTTGAATTGTTGTTCATTTCTTTCTCTCCTTTTGATTAATTTGGATAACGGACTGACCCGCTCATATTAACCCAGCACATGGGCAAACGTTGCAGGGAACGCCTCAAGCGTAAGCGGCGAGCGCCTCGGCGGTGAGAAACTGCTTGGTTTTGGAAAGCAGGCTCAGGTTCATGCGAAGAAGCGACGTGGGTCGCACACGGTAGCGCGTCAACAAGTCGAAATCCTTCAACACCTCTTCGGGTTGCCCGTCGGCGGCTATATGCTTATCGCCGAACAACAACACGCGGTTGGCATACGTCACCGCGAGATCGAGATCATGCGTGATGAACAGCGTCGCCGCGAAATTTTCGGCAACCAGCGATCTCCTCCCGTCCGACGGCTTGCACAGCGCTTCCATGAAATGCGTGTAATTCGAATAATCCTGCCCGGCGGTCGGCTCGTCCATGATCATGATCTTCGATTGCATTGCCAGCACTGCCGCGATCGTCGTGCGCTTTTGCTGACCAAACGAAAGCCCTAGCGGCGGGTACTCCTCGAACCCTTTCAAATTCATCGTAAGAATACTTTCAGCAACCAGCCGCGGAATCGAAAGACTGTCTATCTCCAGATTCTTCGGTCCAAACTCCAACTCCTCGCGCACGGTCGGCGCGAACAGCATGTGCGTGGGGCTTTGAAACACAAACCCAAGCGAATGGGCGATCTGCGCAACGCTCATACTGTTTGTATCTTTGCCTTCCACGAGCACGCGTCCGCTGGTCGGCTTAAGCAACCCGATGGCATGTTTGACCAGCGTAGACTTCCCCGCGCCATTCGGACCCAACACCGCGATCAAGTCGCCGCGACGGATCTGGAGATTGACATTGTGCAAGATCAGAGGCGATTCATCGCTGTAGCGAAAATCCACGTTCTCGAACACGACGAGCGGCTCGCCTCGCTCCTCCCGCGCGGCTGGTTCAACCTTCGGCGGCATTTTCTCCGCCTGCCGCACCCGCTTCACCACCCATTCGGCCGGGAGTTTCACCTCGCGATGATCGATCACGGTCGGCAAACTGGTAATTGGCCCGAGATACTTCACCTGTCCCGCCTCCAGGTACATCAACCGATCAGGCTTGGCAACAATGGCGTCTTCTACGCGGTGCTCGATCAACACAACCGTCTTTCCCTCGTCTGCCAGGCTTCGGAAAACTTCGAGGGCTTCGTGAGCAGACGCAGGGTCGAGAGATGCGAGCGGTTCATCCAGCATCAGAATGGAGGGGTTCATCGCCAGCAATCCTGCCAGCGCGACCTTTTGTTTTTCTCCGCCTGAGAGATGGAAGGTTTCGCGCTCGAGCAGGTATTCGATTTTCAACCGCTTCGTCGCCGCATCTACGCGAGCGAGGATTTCCTCGCGCGGCAAGCCGAGATTTTCGGGACCAAAGGCGATCTCATTGAACACATTGCTCGCCACGATCTGTCGTTCGGGGTCTTGCAACAATGTGCCCACCGTCTGCGCCACATCGGCGATCTGCATCTCGGAAACATCCCTGCCATGCAAAAGGACTTTGCCCGCGCGCTCTCCTTTATAGGAGCGCGGTATCAAGCCATTGATGCAACGCGCCAGGGTGGTCTTGCCGCACCCGCTCGACCCGGCAATTAACAGCATTTCGCCGGGTTTCAGATCGAATGAAATATGGTCGATCGCCTTTTCCGGGCGGGTCCGATATTGAAAGGACAAATTCTCGATCACCAGTGGAGATTGACTCATCGCATCACCTAATACGTTACCATAATTTTTTCGCCAAGTTTTATGCCGAGGGCGCGTTCCGCGCTGCCATGTACCACAGAAATGAGCAAGGCGCCTGTGATGCCCATCAAAGCGATCGCTTCGCCTGCCGGTCTATCGCCAAACGTATTCACCATGCCTTTGATCTCAATATCCAATACTTTGACTGTAATGGATTCTTTCCGTTCCAGCGCGGTATCCAGATGCTCGGCGTGAATGTTGGTCGAGATATTTCCGAAATTGTCGATGTAAATCGCCTCGCCTTGCCAGCCATGTTCTGTGCGGAAGGGTTTCGGCAGGTCAATCCGCACCGGGTCGTTCAACGGCGTTCCCAAGTCGCCAATCGGCACTCCGTTTGCCAGGTGGGCGGCGATTGGGGAGAAGATATCGCGCCCATGGAACACAAAACTGATGACCGGCAGCCAATATCGAATCCGATTCAGCTCCACGAATTTGGTTTTCCAGCCGGAATCTTCTGCGCGATCCAGCAAACCGGAGATGACGCCGTTGTCGGGTCCCACGTAGAACCAGTCGCCGATCTGCGCCGCCATTGGTCGGCGTTTTGTGCCAACGCCTGGGTCGACCGCAACCAAGTGGATCGAACCCTTGGGAAAGGATGGAACGGAACGCTCCAAAATATACGCGGCTTCGCGGATATTTAGAGCTTGAACCATATGACTCAGGTCGGAGATTTGCGCTGTCGGGCACATGCCCCAGATCACGCCTTTCATCACTCCCACCGTGCCGTCTTTGATTCCATAGTCGGTCATCAGGCTGATAACTGTCAACGGTCTCTCCCAGGAGATTTTCAGGACTTATGCAGTTGGCGGGCAGTTGTACTGCCGCCGCCGCAGTGCAGGTTCAACTGCGTAAGTCCTACGATTATAAAACATTGTGGATGCCGAAACGCCTCGAGTATGCGACCATGGCTTTCGTACAGTCGCAGTGAGCAATCTCTTTGGACACAGATCGCACGAATGTCATGGATTTTCCCCGGAATCAACGGAAGAAAATCCGTCTACTCCGCGAAACTTGCGCTGAGCCTGTCGGGATATCCGGTACGAAAAAGGGCGCAAGTTAACTTGAAGAAGACTCAGTGTACTGATTATAAGCAATGTTGTATACTTTGATTACAGATTTGGGCTCATGGAATCAATGAGAAAATCTGGAGCAGCCGATTTCAAATCGTCGGGATTGGCGGCGTTACACATCCCTGGAAAAGGAGAAACCATGTTAATCAGTCCTGAATTGGCGAAAGCCATCAACGCCCAGATCGGCAACGAGTTCGGCGCGAGTATGCAATATTTGAGTATTGCGAGTCACTTCCACGCCCAGAAACTGACGCTGTTGTCAAAATTGTTTTTCGAGCAGGCAGAGGAGGAAAAAACGCACGCGCTGAAATTCGTGCATTACATCCTCGACACGCAGGCGGAATTGCAAATCCCTGCCATTGCATCGCCGAAACCGAAGTTCGCCTCTGCTGAGGAAGCAGTGAAAGCCGCGCTGGCGTGGGAAACAGAAGTGACCGAGCAGATCAAAGCCCTCATGGACATGGCGGTTTCGCAAAACGATTATCTGGCGCAGAACTTCCTGCAATGGTTCATTGACGAGCAATTGGAAGAGATCAACAAAATGGATCAGTTATTGAGTGTGATCCAACGCGCGGGCGAGAAAAACCTGCTCATGGTGGAAGCGTATCTGGTTCACATGGAGAAAGCAGGGTAACTAAAAAAGAGACCGTCACCTTGAAGATGACGGTCTCTTTTTTTCATTGTACATATTGAGCGAATAGCGCCTCAAAATCTTCTTCTGAGGTGAAGCCAACCCATTTTTTCAAAACGATCCCAGCGGGGTCGAGAAAATAGACTTCGGGTTGGTAGTAAAAGCCCAACGCTTGTTGAAAACCATGTGTGTTGGGGTCGTCGGCGTCAAGATAGGTGAACTTGATCCTGCCGAAATATTCCGCTTCAAGCCCATGAACCATGGGCGCCATGGCGCGGCAGGTACTTCAGGTAAAGCGAAAAAACTCGACAAATTGATATTCGCCCGAAGCCAGCGACACTGTGGCTGGATCGGTGGCGTGGAGTTCGGGCCCGCGCGAAGTGGCAATGGGCAAAACAGCCTGGGTCGGCGCTTCGTTGGCGACGGGAGGCTGGGTTGCGCCACCCTCGGCAACAATCGCCGGGGTGGCGGAGGAAAGTTCCACGCTGGGCGGCGCGGCGGAGGGTTGGGTCGCTTGGGCTGGGGAACAAGCCGCAAGAATAACCGCAACCAGAAGTAATGGAAGAAAGAGGCGGGTTGTCATCGGCAACTCCTTTTCTGGGTTGTTCATCTGACAATTTGTACCAGAAAGTCCTTACACAAAGATTACAAACGCCATCTTTGACGAGTGTCACGTCCTACGCTATACTACGCTCAGTTCCAAACCAAATAACGATCAAACAATTTATGGAGGAAGTATGGCTGGTTTCAAACTTACCTACGGCACGATGTTCAATCCGCCTGAGGCGCTGCATGAGGGATTCGACAAAGCGGTTGCAAAACTAAAACAAAATCTCGGCAAAGAATATGGGATGTTCATTGACGGCAAAGATGTGTTCGCGGATGAAAAGTTCGACGACCACTCGCCCGTCAACACCAGTTGGACGCTGGCGCGTCTGCAAAAGGGAAACGCGCTTCACGCCCGCATGGCAATTGAGGCGGCGCGTAAAGCCTTCCCCGCGTGGAGTCACACACCGTGGCAGAAGCGTGTGGCGTTGGTGCGCAAAGCGGCGTCGTTGATCGAGAAGCGCATCTTCGAACTCGGCGCGGCGATGGCTCTCGAGGTGGGCAAGAACCGCATGGAGTCGCTCGGCGATGTGCAAGAGACCGCCGACCTGATGTATTGGCCCGCGCAGATGATGGAGGAAAATAAAGGCTTCATCAAACCGATGGGCAAAGACCCGCTCACAGGATTCGATTCGACGAACGTCTCTGTGCTTCGCCCGTATGGCGTGTGGCTGGTGATCTCGCCGTTCAACTTCCCGTTCGCGTTGACCGGCGGACCGACCGGCACGGCGCTTGTGGCAGGAAACACAGTCGTCATCAAGCCCGCATCAGACACCGCATGGATCGTGCGCTTGTATGTGGAATGTTTGCGCGACGCGGGCATCCCGAACGGCGTGGTCAACTTTGTGACCGGCCCCGGCTCGACGGTTGGGCAGGCGTTGGTAGACAGCCCCGACGTTGACGGCGCGACCTTCACCGGCTCGTTCGACGTGGGCATGAAAATGTACCGCGATTTTGCGAATCGCAATTACGTCCGCCCGATCGTGCTGGAACTCGGCGGAAAGAATCCCGCCATTGTTTCGCGCAATGCGAATCTCGAAGATGCGGCGACCGGCATCTATCGCTCGGCATTTGGCTTGCAAGGGCAAAAATGTTCCGCCGCTTCGCGCATCTTTGTCGAGGAGCCGGTCTACGATGAATTGCTCGCCAAACTGAAATCAAAAGTGGACTCGCTGGTGATTGGCGACCCAACCGAACGCGCCACCTATATCGGACCTGTGGTCAACCAGAATTCATACAACGAGTTCAAAAATTTCACCGAGGAAATCAACCAGGCGGGTGGGCGATTCCTGACCGGCGGAAACGTCAAGTCTGGCGGCATGTACGATTATGGCTATTACTGCGAACCGACCCTCGTCACCAACCTGCCGTTCGAACATCGCTTGTGGAAGCATGAGATGTTCCTGCCGATTGCTACGATCGGCAAGGTGAAGAATCTCGATGAAGCGATGGGCATTGCGAACGATGTCAATTACGGTCTCACCGCCGGGTTCTATGGTTCGCCCAAAGAAACTTCGTGGTTCTTCGATAACATCCAAGCCGGTGTGACGTACGCGAACCGCCCGCAAGGCGCGACAACCGGCGCGTGGCCCGGCTTCCAACCTTTCGGCGGCTGGAAAGGCTCCGGCTCAAGCGGCAAAAACGGCGGCGGATACTATTACGCCCAGTTGTATATGCACGAACAGATTCAAACGCTGGTAAAACACGCGGCGGTTAAGAAGGCAAAAGCAACTGCGAAGAGAAAAGTTGCGAAAAAGAAAGTTGTCAAAAAGAAATCGCGCAAGTAAGAACGACCCACGCCTTACTTTCTTGAACCGCTAAGCCCGCCAAGGGCGCCAAGTTTTAATTCTTTCTTTGCGTTCTTGGCGCTCTTGGCGGTAAATTTTGAAACCCGTCCGCCCTCAAACCCTTTCAGGGAGAGAGGAATTGCTTATGCCTTGGAATCCCGATCAGTATCACAAGTTTCAAACTGAACGCGCCGCGCCGTTTTACGACCTGCTCGCGCTCGTGGATGCGCGCCCGAATCTCAAAGCAATTGATCTGGGGTGCGGCACCGGCGAGTTGACGAGTCAACTGGCAGACCGGCTTCCCAACTCCGATGTGACCGGGTTGGACTCATCGCCGCAAATGCTCGACAAAGCCGCTTCTTTCGCGCGGGGCGGGCTGGTTTTCCAAGCGGGAGATTTATCCGCCCTTTCTGGCGACTGGGATTTGATCTTCAGCAACGCCGCGATACAGTGGAGCGCGGACCACGCCGAGTTGATTCCGCAGTTGTTCGCGCGGCTCAACCCCGGCGGACAGATCGCCATTCAAGCGCCGTCAAATCACAATCACATCTCGCATCAAATCTATCGTGAAACGGCCGATGAAGAAAAGTTCAAATCCATCTTGCAGGGATTTCAACGCATCGCCCCCGTGCTGACCATTGACGAGTACGCTCAAATCCTGTTCGATTGCGGCGCGGAAAAAATCGTCGTGTTCGAAAAGATATACGCCCATGTGTTGGAAGACGCGGACGCCGTCGTCGAATGGATCTCCGGCACCGCGCTCGTCCCCTATTTTGAACGGCTGGGTGAACACAAAAATGAATTTATAGACTCGATCCGCGAGAAGATGCGCGCGGCAATGCCGGGTAGTCCCGTGTTTTACCCGTTTCGCAGGATTTTATTTTCTGCAAGAAAGCCGTTCTAGCGATGGGCGAGCCTGAGAATTACAACCGCAAGGAACTCATCCACCGGATCGGCACGTTTTTCCTCATGATCGCGGTGGGGATGCTGGTCTATTTCATCCTGTCCGACAGCGTCGGTCAACCTCGCTTCGATCTGTTTTGCCTGGGCGTGCTCGTGGCTGGGATCGGGTTTTTGTTTCGTTCACAACTCAAGCGCCCATCCCCTTCCAGCGGACGATTCGGCTGGATGAAACGCTTCTTGAAAGGTAAAGAGGAATGACAAAAGTACTTCCGCTATCCGATGCCATCGCAAAATTCGTAAACGACGGCGACACCGTGTATGCCGCCGGGTTTACACATCTTATCCCGTTCGCCGCAGGGCACGAGATCATTCGGCAGGGAAAAAAGAATCTCACTCTCGCCCGCGCCACGCCAGACTTGATCTACGATCAAATGGTCGCGGCGGGATGCGCGAAGAAAGTCATTTTCTCGTACATGGGAAATCCCGGCGTCGGGTCGCTTCGCATTGTGCGTTCGGCGATCGAGCAGGGAAAACTCGAATGGGAGGAATACTCGCACTTCGGCATGATCACACGCTTGCAAGCCGGGGCGGCTGGCTTGCCCTTCCTGCCGATGAATCAAACCGGCGCGGCTGACCTTGAAAAAGCGAACCCAAATATCAAACGCATCGCCGATCCATTCGGCGGAAAGGATGTGATCGTTGTGCCTGCTTTGAATCCCGATGTAGCCATCGTCCACGTCCAGCGCGCAGACGCGAACGGCAACGCGCACTTGTGGGGAATCATCGGTGAGCAGAAGGAAGCCGCGTTCGCCGCGAAGAAAGTCATCGTCACCGCCGAGGAGATCGTGGACGAATCCGTCATCCGCTCCGACCCGAACCGCACGATGATCTCCGAGATCGTCGTCAGCGCGGTGTGCCACGTGCCGTTTGCGTGCCATCCCAGTTACGCGCAGGGATATTATGACCGCGACAACGAGTTTTATCTCGCGTGGGATAAGGTCAGCGAATCGGCTGAATACACCAAACAATATTTGGATGATTGGGTGTACGGCGTGAAAGACCGAAATGAATATTGGCAAAAACTCGGCGCGGAGACTCACAAGCGGCTTGAAGTTCCAGCGTTAATGAGCGCGCCGATCAATTATGGGAAGTATTAATCCGCTAATCTTCGCTAATCGGCGCTAATCTCTTTGGAAGATATTGGTTTCTTCTAGATTGAAGGAGGAAGTATGGCTGAGCTATTGTTCAAGGACGAGGTGTATGCGATCATCGGTACGGCGATGGAAGTGTACAACCAACTCGGACCCGGGTTCAGTGAGGCGATCTAAGGAAGCATTGGAGATCGAATCCGAATCGCGGAAACTGCCCAACAATCCGCAACAAGAATCCATATTGACTACAAAGGAACGACGCTAAAGCAATTCTTCAAGCCAGATTTTATATACTATGAAAAGATCATCACTGAAATCAAAGCCATTGACCGTTTGACATCGCGCGAAGAGTCGCAATTGCTCAACTATCTGAAGGCAACAGGAATGTCTGTTGGTCTGCTCATCAACTTCGGCGCAGACAAAGATTTAGAATGGAAGCGAATGGTGCTTACCGAAAAACCAATTCGCAAACCCAGAGTCATCATCCCTCCTCAAGAACCGCGTATCAACGATCCCAAGCCCATCGATCCCGATTAGCGAAGACTCGCCCTGAGCCTGTCGAAGGGTTAGCGAAGATTAGTGGAATAACCATGAGCGAAATAAAATATTCATCATCCGAATTAATGATCATCAACGCCGCGCGTTTGTTGCGCGATGGCGATGTTGTATTTGTCGGTGTTGGTCAACCAAATCTCGCGTGCAATCTCGCCAAGCGCACTCATGCGCCGAACCTCGTCATGATCTACGAAGCGGGCGTGATCGGCGCTGAACCCGCGCGACTGCCGCTGTCCATCGGCGATCCAACCCTCGTGAGCGGCGCGTTATCTGTGGTGAGCATGTACGACATTTTCACCAACTACCTCCAGCGCGGCAATGTGGACGTCGGCTTCATGGGCGGCGCGCAAATTGATAAATTCGGCAACATCAACGCCACCGTCATCGGCGGATACGAAAATCCCAAAGTGCGTTTGCCCGGCTCGGGCGGCTCGCAAGAGATCGCGGCGTGGGCGAACCGCTGTTACATCATGACCCCGCATCAAAAACGCCGCTTCCCCGAAAAAGTGGAATTCATGACCTCGGCTGGATACATCGGCGGGCGCAGCGACCGCGAGAAGGCCGGTCTGCGCGGCGGCGGGATGCTCGCCGTCGTCACCGACATCGGCATCCTGGAACCGGACGAATCAGGCGAGATGATCCTCACGCAATTGCACCCAGGCAAAACGTTGGAAGAAGCGAGAGTGAACACCGGCTGGGATTTGAAAACCGCTTCCTCCATCGGGACGACTGATCCAGTCACCGCGAACGAACTCCGCATCCTGCGCGACGAACTCGACCCGACCGGTATCTACCTGAAAGGCGCAAGCGCATGACGCAAGAAGCCCAACCGAAACGAAATATATTTTCTTGGATCTTCATTGCCTCCGATGAGCCGCGCTTGCGCGCAGGGTGGAGACTAATCCTTCAAACTCTGTTGCTCATGATTTTTAGTGTGATTACCCTTATCGTTGCCGGGATTTTGAATATAGACTTTCAATCCTCTGATTCGATCTGGGGGCAAATACTCAACCTCGCCGCAGTGACGGCGTCCATTTATGTTGCCCGTCGCTGGCTCGATAAACGATCTTTTGAAAGCCTCGGGCTGAAAATCAATCATCAAACGCTGACAGATATTCTCGCGGGCGTCGGCATCACATTCGTCCAATTCATCTTCATCTTCGGAACGCTGTTCGCATTCGGCTGGCTGACCTTCGAGGGCTTTGCGTGGCAATTCGACCCGATCAACGCAGTCATCGCCAACACATTGACGTTCCTCATGGTGTTCATCTTTGTCGGCTGGAACGAGGAACTGCTCTCACGCGGCTACCATCTGCAAACCATCGCCAGCGGATTCAATCTTTTTTGGGGCGTGATCATTTCCTCCGCCGTGTTTGGCTTGCTCCATCTTCAAAACCCCAGCGCAACCTGGGTCAGCACGGCGGGAATCTTCTTTGCGGGAGTTTTTCTTGCCTATGGCTACATCCGCACGAAACAACTATGGCTCCCCATTGGGCTACACATCGGCTGGAATTTCTTCGAGGGCGTTGTGTTCGGTTTCCCCGTCTCAGGCTTGGATATTTATCCCCTGACGCGCATCGAGGTCACCGGTCCCGAGTTGTGGACTGGCGGCGCGTTCGGCCCCGAAGCAGGGTTGATCGTTTTGCCATCATTGGCAGTGGGTGGAATTTTAATCTACTTGTTTACGCGAAACCGTCTTCACAGCCCGGTGTGATTCGAGGGTTTTTCATCGCGGTACGGTAGTACCATCGTCTCAATTTGTTCAAAACCAATCGCGCAAATTAGGAAGCGCTTATCATTCCATGATATAAGGCTTGTTGCGCTTTCTGTAACAAGACCGATTAGATTTAAAGGAGACCTATGAATCGAAAGAACCTGGCGTATCTCATCATGCTCTTTACCTTAATCCTTACGGCGTGCGCCGCGCCTACCAGCGAACCTCACATTGAACCCACCCCTGGTCCCGACCTGGCATTGACCATCACCGCGCAAGCAAATCTTCTTCAAGCGTTGACACAAACCGCCCTCGTGCCGACGAACACGCCCGAACCGACCTTCACGCCTGCCCCCGCTTTCACGGTAACGCCATCCAAAGTAACGATCACCGTCAGCGCAGATACGAACTGCCGCTCTGGTCCCGGCGTGGAGTACGATATCGTCGGCGCGTTGACCATCGGTCAACAGGCAGAGGTGGTAGGGAAAAGTTCAACCGCGAATTATTGGGTGATCGATAATCCCCTCGGCGCGGGCACATGCTGGCTGTGGGGCGAACATGCCAACCTCACCGGAGACGCGGCTGGTCTGCAGGAGGTCGCCGCGCCTCCAACCGTCACACCGCTTGCCGCGCTTGCTCCCATCATCGACCATGCGACAGTTCGATATGATGCGTCCTCGGGCGGCTTGGTCGTTTACATAGATGTTTATTTCTACGACGGCGAGGGCGACGCGAACTTCCTCGATCTACAACTGGTCAGCGCTTCGGTGGCGGTCACCGGAAAGCTCAAAGATGTTTCATTTGCCCCGTCTGCCAACCAAAGAAAAGGCGCTGTCGTAACCGGTCAATGGAGTTGCGGCACAAAACAATATGACATGACGGTAGGGGTTGTAATTACCGACCAGGCAGGGCACACAAGTAACACGATCGGGGTCAATTTTTCGTGCAATAAGAATTAACGTAACAGGTCACGACCATTTTAGAAGAACTGTGTTATGAGGAGCAAGATACCAGACATGACCAAGGATCGAGGAAAAATCGCGGGAAGAGTTGATCGCGCTCATCTGGACGAGATAATGCACTCAAGAAGTGATCACAGATGATCCGTCCACGAATAGACGACTCGCATTCGTTTATTCGTGAGAAATTCCTGGACGGTGGTTGTGAAAAACCTGTCCAGAGCCTGTCGAAGAATTCGTGGATGATAGTTGCAAAAACCGTCCACGAATAAAACCACGAATGCGCCAATGGACGGCTCTTATTCGTTTATTCGTGAAGAATTCGTGGACGGTAGTTGGGAAAAACCTATCCAGAGCTTGTCGAGGCATTCGTGGACGGTCGATGCGAAAACCGTCCACGAATAAAAGACCACGAATGCTCGAATGGACGGCTCTTATTCGTTTATTCGTGAGAAATTCGTGGACGGTAGTTGGGAAAAACCTATCCAGAGCTTGTCGAGGCATTCGTGGATGATAGTTGCAAAAACCGTCCACGAATAAAACCACGAATGCGCCAATGGACGGCTCTTATTCGTTTATTCGTGAGAAATTCGTGGACGGTGGTTGTGAAAAACCTGTCCAGAGCCTGTCGAAGAATTCGTGGATGATAGTTGCAACAACCGTTAACGAATAAAACCACGAATGCGCCAATGGACGGCTCTTATTCGTTTATTCGTGAAGAATTCGTGGACGGTAGTTGGGAAAAACCTATCCAGAGCTTGTCGAGGCATTCGTGGACAGTCGATGCGAAAACCGTCCGCGAATAAAGACCACGAATGCACGAATGGACGGCTCTCATATTCGTTTATTCGTGAAAAATTCGTGGACGGTTTGTCCGTAATAAATCTTCAAAGGAAAACGCAATGCCTCTCGTAACCGACGCCACTGGCAACGATCTGACCTATAAATTGATCGGCTTGGCAATGGAAATCCATAACGAAATTGGTCATGGGTTTAAAGAGGAAGTGTATGAAAATGCTTTTGAGGTTAAACTCAATCACGCGGGCATCGAGCCGTTTCGACAATATGAAATCCATGTTGATTTTGAAGGAGAACGCGTCGCAACTTTCTATTTGGATTCATTTCCAAACCAACAAGTTGTTGTGGAGATCAAGGCTTTCAGCCATCAATTGACCAATGACGAACTGGCGCAGGTGATCAACTACCTGAAAGCTACTGGCGCTCCCGTTGGTTTGTTGTTCAACTTTGGGCGCCGCAGACTCGAATATCGGCGCGTATTTCCCAGCAAGGATATGAAACCTATTCAAAGGACTGGACGAGATAATGCACTCAAGAAGTGATCACAGACGATCCGTCCACGAATAAAAACCACAAATTCACGAAACACATTCGTTTTCGTGTGCCCGTCAGGGTATTCGTGAAAAATTCGTGGGTGGTTTGCCCACGACAGGAACCCAAACCATGATCGCCATCGCCTTCCTCGCAGACCATCCCGAAACCATCCCCGCATTGGCAACGCTGTTCCGCGCCCAATGGTACAAGCATTATGCCGATTGGACTCAAGCCGAGATGGAGCAGGATTTTCTCGAAGACACATCCCGTGACCGTCTTCCCTGCCGACTGGTTGCGTTCGAGGATGACCAACTCGCTGGCACCATCATCCTGCGCGAGCAAAACCACGTTGCTCCAGAATATCAGCCTGAATTGGGAGATTGCTTGTCGTTGAGTCCCATCGAGGTCACAGCGTTGGGACGGAATTGGTTCGGGCGGGCATGAAGTTAGCGTCCGATCTTGGGTATGAGACGGTCTACGCGACGACCGTGTCTGCGGTGGGAATCTTGGAACGCCTGGGCTGGGAGTTCGTCAAAACGATCAGTCATGATGATGAACAGTTGGCGTTGTATCGCTGTACATTGTGAGCGCAAACAAAACGGTCGGTAAGCCAATTTCGCGCCGCTTTTGCTCAAGTCCGCCCTGAATGGCGAGATAAACCTCGCTTGACAACCTGGGTTGCGCGCGAGCTTTCTCAAAGGTCTCCGCGGACTCTGTGGCAGAGCAAGAGTCGCTTAGCAAGAGGGCAATAAAAAAGACCTCGCAGGCAAAACCTGCGAGGTCTTTTGATCGCATTATCCCAGATGCGCCACGATGCGCGAATGGGCGGTCTCGGTATCCATATCGAGCACCGTGATCAGTTTATCGCGCCCCGCAAACCCCGCCACAATATCAAGGCGCGTTTTTGCCACCCCGAGAATATCGGAGAGGAATTCGATCAACGCCTCATTGGCTTCGTTATCGGCGGGCGGCGCGGCGATGCGCACTTTGATCGTCCCATCGTCCAACAACTCCACGATCTCGTTGCGGCTGGCGCGCGGCGTGACCCGCACCGCCAACGCGGAGCCTTTCTTACCATCGTGCAGTTTTATTTTTTTATCAGACATGGCTACCTCAGAGAAGTGAGAATGGCAACGATCAAGCGCGAAGCAAACTGGATCAAGAGCATCAGGATCATCGGGCTGAAATCGAACATACCGGCGGCAGGCACCACGCGGCGGATGGGCATGAGCATCGGCTCGATGATGTTGTCGATGCCGCGCCGCACCGGGTGATAAGGGTCCATCACATAAGAAAGGATGACGGAAACAAAGATCAGCAGGGTTAGGAGTTGGGATAATAATTCGACGATATCGATCAAGGTGTCCATGACGCGTCAGCCTCCGATGTATACCTGCGCTCGCCAACGATAGCCGTGCCCACGCGGACGAGGGTGGCGCCCTCCTCCACCGCCACAACGTAGTCCATGCTGGTGCCCATGGAGAGTTCGCTCCAATCCGCGCCGGGGAGTTGGTCCGCCAAATGGTCGCGGAGCCGCCGCACTTGGCGAAAGAAGCGGCGCGAGTCTTCCGCGTCTTTTCCCAACGAGGGCATGCTCATCAGTCCGCAAATCCGCAAGTGAGGCAAATCGAGCAAACCGGCAAGTTCGGGAAGGAGGGAGTCCCATGTTGATTCGTCTGAGGCGTTCCAACCGGATTTGGTCTCTTCGCCGCCCACGTTGAATTCGAGCAGGACGGGTAATATGCGTTCCGCTTCGCCGGCAAAACGGCTGAGGCGTTGGGCAAGTTTGAGGCTATCGAGTGAGTGTAAAAGTGCGAAGTGATCTGCCACCAGGCGGGCTTTGCGGCTCTGCACGTGACCAATCATGTGCCATTCTACACCAGTTTGATTGCCGAGGGATTGAATTTTCGTGACACCTTCTTCGGGATAATTCTCGCCCAGAATGCGCGCGCCCGCTTCGATGGCGGCTTGCGCCACTTCGAGCGGTTGTGATTTGGTGACCACCACCAGGCGCGCTTCGTCCGGGTTGCGGTTGCTTTTGCGCGCGGCTGTGGCGATCTGGTCGAGCGCGTGAAGGTATTTTTCGCGGATGGTGGAAACTAAAGTGTTCATAGAGTCGCAATATTGTCTACAGGGAAGCGCGCGAAGAACGCAAAGAAAAATATTCTTAGCGGGTTTGGCGGTTAATTTTTTTCGAGAGTAGACGTGATCGGAAATAATTTCTCGGACGCGGATTTCTTTCTTCTTTATCAGCGTTAATCCGCGTTCCTCTGCCTCCTATAAAAGAACTTGGGCTTATTACCGATAAAGTCTATTATAAAGCGATCAACGCGCCGAAGCGCCCGGTGCGACCTTTTTCTGCGCGATGCGAGAACCAATCGTCGGTGTGACAGGCGGTGCAAATGCCGGCTACTTCGATGTGTTGCACGCCCGCCTGTTCGAGCAGGATTCGGTTCGTCTTCCACAGGTCGAAATGGATCTTGCCGTTAACCGAGCGTAGCACCATTTCGGAATCGTCGCCGAATTTTTGCATCACTTGCAGGATCACATCCGCGCCGATCTCGTAATGGTCGGGCCCGATGGCGGGCCCGATGCAGGCGACGATATCGGCGGGGTTGGAGTTGTAATTCGTTTTCATGGCGTTCACCAGCGAGCCAGCCACGCCGCGCAGGGTTCCCATCCAGCCGGCATGAGCGACACCGACGACTCCCTTGCGCGGATCATGCGCGAGGATGGGCACGCAATCGGCGAAGCGCATGAACAGGCTGACCTCCGGCTTGTCGGTGAGGATCACATCTGCCTGCCGGACCGATTCGCCTTCCGGGCGGGGGGCTTTGGCGCACACCACATCGGCGCTGTGCACCTGCCAGACATCAAAGATGGATTCGGGGGCGCGGTCTAAGGCGCGGAATGACAATTGGCGATTCTTGCGGACCCGGTCGAGGTCGTCGCCCACAGTCCCCCCCACATTGAGCGAACCCCACGGTTTCGGGCTGGCGCCGCCGTGGCGCGTGAATACGGCGTGACGAGTATTCAGCGATTCAAATTGATAATAGCGAAGCCCGTTCGTTTCGGCGAATGGCATGGCGAATCACTTCCCTCTATGGTTTGCATGGTCGATCATTTCTGCGACTGCTCGATCGAGTTGAATTTTTTGATGAAGAATTGCCGCGTTTCAGCCATCGACTCTTCCATGTAGGGGTAGGCGAACCAGGCGGTCATCAAACCAAATAACGCGCCGGTGAGGATGCGAAGGATAGGCGTGCTTTCGCGGTACGGCAGAAGGTTGGCGAGCCATTGCCACTCGATCTGGCTGAAGAGTTGCGAGAAACCATCCAAGCCGATGGGTCCCATGCCGACGAGGATCCACACGATCCAATGGATGGGCTTGATGCGGCGTCCTGTGGCGGCATAGATCACGCCAAACAACAAGATCGCGCCGTAGATCGCCACGTCGCGTTCGCATAATGCGACTTTGTAGCCGACAGATTCATTCCCAATGTAGGCGCGCGCATCGTAGCGGGCGAAACTGGTCGCGTCGCGCAGGCCGACAATGCCGGTGACATCCTCAAAGGTTTGGACGCCGGACATGCCCGCCTCTGCCAGCGGATAGTAAGGCTGTTCTCCATATAGAAAGAAGGATCGAAACCCAAACTGATGGCATAGCGGTTTGTAGATGGTGTAAATCACTTGCGCCGGAACAGGCGCGCCGATTTTCATAAACGTGGGGGCAAGGAAGGGCAAGCCCACATACAACAGGATGAAGGTGTTCAACATTGCCAGATAATGGCGCGAGATCCAAGCCATCACCCGGTCGGCTCCGCTGATGGATTGCCCGCGGCGGAGGCGGTCGTGGTGGTCTTCGCGTCCAAGCCGGTCCAGTTGTCCCCGTCGGTCTGAGGCGGCGCCGAGCGTCATGCTGAGTTTTTGTTTGTCGAAGGGATGTTTCAAACTGTAGGGACCCACTTCAACGACCGGCACGTTCTCTCCGAAATTCTTTTGGAGCGCGGGGTCTGAGTCCACGTTCACTTCTACCAGCCGGTGCGGGAATTTTTCCTGAAGCGAAAGCAAGTCGGCTTTTGCCGCGTTGCTGTGTTCGTCGTCTTTGCGAAAGTACAGGGTGACTGTGAGCATGAATGGAATCTCTATAAACCGAAATCGATCCAGAAGAATTGCCCCGCCGCGGCGATGCGTTCAAAAATGCCTGTAAACAGCATCACGCCAACAATGATGAGAATGACGCCCATGACAATTTCCACGTAGCGCATCACCTTGCCGTATTTTCGCAATGTGAGCGATACCCAGCCGACGCCAAGCGCGGCAATGAGAAATGGAATGCCCAGCCCGGCAGAGTAAGCGCTTAACAGTGAAACTCCCTGCGAAACCGAACCGCCGTTCAGCACAAGCGTGAGGATCGCGCCGAGCACGGGACCAACGCACGGCGACCAGCCCGCTGAAAAGAATACGCCCATCAACGCGGAGGAAAGATAGCCTAATTTTCGATCGGGCAATTGTTGGACGCGCGTGTCGTATTCTAAAAACGGGATGCGGAAGACGCCGATCATGTGCAAGCCGAAGATGACGACAACGGCGCCGCCGACTTTGGAGAGGAGGAAACGCAGATCGTACAACAACCGCCCGGCGGCAGAGGTGGCGACGCCAAGGGTGATGAAGACGAGGCTGAAGCCGAGCACGAACGCCAAGCCGTGCGTGAAGGTGATGAAGCGGTTATTGTCTGTTGCTTCGCCGCCTGCCGCCCGTCCGCCCAGATAGCCGACATACGCCGGCACCAGTGAAAACACGCACGGCGAGAGGAAAGACGCCAGCCCGGCGAGAAATGCCAGCCCCATTGAGATTTGTGTAAATTCCATTGAATTCCTTGGTTGGTTCAGAACGTCAGTTTTGTGGTGACGACGATCGTGCCGTGATCGGGGAGCGAGAGGCGTTGTTCGCTTTGGGCGAGCGAAACGTATGGCGTCGTCCAGCGGAAGATCCACTTGGCGTCTTCCGGCGTAACGTTGATACAGCCATGCGAGCGTTTTTCGCCGAACGAGTTATGCCAGAACGCGCCGTGGATGGCGATACCGTCGCCGCTGATCATGGTCGACCATGGAACCGCCGGCGTGGAATAGCCCGATTGAAAACTTCCCGCGGTCATGTTCAACGAGATGATCTTCCAGTGCGTGAGCAGGTTGCCCACCGGCGTTGCCAGTTTATCGCTGATCTGCCCGGTCTCCGGGTCGTAGGCGATTCCGGTAGAGACTCGGCAATAGAAGACCTCGGTGGCGCCTTCGTAGCAGGATAATGTTTGCCGGTCTAAATCCACGTCGATGCGTTTCTGATCCGCCGCAACCTCCGGGCTGATGGGCGCCACATCCTCGTCTGTCAGAATTTTGAATGCCGCGCCGTCTCCCCAGAAAAACTCGCCGTACGCGCCGTAGCCGTAGCCATGGCCGTTCGCGTCTTCGTTCCAGCGATATTCGGCAAAACCATTGCTGGCGCGCACCTGGTCGATCCACACCACTTGCCCATAATACAAGCGCGGCGGGAAGTTGTAGGCGATATGGTCGTTCAACCACGGCGAAGCGACTGCCCCTTCATGGGCAAGGTCTACATACGGCACGGTTACTTCCGCCCAAAAACCATTTTGCCCGGCGGGCATTTGAGTAACAGGCGTGTTGGGGAAGTTGCGGGTCGGCTGAAGCACCGATGAGTAAATGTATCCGTTGGGCGTTTCGACATAGCGTTGGTTGTTCAGCCCGCCGATCACGCTCCCGATCACCTCGCGGTTCCACTCCACGAGCGTATCGGCTCCGAGTTTGGCGATGGACGAGTTCAGGTTTGGGTCGTTCGTCGGGCGGCTTCGCAAGTCAATATCCGGGTCCACCACCCTGCCGATGATCTCGCTGGCGGGAAATTGCGGCAGGCGTTTGGGTCTCGAAAGATCGTCAAAAAGTTTATCGAGGTTAATGCCCATGCGCGGCATGAACGCCAATGCGCCCAAGCCCGCGCCGGACAATTTTAGAAAATCGCGTCGTGAAATTTTTTGTGTCATTTGTTTTGTTTACTCTTTCAACAAGGATAATCACAAAGGAAGGCATCGTCAACGGGCAGATGAGAGATGATTAAGCCGGGCGCACTCTTACCGTTCACTCTCTGAAGAAATTCTTAAGCGCCACCACGCAATTGGCGCTAACCTTGTGACCCACCTCATCTTCGCAATAGGTCACGCGCGCGCCCGCCTGTTCGAGCAACGCTACCGAATGGCGGGCGCGGTCGATGGTCACCGTTTCGTCTTTGACGCCGTGCGCCACAAAAAAATCTTTTCCTTCCAATGGGTGATTCGGAACCAACGCTTCCAACCCGCTGGGGATGAAGCCGGCGAGGATTCCCACCTTGCGGATCCTCTGCGGATACAAGAACGACAGGATGTTGCACATCACCGCGCCTTGACTGAACCCCATCATGTCGATCGTTTGCCGGTGATCGGAATCCGCGTCGATCCACGTGGAGGCTTGATACTCGTCCACCAGCCGCATCAACGCCTCGGCAGACGGGCGGAGTTGCTCGAGGCTGGGTTTGCCGAAATCCTGTCCTGAGTCGAGCACAGAGTCCTTGCTGTGGAGGGACCGCCACGTGTAACCAGACGTCCCGGTGGAAAGAGGCGCGCGCGGAGCGATCATCCAGTAATCGAACGAAAGACTGCGGGCGAAGACCCACATCGAGTTTTCGTCGCCGGTGAATCCGTGGATCAACAGCAGTAAGCGCTTCGGTTTTTTCGCCTGGCGGACGCGCATCATCCAGCCTTGAAATTTGATCAGTTCGGTATCAATCAGGGTTTGCACGTTTTTGAATCCACTCCAAAATCCACAGAGATAAAAAGATGAGCGCGATGGGAACGAGCGCGCCAAACAGACAGGTGAGCGCCATGAGCGCCGCGCCCGCGCCGTAGATGAGATAGATCAAGCCCACGCCCACGATCACCAGCAGGAGGAACGCGCCGACGCCTAAACGGACGTTGGTTTGCTTTGCATACTTACGCAGGTCGCGGCTCATGATGCATTTCTTCCTCCGCCGAGGCGGGAAATAATTTCAACAATTCGGGCAAGGCATGGCGCACTGCCGAGTCGCCTTCGAGCGCAATTTCGGTCACGTAGCCGGTATCGAGCGTGTGCAAATGCGCCACGTTTGGTCGCAGGATGAGATCGGGTTTTGAACGGTCGAGGTTATGTTTTGTAATGGCGCGGTTAAGCATGTCTTGCGAGAGCAGAAAGATATCGATGGCTTGAACGGAGCGGAGGCGTTTGATCCGCTGAGCCAGCCAGCGCGGGATGAAGCGCGGCAGGACGATGCGTTCCATTGTGGCAGGGACACCGAGCGGCGCGGTTAAAACCACTGCCACAACCGGGGTCTTCGCATCGACCAGCGAACGCGCCGCTTCGACCGGCACCGGGTTTAGCGCGCCTCCGTCCACCAGGTCCATATCCATCATGCGCCGGGCGGGGAAGATGCCGGGCAATGCCACCGAGGCGAGCAAGGCTTCCACCAGCAAACCTTCGCGGATGAAGATCTCACGCCCATGTTTGATCTCGGCGGCGGTGACGATCAGCGGGGTTTTCAGATCATGAAAGGTTTTCTTGCCGAAAAACTCGCGCGCAAATTTTTCGAAGCGGCGCAACCCAAGAAACGCCGGCTCGCTCTTTTTGTCCCGCCCCGAATATCCCGTCCGTTTGAGTTGATGGAAAACCTGCTCCATTTCGTTGGGCGAATATCCCAACCCAAACAACACGCCTACCAACGCGCCCATGCTCGTGGCGCCGATGGCTTGAATATCGAATCCATTTCGCGTCAATGCGCGCAAGACGCCGATGTGCGAAACTCCCTTGACGCCTCCGCCTCCCAACGCAATCGCGATGCCTTTTTGTGTCATGGCTGGCTCCACGAGTTCAACGTCCGCGCCAGTCGCTTGCGCCAGGTGAACAGGCTCGTCAATTCGGGTAAGGCTTCGTCGAACGCTTTCTCGCCGCGTTTGGCAATTTCGCTAATGCTCACTTGTTCCAACGTTTCCACATCCGACACGGCGGGGCGAATCAGGATCTCCGGTTTGTCCGCCGCGAGGCGATATTCGCTCACCGCGCGGTTCATGATATCCACCGAGCGGAGGACAACATCGATGGCTTGCGCGTATCGCATTTTGCTCAATCGATCCGTGATGGACTGCGGGATATATTTTGGGCGCGGCAGACCCCATGATTGGGCTGGCTCGCCCATGGGGGTATTCAACGCCACCGCGACCACCGGCAAATTCGGCGCAAGCGCCCGCGCCGGCGCAACCGGGACAGGATCGAGCGTTCCCCCATCCACCAATTCCATGTCGCCGATGCGACGCGCCGGGAAAATACCGGGGATGGCGGCAGAGGCGAGCACGGCATCCAACAAGTTTCCTTCAGTGAGCAATACTTCCTTCGCCGAGTTTAAGTCTACAGCGGTGAGCGCGCAGGGAATTTTCAAGTCGGCAAAGGTTTTGCCTCCCAGCCGGGTCTCCAGCCATGCCGCGCCGCCAGAGATGCCCATGAACGACGGTTCATCCTCCGGCGCGTGACCGAATATTTTATTTTGATCGAACGAGGAAAAGATCGCTTCGATCTCATCCGGTGGGTAGCCTAACGCGTAAAAGGCGGAGACCAACGCGCCGAAACTCGTCCCCGCAATGGCGCGAATTTTGAATCCGTGCTGGTCTAATCGGCGTAGGACACCGATGTGCGCGTTTCCTTTCGAGCCGCCGCCGCCCAGCGCAAGTGAAATTTCCATAATTATCTCGTCCTCATTATACACAGGGACGACCCGATGGGTCGTCCCTGTTGATGAAATTTTTGTGATGGGTGTTTCTCAAGTTCTACAGCGCAAAGGCACAGTCTTTATAAGTAATCCGTGTAGGGCGCTTTCTTTTACGCTTATCTTGGCAGAGGATGTCCGATAGTAATCTCTTTTGTGGCGAGGCACATTCCCGTTAATTATGGGGGCGCGACTGAAGTTGTGACTGGAATGGCAGTTGCCGTTGGCGCTGGGGTGTCTGTGATTGTGGAGGTCGGCGGCGCCACTGTAAATGTCGAAGTGGGTGGTTGTGTATTCGTTGGCGGGAGAGACGTATTCGTTGACGGAAGAGGTGTATTGGTCGGCGCGGCAACCACAATAGAGACGGTGAGCGTCGATCCAAACACGGTTCCCGTTTGAGTCGAGAGTTGCCATGAGCCTGTATATGTGCCGGGCTTTTTCGGGGCGACCAACGCAACGGAGAGTTGCGTCCACTTTTGCGGGGGAATCACTTTGCCCAACCCGCTGGGGTTGCCCTCCATTTGATTTCCGCCGGCAAACACCAACCTGAATTGCAACGCCCAATCGCACGTCCCGTTGTTTTGCACCTTCCATGTTTTTGTGAACGGCTCGCTCGGCTTCAACACCGTGCCGGCAGGGATGCTCGCATCGCTGATCAACAGCAGGTTATTGCACCCCGACCCCAAAGACGATGGATTTGGCGTGGGCGTGAATAGCGTGCCTGTCGGCGTGGGCGACCCGCTGGAAAGCGCCGGCACAAACACAAGCCCCTGTGTGGAGGATGGGGCTGGCGACGGCAACGGCAACGCAGTATTCGTCGATGTGGAGGTTGACGGCAGTGACGTATCCGTCGAGATGGGCGCCAGAGCGGTTTGCGTTTCAAAGATCGACGCGGCGAGCGTCCCCACCCCGGCGGTTAGGATGGCGTTTATATCCGCTTCTTCGCTTTGCTCTGTGGCAGTACCGCCGCAGGATGCGAGCAAAATACCACATAACGCAACAATGGAAATCAATCGTTTTCGCGCAGAAATCATGTAACCTCTCATTGGTTTTATCGTTGACCCTATTGGTAATAACTTGTAGAACGCAGATGAACGCTGACTCACGCCGATGAAAAGAGAGTGAAAATCTGCGTTCTCCGCGTTTTTCAGCATCCAACTAAGATTTTGTGGCTCTACCGTTTTTAACGGGAAACCTTTTTTTTTCAAACACTAAGGACACGACGGTCACAAAGGAAAACCCAAGGAATCTAGGCTCTTTTTTTGCCTTTGTGTACTTTGTGCCCTTCGTGGTGAAGCTCTTTCCCGTTAATTACGGGAGACCCGATTTTGTCTTATTACCGATTCTCTACCGTACACGAGAAGATTTTTACCGCAAAGCACGCTAAGGTCGCCAAGTGAAAAAGGTTTTCTTTGCGTTCTTTGCGGGTGTCGCATGGCGACACTTAGCGGTGCAAATGTACGGTAGAGAGATTACCGATACAGTCTATTCTTCACGGGATGCCTCGCATTATAACCAGTATCGTTTTCATCCGATCAGCCCGCAACCCACAATGCCCCTACGAAAAGCATACGGTCAGCGGGGCGGGGGCGGCAAAATCATTTCCGAAGCATCGCGGGCGATGATCGCGTCCAGCATGTCGAACGAGGGTCCCGCGGGATAATCGACGCGAACAATGCCTCCGCCTGCCACGCGCAAGATCACGCTGGAATCATCCGCTCGGATCAGCACGATCCCATACTCGCCGGCGGGATAATAGGCATCGGAATAGGCGCTCTCGGAAATCTCAAAGATGGCATAGAGGCTTTTCACATCCAAGCCCTGCCAGTTCGAAATTTCATCTTTTCGAAAATAACTCCCCTCCGAAAAAAGCGCGGGCAATACTTCCACGGGGGTATTTTCCGCTTCGCCCTCGCGGCACTGCGGCGGTCCGCCCAATGCGCTGGTCGCAGCGCACGGGATCGTGGAATACTTGAACAATGCCGCCACATTCGACGCGACCCCGGTTTCGACGGCGCTCAACACCGCATCCACATCGTTCACCTCAACGCGCGCGGTTAACGGATAATATCCCTGCTCGTTCACTGCCACTTGCGGCGAAGGTTGGCAGGCAGAAAGCAATAACACCGCCAGCCATATCGGCGCCATCCTGAATTTCATATTTTGTTTCCTCATGCGAGAAGCGACGCTAACGCGCGAAGAAGAATGTCCAAGTCTTCTTCGGTGTTGTATCCTTGAACGGAAACGCGGATCAATTTGTTCCCATTCCACTCCAGGATGGGAACCTCGATTCGGAACTTCTCGTACAACTGATTCTTCAACTCAGCCGTGTTCACCCGTGAAGGGAGCGGCGCGGCGAACAATTGGCGAAACCAGTTCCCCGTCGGAGGGTGAAGCGGGGCAAGCCCGGTCAGTTCGCAGATCCGCCGCTGGGCATCCTTCGCAAGGTCGTGGCACGCGTCGCGGACAGCGTCCCAGTGATATTTTTCTTGAAAGTCGATCGCCGCAGGGACGGCTAAAAACGCGGCGTGATCGCGCGTGCCCCACCACTCATGATGGTCGATGAATTCAGAGCCGCTCGGGGTCTCCGATTCATAGCCCCACGAAACAACCAAAGGTTTCAGCAAATGCTGAACGACGGGAGAAGCATATAAAAAACCCGCGCCCTTTGGCGCGCACAACCATTTATGCAGGTTGCCGCCATAAAAATCCGCGCCTAGTGAATCGAGATGAAGCGGAACCTGCCCCGGCGCGTGAGCCCCATCCACAATGGTGAGAATACCGCGTTCGCGCGCGCGATGGATGATCTCGCGGATGGGCAGAAGGATCGCCGTCGGCGAGGTGATATGACTCACGCAGATCGCCCGGGTGTTCGGCGTTGCGCCCGCAAAGAACTCTTCGATGAATTTCTCTTCAGACACAATAGGCGTGGAGGTCGGCTGGTTGATATAGTTGAAGCCGCGTTCCCTCGAAAGAAATCGCCACATGCGATCGACCGCGCCATATTCGTGATTCGTAGCCAGCACTTCATCGCCCGCGCCCAATTCAAGCGAGCGGGCGATGATATTCAGGGAGACCGTCACGTTTTGGGTATACACGAGATGATCGGCATGAGCGCCGAGATATTTTCCAAGCCGCGCGCGAGAGTCTGCCAACAAGGACGTGATCCGCCTCCCCAAAAATTCGACGGGCTGTTTTTCCATCTCGTGTTGCCAGCGTTGGTAATCGTCCATGACCGGCTTCGGGGTTGCCCCGAACGAACCATGATTGAGGAATGTGACTGAAGGGTCGAGTTGAAAGTGAGTGTTCAGGTTATTCATGCGGCAATCGTACTCGAAAACGGACTTTTGCGTCGCGCGAACGCTGAAAAGACTCTTTGCCGCAGAGATCGTCCAGCAAAAAAACTCTTTACCGTACATTGGCGCTAAAGTGTCGCCATGGCGTCATGCGACACCCGCAAAGAACGCAAAGAAAACCTTTTTCACTTGGCGACCTTAGCGTGCTTTGCGGTAAAGATCTTTCATGTACGGAAGAGAACAAAAAACTGAAAATCTCGCGGCACACCTTGTTGCCAAATCCGTGTGATAATCTGTGAAAATCCATGCTTAACCAAATTTTTCGTCTCCACGATATCCCTTCTGATCACCATTCGAATTTCAAACATCTTTATTTCGACATCGCCTGGTTTGGGCTGTTGAGCGGCTCGGCGGTCAACTTCCTCAGTGTCTACATCACGCGCATCGGCGGCACAGGTTTTGAAATCGGTTTGATCAGCGCCATGTCGGCGGTGGTAAACCTTGTCCTCGCCATTCCAGCAGGCAAATGGCTCGAAAAACGGGATACCAGCAAAGCCATCTTCTGGACTTCCGTCGTATACCGGATAGGCTTCTTCCCGTTCATCGTCCTTCCCATCCTATTGTCCGAAGAAAGACAGATTGTCGCATTCATCCTACTGACATTTTTCATGTCGATCCCCTTGACTCCGCTCGGCGTGGGTTTCAACGCCTTGTTTGCCGAAGTTGTCCCGGTCGAATATCGCGCCCACGTGGCTGGTATCCGCAACGTTATGTTTGCCCTCGCCTATATGCTCTCCTCGGTCGCAAGCGGATATCTGCTCGACACCGTTTCATTCCCGCTTGGATATCAGATCGTCTTTGCCGCTGGCGCGATTGGCGCGGCGATGAGCAGTTATCATCTCTATTTTGTCGCGCCGATTCATAAGGGACAAACCCCGCCGCCTCCCTCAATTCAACCTGCTTCGCCCGCCCCGGCGAGTTCCGCCGCCCGAAATTTCCTCTCCGCTTTGCGTTTCGATATCTGGAGGTCTCCGTTTCGGAACGTGCTCATTGGCTTATTCGCGTTTCACGCATCGCAATATCTGCCCACTCCTTTATTCCCGCTCTACAATATCCGCGTGCTGGGGTTGAACGATAACAACATCGGCATTGGCACCGCGCTGTTCTACCTAACCGTCCTGTTGGGGTCCACGCAACTCCGAAGAATGGCGCATCGTGTTGGCAACAAAGTATTAACCGGCTGGAGCGCCGCGCTCATGGCGTTGTATCCGCTGTTACTGGCGGGTTCCACGAACGTCTGGCAATACTATGGAATCTCCCTGATCGGCGGGTTGAACTTCGCCATGGTTTCCGGTGTCTATGCCAACTATATGCTCGACCACATTCCTCCAGACGACCGGCAGGCGCACCTGGCGTGGTACAACATCATCCTCAACGCCTCGATCCTGATCGGCTCGCTGGGGGGACCTGTGCTGGGCGAACTTATGGGTTTATCCGCCGCCCTGCTGTTGATCGCTGTGTTGCGCTTTCTGGCAGGAATATTAATTTTGAAGTGGGGATGACCGTTGCGCGATCGAAAAAGTCACGCCGGGGATTGTGGTAATATCCAATGATGACCGATGACGTTAAAATCGTAGCTAACAACCGCAAAGCCGGTTTTGAATATTTTCTGCTTGAAAAGTTCGAAGCGGGGCTCGTCCTTCAAGGAAGCGAGATCAAATCGATACGAGCGGGGCAAATGAGCATACAAGAATCCTATGTGGATATCGAAAACGGCGAACAGGCATGGCTGGTCGAGGCGCACATCGCGCCATACGAGCAAGCCAACCGCAACAACCACGAGCCAAAACGCAAGCGGAAACTTCTCCTCCACAAAAAGCAGATCCGCGAACTGTGGAATAACGTCCGCATCAAAGGTATGACGGTCGTGCCGACGCGCGTCTACCTCAAAAACGGACGCGCCAAGATCGAGATCGCGCTCGCCAAAGGTAAAAAAGCATACGATAAACGAGCGACCATTGCCAAGCGAGACGAGGCGAGAAGCGCGGAACGCCAAACCCGCGTACGATAAATCTCATCTTTCTTCGTTCGTCCCATCGTTGGAGCGAAAGGAGAAAGAGGAAAGAACTTAACCCACGTGCAACCCTTCACCATCGGCGGCATCAACAAACTCCCCGAAGCGGAGAAGCGGGACATGTATTCCCGCTACATTCCAGCAGAACTCACCGAAAAGTTCCATCTCGAAAACGTGGCGGAAAACCGCGATCTTCTGCGCTTCCGTTTTGCGGAAGGTTCCAGCGATGTAGAAATGATGCTGTATCACCAGGCAGACTTCCCCGACCCAATTCTCTACGCTCATCTCGCCGATTCAATGAACGGGCAGATCTTTATCCTGCTTTATATTTTGAACGATCCCGCCTCGCCGCGCTTCGATGTGGACAAAATGCCCGATGGAAGCCCCACCGGCTTTGGGATTCGAAAACGAAATATGGAAGCCGAACAAGCCGCCATGTTCGCGGGGCTCGCCCCCGGTCAAGTCCGACGCGGCTTGCGTTCCCTGCGTTCGGCGATTCGCGCTTTCGAAGAGTTCATGACCTATCTCAAGCATGACATGTATTACATCGAGCCGTTGTACTATCATAACGCGGTCATCTTTGAACGGTATGGGTTCAGCTATCAGTCGGGGAAAAAGTTAATGAGCCAGATCCACGACGGATTCGCGGAAGGAGGCATTCTGCGTGAACGCCTGAATGATTCAAGTCCGTTTCGTTCTCGCGGCGCGGCAAATAGCATCCGACTTCGCTCCTGGGCGATCCACGATGGGATTCTCGGAGAACCGTTTACCAAGGTCACTATGTACAAACGTGTGGGAACTTCTGCAACGATCAGCACCACGCCAGGCTGTGAGTGGTAAAAGAAAACAGCACAACGCAAATCGCATTGTGCTGTTAAGTAGCGGGGGCAGGACTTGAACCTGCGACCTTCGGGTTATGAGCCCGACGAGCTGCCACTGCTCCACCCCGCATCGGGTACCAAAGCCCGCCGATAGTACCACAGGCAACAATCAACGTCAAGCAAGAGGAAGAATATGCGGATGGCTTTCCCAAAGTCAGATGATTCTTACGCGAACGAGCGAAGAGCGCGAATAACCTCAGGAAAATTCGTGAAAATCGCCTATTCGCGCCATTCACGCTCTTCGCTAGACTTTATCCATTCGGAGATTAGCAAAAAAGCAGGTCAGGATGAAAGATATTAAGATCGTCACATCGGGTCGTCACGGAAGAATCCAATATGTGGAAGGTTGGCTGAAAAAGAATATCTGCGAGTTCTACTGGGAATTTGGAGGCGGCGATACGGTCGCTATGGTCTGGTTTCCAGCCGAAACGGAGTGGGATGCGCTGTATCCATGGGCAAAAGGACGCAGGCGCGAGATTCTCGATTACGTGGCGGAACAAACTCACCGCCGTAAAGCGCCGTCCACGCGCGTCAAATGGGATGGGGATTGTCTGCTTTTCGTGGAAGGATGAATTTTTTGCAACCATCGTACTATTTTTCAATTCAGTCGTAATGGTAAAATTGGCGCCATGTCTGAGGAGACAAAAGGTTACCTGCTCGTAGTAGACGACATCCCCGATATTCTCAACCTGCTCGATACTACCCTCAAGTTCAAAGGGTATCGAGTGGTGACGGCGCGCAATGGGGAGGAAGCGCTGGAGGCGATCAAGCAAGAACGCCCGCTGCTGGTGATCGCCGATATCTTGATGCCGAAGATGGATGGGTTTAGTCTCGTCCATCGCCTGCGCATCGACCCCGCCACGCGCGACCTGCCGGTGGTCTTCCTCTCCGCAACGTACGTCACGCCTGAAGATAAGGATTTCGCGCTTGCCATTGGTGTGACGCAATTCATCGAGAAGCCGGTCGATATTGCGTTGTTCCTGCCGGCCATCTCCGATATTCTGGCGCAAAAGATCAAGCCCGCCCACCCAACCGTGAGCGACTATGAGTTCTATGAAGGCTATCGCAAGAGACTCGAAATCAAGATGAGTCACAAGCTGGCGCAGATCACCCGTTCGGAGCATTTGCTCAATACCACCCAATCGGAGGACGAACGGAATACGATTGCGAAATCCTTGCAAGACGCCCGCGACGAGCGCGATGAGATCGCCCACTTGCTCGAGCAAGTGCTTGATCGGATCGATAATTCGAAAAAATAACGCCCCGAAAATTCGGGGCGTTATTTTTTCATCTTTGATGACTTACGCAGTTGCACTGCCTGCCGTCATAGCGCAACTTCAACGAAACAGGCTCAACTGCGTAATTCCTGTCTTTGTATTTACTTCCACACAAAAACCAGATCGGCACGGTTTTTCCCCTGCTCGAAAGCAAAGCCGATTCCACTCACGGGCGCGCCAAGTTCGGCGGGCGCGCAGGCGGCGAGAACGATCGGGAAAAGGCAAAGCAGGCTGAGGGTCGGAAGGAAGCGTATTCGTCCGTTATTTCACTTTGAGATTCACGATCCCGTTGAACGCCAGCGCGACCCATTTCCCCTTTTCGTATTCGATCCACACGCTTTTCGATTGCAAGCGTTTGCCTGAGACCACGGCTCCTTTTTGTAATTGACCGACGATGCTGAATTCGACGCCGGGTCCGTTGCGGACGTTGAGCAGGTCGGAGAGCACTTCAAACGAAAGGCTGGATGGAATTTTGACCGCGTCCGGAATGTCTGTGGTCACTGCCGATTCTTCGCTCCCTGTATCTTTGGAGAAATAAGGCGTCGGGTCGACGTATCCCTTGTACGGAGGGTTCTCGCCGTCGATCTTCAAGCCGAAGTGCAGATGTGGTCCTGTGCTTGCGCCCGTGTTGTTGCTTGTGCCGATGACGGCTCCGGCTTTTATCTTTTGCCCCGCCGCCACCGAGGCGTGGGCGAGATGGGCGTAGTAGGTGAAATACGTTTTACTGCCGTCTGCGTGGCTGAGTTTCACGTAGTTGCCGTAGCCGCCATTTTCGAACCCGACCAGCGCGACAGTGCCCGCCGTAGCCGCCATAACGGGCGTACCGTTAGGGATGCCGTAGTCGATGCCGTTGTGCCCGGGGAAGCCCCATTTCTTGTAAATATCCGGGTTCTCGCCGAACAGTTGAGTGATAGGTCCATTGACGGGTAATGATAATTTGATCGCCATATTGATCTCCTCTTGTATGCGGTATGGTTATGATAACACACGAGCAAGTCAGCCGGTTGCGCGAAGCGCGTATGCCGCGATGCCGAAAGCCACCGCCACGTTGAACGATTTCTTTTCGCCTTGCATGGGAATGTAGAAGACGCGTTTGCATAATTCAAGCAGGGAGGCATCCACCCCGGTCACCTCGTTGCCGACAATCAACACCGTTTGCCGGGCGGGGTCAAGATCGTGCCGGGCATTGGCAAGGGCGCTGGCGTTTTTTCCCTCCTCGAGAGAGAAAATGTCCCAGCCTTTGGTTTTCAAGCCTTTTGTCAGTTTCACCGCATCTTTGTGATATGACCATGTAACCGATTCGTCGGCCCCCAGAGCGGTTTTTTTGACGGCATCGTTATCAGGCGTTGGCGTGATACCGCACAGGTAGGCATGCGAGAAGCCGAATCCCTCCGCGCTTCGTATGATCGACCCAACGTTGCCCGCCGAGCGGATATTGTCGAGCAATACAGAAATTTCGCCCGCGTTTTGTTTCTTCTGTAGGAGAGGGGCTTCAAAGCTCGCTTTCCTTTTCGCCACCAGGCGGGTTTCGCCTAAACACGAAGGACACCGAAGCCCAACCGCATACCCGCCCGCGAGCGGATACCGCAACCCGCAAGAACGGCAGACCCTGACCTGAACGATACCTTCTCGCATGACGACATTATACATGCTACAATATTTGAGATGCATCGCGTTGTCCCTCAGATCATTATTGATAATTATCGGGCAGGCAAATACGCCGGGGAATTTTCGGCGGTTGGCTTGTTCCTTGATCTGTCCGGCTTTTCTTCCATGACCGACACGCTGATGCAACATGGCCAGCATGGCGCAGAGGTACTGGCGGGGTTGATGCATGGCGTGTTCGACCCTCTAGTGGAAAGTATTTTCGAATACGGCGGGAAAGTGGTCGGCTTTGCCGGCGATGGCATCATGGCGCTGTTTCCTCTGGAGGAGGATCTGCCGCAGGAGGTCGCCTTGCGCGCGCTTGCCGCCGCGTCTGAAGTGCAGGCGCATCTTTTCGAAAACCCAGTCCGGCAAACCCCGTATGGAAATTTTCAATTCTCAGTCAAAGTGGGTCTGGCTGTGGGCGATGTGGCATGGGGAATATTACGTTCAGCCGATGAGCAAAGCGCCACCTATTATTTTCGCGGCGCGGCGGTGGATGAGTCTGCCAAGGCGGAACAGCAAGCCATCGCCGGCGAGATTCTCTTTACGCGCGCCATGTTTGACTTGGTATCCGACTCGGCGCTCACCCAGCCCGCCGGGTCTTTCCACCGTTACGGCGGGTTTCGCCATGGGAAACCATCACCCAGCCCGACGAACTTTCCGCCGGTCGATTTCGAAACGTCGAAGGTATTCTTTCCGGAGGAGATCGTCTCGCAAGATGTGCGCGGAGAATTCCGCCAGGTGGTCAATCTCTTCATGCGCTTCCCGGAGTTGGAAGGCGAGGAACTCGAGGGATTCTTCCGTGTGGTGTTTGAACTCCGTCAAAAGTTTGGCGGGCTGTTAAATCGATTGGATTTTGGCGACAAGGGATGCAACATGTTGATGCTATGGGGGGCGCCGGTGGCGTATGAAAACGATATCGGCAGGGTGCTGAATTTCATCCTTGAGTTAAAGTCGAGGGTGAAATTCCCGATCACCGCCGGGATCACGTATTACATCGCTCACGCCGGCTACCTCGGCAGTAGCATGAGCGAAGATTACACCTGCTATGGGTGGGGCGTAAACCTAGCCGCCCGGTTCATGATGTCGGCGAACGCGGGGCAGACCTGGGTGGATGACCGCATTGCGCGGCGCGTTTCAGCATGGTTCGAGATCGAATTCCTAAGCGCGCAGAAATTCAAGGGGTTCTCCTCCGAACAAAAAGTGCATGTGCTCAAAAGCCGTCGCGTGGAGGCTGGCTCGATCTATCAGGGTGAGATGGTCGGGCGCGGCGAGGAATTATCCCGCTGTTTGAAATTTGCCGAACCCTTGTGGAAATGGCAATATCCCGGGGTATTGCTTTTATTAGGCGACCCCGGCACCGGGAAAGGTCGGCTTCTTCATGAATTCAGAACGATGGCGCTGCGCGAGAACCCGAACATGCGCTGGGGCGTTTTGCAGGCTGACCAGATTCTGAGGCAATCGTTCAACCCGATCCGTTACTGGCTCCTTCGGTATTTCGATGTTGCCGCGACGGAGGACGTTGAGAAGCGCATTGAAAATTTTGAAACCCGAATGCGGAGGGTGATCGAAACGACGCCGGACCAGGACTTGGCGTTGGAACTGGATCGCCTGCGGTCTGTGTTGGGAGCGTTGATAGACCTGTATTGGGAAGGGTCGTTGTACGAAAGTCTCGATGCGAAGAGTCGCTACAATAGCACGCTGGCGGCGCTCATTTATCTGATCGAGGCGGAAAGCCTGATCCAGCCGCTGGTTCTTGTGCTTGAAGACGCCCATTACATCGACGAGGATACGCTTCAATTCCTGCCGCGTCTAAAGCGCGCCCTGCAAACCGGCAAAGCCCCATACCCGGTGGCATTGGTGATCGCTTCGCGAGTGCAAGGCAATCCCTTCGCCGCCGATGAAGGGCTGGCAGACGTAACGATCACACTGGGGAGACTTTCGGAAGAGGCGGTGGCGCGTCAACTGGATGTGCTATTAGGCGGTCCATCCGCGGCAGGGTTGACTACGTTGGTCCTGGACCGTTCGGAAGGCAACCCGTTTTTCATTGAACAGATCGTTCGTTACCTCCAGGAAGAGAGCCTGCTCGAAACGCGAGGGGATGGATGGGCGTTGTCGAATCGCGTCCGCGATCTGTTCCTGCCGGGCGATATCCGCGCCATGCTGGTGGCGAGACTCGATCAATTGGAGATGAGCGTGAAGGAGATCGTGCAGACCGCCGCGATTCTTGGCAGGGTATTTTCAATGCCGGTCCTGGCGGAGATGAGCGGCAATACGTCTATGGTGAAAGAGAGCGTGCAAGAGGCTGAACAGCGCGCGGTCTGGAAGTTCGCGGGCGAAAACAAGTATATTTTCTCTCATGGATTATTGCGCGACGCGGCATATACCATGCAAATGCGCGCGCATCGGCAGGAACTTCACCGCCTGGCGGTGAACGCGCTCGAAAATAATTATGGCGCCGATGTTCAATTCCATTATGCCGAATTGGCGTATCATGCCGAGTTGGGCGAACTGAAGCCTAAGGCGCTTCAGTTTTACACCCTGGCGGGGAAATCCTCCGCCGAAGCCTACCAAAATAACCAAGCCATTGACTATTTCACGCGAGCATACTCGTTCGCCGCGTTTGACGATTACGATACTCAATATCACTTGTTGCATGAGCGGGTCAGTTTATATGGTCGTATTGGGAACCGCTCCTTGCAGGCGAAAGACCTTGAGTTGCTGGAAAAACTTGCCGTTCAATTGCGCGATGATCGACGGCTGGCAATCGCATGGAAGTTATACGCGCACTATTATTTCACGATCGGCGATTATCCAAACACGCTTCAAACGTCTGAGCGGGTCATCGAAATGTCGATGCGGCTGGAAGATCCCGAGATCGCGTTGGGAATTTACCTTGTGCAATCTCAGGCGTTTTTCAGGCTGGGCAGGGTGGAAGAAGCCATTGCCCGCCAGAGCGAGGGATTGGACTTGGCGCGGACGTTGAAGAATCGCGTGGAGGAGGGCAGGTCGCTCACTGCCCTTGGGCTTATTTTGCTGGAATCGCACCAGCCTGCCCGGGCAGTGGAACGCATGGAACAGGCTGTAGACATTGCGCGCGAGGTGGGAGATCGTGTCTTGGAATCGCGGGCGCTGGGCAACCTCGCCAACGCGGCGGCGTATGTTTTGCGGGATTACATCGCCGCCCGGGAGTATTACAAACAGGCTGAACGACTGGCTGTGGAACTTGGCGACCGGTTCGGCGAGGGTGTTGAGAAGGCAAATATCGGCTGGGTGAATATGCTGCTTGGCGATTATGAAACCGCGCGCGCCGAACTCGAAGGAGCTCTGTCTATTGCCCGCGAGGTGGATCATTCGTATCAGGAAATTTATACCCTGCTGAATTTAAGCGCGGTCAATGAGGCGCAGGAAAATGTTGAAGCGTCTGAACAATACGCCGCGCAGGCAATGACTCTGTCGCTTGAAAAAGGCGATCGATCAGGCGAGGCTTGGTCTTACTATTATCTCGGAAATGCGTTTCTCGGCGGCGGAAAACTGGAGGAGGCGCGGAGCGCATTTGCCCGGGCGTTGGAGATGCGCGCGGAACAGAACCAGCCCTCCCTTGCGAAGGAGCCGCTGGCGGGGTTGATCCGCGTTGCCCTTGCCGATCACGATCCGGGGCTGGCGATCCAGTATGCAAATGAAGTGATGGAGTATTTGTCGAATGGCGGAACGCTCGACGGCGCCGAAGAACCGTTGAGGATCTATCTTGCCTGTTTCAACGCATTAAAAACCAAACACGACCCCCGCTGTGATGATATTCTTGCTGTGGCTCGCGACTTGTTAAACGCGCAAGCCTCCAGGATTTCTGTTGTATCCTCCCGTCGTCGTTTCATTGATAATGTGCCGTGGCGGCGGGAGATCATGGAACATGTTGCAAAGAAGTGATGCGCTACGGGACGCCGCCGACGGCGGGGTCTCCCTCGCTGAGATCGACTTTTAATTTTCCTTTTTTGATTTTGTCGGTTATCTCGTAGGCGGTAATGACGCCTTCCTTGTTTGGATACGCGAGAAAGACGCGCTGTTTTTCATCGACGTCTAATTCGAACGAATAGCGTACCGACGCGTATTGATTATCTTTTTTATTCTTAACATTGAAACACGCAAACCAGTTGATGTTCAACGGGTTGTCGGCGGGAACTTTCATGTCGTCCCCATCCAGTTCCTCCACGATGTAGTCGTCAAGGTTTTTTGCGTTCAATGCCAGTTCGAACGATTTTTTGCCTCCTTTTCCGCCAATTTTATGCCTGCCGCCCGAATGTTTAATAATTTTCTTTCCCATAGCATCTCCTCTGGGGTATGACGTTAAAATATTATAGTCCCGATTGAACAAATGCGATACATTCTCTTCAACAAACCGTTTGGCGTTCTCTCGCAATTTACCGATGAAGGAACCGGTCATCCGACGCTTAAGCGATTTATTCCCGTGCCAGAGGTGTACGCGGCAGGGCGGCTGGATCGGGATAGCGAAGGCTTACTGTTCTTAACCGACGACGGCGCGCTCATCAAAACATTGACCGACCCGCGCGACCATGCAGAAAAAACCTATTGGGTGATGGTGGAGGGCGACCCATCGACGGAGAGGTTGTTGCGCTTAGAGCGAGGCGTGCAACTTAAAGATTATCGGACTCTGCCATGCACAGCCCGCCTCATTCCGGCCCCCAGCCTGCCTCCCCGCCCCAAGCCGGTGACACCGCACGGACCGACGGCATGGATCGAAATCAAACTCCGCGAAGGGAAGAAGCGCCAGATCCGACACATGACGGCGGCGGTCGGTCTGTTTACCTTGCGGTTGTTCCGTTCCCAAATTGGGCCCATCGCGTTGGGCGATTTGAAGCCCGGGGAATGGCGCGATTTATCCTCCGACGAAGTCAAACGGTTGAAAAAAAATTCCGCTTGAAGTTCACAGGCTCGCGGGGGAAGGTTGGGAAGAAAATCACGGTCGCTTGATGACAAGCCGGCGGCGCAAGTTTGTTATGATGAAGCAAGAGCAATCACGGAGGATGCCATGAGCGAAATCCACATAGATGCGCTGCTTCCGCCGGAGATGGCGGCGCGGGCTGAAGCGCTGGGCGTACGGAAAGCTGAAATGCCGTTATTAAAGATGTTTATGCTGGCTGTTCTGGCGGGCGCATTTATTTCTCTGGGCGCCATCTTTTCCACAACGGTTAGCGCGGGATCCATGATGTTCACTGCGCAAAGCGATGGTCTGGCGTATTCGGGCTCCATGCCGTTTGGCGTGACCCGCCTATTGGCGGGTTTAGTCTTTTGTCTCGGCTTGATTCTAGTAGTGGTCGGGGGCGCGGAGTTATTTACCGGCAATAACCTGATTGTGATGGCGTGGGCGAGCGGGAAGGTCGCCACACGCGCCGTGTTGCGGAATTGGGTTGTGGTCTATGCGGGCAATTTTGTCGGCGCTATTGGGACCGTGATCTTGATGTTCTTTACGAAACAATATACCTTCGGTGGGAACTCGGTCGGCGTTACCGCGTTGCGGATTGGCGCCGCCAAATCGGACCTCGATTTTTTGCAGGCTGTGGCGCTTGGCATTCTTTGCAACGGATTAGTGTGCCTGGCGGTCTGGTTGACCTTTAGCGCCCGCAGTACGCTCGATAAGATCGCCGCGATTATCTTTCCGATCACCGCGTTCGTGGCGGCTGGTTTCGAGCATAGCATTGCCAATATGTATTTCATTCCATACGCGCTGGCGATAAAAATATTCGACCCCGCCTTCACCGCGTCCGTCGCCGAGTCGATCCCGAACCTCGACCGGTTGACCTGGCGGGCATTCTGGTTTTCGAATCTATTGCCGGTGACCATCGGCAACATCATTGGCGGCGTGGTCCTTGTGGCGATTGTGTACTGGGCGATCTACCTTCGGCATACTTCGCCTTCGTAAACCGCAAGCGCGCCGGATGAGATGCGACTCGAACTGATCGAGTTGTGGATGTCATCTGTTGGGTTTTGTTCTCGCAATCGAATAAATATAAAACGGAATATTATCCCCTTCGTATCCGTCCACGGTCTTTTCCCACGCCATGCCCATCTTCTCCGCCACCCGCTGTGATGGGATGTTCGCGGGGTCGATCAAACAGATCAGGCGTTGTAAATTCAATGTCTCGAAACCGTATTGCAAAATTCCTTGCGCGGCTTCACTTGCCAAGCCTTGACCCCAAAAATCTTCCGCGATGGTGTATGCCACTTCCACATCGTATTGATCGTCAATCGTCCACGGAAGTAACCCGCACCGCCCGATAAATTTCCCAGTCTCTTTGTGGATCGTCGCCCACAATCCCAGTTCGGGATGTTTGGGATGCCCATTCATGTGCCATTCCAATTCCTCCTGCGCTTCTTCACGCGAGCGCGGCGCATCGGGAATGTACCTGGTGATGTTGGGGTTTTGATACAACGCCCACAGGTCATCCAAGTCCGAAAGGACTTGATGACGGAGTAGTAGTCGTTTTGTTTCTAAAATAATTTTATGAGTCATGCTGTTCTGATTAACCTCATGTCATGCTGAGCGGAGCGAAGCATCTCTACGGCTCAACAGAGACCCTTCGCTAGCGCTCAGGGTGACATATTGTAACGGGACGTTCTTTTTTCAAAACCTAAAATGAATAAAGATGCGCCCAAAGTTCTTATCATCCTTCTCCACGCGATGATACAACTTTTTGATATGACCCTGATTCAAGAACCGCAAAACTTTTTTCTTCAACTGCCCACTGCCTTTGCCTGGGATGATCTCGACCAAATTGATTTTTCTGTCAATCGCTTCCTCGACGATACGATTCAATTCTTTGTCTATCATATCGCCCTTGTTGTAAATGTCGTGTAAGTCCAGTTTTAATTTCGCCATATCATTTACCTAGCGCCAACTCAATCGCCTCGTCCATCGTCAACTTCCTGCCCTTGTCCCATTCTTTGTTAAACGCCTCTTCGCCTAATAACTCTCGCAACCCTGTGAGCTCCTTCGTGTGTTCTTCCTTCTCCAACTGCGTCATCTCTGAATCGATTGCCTCGCGCAAGGCGTTCGCCGCGCCCAACAAATTTACAGCGCGTTCGGGTTCTTCCTTTCTGATGAGAATAAACCCGATACATTCCGTTACATGCGCCACCGCCGAGCGATGACCCAAATCCTTCCATTTGGGTAATACATCTTTATAGATCGTCAACGCTTCATCGAGTTCGCCGTGTTGGCGAAGAACATGGGCGAAGTCACTCTGGCTGGACAATTCGGCGCGTTTGTTTCCCAGTTGCTTTGCGGTCTCGCCGCTCCTTCTGAATGCCGCGCGGGCAGTTTCGAGATCTCCCATCACGGCGGCGATATGACCCATGCCAATATCCATAAACGTGGAAGCCCAAATAAAACCAGCCTTGCGGACGAGCTCAGAGGCTTCAAAAACAGAATTCCTCGCCTTGAGAAGATCGCCTGCTCCAATAAACTCCAATTGGGCGCGCGAAGATAGAATGAATGATAACTCTGCGATGAGATCATGCTCACGGGCAATTTGCTCCGCCTTTTCAGCCGCGGGCACTGCCGTGGGAAAATCACCTAAAAAGCATGAAGCTAACCCAACGATGGCGTAGGCGCGCGATATCGTATAGAAATCGTTCTGTTTCTCGCCAAGCGCGATCGCCTGCTCTGAAGCCGCGCGCGCCTTTTTGTGCTCGCCTAATGTCATGTACAGCCATCCCAGCAGGCTATATAAGCGAGCGCGATCTTCATCAAGGTCCGAAAGCGATTCTGTTTTCCTCAAGATCGTACTGCACCAAAATTGCGCTTCTGCGTTGAAATCTCGAATGGTCCAAAAACCTCCCGCGCCAAACGCCAGTTTCAACGCTTTGTCAGGATGATTCTCAGCCGCCCATTCGAGCGCGATTCGCAGGTTGTCGTGTTCCGATTCGATTTCGTTCAGTAACTCCAAACTTTCTGTTCCGAACATGCGCGTCGGAGAATATTGCGTCACTCCCAAAATGAAATCCAAATGACGGTCGCGAGTTTCTATCGCTTCACCCGACTCGACTAATTTTTCCATCGCGTATTGACGGATCGTTTCAAGGAAGCGATAGCGGGATTTTCCATCCTGCTCCTCGACGATGACCAGCGACTTGTTGACCAGTCCCGACAAACCGTCCAACGCTTCATCCGCGCCGACAACTGATTCAGCCGCCTCGAGCGTCCACCCCCCTGAAAAAACGGACAGTCCGCGCAAGGCGCGTTGTTCCGTGGGGTTGAGCAGTTGATAACTCCAGTCAATGAGCGCGCGCAGAGTTTGTTGACGCGGCAATGCAGTGCGGACTCCGCCCGTGAGGAGTTTGAAGCGGTCATCGAGACGCGCGGCGATCTGTTCGGGTGTGAGCAGTTTCACGCGCGCCGCGGCTAACTCGATGGCGAGAGGGATCCCATCGAGGCGGGAACAGATTTGGGCGACGAAAGAGGCGTTCTCATCCGTGAGGCGGAATCGCGGCTCGGCTTTCGTCGCGCGTTCGACGAAGAGTCGCGTGGCTTCGTCATCCTTCAATGATGGGACTCGAAAGACCGTCTCGCCATCCACGCCCAACGCTTCGCGGCTCGAGGCGATGATCTTGAGTTGCGGACATTCATGCAAAAGTTGATTCGCAACCCCCGCGCTGGCTTCGACGAGATGCTCGCAGTTATCGAGGATGAGGAGAATTTCCTTCGCGCGCAGATAATCGAGGACGAATTGAATGAGCGGAATATTTTGCACCGCGCGAATCTCGAACACGGTCGCAATGGCAGGGATGATGTACGCGGCGTCGCTGATCGGCGCGAGTTCCACCAGCCACACACCATGTTTGAACTTGGCGAGTCCCTCCGCGCCGATTTGAATCGACAAACGCGTTTTACCTGTTCCGCCTGGACCGATCAGCGTCAGCAATTTGGCTGATGCGAGTTTATCGCACGCATCTTTCAATTCGCGCTCGCGCCCGATGAACGAGGTGAGTTGTTGCGGCAAATTATTTGTCGCCGATGGAATTGAGTTGAGCGAGGGAAACTCTTCTTGCAGATTCGGCGCGATGATCTGATAGATTTTCTCTGCCTGCACAACTCCCTTGAGATAATGTTCGCCCAGGTCAACCAACGAAACATCCGCCGACAAATGCTCCCTCGCCACTTGCGCGACCACATCCGAAATCAATATCTGCCCGCCATGCCCCGCCGACATGATGCGAGCCGCGCGGTTCAACGTTTGCCCGAAGTAATCGCCCTCGCGCAATTCGGCTTCGCCTGTGTGGAGTCCCATGCGGGATTTTAAAGAGAGACTAGAGACTGGAGACTCATCGTGAGATTGGTTATTAGTAATTGGTAATTGAGAGCTGAGAATTAGAGAATTGAGTTGGTGCTGTGACGTGATCGCCGCGTTGATCGCGTCAATGGCTGTCGAGAAGACCGCGTGGATTCCATCGCCTGTGGTTTTGACGATCTGTCCGCGATTCGATTCGACGGCTTCCTTCAGAATCGCATCATGCTTCGCCAACGCAGACTTCATCGCTTCGGGAAATTTCTCCCAAAGTTTGGTCGAGCCTTCGATGTCGGTGAAGAGGAAGGTGACGGTTCCAGATGGTAACGCGCTCATGTCTTGATTTTCCTCGTCAGCATTCTACTTTTTCTTCGGCAAAAGATCGAACGGCGGACGTTGATTCATTTTGACAAGACTTGCCCGCGACTCGTTCGCGTGGATTACAGTTACTGAACCCGTATCGCAACTCAACCGTTGAAAATGATCGAGCGGCATCCCCAGAAAATGCGCCACTGTGAGTTTGATGGGGTCGGCGTGAAAAACGACTGCGACGATATCTTTTGGGTTCTTGTGCTTGCCGATTATTTTTTCCAGCGCGGCGGCGCAACGAGTCTGAGTTTCAATAAACGACTCGCCGTTGGGAAATCGAAACCGCGACGGCGCGTTCTGCACGATCTTCCACACTTTCGTCAGCCCCAACACGCGCCACGATCGTCCCTGCCAATCGCCGATGTCGTTATCCATCAAATCGGGCTGTTGGATGATCTTCAACTTGTGCGATTCAGCGATGGGTTGCGCGGTTTCCATCGCCCTCTCCAGCGGACTCGCATACACGGCTTTCAGCGGCACATCCTTCAACGCGTCCGCCAACGCCTGAGCCTGCTTCTGTCCCTTTTCGTTGAGATGCACGCCGGGCAGTCGCCCTGCCATTTTGTGGGTTTTGGTGTAGTCGTTTTCGCCGTGACGGATGAGTAATAGGGTTGGCATGTTGAAAAGTTGAAAGTCGCAGGTTTGATGTTGAAGGATTTGACTTGCGACCTTCAACCTGCAACCTGTGATCTAACGAATCTTCCGCTTCATTTCGACGATCTGCTCCTCGCTCATGGCAGGGATGTTCTCCACTGTTGTGATGCCCAACGCTTTTCTCTGCGCGTCGCGCCACATTTCAAGTCTTGCGGTCACTTGCGCTTCGTAACCTTCTTGTGACGGGGAATAAAAATAGGTTCCCAGCAATCTCTTCGGCAAATATTGTTGCGGCGTGAAGTGACCTTCATGCTCGTGCGGATACACATAATCTTTGCCGTGTCCCATTGCGGCGGCGTCGCGGTTACCGTCCATGAGGTGACGCGGCACGGAGACTTGTCCCTCGTCTTCGATCTTTTTCATCGCGGAGAAATATGCACCAGCGCTGTTTGATTTCGGCGCGGTGGCGAGGTACAACGTCGCTTCGACGATGGGATAGATTCCTTCGGGCAGCCCGATGAAGTCAAAGGCTTGGGCGGCGGAGGACGCAACGACAAGTCCCATGGGGTCGGCGAGACCGATATCCTCGCCCGCGAGGATAATCAAACGGCGGATGATGAATTTTGGGTCTTCGCCCGCGTAGATCATTTTGGCGAGCCAGTACAACGCGGCGTCGGGGTCGCTTCCGCGCACGGACTTGATGAACGCGGAGATCGTGTCGTAGTGCGCATCGCCATCTTTATCATACAAGACCGCGCGCCGTTGAATGGACTCTTGCGCAACATCCAGCGTGATGTGAATCACCCCGTCTTTGTTTGCTTCTGTAGATTCAACCGCGAGTTCGATAGCGTTCAACGCGTTGCGCGCGTCGCCGCTGGCGGTTTCGATGAGGTGATTGCGGGCGTCGCTATCAAGCGTAACAACTGTATTTCCATAGCCACGTTCTTTATCGGTCAATGCGCGGTCAATGAGGATGCCTGTCTCTTCTTGATTCAAATTTCGCAATTGGAACACGCGCGAGCGCGAGATCAATGCCTTGTTGACTTCAAAGTATGGATTCTCCGTTGTCGCGCCGATGAGGGTCACGACTCCCGCCTCGACGTGGGGGAGGAGCGCGTCTTGTTGAGCCTTGTTCCAACGGTGGACTTCGTCTACAAAAAGAATTGTCCGTTCGTTATGCAGGCGGCGGCGTTCGATGGCTTCGTCAATGATAACTCGCAAATCCGCTTTGCCCGCGAGGATGGCGGAGATCGTTACAAAATAACTTTTGGTTGTGTTGGCGATCACTTGAGCGAGCGTGGTCTTGCCCGTGCCTGGTGGTCCCCACAAAATAATGGACGAGAATAGCTTGTCCGTTTTGATGGCGCGCCAGAGGAGTTTCCCTTCGCCGACGATGTGTTCCTGCCCGATGTATTCATCGAGCGCGCGGGGACGCATCCGCGCGGCGAGGGGCGCTTCGGATTTCATCCGTTCTTGCATGGCGTGGTCGAAGAGGTCGGGCATGAGAGGGATTATAAGGGAGAAAAAGACCTCACGGGTCTTAAAGACCCGTGAGGTCTGCGCGTGTGAGGAGAATCAGGTCGCCCGTCAGAAAGAAGCGACGGCGGTTTTCATATCCGTGAAGGTTTGGATGAACATGTCGAATCCCGCCGTTTCGAATCCCACACGCGCTTCCGGCGACAGGTTGAGAAGTTTGAGGTGCGGAGATTTGTACGTCCCCGCGCTGATTCCCTGTCGCACATCATCGTCGTTCATGGAAGTGTCCGGGTCGAGGTCGCGGAGTTGGTTGAACACATCATGGAGCGCGCGCAGACCGGCGCTGCTGACAAATTTCGCATGGGAGAGATCGACCAGAATGTGGCGCGCGCCTTTCGCGATGGAATCGTTAGCCGCCGCTTGAAACGCTTCTGATGTCAGCGAATCGATATTTCCATCCACATGCATGACCGTGACTGGCACTCTGCCGTTTTCAGTAAAGGCTTTAACTTCCATGGCATTCTCCGTTTGATAAAACTTTAAATCATAGGGCTGACGCAGTTGAACCTGTTGCGCCGTAGTTGCGCGGCGGCGGCAGTATAACTGCCCGCCAACTGTGTGAGTCCCGAATCATTATACAGTTTTCACGCCAAATTGCAACTGATTTTGTCCGAAATTGGGACGAGTTGGCGCTCAGGCGTTTGGAGTTTCAGGTTGGGAGGTTTGGCGCGTACGGTTGACGATATAAATTCCTGCCAACGCGAGCCCGCCGCCCAGCCCCTGCCAGATCGTGGGGATTTCGCCGAGGAAAGGAATCGCCAAGAGTGTGGTGACCACTGGTTGCAGGATCATTGTCGGGGCAACGATGGACGCCGGCAAGTGACCAAGCGCGTACGCGAGCGACATATAACCGATCAGTTGTGAGACGATCGCGGTCGCGAGAAAGACAAGCCAACTCTGCGCGCTGTAGCCGGTAAGCGAATAACCGAGCGCAAGGTTGACGACGAATAACGCGAGGCTGGCGCCTGCTCCAACAAACCAGATATGGGTGAACGAGTCAAATGTTTCGCGGCTCTTCTCCGTGAAGAGGAAGTAACACCCGTAAAAGAAGCCGGTAAAGATCGCCATCACATCTCCAACGCCGAAGCGCGGATGCAGGATAAAATCGGCGCTGATGATGAGGGCGGCGCCAAACATCGCCAACCCCAAACCCAGCCAAAATTTTCCCGGGAAGCGTTTTTTGTAGATCAACCACCCAGCCAGGGCAACCCAAAGCGGCGCAGTGTTGCCGAGCAAGGTGGCGTTCGAAACTGTGGTGTATGAAAGGGAAGAGGTCCACAAGGCGAGGTCGAAAGCGGTGAAGATCCCAGCCAGAAGCGGAAACATGATCAGGCGCGAACGGACGGATGGATTGGCGCGCGCGCGCGGCAAAAAAAGCGGCAATAACAAAAAAATCGAAAAGAACAGCCGATAAAAAGCGGTGACGGGACCCGGGGCGTTTGCCCAGCGCACAAACATACCGGAGAAACTTAATGCCAGAACGCCAACGCCCAGCGCGGCATACGCAAGCGCGGATTTATTTTGACTCATGAATTATTGGACTTGCAGTCGATCGAGAATGGATGGCAGTTCTGCCAGAGTGGAGATCGTCGCGTCAGGCGTGACGTCAGCCTGTTGCGCCGGGCGCGAGTTTGCCCGCCTCGTCAGCCACACCCCGAACAAGCCCGCGGCTTTTGCCCCTTTCACATCGGCGGTTAGGTTATCTCCCACCATCACAGCTTCCGAGGGCAGGAAGTACCAGTTGGAAAGCGCCATCTCGAAGATGCGCGGATGTGGCTTGCGATAACTGCAGGCCGCGGAGGTCAATACAAAATCGAAGTAGCGCGAAATTCGGAACTTTTGAACCATCTGTTGCACATCCTTGTCGTCGCCGGCGTTCGAGATCAGCCCCATGCGGTAACCGTCTGCTTCGATCTTTTTCAGAGTGGAAAGGGTGTCGCTCTCCAATACCCAGTTTGTCTGCGTGACCGCGAACAAACGGTCCAGCGCGTTGCGGATGAGATCGTCCGAAACATCGTCATAGCCTTTGGAGCCGAGAATGTCGCGCAGGACGAATGAGTAGGTTGTCTCGAACAGGTCTTTTTCGCGCTGGCTGAAATACGAATCCAGTCTTTTCCGAAATTCCAACGGGAAGGTGGATAGATTCAATTCAAGACCCTGTTCGCGCAGGTATAAGGTCAGGGCTTCGTCTCCCTGGGCGCTGATGGGGCGCGTGGCTTCCCGCTCGAACATGAGCGTTCCGCCAAGGTCAAAGATAACCGCGCGAAGGATTGAAGGCATAATGGATCAATAGGGTTTGTGGAAAAAATAGTATTCCAGCCAGGGATACATATCTGTCAGGATTGGCGTTTCTTGTTCTTTTGAAAGTGTTCCATCCCGGTCTGCGATCTGGTCTTGGATGATTCCGTCTACAGCGAGGGCATCCTGTGTTCCGTCTGAGTATAACCCTTCGCTGTTTGCAAGATACGCGTCTGAAACGGATCGGATATATTCGGGGTCGATCTGAAACGATTCGTTACCAGCGACAACCCAATCGCGGAAGTGAATAGTGTGCGGGAAGGCGTTCGCCGCTGTTTTCTGTAATACGTGGTTCTCGTTAAACCACCCGCAAAATACCCCGCCTGGGGTAAGGTGAGAACGATAAAGTTGCATAGCTTCGAGAGAGTACAGATTATTGTGACCTGACGTATATGAATTTAGGGGATCAATAAAGATAAGGTCGAATTTCTCCTCGGGGTGCGCGTACAAATATCGCCGACCGTCATCATCTATTAAATGGACCCTTGGATCGCGCAAGGCACGTTGTGCCACGGGGACGAATTCATCAATTAATGGACCAAGTTCTGGAATCAACTCGACGATGGTGACTGCCTTTATGCCGGGGAGTTGTGTTACGAAATACGCGGTGTTTGCTCCTCCGAGACCGATTATCAATACGCGTTGCGGCTTGCTAGCGCTGGCGCATGTGAGCGCGGTTCGTTCATAGTAACCGTAGGTAGGGAAATAGCTATTTTGAATCCCGCCGATCCACAAAGTGGCGGATTCGTTGCCCCGATAACCCAAGGCAAGAACCGTGTCACTCGATTCGCGAATCGTCGATTCGATCCCTGTGGCGGTTTGATAAAGTTTATTATAGAATTCGCTGCGACCCGGCAGCGCCAACATGACGGCAATCAGCCCGGCTGGCAATGCGAAGCGATGCCAGCCGGTATTTTTCCATGACGCCCGCGTGAACCAGATAAACAAAATTCCCGCCGTAGCGAGGATTTTCATCGTCAATTCCGTTCCGAATGAAGGAAGAAGAACAAAGCTCACTGCCAAACTACCACTGACGGATCCAAAGATATTGGCAAGGTGTATATCGCCTACGCGGCTTCCCGAAATCTGCGTGCTGGTTATAGCGATGCGGTCAAGGATGGGAAGTCCGCCTCCCATAAGCACGCTGGCTGGAAACACGAGGAGGACGATCGGAAGAAAATAGTCCAGTAAATTGGCGATCATTAACCGACGTGAAAATATCGGCTCTTTGCCGATCCAAACGTAGGGGGATGCGGGGCGTTGAAAGTTTTCGAACCAAGCTTCAATTTGGGGTTGAAACGACGGAAGATGCAGGCATCCCCAGAAAAGGAGGAATGTCAACGAAGCGGCTATCCCAATGCCTACTTGCAGTTTCCAAAACAGCGTGATGGGATCTTGCGCCTGATCTACTTTTCGCCCGAAGATATAACCGCCGATCGCCAGCCCTGCGAGAAAAACGAATAAGGCGCTTGGGAAATTATAGGCTGTCGTTTTGTTCAGGATTCCTAGCACACGAAACCAGAGGATTTCAAAACCGAGGTCAATAAACCCAATGAGAAACGCCGCCGCAAGGATAGTTGGGTATGAAAGCCTCGCGCCAATTCCATCTTGAGGAGACGGTTCAGCCTGAACTAAAGGCTGATTCTGTTTCCTGAGTAAGGTCATTGCTCCCAGCCCGGCTATCAAATTCAATATCGCCGCAGCGTAGGTGGCGCCATCAAAACCGAGCCAGCCGATCAAAACATACCCGCCGAACAGTGTGCCGAGCGCGGCCCCGAGCGTGTTGATGCCGTAAAGAAAGCCGATGATTCGCCCTGATGATTCCACGCGATTGACGAAGGATTGCGTTAGCAGGGGCAGCGTGGCTCCCATTAAGAATGTGGGAATGAGCAGTACCGCAAAACTGATTATGAATACCAAAGGATAGGGGCTGCCGGCAGTATGCCGCCCGATGGAGGTGATCAATAACGGGCTAAAGAAACCAAAAATAGCGATCGCCACCTCGACCACGCCGTATGCGAAAACAACATTCCTAAACCTGCGCGCGAGTCTTCCGCCGATAAGCGATCCAAGCCCAAGCCCGGCGAGATAGGCGGATACGATCAGTGTGATGGCTGTTAGGGTAACGCCGAAATAAATTTCGAGGAGGCGCTCCCAAACGATCTCGTAGATCAATCCGGCGGCGCCGGAAAAGAAGAATAATACGGCAACAACGAGATATTGGGTTTCGCTCCCGCGTCGCTTCGACAGAATCATAGTGGAGGAAGTCCGTCTATGCCGCCTGTGCTTCAGGCGTAACAGATCGCGGCGGCAACGTAGTGACGAGCACCTTGTCCACGCGGCGGCCGTCCATGTCGATCACTTCAAAACGCAGGCTGTGCCATTCAAAATGATCGGCGGCTTGCGGCACGCGCCCGAGCGACACCATCACAAATCCGCTCAGGGTTTCGTATTCATCCTCATGCGGAAGGGCTTGCACTTTGAAGATCTCTTTGAACTCATCCACCTCGAGCATACCGTCCAATAGCCACGAGCCGTCTTGTCGTTGTGTGGCTTGCGGCTCTTCGTGTTCCATCTGCCCGACGATCTCTTCCAAAATATCGTTGATGGTGATCAACCCTTGCAACCCGCCGAACTCATCGATGACAAGCAGAATTTGAGTTCCCTTTTCTTTGAAGACTTCGAGCGCGCGCGAGGCGAACATGGTCTCTGGGATAAAGAACGCCGGTTTGAGCGTGTCTTTCAAACGGATATCCCCTCCGCTCAGACTCTTCACCAGTAGATCCCGCGCTTTGACGATCCCAAGGATCGAATCAAGCGTTCCCTGCCGCACCGGGAAGCGCGAATAATCGCTTTCGCTGATCTTCTTGCGGATATCGTCCAGCGAATCGTTGATGTCGAGATATACAATATCTGTGCGCGGGGTCATCAATGAGTACACGCGCTGGTCGCCGAGACTGAACACGCCTTCCACCATGTCATGCTCGGCTGCCTCAAAGACCCCCGCTTCCGTTCCCTGGTCGATCAGCAATTGGATCTCTTCCTCAGTGACCGGCGGTTCTTCGTTGATCTTGACGCCTAATAACCGCAACACCGATTCTGTTGAAAAACTGAGAAACCGAACGAACGGAGAAAAGATCCGCGAGAAGAACAGCATGGGGCGCGCGACGAACGACGAGACCTCTTCCGGGTCGCGCAGCGCCAACCGTTTTGGGACAAGCTCGCCCAACACAAGCGACAAATAAGTGACAGGCAACACGCCAATCAGCAAACCGATCAGTTCGCTGTAATTTTCCATGGCCGGGAATTGTTCCAGTTGACGGTCGATCCAAACGCCCAGCGTTGCCCCGGTGAGGGCGCCGATGGTCAAGTCTATGGATGTAATTCCGATTTGGATCACGGATAGAAACTGATTTGGGTTTTCCGTCAATTTCAACGCGATGCCGGCGCGATCGTCGCCTTTATTTTTTTCGTTTTGCAATCGGGCTTTACGCGCGGAGAGTAAAGCCGTCTCTGCCATTGCCAACACGCCGTTCACAAGAATTAAAACAGCAATGGCGATCAACCCGGAGGTGAAATTAAATTCTATGGGGATTTCTGACATGATGATGTGGACGTTTCCAAACTTTTTCTTATTGTACTATGGATGCAACGCTTCATTCGACGCGGATGCCTGCTCCCGCTTCGACGCGCCCGATCGTCCAGGCGGCTTGATTGATCTCGCCCGCGCGAGCGATAAACGCTTCTAACTTTTCTTGCGGGACGCCGAGCAACAGTCCGCCGCTCGTCTGCGGATCGAACAACAGCATTTGATTCTCTTCGTCAATTGAATCGGCAAACTTCACCTGCGACTCAAAATGCAACTTGTTATCGAACGCGCCGCCCGCGAAGCATCCTTTTGCAGCATACTTCCGCGCGCCGGAGATCAAGGGGATGTTCTCAAATTTCAATTTCAGCGAAACGCCCGAAGCGTTCGCCATCTCAAGTCCGTGACCCAATAAACTGTAGCCGGTAATGTCCGTCCCGCCGCGCAGATTAAATTCCACCGCGAGTTGACTCGCATCTTTATTTAAGCGTTTCATCCAATTGACTGCTTCAAGCAAATCGTTTGCATCCACTTGTCCGCGTTTCAATGCTGTTGTTGTCACTCCGAACCCTAGTGGCTTGGTTAGCACAAGCGCGTCGCCGACTTTGAGTCCGCCTTTGCTCAACATTTTGCGCGGATCGACGAAGCCAATGACGACCAGTCCGAACTTGGGTTCTTTATCTTTGACGGTATGCCCGCCCGCAATGACCACCCCCGCCTCGCGCGCTTTTTCCGCGCCGCCGCGCATGATCTCGCTGGAAATTTCATTGGGCAAATTATCCGGCAATGCGGCGACGTTCAGCGCAAGGAACGGCTTGCCTCCCATCGCGTACACATCCGACATACTGTTTGCCGCGGCGATGGCGCCATAGTCGTAGGCGTCGTCCACCACTGGGGTGAAGAAATCGGTGGTGACCACGAGCGCGCGGTCTTCGTCTAAACGCCAAACAGCCGCGTCATCCGGGTCGCGCAGACCCACTAAAAGGTCCGGATAAGAGGCGGCGTCGAAGATGTCTTTCACAGGACGCAGAACCTGCGTCAGCGCGTCGGCGCTTAATTTGGACGCTCAACCCGCGCACGTCGAAAGAGTCGTGAGGCGGATTTCGCGTCCCGTTTGTGGGATGGGCATGGCTGAAGAAGAAACGTCCCGCAGGTTTGTTGGGAGAGTCTGGGTTTGTTACGAAACCTGCGGGACGGTGATATTGATTTATTGCGGAAGTTGCGGCGAGCCCGGCAACGGCAGGATGAATTGATTGCCAGACGGGATGAAGATGGTTTGCACGCCCGGCGCAAGTTTTAAAATATATTGGTATTGAAGCAGTTCGGGCGTGAGCGATGCGGCGAGCAACTGATTGGCTTGGGCGTCTGCCTGCGCTTGAATGACGACCGCTTCCGCCTCGCCTTTCGCCGCGATGACAGCCGCGTCCGCGAGACCTTGCGCCTCCTGGCGGGCTTGTTCGGCTTCCTGTTTTTTCTGTTCCACGATGAGCGCGGCTTGCAATGCCTGTTGTTCGGCGATCTGTTTTTGCTCCACTGCCGCGGCGTACTCCTCGCTAAAGTGAATATCGCGCAGGATGAAATCGAGCAGTTCGAGGTTGTTGTCCGAAAGAGTGCTCGCCAGTTCGTCGGTGATGATCTGGACCATCTCTTCGCGCTTGGTCGAGACAACCTCCTCTACACCATATTGTGAGACCGCGTCGCGGATGGAGCCGCGCGTTTCCGGGCGAACGATGCCGCTTTCATAATTCTCTCCCCAAGCAATGTGGAGTTGTACTACTTTGGCAGGATCAATGCGATAAATTACTGTTGCGTCTATGATCACTTCCTGTCCGTCTTTTGTGCGGGCGCGGATCGAGTCTTCGCCGGTATCGGGACCCTGCTCCGGTAAAAATGACATGGTATACGTTTGATTGGAGATCGAATAAGGCACCATTTGCTCGACACCCGGCAAGATCCAATGCAAGCCGGACTCCAAAGCCGCCGGGCGAATGCCTCCCGCGCTAATGGTTTTGACAATGCCGCGCTCGTTCGACTCAACGTAGACCAAGCCCGAGCCCAGGATCGTTAAGACGACAGCGACGACTAAAACAATGAGCGCGCTTGCGCTTGATCCTTTTGCGGTTTGGTTGCGGCTGGCGCGGATTGCCGCCATAATTCCCAGCGCGATTGCGGCAACCCACGCAAGACCTGCCGCCGTGCGAATCACATCAACGATATTCATAGTTCCTCCGGTTGTAAGTTGAAATAATTATACCGCCATGATACGATGGCGCTATGCATACGGGACGAGGACGGATAATCGAATTGATTTTGCAAGACGGAGGACGCGCCGCGCGCGTCTCCTGCCCAACGGAATTGACTCCCGCGCCGGGGCAATACCTCCTCGCCGGCGACGATTCATACGCGCCTCTGCCTGTTTCACTCCATTTTACGGATTCGGCGTCGGGAGGTTTTATTGCCTCGCCCATTCCCGACTTTTGGATGCCCGGTACAGAAATTTCATTGCGCGGTCCGCTGGGGAATGGATTCAAACTTCCCGCTTCTGCGAGAAAAGTTGCTTTGATTGTTTTCGATGATTTGCCCTCGCGCTTGCGCGGATTAATTCTCCCTGCGTTGACTCAAGGAGCGGCGGTTGTTTTCGTCAGTGATTCGCAAGCGGAGAATTTGCCCGATGAGGTGGAAGTCCAGCCGCTGTCGGCTTTGGGTGATGTTGTTGCATGGGCTGATTACGCCGCGTTCGATGTGACGCGCGAGAATCTGCCGGGGTGGACGGAAAGGCTGAGGGAACTGAATCAGATATCCACGTTGAAAGAAGCGGAGATTTTAATCCGCGCGCCGGTTCCGTGTGGCGGAATCGCAGAATGCGGTGTGTGCGCCGTCGTCACGAAGTCTGGTTGGAAGATGGCTTGCAAAGACGGGCCAGTGTTTGCGTTGAGGGAAATTTAATACCAAATTCGGAACGAGATGATTGTCTGCTGAGTTTGCCCCCCGGCTTCCACGCGGACCTGGATGGAAACCAGCTCGCCCGGTTGTTGATCGGTAAAGCCGAACGAGATTCGCGCCACGCCGTGCGAGTCGGTGAGCGCGGTGAACGTCTGCGCGTTGCCATCGGGGAGTTGCACTGAAAAATTTACATTGGCTCCAGGCACGCCCCGAGCATTTTGGTCTTGCACAAAAACTGAAACCGTTTGGTTGTCGTTTGCGCGGGTGATGGATCGCGCCACGAAGGCGCGGGTATCGAACGAGACGACCGGGGCAATGGACGCGTCGAGGGGTTGTGCCGGGATGAGATACGAACGCTCTTCACCGAGGCGGTCAAAATAATTTTGACCGAGCTGAGAAATTTCCACGCGGGTTGGCTCTCCCTGCGCGCGCCATTCGAAACGGGCGTTTTCAAAATATTGGATGTAAATTTCGTTTTGTTCCTCGGCGTTCGAGACTGGGTTTCCGAATTGCTCCGCGCCGCCGTTGGTGTTGTAAAAATTGAGGAAGTCATAACACACTTGAAACCCGGAGATCGTTTTACATGCCGACGGGTTTTGTGGTTCTAGTTGCGCGCCAGGTTGGTGGAGAGCCGCGCCGATGGGCGTCAGTCGAACGGTTTCATTCCCTTGGGCATCGACGACGAGTTCGAAGCGGGCGCGTTGGAAGTATTGCACTGTCATCCCGTCGCGGGAGGTGAAGCGGCTCGTGATGGGAAAACCGTATACCAGTTCGGGGTTTGGCGCGTTGTTGTAAAACCGCAGAAAGCCTCCCTCCACAAAATGCCCGGTCTCGCTGAAGTACGCGCTATGAGGCGGGTTCTGGGCATTGCACGAGGCTAATGCCAACACAAGAACCGTAACCCAAACGCCAAGCGTGCCGGTTGCTCTCATGCAGACATTATATTACGCCTTCAATAGCGCTTCAACAATTCGTTCCGCCGCGTGACCATCGCCGTACGGATTCGCCGCCTTCGCCATCTGCGCGTACGCGGACGCATCATCCAGCAGGCGATTCGCTTCTTTCGTAATTCGGTCTGTTTCAGTTCCCACCAGCTTTAATATCCCCGCCTCCACTCCCTCCGGGCGTTCGGTGGTCTCGCGCATCATCAGCACAGGGATTCCAAACGTCGGCGCTTCCTCTTGAATGCCGCCCGAGTCGGTGAGGATGAGCGAGGCATGTTTCATCAAATGCGCGAGCGGAAGATAATCCAGCGGCGGCAACAAGGTGATTCGTTTTACATCCTTCAAGATTCGGTTGACAGGTTCCTGCACATTTGGGTTGAGGTGAACGGGATAAACAATTTCCACATCCTCGCGCGAGGCGAGTTGTTTGAGCGCGTTGCAAATATTTTCCATCGGCTCGCCAAAATTTTCGCGTCTGTGTGCAGTGACGAGGATCAGTCTCTTCTTTGCCAATTCTCTAATCTCTAATTCTCCAATCTCCAATCTCTTCAGTAATTCACTAATCTCTTTCGGCTCTTTTTGTCCCGCCACAAACTTCAACGCGTCAATGACCGAATTGCCTGTGACGAAAATTGTTTCAGGTTCAACACCCTCATGCAATAAGTTTTGCTTCGACCATTCCGTTGGCGCGAAGTGCGCATCCGCTGTGACGGTGGCAATGCGGCGATTGATCTCTTCGGGGAACGGATGCCATTTGTTGTGAGTCCGCAGTCCCGCCTCCACATGACCGAACTTGATCTTGCGATAAAACGCCAGCAGGGAGGTGTTGATGACAGTGGTCGTGTCGCCGACTGCCAAAATCCAATCGGGTTTGAATTCTTCCAACACGGGGTCGAGGTGAGTGAAAATCCCCGCGCTGAGTTGCGCCAATGTCTGTCCTTCGCGCATCAAGTCGAGGTCATATTCGGGTTTGATGTTGAACAGTTCCAAGGCTTGATCGAGCATTTGCCTGTGCTGGGCTGTGACGCATACCCGCGCTTCGATTCCCTCCGTTTGTTTGAGCAAGCGGACGATGGGCGCCATTTTGATGGCTTCGGGGCGGGTGCCGAAGACGGAGAGGATTTTCATAGGGTGGTAGTGAAAGGAAATAGTAATTGGTAAATGAGGATTGGGGAATTAGAGAATTGGGGACTGGAGATTAGAGATTAGAGACTGGAGATTTGTTATCGCCTAAGCGGTGAAAATGAAAACCCGCCGATTTCCATGATTCTCCATTCCATGTATTGACTGTGTCAACGACCAAGCGGGCGGAAGTTTTCGATGCAAAATTCACTGGGTCCAGGTTTCTAAATTGTGTGTGATTAACAAGCAACAAGATCGTATCCGCGTCTTTGAGGGCGGAATCAAGATCGGATGCCATATCAACTCCTTCAAGTTTTGCGTTTGGGGCAAAAGGTTCCCACGCATGGACGGTGGCTCCTTCTTTTTGGAGGAGGTGAATCACTTCAACGGCGGGACTTTCGCGCAGGTCGTCCACGTCGGGTTTGTAGGCGAGTCCGAGGGCGGCGATTTTTTTGTTTTTCAATTCGCCGATTGCCCGCCTCACTTTTTCCACAACAAAATTTGGTTGCTCGTCATTGACTTTTCGCGCTTGATAAATGAGCGACGAAAACTCCGGCGCGGCTTCGACAAAGAACCACGGGTCAACGCTGATGCAGTGACCTCCAACGCCGGGTCCCGGGTTGAGAATGTTGATGCGCGGGTGCAAGTTGGCGAGTCGAATCGCCTCCCACACATCCACGCCGAATTTCTCGGCAAGCCGCGCGAACTCGTTGGCGATGGCGATGTTCACGTCGCGCGTGGTGTTCTCCATGATCTTCACCATCTCAGCAGTGGTCGCGTCCGTTTCGTGGATCTCGCCTTTGACGAACGTGGCATACAAATCGCGCCCGGCGCGCGCCGACTCCGGTGTGATGCCTCCGATGACGCGGGCGTTGTCCACAAGTTCGCGCAGGATCTGCCCGGGCAGGACGCGCTCCGGCGAATAGCAGAGGTGGAAGTCGGTCCCTGCTTGAAGGGTGGAGCGAGTCAAAATCGGCGCGACCAGCTCGACCGTCGTGCGAGGCGGCGATGTCGATTCGAGGATGACGAGGTTGCCCTTCCGCAAGACGGGGAGGA
>WBZY01000116.1_pt1 | contig 84403 bp, 83 predicted proteins | sample 5204191 | NCBI WGS metagenome assembly WBZY01 (sample SAMN12344363, study PRJNA552823) | activated sludge metagenome | biome: Activated sludge suspended growth; feature: Anammox Sidestream; material: Wastewater; isolation source: activated sludge from anammox sidestream of wastewater treatment... | reverse complement strand
ATCCGCTGCCGGCCCCGTCGTCGCTCTCCGCGCCGTCGCCCAGGCGCGGGCCGACCTCCATGCCCAGGTGCAGGCGCGCCCGGCCCTCGAACTCATGATCCTGACCTTCCCGCCGGTTACACTGGAGCCAGACCCCGAGGAAGAACTCTCCAGGTATGCCTGATTCCGAAAGCTCCGTTGTCGGTGTGCGCTTCCGCAACGCCGGCAAGATCTTCTATTTCGATTCCGCCGGCATGCGCATTGATTCGGGCGAATACGTCGTCGTCGAGAGCGCGCGTGGGCCCGAGATCGCCCGCGTGGTCATCGGCACCGAACAGGTGCTGGTCAACGAGCTCGGCAACGAGGACCTGAAACCCGTTTTGCGGCTGGCGGTAGCCGATGACATCCACAAGGCCGATGACCTCCACCAACGCGCCCACGCGCTCCTCCCGGAGGCTCGCCGGCTGGCCGGCGAGGCCGGGTTTCATGCCCACATCGACACCGCCGAATACACGCTCGACGGACGCCGGCTGACCTTCTCCTTCTCCAGCGAAGAGCGCCTCGACTACCGCGATTTCGTCCGCCGCGCCGCCGACCACTTCGGCAGCCGCGTGGAAATGCGCCAGGTCGGCGCCCGTGACCGCGCCCGGCTCGCGGGCGGCTACGGCATCTGCGGACGCGAGCTCTGCTGTGCCAGCTGGCTCACCACCTTCCCGGCGATTTCCATCCGCATGGCCAAGGAACAGGAGCTGCCGCTCAATCCCCAGAAGATCTCCGGGCTCTGCGGGCGCCTTCTCTGCTGCCTTTCGTATGAAGAAGACGGTTACCGCGAGATGCGGCGGACCCTCCCGAAGATCGGCCAGCGTTGCAGCACGCCCACGAGCGAAGGCCGCGTCGTCGCAGTCAACATCCTCCGCCGTCAGGTAACGCTCGTGGTCGAAGGCCAGCGCGTTGAGGTGGGAGACCGCGACCTTGGCACCGTGGTTCGCTGGGACACAGCGAGCAAGGCGGGCACCCCTCCACCCAGCATCAGCCGCGCCGAGGCCATCGCGCAGGGCCTCATCGAACCCACGGAAGAGGACCTTCGCGAACCTGAGCCTCCCCCTCCGGCTGACTGGCTGAGCGAACGGCCTGCGCCGGGCCCGGCACGGGGACGTCTGCCATCGAGAGAACCTCGCCCGGAGCGTTCACCGGGAGGGCCTCCCCCGGCGCAGCGGCGCGGCTCCCAGGGGCCGTCCCCCCAGCGGGGTGGCGAGCGCCGGCCACCGCGCGGCGACCGCGGCCCTGCGGGCGCTCCACCAGCCCGCCAGCAGCCCGGTATCCCCGAGGGGCGGCGCTTCGAGCGCTCCCAGCCTGCTCCTCCGCGGCCGGGCTCGAGCCGGCCCCGGGGCGAGCCCCCGGCGCGCGACGAGGCGCCACCCCCACGTGAGCCTCGCCAGGAAGGGCGCCGCCGGCGGCGTGGTGGCCGCGGCAGAGAGGCCGGCGGAAGCGCCTCCAGCGAGAGCCCTCAGGACTAGAGGAGGCCAGCCAGGCCTCTTCCGCCTGCAGCGGCCATTCGTTCCCGGCACTTCGCTTCGCCACTTGTGAGTCGTTTGCTGCTTCTCCCTCTATTATGGCGGTGTGCCGACAAGCACCTTGCGAGGAAGAGGTGGCTGAGAGGAACAACGCGCAGTGGCCCGAGCCCACGGGCGGCGATATGTACCGCCTCCTCTTTGAGGGCGCGCACGATGCCGTCCTGCTCACTGCCATTGACGGACGCGTACTCCGCGCCAATGCCGCAGCCTCCCGGATCTTCGGCATGTCCGAAGCCGAGATCTGTGCGGCCGGGCGCACCGGGCTCGTAGACCTCTCCGACCCACGCCTCGCAGACCTGCTCGCCATGCGCGAGCGGACGGGGCGCGCCGAAGGCGCCCTCACCTTCTTCCGCAAGGGCGGCATCCCCTTCGAAGCAGAACTCTGGTCCTCCGTCTTCGAAAGCGATGAGGGGGAATCCCAGACCTGGATGGTCATCCGCGACGTCTCCGAACGCGTGCGCATGGAAGACGAAGTGCGGCGGATAAACGCCTACCTCGCTGCCCAGGCCGAGGCCTCGCCCGACGGCATCATGGTGTTCGACCAGAGAGGCGCCGTGGTCACCCATAACCGGCGTTTCCTGAGAATCTGGAGCCTCGACAGCGCGACCGTGGCCGCGGGCTGTGCGGCCATCGCAGAGAAGATGCTCGCCATTGCGGGAGGTAGCGCCGAGGCGCGCCAGGTCGTCTCCTGCGATCCCGTGCTCGACCTCGTCACCGTCACGGGCGAAGTCTCGCTTCCCGGCGGAACGAGGGTCCTCTGCCACTCCACCCCTCTCTGGGTGGGTGCGACACACATGGGCCGCGTCTGGTATCACCGGGACGTAACGGAGCTTCGCAAGGCCGAAGCGGAAGCGCGCACCACGGCGGCGATCCTGGCCGCCCAGTTTGAGGCTTCGCCCGAGGCCCTCGTCGTCACCGGTCCGGATGGCCGCGTGATTACCTACAACCGGCGCAGCCTTGAGATGTCGGGCCTCACCGAGGCCGATATGGTCGCCAGCCCCGAAGTCAGGCGCGCCCGCCTGGCCGCGCTCACTACCGATCCGGCCGGCGCCAGTACGCTCTTCGATGAGGAATCGCTGCACCCCGAGCAGGATCACCATGTGGAGGTAGTCCTCGCCGACGGGAGGGTTATTGAGCAGCACGTACGGCCGCTCGAGCTCCCCCAGGGACGCGGCGTGGCCTGGTTCTACCGCGATATCACCGAACAGAAACGCCTGATCGAAGCGGTGCGCGCAGGGGAGCGGCGCCTGCGCGACGTCCTCAACGCCGCCATCGATGGCATCATCGGCATAAGCGTCACGGGAGTCATCGAGACCGCTAACCCGGCTGCCGAACAGATCTTCGGTTACGGCGCGGGCGAGCTCATCGGCCTCGACGTTGCCGCGCTCATGCCCGCGCCCTATGCCGCCGTCCATGCGCGAGATGTCGAGCGCTACGTTCGCACCGGCGAAGCCCACATCATCGGCAAGAGCCGTGATCTCACCGGGCTCCGCAAGGATGGGACCACCTTCCCGCTGGAGCTGGCCGTCAACGAGACGGGGGAGGCAGAGGACGTCCGTTTCGTGGGCATCGTCCGCGACATCACCGCCCGCAAGCGTGCCGAAGAAGCGCTCGTTGCCGCTCAGAAAGCCGAAAGCCTGGGCGTGCTGGCGGGGGGCATCGCACACCAGCTCAACAACCTGCTCATGGGCATCATGGGCAACGCCGGCTTTGTCGCCATGGAGGCGCTGCCCGGCAGCCCCGCCGGGGAGGCTCTTCGCGACATCGAGGAGGCCTCTGCGAACGCTGCTTCGCTCGCTCGCGCCCTCCTCTCTTACTCCGGCGCCGCTCCCGACGCGCCCTCCCGCGTGGACCTGTCACAACTTGCCGGGGAGGTGACAGGCCTGCTCACCGCCCGCCGGCCCCCGGGCGTCTCCTTGGTCACCAACTTTGCCGTGGGGCTGCCCGCTGTCCGGCTCAACCCCGCCCGCGGGCGAGAGCTCCTGACGCACCTGCTCGTCAACGCCTTCGAAGCCCTGGCCGAAGTGGGCGGCGAAGTCGTTGTCTCCACGGGCCTCGTGAGCGCCGCTGCCGCGCGCCGAACCGGCGGCTTCGTTTCGGGCCAGCTGCCGCAGACCGGCTGTGTATCGCTCGAAATCGCCGACAACGGCCCCGGCATCGCCGCCGATGTGCTCCCCCGCGTGTTCGACCCCTTCTTCAGCACGCGCTTCATTGGCCGGGGCCTCGGACTTGCCGCCGCGCTCGGGATAGTGCGCGCCGCCGGGGGCGCCATTCACGTCTCCAGCGAACCCGGCAAGGGCGCCACCTTCACGGTCCTGATCCCGGTCGCGGGCGACGAGTAGCCGCCCCCCGGGGCCTGGTTCACGCGTATACTCGCCGCACCTCAACTTCCTCACCGGGAGGGACAATTGGAACACCGTCATCTCGGGCTCCGTGGTTGGCCTGGGATGCAACAACTTCGGCCGCCGCATAGATGCGGTACAGGCGAAAGAGGTTGTCGATCGGGCCCTCGACCTCGGCATCAACTTCTTTGACACAGCCAACGTCTACGGCGCCGGGCAAAGCGAGGAGTTCCTCGGGCGCGCCCTCGAGGGCCGGCGCCAGGATGTGGTCATCGCCACCAAGTTCGGCATGCGCATGGGCGAAAAGCCCATGGAGAGCGGCGGCTCCCGGCGTCACCTCATCGCTTCGGTCGAGGCCAGCCTCCGCCGCCTGGGTACTGACTACATCGACCTCCTCCAGTTCCATACGCCAGACTCGCGCACGCCCATCGAGGAGACCCTCCGCGCTCTCGATGACCTCGTGCGCGAGGGGAAGGTGCGCTACATCGGCCACTCCAACTTTGCTGCCTGGCAGGCGGCCGAAGCACATTTCGTGGCGCGGGCCGCCGGCCTCACCCCCTTCATCTCCGCTCAGAACGAGTACAACCTGCTCGACCGCCGCATCGAGCGCGAGCTCGTTCCTGCCTGCCGCGCCTACGGGGTGAGCGTTCTTCCCTACTTCCCCCTGGCGAGCGGGTTCCTCACCGGCAAGTACCGCCCCGGGGAGCCTCCTCCCGCCGGCACCCGCCTCGCCGGCGCCGGACCGCTGGCCGGCCGCGTTCTCAACGACAGGAACTTCAACACGCTCCAGCGCCTTGAGGCCATCGCCGCGGCGCGCGGACGCAGCATGCTCGAGCTGGCCATCGGCTGGCTCGCCAGCCAGCCTCACGTTGCCAGCGTCATCGCCGGTGCAACCAAACCAGGCCAGGTTGAGGAGAACATCGCCGCCGCGGAATGGAGCCTGAGCCCCGAGGAGTTGGCCGAGGTTGACCTGGCCACAGCCTGAGCGCCCTGGCAGCACCTATCGCAACGACCGGCCCCCGTCGACCACGACAATGCTGCCCGTGGCGTAAGCGCTCGCATCGCTTGCCAGGTAAAGGGCGGCGCCCACCACATCGTGCGGCGTTGCCAGCCGCCCCATGGGGATCTCCGCCAGCAACCGTTCCCCGTGGCGGCTCGCGAACAGGTCATTCGTGAAGTCCGTCTCCACCCAGCCGGGGGCCACTGCATTCACGCGCACGCCCCGGCCGGCCCACTCCAGCGCCAGCGCCCGCGTGAGCTGATGAATAGCGGCCTTGGTGGCCGAGTAGACACCCAGCCGCTCCAGCGGCGCGATTCCCCCGACCGAGCTGATGTTGATGATGCTCGCGCCTCTCCCGCATGCGAACAGCCGCCGGGCAAGCTCCACGCAACTGAAGTAGAGCCCCCTCAGGTTCACGTCCACTACCTCATCCCACTCCTCAACCGAAACCTGCTCGGCGCGCTTGTAGTAGGGGCTGATTCCGGCGTTGTTGACCAGGATGTCCACCGGCCCCAGTTGCCAGGCTTCCTCCATTAAGCGCCCAATGGCAGCCACGTCGGCGTTGTCGCACTGCTTCCCCAGGGCGTTTGGGCCGAGGGCCGCGGCGGCCGTTTTGAGCGCTTCCTCGCCCCGGGCGGTGATGATCACGCGCGCTCCCGCCCCCACGAAGGCTTTCGCAATCGCATATCCGATGCCCCGCGACCCGCCAGTCACGACGGCCGTCTTCCCCGCGAGCGAGAACAGGTCGCCATTCACGATGTCGAGTGTAGATGACACCCCGGTGCGGCGCAGCGCCTGCTCGGAATCGAGCCGCCCTCCACGTGGAGCGTTCCCAACAATGGGGCGGAAGACCCACAGCAACAGGCCCCTTCGGTCCTCTGCCGGTTGGCCGCCGCGGGTCACTATCCCCCTGGAAGCCATCCACGGAGGAAAGCATGAACGAAGCCGGCGCCGCCAACGGTCGCGCCCCGGTTCCGGGGGTTTCTCACCCTCCGCGCGGAGCAGCCGTGCGGCTCATCTGCGCGTGGTGCGGCGCCATCATCAAGGATGGGCCCGGCCCCGTTTCCCACGGTATCTGCGGCCCCTGCGCCGCACCCTTTGACGACCTCGAACCGGGGCGCCGGATCCCTGCTGCTCCGCCGATTTGACACATCCGGCCGCCACGTCGAGCATCGGGAAATCCACGCCCGAGGTCGCCCCCGTGCTCGCAGTTCCTTCCAACATGAATGAGATCTCCCCGGCGTGGCTCACCGAAGCGCTGCGGGCCGGGGGACACATCGAAGGGGCCTCTGTCGCCGGGATGCAATCCACTCCCATCGGCGAGGGAGTCGGCTTCCTCGGTGAGCTACGCCGCATAGAGCTCCATTACGACCGCCCCGCGAACGGCGCCCCGGCTTCGCTCATCGCCAAGCTTCCCACCACCTTTCCCGAAGCCCGCGCGGTGGGAATGCAGTTCCGCTACTACGAACGCGAGAACCGCTTCTACGAAGACGTGGCTCCACACATCGGTCTGCGCATCCCGCGCGCCTACTACATCGGCTCCGACCTCGACGCGGGCAATTTCGCCCTCCTGTTGGAGGACCTTACCGGCGTCGCCCGGCTCGGTGACCAGCTTGCCGCATGCGACATCCCCACGGCCGAGATGGTCGTGCGCGAGCTCGCCCGGTTCCACGCCGCCTGGTGGAACCATCCCATGGTCGAAATCCTCGATTGGATGCCGCGCGTCAACGATCCCGTACAGCTCTACGCCGGGGAGCTCTACCAGGCCGCCTGGCCGGCATTCGCGCAGATTTGGGGCGATACCCTGCCCAAAGCACTCCTCGAACCGGGCGAAAAGCTCGGCCCCGCCTGGACCGCAGTCATGGACGACTTCGCCACGCGCGACCAGTTCATCTCTCACACCGACTTCCGGCTCGACAACATGCTCTTCGGCGAGCCCGGCAGCGATACCGAGCTCATCGTGATTGACTGGCAGCTTTGCGTTCGCGGCGGTGGCCTCTACGACCTGGGCTACTTCGTCAGCCAGAGCCTGCCGGTCGAATCGCGCCGCAAGCATGAACGCAACCTCATTCGCCTCTACCACGAGACGCTTACCTCCGCCGGCGTCACCAACTACCCCTTCGAGCGCTGCTGGGACGACTACCGCATAGCGGTGCTCGTGGCGCTCGTCATCCCCGTCAGCGCCGCGGTCAACACCGACCTCTCCAACCCACGAGGTGCTGCCGTCATGAAGGAGATCATGATTCGCAGCACCACCGCCGTGGTTGACCTCAACGCCGGCGAGCTGCTGCCCTCGTGACGACATGACCTGTCGCACCCGCGGGCCAGTGTGACAGGCATGCGCGGGTCTGCCATGCACCTTGTGACGCTCCTCGCCCTGTTCGGCGGCGCCGCCTGCGAACCCCCCGGCGCCACGCCGGCCGCGCTCCCCCCTTGCGACTGGTCCGAAACGGTGCGTGTCATTGACGGCGATACGATTGTGGTGAACGTGGCCGGCACGGAGGAAAAGGTGCGCTACATTGGCATCGATGCGCCCGAAACCTCGCACCCGGTGCGGGGAGTGGAGCCGTTCGGGCTGGAGGCGACCGCTGCCAACCGGGACCTGGTCCAGGACCGGCGCCTCTGCCTGGAACGCGATGTCACCAACCGCGACCGTTACGGGCGCCTCCTCCGCTATGCCTGGCTCGAAGACGGCACCCTCGTCAACGAAGCCCTGCTCGCCCGGGGCATGGCGCAGGTCGTGACCTACCCGCCCGATGTGAAGTACGTGGAGCCCCGTTTCCTGCCTGCCCAGCAGAGGGCGCGCGCCGCCGGGCTCGGGATTTGGGGCGACACCGCTGCCGGAGGCACCGGTTCGAGTGGCCCGGCCTTGACCTGGACCGGTGGCAGGGCATTAGCGCGTCATGAGCTGTCGAGCAGTGATGCCAGAGTGGCCGCCTATTCACCTTAGGGAGAGAACACAGCTTGGCAAAGTCACAACTGGAACAGCAGCTTCGCGAGCTCGATCAGCTCAAGAGGCGCGGCGTTATCACCGGGGAGGAATACGAAACGCGGCGTGCGGTCGTGCTCGCTTCGGCGAACGATCCGGCGCCCGCGCGTGGCGGCGGGGGAGGGAAGGGGTTCTTCAAGTGGAGCGCCTTCGGCTGCCTGGGCATCCTGGGCCTGCTCGTCGTGATTGCGATCGCTGGAGCCGTGGCCGGAAGCAGTGACGACGAGGGCGGGAGTTCTGGCGCTACCGGCACGCCCGGAGCGGTGGGGACCAACAAAGGGGATGTCCACGTCGCCCTCGAGGCAGGGGCCTCCGGCGAGATCGCCCCGGACGGGAATCCCGGGAAGAGGGTGAAGGTAACCATCATCCAGGTCGCCGATGGCGTGAAGTCCTCGAACCAGTTCGAACGGCCCGCGGAGGGCAAGAAGTGGTGGGGTGTCGAAGTTGTCGTTCAGAACGTAGGCACAAAGGAAGTCACGGCCCTCGACTGGAAGCTGCGCGATACCAACGACGGCGAGCACAGCACAGCGCTCGTCTTCAGCGCCGGCGAGCACCTCCAGGCCCTCTACGACCTCACGCCGGGCGGCAAGACGCAGGGCTGGGTCTACTTCGAAATCCCGGAGGCAGCCTCCGCGAAGTGGCTCCGTGCCGACCCCAACATGTTCCTCAAGAACGACCTCTACTTCGACGCGAAGTAGGAGCGGACCGCGCATGCGGGGCGGCGGCTATCCGGCAGCCGCTGCCCCGTCCTTCTCCTTTGCCTCCTCCTTCTGCTCCTGCCGTGGGGGGCGGCGAATGCTCCAGCGGCGGAAGCGTTCCTCAATCGGCTTCTGCCCTTCACGCGCCACCTGCTCCTCGCGCATCTTGAGGAAGTCGCTCTTCTGCCGGTTGCCGATCTGGCTGGCATGGCAGAGGATGGCGTCCACTTTCGTCATCCAGTGGTCCGTGATGTCGACCACGTAGTCCGGGTTGTCCGACCCCGCGAGTAGCACCTCGTTCACCTGGTGGGCGGCCAGCCCGTCCTCCTCGTCGCGCGGGTAGAAGAGGCGGTCGCGCACCAGCGGATAGATGGCGTCGGCCGTGACCGTGCCCACGTTGCGGTGGTCACGGTGGTTGAAGGTGTGGCGGAATCCGTCCCACGTAATCACTACTTCAGGCCGGTGCAGGCGCAACAGCCGCACCACCTGCCCGCGCAACTCGTGCTCATCGACCGTGAAGCCGTCCGGGTAGCCCAGGAAGATGCACTCTTTCACGCCCAGCGCCCTGCAGGCCGCCCGCTGCTCCTCCTCGCGGATGGCCGCCAGCTTCTCGGGGTGCATCGACTCGTCGTGCGTCCCCTTGTCGCCGCTGGTCACCACAACGTAGGTCACAACCCACCCTTCAGCGCACCACTTCGCCACCGTTCCACCGCAGAGGAATTCTGCATCGTCGGGGTGGGCCATGATGACCATGGCCGACGAGGGGCCGGTGATGGGTGGCGGCGGTTCGGGCGGTGCTGCCCCGGTGGCCGTCATCCCCGGGCGTGCCGGTTCCGCCTCCCTGCCGATGTGAAGGATCCCTTTGAGCTTGTCTCGCTTCTTTCCCTTGCCGTTCTTGCCCATCGCCTGACCTCGTTCTACCGCCGGCTCCCGGCGAGCACCGCGGCCTCGTATACCTCGGCGCCGAAGCCGGTCCCGGCCTCCCTTTCCCGGTGCGCGGCCAGCACCCGGTCGTAAACGCCGGCCACCTGGAGCGCCACGCTCTCCCAACGGAACCGCTCGACCGAACGCCGCGCCGCTGCCCCGAAGTTCGCGCGCAGCTCCGGGTTGTGCAGCAGAACTTCGAGCTTCTCCGCGAAGGGCCCCGGGCAGCGCCACGGGATGAGGTAGCCCGTCACGCCATCGATCACCGACGAGACCAGCCCCCCGACCCGCGACGCCACCACGGGCGTCCCGCAGGCCATCGCCTCCACGGCTACCAGGCCGAAGCTCTCGTAGTAGCTGGGAACAACGCAGACATCCGCGGCGGAGTAGTACACGGGCAGCTGGTCGTGCGGAACCGCACCCACGAATCGCACGTTCGCCGCCAGCCCCGAAGCGGCCGCCTGGTGCTGAAGCTCGGCCTTCAGGTCCGCCGCGCGCTCGTCTCCGCCCACCACGAGCAGGGTGAAGTCTCGCTCGTCGAGCTCCGCCAGCGCCTGGATGAGGATGTCCACGCCCTTTAGCTTCTCCAGCCTACCCACCCACAGGAGGACCGGGCCGGCCTGCTCAAGCCCGAGCCGGCGGCGGCTCGCCTGCCGGTCGCGGGGGCGAAAGAGGCCGATATCTACCCCGCAGGGGATGGTGTGCATCTGTGCATCCCGGGCGCCGTAATACCGTGCCAGGAGCTGCCGCTCGTGGGCGCTGGCGGTGACGAGCGCATCCGCTCGCCGCACGATGGCCCGTTCATGCCGGATTCGCCGCGCCGGTTCCTGCTCGCTGATCCGGGCCCGGTTCTTTACTTCCCCCAGCGTGTGGAACATCACCACGTGCGGAACGCGCAGGTGCCGGGCGATGGCCCGCGCGGCCCACGCGCTCTGCCAGTAGTGGCTGTGGATGATGTCGTAGCCGCGCCCCTCACCATGGGTGAAGCGGCGCATATCCCGCGCGAAGTCCGGCAGGCAGGCCACGATCTCCTCTTTTTCGACCGGTTCGGGAGGGCCCGCGTCAAGCCGCACCAGGCGAAGGTTCGCCGCTACTTGCTCCACTCGGGGCAGATCGCCATCGCGGCGCGTGAAGATGTCCACCTCGTAGCCGAGCCTCGCCAGCTCGTGCGAAAGCTCCAGAACGTAGACGTTCATCCCACCGGTCTCGCGGCCGCCGAGCGGCGCCAGGGGGCTCGTGTGCGCCGAGACCTGGGCGATTCGCATCAGTCCCGGGCTCCGAAGGTGCTCTGCATGGTCAGACCATTGTGCCGCATCCCAAGAACATCTGCCGGCCGCACCCGCATTCCACAGGTGCGGCCGGTGTCCCTGGGCGAAGGCCGGGCGCTTAGACCCCGGGCTTCCAGACCATCAGGAACATGATGCCCAGCGTCGAGAAGGCCAACAGCTGCCCCGTGATGCGCATGCGCTTCGCAATCGGCGCCAGCTCCTGCGGAAACGGCTCTCCCTCCGGAACTCCTTCCAGGATCGCTCTCGCCTTTCGCGCGTTCGGTGCCTGGACGGCCTGTGCAAGCACCCCTGTCCCCAGGGCCCAGGCCATGGCTGCGATGAGCCAGAGCGGGAGACTCTCGCTGTAGCCTGTCTGCCCCGAGAAGATCATCGCCACGCCCGTTGCTATTACCAGGAACGAGCCCGGCGTCACCACCTTGCTTTCGAGCTGCTCGGCGAACTCCAGGGCGAGCCGCAGGGTGCGCACTCCGCCGCGTGCTGCCAGCGGCTGCAGGACTGGTATCGCGAACGTCGACCCGAACGTGACCAGGGCTGCCGCGATATGGACGAAGAGCAGCGCCTTGTACGTCTCAAACGCGGGCACGCCGAAGTCTGGCCCATATGCGGCCAGCCCTGTCAGGCCGCCGAAGAGCGCGACCATCCGCGCCGGGCCGCGAAGACGTCCGGGCCAGGCGGGGCCGGCTCCTTCACCGGCGGCGCTGGCGCCTGCGGCCACTGCCAGGGGCTGTGGCTGGTTGGGATTCCTCAGCATTTCTGTTCCTCCGGGTGTGTTGATGAACACACCCATCGTCCCGCTGCCTCACCCGGCGAAACACGCACGGGACCCGCACACTACCTGCACAGTTCTTCCTCAGGCCGCCGGTGGCGAGGCGTCTTCAGTCCCGCCGCTGCGCGAGGCGCAAGGTCAGTACCCGCGCCTCAACGCCGCCGAGCCTGCGCTTGTAGTCCTCTTCACCGCGCAGGAAGTCGAAGACCCGTTTGCCACGAGCGATTGCATCGCTGATCGCGTGGGCCTTCGAAAGCAGCCCCACGGCCAGTGGGGCCAACGCTGGCTCATAGCCGCTGTTGTAGAGGAACGTCGTCCCCTCGTTTTCAAAGCAGAGAATCATCGCCACCGGCGCCGCATCGAGCAGGAGCGTGTTGAGACGCGCCAGCCCCTGTGCCCCCATGGTCCGGCCAAGGTCCCGGAAGAACGCCTCCATCCGCGGAGTCAGGAACTCGTCCTTGTCCTCGCGGCTCCTTCGCATCATCTGCAGGAAGAGGTCGAACCGGGCCTCAATGGCGCCCGGCTCCGAGACAGACTCGAACTCCACCTCGCCCGCCGCTTCCAGGTTGCGAAGCTTCCTCCGCAGCTCGTGGCGGTCCTTCTTCGACAGGCCCGCCACGAAAGTTTCAAAGTCTCCGGGAAGCTTCGCGGCAGGCGCGATCGCCTCCTGCGTGGCCTCGAGCTCCCAGCCCCAAGCCCCGGCCGCTTCCGCGAAAGCTCCCACCACGGCGGCATCCTCCTGCAACCCCCAGAGGACCAGGTGGGAGGTCAGGTCCTCCGTCAGCCATTCGAGCACACCTGCGGCTACTTCCGCCTCGCGCCCCGGCAGCGCCAGCGGCCCGGCATAGTCACAGACATGGTGGTCCCCCAGCTGCCGGGCCGTGTCTCCTGCAATCTCGAGCGCCGCCACGCCAACAAGCTCGTCTCCGTCGCGGCAGGCCAGGAACACCGGTGCCACTCCCTCGCCGAAGTGCCGCAGCCACGTCTCGTGCCATGCGGGGTGCAGGAATGGTGGCGCCTCTCGTGTTGCCGCGTGCAACGCCGCCCATTCCAGACGGAGCGTCTCGAAGGCCTCGGACGTGATCGCAAGGCGGGTCCCGGCCTCGGCCTCCGCCAGGTCGCTCACCGTCCGTGCACCAGCGACAGGAACTCTGCCCGCGTCACCGGCGACTTCCGGAAGCTGCCGCGCATGGCGCTCGTCACCATACGGCTGCCGGGCTTCTGGACGCCCCGCATGGTCATGCAAAGATGCTCGGCGTCGATGACCACCGCCACGCCGTCGGGCTTCAGACCGGCCATGATCGTCTCCGCGACCTGGCTCGTCAGCAGCTCCTGCACCTGGGGCCTGCGGGCGCACGTCTCAACGACCCGCGCCAGCTTGCTGATGCCCACCACCCGCCCATCGGGAACGTAGCCGACGTGAGCCTCGCCATGGAACGGCAGCAGATGGTGCTCGCACATGCTGTAGAAAGGGATGTTCCGCAGGATCACCATCTCGTCGTGCGCCACCGCGAATGTGGTGCCCAGGAACGAGGCGGGGTCCACCGCCAGGCCCGAGAAAACCTCCGCGTACATGTCCGCAATGCGCCGGGGCGTGTCGCGCAGGCCGTCCCGCCCGGGGTCGTCGCCAATGGCGCAGAGAAGCTCCGTGACGGCGGAGGCAACGCGCTTGCGGTCGATATCACGGGGAGCGTCCAAGCCACCCTCGCCTGCACTGAAGTACCGCCAACACGGCCCGCCCGGGATCGTAGCATGCCGCGCCGTGGGCGGGGCGAACGGTCTTTTCAGTCCTTCTCCGTGTCGCCCGGCAGGAGGGCGTCCCGGGCGCCCAGCTCCGCCCCCATCAGGCGAAGCTCGCGCCCGAAACGCGTCGTTCGCTCTGCCATGCCTGCCACGTAGGTGCGGGACGGCGTCACCTTCACCCACAGCCGCCTTCGCGGGATGTAGAAAGTGATCGAAAGGCCGGCGAGCGCCATCCCCACGGCAATCCAGATGAACGTGTCGCCCGGGTCGCGCCGAACGCTCAGGCCTGCCGCCTCGACCCGGCCCCCGAAGGTGTAGGTGAAACCCCCCGGCGTGCGGGCGGGCTGGTCCACCTCGAGCTCGACGTTGTCGCTGTCGATGCCGCTCACGAAGAGATAAGGGCGCCCGTCCCGGCCCGACAGCATCTGGACGGTGGCCGTCCCACCCCCGGGGATTGCGCCGGGCATGTCGTCAATCCGCATCGCCGGGATGCTGCGAGCCTCCCGGAACTCGATGCGATACTCCCCGGATGCCGCGGCCATGCCCGGTGACAGGACTTCGCCGGGCGCCGACTCGGACAACACCAGCACACGTAGCTCGCCGTCCACCACGCGCCAGGCCACGGGCAGGGAGACGAAACCTCCCCCACCACCGGGCGCCGGGAATTCGGCCGCCCCCAGGGCGACGTCATCCTCGGGGCCCGGGCTCTCCCCGGGCTCCGTGGCCGCCTGGGGTGTCTCCTCGTCGAAGACCACGTTCCCCTGCCTGTCGGTCACGCGTAACCATGGGACGGCCGTCGTCCGGTTCTCGAAGTCGATAACGTCGTCGTAGAGCACCCGGCCATCGGGAGCCGCAACATGCAGCCGGCCAATGTCGTCGAAGAAGGCAGCCTGGTGCACGCGGTAGCCGAAGGCCGAGCACGGGTCATTGACCGTGGTCGTGCACCGCTCCGTCCGGTCTCCGCGGCGGACCTCAACCAGGGTGCGGTAATCCACGATATTCCCCTGCGGGTCGATGCCTCGCACTGAATCGAGGACGCGCACGAAGATCTGCCCGGGTCCGGGGTCGTCGAAGATCGGCGCCGCGGGTGTCGTTTCGGCGATCACAAGCGTCCGGTCGAAACCCGCGAAGACGGTGAGCAGGCCGCCCACGAGCAGCATCAGCAGCGCAAGGTGGCTCAAGAACGTCCCGTAGTGGCTCCATGCGAACCGTTCGGCGAACAGGTACTCGGCCGAGTCCTCGGCCTTCACATGCTCCACGCGGTAGCGGCGCCTCACCAGCAGCTTTTCGATTGCTTCGGTCCCGCCGGCGTGTGAGAAGTTCGCCCGGTGGTGGGCCGTTTCGAAGAAGCGTCCGGCCACAGCCTTTGGAGGCCGGTGCACGCTTCGCCACGTCGGCAAGAAGCGGCTGACCGTGCACACAGTGACCGCGACGATGATCAGCGCCCACAGCCCCGTGAACCACCACGAGTGGAACACATCGAAGAGCTCCAGCCTGTCGAACGGATCGGTGAAGGCGCCGTAGTCCGCGCGCTGGGCTTCCAGCCAGGCTGCTCGCGCCGCGGGATTGCCCCGCATCGGCGCCGGTACCTGCGGGACCACCACGCCCACGAGACCGGCCACGCCCGCCAGGCCAACCAGCAGGAGCGCGAATTTCACGTTCGTCAGCAGCTGCCAGGCAAAGCGCAGGGGATCGAGCCCGCCGGGCCGAAGGGGCGCTGCTGCCGGGCGCGCCGGCGCCCTCACGGGAGGTACTCCTTCTCCAACGCCTCCAGGTCCTCCGCCGAAACGCGCCCGATGTACACCCGCACGACGGTGCCGTCGGGGCTGACCAGCATGCTCACAGGCAACCCTCGGCCCACGCGGTATGCGTTCGAGACTTCCCCCGAACGATCGAGGAGCACGGGGTACGTTACGCCGAACTGCTGCGTGAAGCTCCGCGCGTCGCCGGCCGGCTCCTGCTGGTTGACGCCAACCACGGTGAACCTTGCTCCGCCTGCTCGCGCCTGGAGAGCCTGCAAGTCGGGCGTCTCACCCCGGCAAGGCCCGCACCAGCTCGCCCAGAAGTTGAGCAGCACGTAGCGCCCCCGGAAGCCCGTCAGCAGCACGGTCTCGCCCTCCAGGTCGTGGAGGGCGAAATTGGGCGCGGCCCGTCCCGGTTCGGCCGCCGGCTTCTTTCCCGTGGGGTTCAGCTCGCCGGGCAGGTCCACGATTCCCTGCCCGCTGTCCTCGCCCCCGGCGCCTTCCGGCCCGCGCATCTCGAAGAACCAGATCGCCAGCCCGACCGCAAGCACGATCAGCGCTGCCACCCCGAGCGTCGACGCCGGGCCCGAGTACTCGCGCCTGCTGTGGGGACGTTCTTCGGGGACCTCATCCATCATTCGAAGCGGCCTCGCTCGCATGCGCGAGCCCGCTAGCTACCGTATCACCCGCTGCGACAAGACGAGAGAAGCGCGGCGAGACGCCGTCACTCCTTGCCCGGCCCGACCTTGAAGACGAATAGATCCGTGCCCGTCACCACCGACGGGTCGCAGAACAGCTTCGAGCCCGCGATTGGGCTGGCAATGGTTGCCACCTGCCGCCACGTCTTCCCCTGGTCTGCCGACGCGTGAAACCCGATGCCGTTCATGGAGCAGACGTAAAGTGCCACTCGCCCATCGGCAAGGATGGTTACCTCGGGAACGCCGCCGTAGTCCACCGTCGCGAATACCTCGAACTGGAGCCCGTCGTTCGCGCGAGCGAGGACCGTGTTGGCGCCCTGCGAAACTGCCATCAGCCAGCCACCGCCGGGAAGCTCCGCCAGCGAAGGGTCAGTCGAAACGGTGCTCGTGAACCTGAGCGCCTGGCCGATGACCGTGAAGTTCACTCCGTCGGTCGAGTCGGCCAGGCACATGGACCATCCGCCTGCGCCTCCGGGGCCCCCCATGCCGCTCATGTAGGCGAGCCTGATCCTGCCGTCGCTCAGGAGCGTGGCGTCGGGGTCGACGACGCCCTGGGGCTTCGGCACGCCGTCGAGGGTGATGGGCCCGAGTGGCGTCGCCGCGTCGCCGTCGAGCTCTGCCACGAAAACGCCGTGGTCGGCCCCGTTGACGTAGTAGATGAGCACGCGGCCGCCGGCCGTCTCCACACCATCGGGTACGGAGGCGTGGTCGAGCACCACCTTCGCGTCGCTCAGCCGCTCGCCGTTGGCAATGCGCGCAACGGCCACCCGGTGGTAGTAGGGGCCCTGCGGGTCGGTGACCGGCCCCCCGGGCCCCGGGGACGCCCGCACCTCGCAACCTTCCTTTGGCAGGGATGCAGTACCGCCCTCCGGCGCCGCTTCCGTTCCATCCCTGGCCACCGCCGGGGTGATTGCCTGCTGCGTGAGTGAAGCGCCCGGCTGGCCCTCTGCAGTGGAAGGCTGCCGGCTGCTGCAGGCCGCCACATTCAACGAGCACAGGAGAAACACGACAACCGGGAAGGCGGAGGGAACGCGCATGAGAATCCTCGTGGAATGTTACCGGTGGCCAGCCCGGGCGCTTCGCAAGAGGAATGGCCCCGGCCCGCGCGGAGGTGACGGGTGGCCCACAATGGCGATCGCGAGCCGATGCCGGCGCTGGAGCGGCCACAGGCCTGCGATCGCCCCGGCCCTGCACCGCCCTGCGGCCGTGGATGCACTGACCGTCGTCGCCGCTTCTGCTACAGTGGATAACAGACCTGCATGCGCAGATCTCAAAAGGAGTCCTTGTCCCTTGGCCTTTGCCGATAAGCAGATCGCCTGCCGCGATTGTGGCACGCACTTCGTTTTCACCGCCGGCGAGCAGGAGTTCTACGCCAACAAAGGGCTCATGAACGAGCCCACGCGCTGTCCATCATGCCGCACCGCCCGGCGCGCGACGCGCAGCACCCTTGAAGAGAACGATGGCTACGTGCGCTACGGCAATTTCGCCAGCTTCGGCGGCAAGACCCCGCGCCAGATGCACCCCGCCGCCTGCGCCGACTGCGGCCAGATGACAGAGGTCCCCTTCGTCCCGCGCGGCGAACGGCCCGTGTACTGCAGCGCCTGCTACAACAAGATCAAGCCTTCCCCCACGCGCGAGGAAGTCACCGGCTGAGCCCATGCCGCCCGACCTGCGGCTCATCCAGCTCGCTCGCATCCTGGGCCTCGACCCCGCTGCGCTGAGCCTCGCCGCCGCACCGTCGCTGTTTGAAGCGCACCCCGAGACGCTTGCCGCCGCCTTCTTTGCCGAGGCCGCCGCGAACGACGATGTCACAGGCCCGGCTTCAGCCCTTGACTACCTTGACCTGCGCCTCGATGGCTTCGGCGATCTCGTGCCCGCGGCGGCTGCTTCGCGCATACGTGCCGCCTTCGAGGTCTGCCTCAATGCCTGGCGATAGAGGCCCTTCACCCGCCCCTCGCCGTATCCTGAGCGAATGACACCGCCCCGTGAACTGAAGCCGCCCCCTCCCTCGATAGAGCCACGGGGCGACCTCGTGCGAACGCGAGGCGAGGAGCTCTACCTTGCTGGCCCCCAGTCCCGACTGGCCGAATTCGCATGGGTGCTGCGAGTCGCCTGGCAGTTCATCAACGGTTTCCGCATCCTCCACTTCGTCGGGCCCTGCGTCACGGTGTTTGGCTCGGCCCGCTTCCCCGAAGACCATCGCTACTATGACCTCGCCCGGCGTCTCGGAGGTGAGCTCGCCCGCACCGGCTTCACCGTCATGACGGGCGGAGGTCCCGGCATCATGGAAGCCGCCAACCGTGGCGCCCGCGAAGCCGGCGGCCGCTCAATCGGCTGCAACATCGAGCTCCCACTCGAGCAGCACCCCAACCCTTACCTCGACAAGATGGTGCTCTTCCGCCACTTCTTCGTGCGCAAGGTGATGCTCGTCAAGTACTCCTACGCCTTCGTCGGCATGCCCGGGGGATTCGGCACAATCGACGAAGTCTTCGAAGCCGCGACCCTCATCCAGACCGGCAAGATCAAGAACTTTCCGATTGTCCTCATGGGCTCGGACTACTGGAGCCCGATGGTCTCCTTCATGCGCGAATCGCTGGCCGGCATGGGCACAATCGATAAGGCCGATCTCGATCGCATCACCGTCACGGACGACCCTGCTGCGGCCGCCGCCTGCATCCGCGATGCGGCCATCCGCCAGTTCGGCCTCAGCTACCGCAGAGAGCGCCGCCGCTACTGGTTCTTCGGCGAACGGTAACCCATCGCTCCGTCTACCCGCCTCGCGCCAGGATGAGCGGCACCGGCGACTTCGCCAGCACTCCAAGTGCCACGCTCCCCGCCAGCAGGTGCCGGCGGGCACTGTGCCCGTGCGTCGACATCGCGATTGCGTTCGCCCCACACTCCACGGCCACGCGCACAATGGCGGCGTCCACCTTCTCGAGTCCCTTTGCTGCCTCCACCGCGACGCGCACCGCCGGTTCCTTCGGAAAGCGCCGGGCAACTGCCTCCAGCTCAGCGGCGGCTGACTCCGCCTCGGCTTGCCTGCCGGCATCCCCGATTGCGGCCTCATAGACGCGCAGAAGAGTCACTTCAACCTCTCTGCCTTCAAGAAGGGGAGCCAGCTCGTTCACCACGTCCAGCGCCGCGGCCGAGCCATCATTGGTCACGACCAGCCGCAAAGCCCCGCCGGGCGCCGGCGCTTCGGCCTTCTGTCCCGTTACCAGCACGGGCAACTTCGAGTTGCCAATGATGCCCATGGCCACGCTTCCCAGGAGTGCGTGCCGTAGCGCTCCCGCGCCCCGCGAGTCCATCGCCATCATTCCCGCTCCCGATTCCCCGGCGATGCGGAGCAAGGCGGCGTGCATCTCCTCGCCCCGGCCCTTCTGCCCCACAATGGCGTCGCCCGCAATCCCTTCCCGCTCCAGGAGTGCCAGCAGCTCTTTCCGCCAGCGTTGCATTGCGCTCGCCGTAGCCTCGGCAAGAGTCACCCCCGGCTCCGATGCAGCATCCACCCGCGGGTCGAAGACACGCAACAGCACGAGTTCCCCGCCGAGGCCGGCAGCGAACTTCGCCGCGTGCGGGAGCACTCGGAGCGAATGGGCGGAGCTATCGGTCGTTGTCAGCAGACGCATACCCGGAGCTTACCAGCGCGATGGCGGCCACGCACCGGCGGCGGCTCCTCAGCGGAGCTTGCGGAAGTCCGGCTGACGTTTCTCCCGGAAGGCCGCCACCGCCTCGCGCTGCTCCGGGCTCCCGTAGCAGCGTTCCAGCGCCTCCCGTTCGCGCCGCTGGACCGCAGCGATGTCGGGCTCAGCGTGGTTCGCGTACAGGAGCCTCTTCGCTTCCAGCACCGTCGCTGTCCCGTTTTCGGCGTAGCTCCCGGCCAGGGCCAGGGCCTCCTCCAGCAGCCGTTCGGGCTCCACCACTTTCAGGACAATCCCCATCGCCAGCGCCTCTTCGGCGCCGAAGGTGCGGCCCGACATGATGAGGTCGGCTGCCACCTGCAGCCCCACTATCTGCGGCAGGATCTGCGAGCTCGCTATCTCCTCCACAATCCCGACTTTCACGAATCGCATGGAGAACTTCGCCGCCGACGAAGCGATGCGTACGTCGCAGGGCAGCGTGCGCGTGAGCCCCGCCCCTATGCACGCCCCGTTGATGGCGCACACAACCGGTTTGCCATTCCTCACCAGCTCAACCCAGTTCATCGGCAATCGCGGCCTCGAAACCGCCTGCCCCTCGCTCATCCGGATCGCATCCTCGAAGCGTGAGAAGTCGGCCCCCGAGCAGAAGGCGCGCCCCGCTCCCGTGAGGACGATCGCCCCGACAGTCGCATCTTCGTTCAGCTCTGTCACGGCCTCACCAATCTCCGCCGACATGGTGTTGTCGATCGCATTCATCCGCTCAGGCCGGTTCAGCGTGACAATGCCGATGTCTCCTCGCCGCTCAACCAGGACCGTCGTGTAGGACATGACAGGCTTCCTCCTCGTTTACAGCGCACATCAGAGACCAACCGGCCCGGTTCTGCAACCTCCCTGCCTGCGGCCACTATCATGGACTCATGGAACCCGGCGATCTGCGCGACCGTCTTGCCGCCACGCCCACGGCCCTTGCCCACCTCGTGGCCGATGTCAGCGACACCCGCCTCGACGCCTCTGCCGCCGGCGAATGGCCGGTGCGCACTGTCCTCGCGCATCTTCGCGACGACGAGTTCCTGGTCATGAGGATGCGCCTCGAACGCATGCTCTCCGAGCGCCACCCGGTTTTCCCTGATTTCGAAGAAAAGGCATGGGCCGATTCCCGCAACCGTGGCCGCGACCGCAAGCAGCAGCTGCTGGGTGACTTTGCCCTGCAACGCCAGGCAAGCCTCAACATCATTGAATCGCTCGCACCGGCGGACTGGGTCCGTACCGGGAGGCACGAAGCCCTCGGCGAATTCACCGTCGCCTCCTGGGTAGAACACTGGGTGCAGCACGATGCCGCCCACATCGCGCAGGTCGAAGCTGCGCTCGGCGAGACCCTCGACCAGGTCCTTGAACGCCGTTTCCGTCCTCGGTCGTAGAATGCACGCCCGGAGGCCTGCCGGGCGCGCCGTGAAAACCCGTCTTAACCTTTCTTCCAGCACGGCCCCGGCACCCTGGTGGTCTGCTTTGCCATTAGGGTGTTGACCCCGTGTCCCGGTACCCCCGGGAGCAGCCTCCCGCCATCGCCGGGATCATCGAGACCGCAACCCCGCATGATGCGGGAATCTGAGGAGGAGCAACCCATGTCCACGCCGATTTTGCAAAAGATACTCATCGTGATAGCCCCGGCCGCATTGCTCGTGCTTGCCGCCTGCAGCGACAAGGAAGAGGAGGCCGAGCCCACGTCCCGGCCGTCGCCCGTCTCCACGCAGGCAGACCGTGAAACACCGAAGGCCACGCCCACTGCGCCCGCTACCCCTAATCAGCGCGCGACCCCGGCCAAAGCCTCCCCCTCCCCTTCCTCAACGCCCGGAGACGGCGCCATTGATGCCCTCAACCCTGGTTCCACCACTCCCGTCACCGTCAAAGCGAACCCGTCCAACTTCTCCGGGACGGCTCTCCTCAAGGACGTTCGCTCCGGGGCCCAGAAGCTCGGCGACCGCGTGGTGTTCGAATTCGAGGGTGCATCCCTGCCGCCCGCAAAGGTCGAGTACGTCGACAGCGTAAGCCAGTGCGGCTCAGGCCAGCCCGTGCAGGTGAAGGGCAGCGCCATCCTTCTCGTCACCTTCACACAGGCAGCCGCGCATGATGACCAGGGCAAGGCCACGTTCGACAAGCTTTCAGTGGCCGGCCCGGGCCCGGTCGTCCAGGAGATCGTCCGTACGTGTGACTTCGAAGGACACGTCGCGTGGGCGATCGGCGTGAGTGGAAAGAAGAACTTCAAGGTCACCACGCTCACGAACCCCACCCGGCTCGTTGTCGACGTGCTCAAGTAGGCCCATGCCCCGCTGTCGCACAAGGGCGCCGCGGCCGATCATACTGGTGTGCGTTTGATCGGCCGCGGCGTTCCCGCACTCGTGCTCCTTGCTGTCCTGGCACTTCCCGGGCAGGCCTGTGGTGGCGATGATTCCAGAGAGGCCGAATCCCCGGAGCCCACTGCCTCGTCCGCCTCGCCCTCGGCCGAGGCTACATCCTCCTCTCCGTCGCCTTCCGCCACCGCGCCGGCATCACCCACGTCCTCTTCGCCTTTCGGTGGCTCTGTCGTGCCAATCTCTGCGCCTGCCTCCTCACCCGGCGAGGTCAGCCTCAAGGACGTGCGCGTTGGCACCGGGATCCAGTACGACACGATTGTCTTCGAATTCGTGGGCAATGCCCTTCCTGGCTACACCGTCCAGTTCGTCGAGACGGTCCCGCCCTGCCCGTCCGGCGCGCCACTGCCGCCCACTCCGGCACCGCCAACACCCACCGTGCCCCGCGGCCGAGGCACACCCACCGTTCCCCCGGACCCCACGGAGATCCCAACCCCAACACCCACCGCTTTCGGTGTTGTTGCCGGTAAGGCGATCATCTCCGTGTACCTCAGCCCCGCCGCCAACGGCGACACCGTTTCGCGCACCGACTTCCGCGGCGGCAGTGGCGCGCTTGCCCAGGCCACGCAGGTCTGTGAAGGCGGCGGCGTGGTCACCTGGGTGCTTGGTTCGAAGGAAAAGACATCCTTCCGCGTGAACGCCCTCCAGAACCCCACCCGGCTCGTGATCGACGTCGAGCGGTAACCCGCACATCCGCGGAGAGTGTACGCTGGCGTCATGCACCGCCACCTGCTCGGCCGGCGGGCGATGCTCAAGTCGGCGTCCGCCCTTGCGTTCCTCGCCCTCGCGCCCGCGGCCTGCCGTGACCGCGGCCGTCCAGGGGCGGCGCGGCCCCCCGAAAAGGAGACCGCCACCCCGGTGGAAGCCGCCACCCCCTCCAGTGCTGCTCCAGCCCTCTACTTCCCTCCGCTTTCCGGGGGCAGCTGGGAGACCACCACCCCCGGCGATGCGGGCTGGAACGCCGCCGCCCTTGCCGAAACCGCATCCTGGGCTTCAGCCCATCGCACCACTGGGCTGCTCATCCTCCATCGTGGCCGCATCCTCTACGAGGGCTACTGGAACTTCGGTTCGCCAACCTTCGCCAGCGATGTTGCGTCGACTCAGAAGAGCATTGTCTCGGTACTGGCCGGAGCCGCTATCGAGCAAGGATTCCTGCGCCTTGATGATGCCGTCTCACTGCACGTCGGCGAGGGGTGGTCAAAGGCGGGAGCGAAGGAAGGAGACATCACCTTCCGGCACCTCGTGACCATGACCAGCGGCCTCGATGACTCCTTCGCCTACGTTGCCCCACCGGGCACGGCCTGGTACTACAACAACGCTGCCTATCACCTCACCAAGCGCGTCCTGGAACGCGCGACTGGCATCCCGATCCAGCAGTTCATGGAGGATGTCCTCACCCGGCGCGTGGGAATGCCGGCCACCACCTGGCGTGACCGGGCCTTCATGAAGATGCCCGATGGCTCGCCCATGAGCGGCCTCATAATGCCGGCGCGCGACATGGCGCGATTTGGCCTGCTCGCCCTGGCCGGCGCATCCTGGGACGGTCAGCCAGTCCTTCGCGACCAGGCGTACTGGCGCGCGTCAATTGAATCGTCCCAGGACATTAATCCCTCCTACGGCTACCTGTGGTGGCTCAATGGAAAGGCCTCCCACATGCTCCCCGTTCCGAACCCCCCTTCCCGCCCGGGATCGCTGATCCGCGAAGCTCCCCGCGACCTCTATGCCGCTATGGGTGCGGGCGACAACCGGATCTACGTGCTCCCGGCCCACGAAGCGGTGGTTGTGCGCCAGGGCGCCTCGGCCAACGAAGCCGCTGCCGCCCGTTCCTCCTTCGATACGGAGTTCTGGCGGTTGCTTGCGCCCGCCTTACCGGCCGCGCCCTAGCCTCGTGTTTGTGAAAGCGCCTGCCCTCATTGCTGCCGCCCTCCTGGCCCTGATTGCGCTTTCTGCCTGTGGCGGGAAAAGCCCCTCTGCCACTCCGTCCCCCTCGTCGACGGCGGCCGGCACAGCCACCGGCCCGGCCTCACCTTCCGTAAGTGCGACGCCCGCCGCAACGCTCACCCTGCCAGCCACGACGACGCACACGGCTACAGCCAGTGTTCCGCCGACGGCGACGCAGGCTCCTCCGACACCCACGCCCGGGCCCGGAGGGGGCAGGCTCATCGCCTACGGAAACCGCGATTCAAGCCTTGTGGCCCTCACCTTCGACATGGGTGGGCGTGTCGATCCCGCGCTCGACATCATGAACTACCTGGTCGCCAACCAGGTCCCGGCAACGATCTTCATCACCGGGGCCATGGTGGAGAACGAGAACACCGAAGCCGGCCGGCAGGTGCTCGGCATCGTCGCTGCCCATCCCGAATTGTTCCGCCTCGGGAATCACAGCTACACGCACCCGAGCTTCACGGAGCTCAGCCCCGCCATGATGCGCGAAGAGCTTGCTCGCACCGAAGCTGCCATCGCCCGCTACGTGAGCATTTCGCCCCGGCCCTACTTCCGCCCGCCGAACGGGGCCTACAACGCTACCGTGGTGAGCACGGTGGCCGGCGCGGGCTACCCCGATACCATCTACTGGGACATCGACACCATCGACTGGAAGCCCGAATCTGATGGCGGCCCGACGGTGGACGAGATCGTCGCAAAGGTCTCAGAAAGGGCACTGGGCGGCTCGATCGTCCTCATGCACCTGGGCGGATACAACACCTACGAAGCCCTGCCCCGGATTCTCTCCGCGCTCCAGTCGAAGGGACTGCAGCCGGCGGCCATGCACGAGGTTCTCGGCCGCTGATCACGCGGTGCGCCATCTGCCACTCGTTCAGTCGTCGAGCCATTCAGGACGATGGCCGAATACCGCCGCAAACCCCGGTGGGCACTCAGCCCCCGATGCGCGACATCTCGACCTTTGGCAGCCCCGCCGTGGCCTCAGTGCGAATCTCCGAGTACCGGTCGCCCCGCGGCCTCCAGATCCGCTCAATCGCCTCGCGGAGATCCTCGTCGCTTGCTCCCCCGCGGATTAGCGAGCGGAGGTCGTGCCCCTTCGAACCGAAGAGGCAGGTGAACACCTCACCCTCGGCCGAGATGCGGATGCGAGAGCAATCGCCACAGAAGGGCTGCGTGATCGAGGCAATCACCCCTATCTCGCCCGTGCCATCGAGGTACCGCCAGCGCCGCGCGACTTCGCCCCGGTAGTTCGGCTTGATGGGCTCAATCGGCAACTCGGCGTTGACCCGCTCCACGATCTCCCGCGCCGTAACCACGCTCTCCAGGTTCCAGCCGTTCGTGTTCCCCACGTCCATGAACTCGATGTAGCGGACGATATGCCCCGTGCCCTTGAAATGCCGCGCAAGGTCAACCATCGTGTGGTCGTTCACCCCCCGCTGGACAACCGCGTTGAGCTTCACCGGCCGAAGCCCGGCATCGGTCGCCGCCGCTATCCCGTCGAGCACCGTCTGCACGCTCACGCCTACATCGTTCATACGCTGGAAGACCGCATCGTCGAGCGAATCCAGGCTCACCGTGATGCGCTTGAGGCCGGCGTCCTTCAGCTTCTGCGCCTGCGCCCGCAGTAGAGAGCCGTTGGTGGTGAGCGTGATGTCGCTCAGGCCCGGAATCTCCACCAGGCCTGCTATCAGCCGGTCGAGGTCGCGCCTCACCAGCGGCTCTCCGCCGGTCAGGCGTATCTTCTCCACGCCCAGCCCGGCAAAGACCCTCGCCAGCCGGATCACCTCTTCGTAGGTGAGCACGCGTTCCCGGGGCAGGAACGCGTAATCGGGACCGAACACTTCCTTCGGCATGCAGTACTTGCAGCGGAAATTGCAGCGGTCGGTGACCGAGATGCGCAGGTCACGCAGCGGCCGGCCCATCCCATCCAGCAACGTCATGAAACTAGCTTAGCCGCTCCCCAGCCCTTGCGCTCAACCGGCCGGATCCGGCCTTCAACTGCCCGGATCTCGTTCGCCCGCTTCCGCCGAAGTGTTGGCGGTGAGCCACGAATCGTACTTCTGCTTCCGCCCGTCAAGCTGCCGGCGCATCTCCGCCATGCGCGCCATCTTCTCGTCGATGAGCGCTATCTGGTGGAGCGTGACCTCCCGCGCCCGGCGGATCTCCACAGCCTTCTCTGAGACGTCCGCATCGCGACGCCACTGCGTGCGGATCTGCTCCTTCACGTCCTCCGCTTCGATCATCTCCTTGATGTCGGCCAGCGAAAAACCGAGCAGGTCGCGGAGTTCCTTTATCCGCTGCACGCGCTCCATGTCTTCGGGCGAATAGAGCCGGAAGCCCCCGTCCATGCGCGTCGGCGGCTTCAGCAGCCCCTTCTCCTCGTAATAGCGAAGGGTGCGCTGCGTTACATCCGCCTTCGCGGCCGCTTCGCCTATCTGGAGGTACCCCTCGGTCTGGGAGCCATCACTTGCCATGTGTCTATCTTAATCTATTTACCTTGACGCGCACGTCAATGTCCGCTCGCGTTTGCCTGGCCCCTGCAAGGACCGGCGCCGAGGCTAGCCGGCATGGAACGCCATACAGGTCACCGTATGCTCCACACCGGGGATTGCCTCCACCGTGCTCTCCATCGCGGAGTTGAAAGTATCGAGATCGGCCGCCTCGAACCGCGCAATCACGTCGTGTGGACCGGTCACCGTATCCGCCGCCAGGACCTGCAGCCCCGGGTACCGGATCGCCGCAACCGCTTCCGCCACAGCACGCGCCCGGCCCACTTCGGTCTCAATTAGCACCCACCCAACTACAGACATTGGCACTCACCCCATCCGGGAGTAAGCCAAGCCTACGTTGGCCCACGACCCTGTCAAGGAATGCCTGCCCGGCGGACCGTCCTTCTCTCAACCTGCTACCCTGTGGCCAGCAATTCCGTTCTGGGAGCCAGGCAATGACGCTCGAATTTGACGCCGCCGCCGCTGAGGCCCGTGCTGCTGCCACGGGCCCGCTGACCTCGTTCATCGACAACCTCGTCGAACGCATCGGTGGGCGGGCATCTTCCCGCACCATCTTTGGCGACCCGATTGAGCGCGATGGGGTGACCGTTATCCCGGTCGCGAAGGTGCGCTGGGGGTTCGGCGGCGGCGCGGGTTCTGGTGGCGAAGAGGATGGCTACGAGAGCGACCACGGCCAGGGCGCCGGTGGTGGCGGCGGCCTGAGTGCCGCGCCGCTCGGCTTCATCGAAATCCGCGACGGTCACGCCACCTTCCACGAAATCAGGGACCCCGTCTCGCTCTGGCCACTGGTGGTCGCCAGCGCGATTAGCGCGTGGCTTGTGCTGCGCGGTCTGAGGGCGCTCTTGCGGTAGCTACTGCGCCGTCCACAACACGGTTGGCTTCGGGTCATCCTGGTTGACGAATCCCTCCACCGTACGGCAGCCGTTCTGCGCCCTCACGATGCGCCCGTCCTCGACGTAGATCGCGACAGCGTCAATGGACTTCGGTTCGTCCCGGGGCTCGAATACGAGCAGCAGATCGCCGTATGTGTACGCCTGGGGCCAGTCCGCGGGCGCCTTCCCCATCTCGGCCACCACGGCGAGACGGCCTGCCCGCTCCGTCATGCGAGCGAACGCCTCAGGGAAGTCCGTGGTCCAGCCACCCTGGCAGACGGTGAACGGGAGCGCCTGCACGGCTGTCCCGGGCGAGACCCCTGCCGGGCAGACCGGGCCCTTGACCTTGTCCGTGACCTCGGCCACGCAGGGCAGGGACACTGGCGACGTGAGTCCAACCAGCTGTTCGACGTCGCGTTGAAGGAAGGCGTCTCGAACCACCACCACGACAGCGGGCAGTTCTTCGAGGCGCGTTTGGGCCGGGCTCGGGCTGAACGTGGCAGTGAAGCTGGGAGCCGGCGTTGCCTCGTCCGCCGTGGTTGCGGCGTCGCCATCGCAGGACAGCGCAGCCATTCCGGCGAGAGCACAGGCCAGCAACAGCGGGCGCCTGCGCTGAGATCGGGCGCCGCGGGCGGCAGTGTTTTCGTCAATCACATTCATGTCTCAAGTTCGCTCCTCGGGGCAGGGTTGGGTGAAGGCTATCGCGGCTGGCGCTCCACTCAGCCGAGAACAAGCCCCGGAATGCACACTGCGACAAGCAAGCCCGCGCGCCCAATGGATCGCCATCCAACCACCGATTCGGCTCCGAAGCACCCGCACCGCGCCTTTCGGCCGCGAACTCGCCAAAGCCAGTTCTGACCCAGGGCGAAGGCCAGCATGGTCGTAGCAGCGACTGCCGCAATCGTGTCGGCCCTGAGAGGACCAGGCGAACCACCAGCCAGAACTGCAGCTCCGAGAGTCGCACCTGGCAAGAGCTCATGGCCGGCAATCACGGTCGCCATCAGCCGAATGCGGCGAATGCGGGAGGCCGGCCGCGGCCGCTGCACACGCGATGAGTGTCGCCCCCGCACCCAGGACGCGCTGCCTCTTGAACATACGAGGTTTGAGGTCCATCCCGTTGCCCTCCACTTTGGTCTCGCTCTTAAGTCGCTTCCCAGCCTGCCGAACACGCCGATGGCGGCGCCGGGCGCGACCCTGCGGGCACAGTGCAGCAGGCGTTGTGCAGCTCGGCCCAGGTGCGCAGGAAGTCGCGAGTGGGCTCAATGCCGGTGGGATCGAGGACCTGCTCCGCCAGCGCCTGAAGGTGGCGGACCAGGTCCTCTCGCTCTTGCCGCTCGCCGCCATCGCCTTTGGCGACCAGCCCACGCAGATAGCGGCGATGAGGTGCTGGCGGTAGTCGCCGAGGTCGTGGAAATGGCGCTGGCCAAGAATGCGCAGCACCTCCCGGGGTTCGTGCATCGCTCTGCTCCTGCCCCCCCGGCTCAAGGGCCTACACGGGGACTGGCAACGGTCTAGCACAGCCGGAAATGCGATTCAAGACAGGCTAAGTTGATTCACTGCAAGTCACTACGGGGAAGCCCGCTCTGCCGCCTCCACGCCGCGGGCCCCCAAGCGCCCCTTCGCCCACGCCACCACCCGCGGCCGCGCCCGCTCAAGCCCCATGGCTATCCCCAGGCCCGCAAACGAGACCGCTCCACCGATCACCGCATCCAGGATGAAGTGGTTGCCGGTCATCACCACGGCGAAGAACATGGCCACGGGCCAGGCGATGCCGAATACCCAGAGGATGGGTCGCTTGCCCACCCACGCCACCGCCAGCCCCAGCAGCATTGACCAGCCGAAGTGCAGGCTCGGCACGGCCGCGAACTGGTTCACCAGCCCCTTCGTCTCCTGGGCGTTGTAGCCCACCCGGTCGAACATCGCCATCGTGTCCATGAAGCCCGCGAACGGGATGAGCCGCGGCGGCGCCACCGGGTAGAGCCAGTACACCACCACTCCAATCGCCCCCGAGGCAAGGAAGGCGTTACGCACCAGCGTGTACGTGTGCCGGTGCCACACCCACAACCACACCGCGAAAACGATCACCAGCGGCATGTGCCCCCAGAAGTACACCCAGTTCATGGCCTTGATGAGCCAGTAGCTGTCCAGGATCCACGACTGCATCTCCAATTCCCAGTAGATCCCCAGCCGCTGCTCCAGCTCTATGAGCCTGATGCCGCGAACCATCGCCTCTCCCGCTCGTCCCACCACCAGCCCGCGGATGACGAAGTAGATGAGGAACGAGACCACAACCACTACCACCTCGTGCAGCCCGATTCGCTGCGTCGAGCGCCACAACCATGCTGTGCGCTCCCGGACTGCTGACCTGCTCGCCGCCGGCCTCACCGGGTCCTCGATCGCCATATGCCGATTTTGCCCCCGCCCTTTCCCGGCCGCTACACTCAAGGCCACAGTCGTCAATGTAATGACACCCCCCGGAGGCCCCAGCCTTGGAAATCCGTGCCGAAACCGGCGACATCACGCTCTCCGCTGCCGATGCCATTGTCGTCAATCTCTTCGAAGGCGTGACCTCGCCCGGCGGCGCCACCGGGGCTGTCGACCGGGCGCTTGATGGCGCCATCTCGCGCCTCATCGCCCAGGGCGATATCAGGGGCAAGAGCGGTGAGGTCACCGTGGTTCACACCCTGGGCAAAATCCCGTCGCCCCGGGTCGTGGTCGCAGGCCTTGGCAGGCAACAGGAGTTCGACGTCGACGCCATCCGCAACCTCTCCGCGAACGTCGTCCGCGCCCTGCGCCGTCCGGGGGTTAAGGCTGTGGCATCCATTGTCCACGGCGCCGGGATTGCAGGCCTTCCCGCAGCCGCCTGTGCGCAGGCTATCGCCGAAGGCTCGCTCCTCGGGGCCTACCGCTTCACCACCTACAAGTCAGCAAAGGACGAGGAGAACGGCGAGGTCGAAACCGTCGTCCTGCTCGAAAACAACCCGTCGAAGGCGGCCGAGATCGTCCCCGCCGTCGCCCGCGGCGTGGTCATGGCCCGCGCCACCAACCTCCAGCGTGACCTCGCTAACGAGCCTGCGAACCACCTCACCCCGTCAGCCCTGGCCGGCCGTGCTCGCCAGGTGGCCGAGGCCGCCGGTCTCGAATTCGAAGCCCTGGAGCGCGCGGATATGGAACGCAAGGGCATGGGTTCGCTCCTTTCCGTGGCGAAGGGCAGCGCACAGCCACCCAAATTGCTCCGCATCGCCTACCGGGGGCGCACCGGCGGCGACGGCTACGACCTCGCGCTCGTGGGAAAGGGCATCACCTTCGACACCGGGGGCATCAGCATCAAGCCCGCCGCCGGCATGGACGCCATGAAGGCCGACATGACGGGCGCCGCCGCCGTCATCGCCGCTATGGAGGGAATAGCAGTCCTCAAGCCCGCGCTCAACGTGGTGGGGATTGCCCCCTGCACCGAGAACATGCCCGGTAGCGCCGCCACCAGGCCGGGCGATGTTGTCACCGCCATGAATGGCACAACCATCGAGATCCTCAACACCGACGCTGAAGGCCGCCTGGTGCTGGCCGATGCCGTCTGCTGGGCACGCGAGCTGGGCGCGAAGCGGGTGGTCGATATCGCCACCCTCACGGGCGCCGTGACCACCGCCCTGGGTGACGTCTGCTACGGCATCATGACCAACAACGGCGAACTGGCCGCGAAGGTCGAGGCCGCCGCCGCCGCCGCCGGTGAGAAGACCTGGCGCCTGCCCATGTTCAAGGAATACGACGAGCTGGTGAAAAGCGACGTGGCCGACATCAAGAACACCGGCACGGGCAACCGCGGCGCGGGCACCATCGTCGGCGCCAAGTTCATTGAGCGCTTTGTCGGTGATACCCCATGGGTACATATGGACATCGCGGGCGTCGATATCGGCGACAAGGACCGTGGCTGGGTGACGAAGGGCGCCACCGGCTACGGCGTCCGGTCGCTCATCAACCTTGCCCTTCAGCTGGCGGAGTAGCCGGCGCCCGTTCCGCGCCAATGTCCAGCACCAGTGTTTCGACGGTGCCGTCAACGGAGGTACCGCAGGGATAGCCGGCCTCTTTCAGCAGCGAGATCATGCGGCGATTCTCCACCAGCACCTCCGCCCGGAATTCACCGATCCCGTTCCGGCGCGCCAGCGCCACCAGCCGATCAAAGAGTTCGGGCCCGAGCCCCCGGCCCTGGAAGCGGTCTTCCACCACGAAGGCGATCGCTGCCGCATTGGGCGTCACCCGCTCGTAGCGGCCGACCGCGTGCAGATCTCCGCTCGCCGGGTCGCAGGCAACAAATGCAGCCCGATCGACGAAGTCAACCGTCGCCAGCTGCTTTGCGAACGCGGGCCTGAGCCGCGCCATCCGCACGAAGAACCGCAAGCGCTGCGTCTCCGCGGAAAGACGCCTGTGAAGCTCCGTCAGCCTTGTCCAGTCATCCGGACGGATGCCTCGGATGACCACCTCGTGCCCGTCGCGCAGCCGGAAGATCCCCTCGGCAGCCTCCTCGTTTGTGCCTGGCATCGGCTGCCCTCACGTCCGGCCGGGAAGGCGCGAGCCAACCGCCGCTGGCGATGCCCTCACAGCTTCCGCGCGAAGTAGTCGAGGATCACGTCAAAGCGGTCGCGCCGATGGCTCGGCCGCCCGGAGCGCGACATCTCGTGGTTCTCATCGGGGAACCGCACGAACTCCACGTCTTTGCGCCGCTGCTTCAGAACAACCCACAGCTGTTCCGCCTGCGACATCGGACAGCGCAGGTCGTCTTCAGAGTGGAGGATGAGCACGGGAGTCTCGATGTTCTTCGCGTACGTGAGCGGCGACTGCCTGAGCAACGCCTCCAGGTCCTCCTGGATGGTCGCCTCCTCGCCAAGGTAGTTCCTGTTGAAGTACGACCCGATGTCGCTTGCACCCTGCATCGAGTACCAGTCGTTTACGGCCCTCTCGCTGCAGGCTGCCTTAAACCGGTTCGTGTGCCCAATCGCCCAGGTTGTCATGAAGCCGCCGTAGCTCCCCCCCATGATCCCAAGGCGCGACTGGTCCGCCCAGGGCATGCGCGTTAGGGCTGCCTCAAATGCCGCCATCACGTCGTGGTAGTCGGGTCCGCCCATGTCGCCGACCAGGGCGCGGCCAAACGCGGTGTCCTGTCCCGAGCTGCCGCGCGGATTGCAGAACACCACCCCGTACCCGGCGCCGGAATACACCTGGAACTCATCGAAGAACCCCTCGCCGTACTGGCCGAAAGGTCCCCCGTGGACATTCAGGAGAACCGGGTACGTCTGCCCTTCGGCCATGCCCGCCGGCTTCATGAACCAGCAATCCACCTCTACCCCCTCGGCCGTCGGAACCGCCAGGTGCTCGGCCGTTGCCAGCTCCACCTCCTCCAGCCACTTCGCATTCATGTTCGTGACCTGGCGCTCTTGTCCGCTCTCCAGGTCGAGCACGAACACCTCCGCCGGCCGCGTCACGCTCGTCGAAACGATCGCAGCCGTGCGTCCATCCTTTGCGACCGAATACCAGCCGGCCATCCTTCGCCCCTGGCTGACCCAGCGCGTCCCCTCGTGCTCCCCGGCAATGATGGGCGAAGCCGTTCCCCGGTCCTGCGCCAGGCTCAGCACAGCCCCGCCGGGAAGCCAGGCCGGCAGGGCTACCGCACCCGGCAATGCCCCGGCGCCCGTCGCCCGGTCGAATCCAGGGTCGATCGGCCGCAGGCCACCTCCCCGGCTGTTCGCCAGCCGCAGTGTCGAGTTTGAGGGCCACACCGGCGTGAAGATGTGCGCGATCTCCGTCCCATCGGGTGACCACGAGGGCGCCCCGCAACCGCCATCGGTCCCCGTCACCAGGCGTGGCTCGCCGCCCTCAACCGGGACCGCCCAGATGTCGGAGGTGTTGTCGAAGTCACGCTCGTCGTGGCGGGCTGAGACGAAGGCCACCTCGCGCCCATCCGGTGACCACGCGGGCTGGGTGTCGTCCCAGTCCCCGCTGGTGATCTGCCGGGGCTCGCAGCCGGGTTCGATTGCGACGATGAACAGGTGGCGCCGGTGGTCGTAGGTGAACCCTTCGCCGTTGAGGCGGTACTTGAGGTTGGTGATGCGCCGGTACGGCTTCGCCTTCTTCGGGTCCGGGTCGGGCGGCTCGCCCGTACGGGCGCTGAATGCGATGTGAGCGCTATCGGGTGACCAGGCTGGCACGCCCGCACCCAACGGCAGCTTCGTAACCGGACGCGCCTCCCCACCGGCGGTGGACATCACGTAGATCTGCGGCTTCTCTTCGCCCCGCTCCGAAAGGAAGGCCAGCCAGCGCCCATCCGGCGAGAACCGCGGCGAAGAATCCCGCTTGGAGCCCGCCGTGAACTGCCGCGGGTCGCCGCCGGTGGCCTCGACCACCCAGATGGCCGAACGGTAGGTGTCGGACTCCTGTTCCATGCGCGCTGCCGTAAACGCGACCAGGCGGCCATCGGGCGAGATGTCGCATTCGGACACCCACGTGATGGCGTAGAGGTCTCCGGGGGTCATGGGACGCATGGCACGGCTCCACAGGCTGCTTGGGCCGCATTATGCCCCAACACCCCGGCAAGGGGCATTCGACAAGCCGCCGGGAGACCCGGACAATCCGGCCATGGCCGACTACCGCGACATTCTCACCAGCAGGAAGGGGCGTATCGGCATCGTCCAGCTCAACCGGCCGGAAAAGATGAACGCCCTCAGCCATAACCTTCGCTCCGAACTCTTCGATGCACTCAAGGACTTCGAAGCCGACCCGGATGTCCGATCCATCATCATCCGGGGCTCCGGCAGGGGGTTCAGCGCAGGTTACGACCTCTCTCGCATCCGTGAGGCGATAGAAGACCGCGACTACGTCGAACGCAGAAGCGGCCTGCCCAACGTCGGTCCCATCAACCCCGGCCAGGGCCAGTGGCCCCAGCACCTCCTCTCTGGTTACTGGATCATCTGGGAGCTGGCAAAGCCGGTAATCGCCCAGGTCCACGGGTACTGCCTGGCGGGTGGCACCGAGCTGGCAAGCATGTGCGACCTCATGTTCGTCGCCGAAGACGCCATCATTGGCTACCCTGCCGTCCGCGCCATCACCAGCGTCGACATCATCTACCACCCCTGGCACATGCCCCAGCGCAAGGTACGCGAACTCCTCTACACCGGCGACAGCGTGTCGGGCCTCGAAGCCGCGGCGCTCGGCTGGGCCAACCGGGCCGTTCCCATCGACCGCCTGAGCGCCGTCACCGAAGCCTTCGCCGAGCGCATGGCCAACATCGACCCGGGCATGCTCCTGATGACCAAGCGCCAGGTGAACCGCGTCTACGAGGTGATGGGTATTCGCACCTCGCTCGCCGTGGGTGGCGATATCCAGGAGCTCAGCCGCGTTCGCCCCGGCGGCGGCGAGTTCCACCGCATCGGGCGCGAGAAGGGCCTCAAAGCAGCCCTCGACTGGCGCGACGGTCCCTTCGGGGACTACGGTTGCGCCCCCCAATCCGCCCCGAAACCGGCGGCAGCCCCATGGTAGAAGAGCAGCCGGCGCCCGCACCCGGCATGCGAGGGCACTTCGCCGAGTTCCCGTTCCACAAGTACCTGGGCCTGACCATCGAAGAAGCCCGCCCCGGCTTCGCCCGCCTCTGCCTCCATACCAGCGAACGCACCCTCGGCGGGATTGGAAACAGCGTCCACGGCGGCATCCTCGCCGCCATCGTCGACATTGCCATGCTCCAGGCGCTCTTCCCGCTCTTCGGCCCAAACGAGGAGCCTTCTGGCACCGCCGACCTGAACATCACCTACCTGCGGCCGGCCCTGGGCGAACGCATCTACGCCGAGGCCACCGTCCTCAAGAAGGGCCGCCAGCAGGCCGTCACCGAGGTAAGCATCATTAACGAGCAGGGGAAGCTCTGCGCCAAGGGCCGGACGATCTACGCAATCCGGCAGCGGAGCTGAGCAGGCGCCGGGTTGGGGCTACAGCCCGGCCAGGGTGTCTCGCAGTGCCTGCTCGGCCCGGTCGAGTCGTGCGCGGATCCCCCACGGGCCGTGAATGTTCAGCGTCATGTCCTCTGCCTGTCCCCGCACACCCGGCAGCCGCCCGCGGACGCCGGCCGCCTCGTGCAGCCGCTCCACCTCGGCCGAACCGGGCCCAAAAAGCGCGCCCAGGACCTCGACCGTGCGGTCGTACCACTGGTTATAGTCGAAGGGGTTGGGCCCGCTGCCCCGCAGCCGGCCGATGGCGTTCAGCCTCTCTTCGATTCGTTCGCGTGCCGGTGATGGGTTCGCGGCCATCGTCACGGGCCGATCATAAGCTGCCCCCGCCACTGGGGGAAATCACCACACCTCAGGCCGCTGTCCGCAGCGAAAGCTCGAAGGCCAGGTCGCCGAGGCTCAGCAGCGCCCCATCGATCCGGGCCCTGCGCTCGCCCGGCACGCTCTCCACGTCGTCAAGAAAAGCCGCGATGCGCGCCTCGCTGCCATCGCCGTAGAACGACTCCGGCCTCAGCACTCCCAGGGTGTTTGAGCAGACCACGCGGCCCTGGTGGTCGCGGCAGGCCAGCGCCACGGCCACGTGGTTGATCCCGTACGGGCGGCGCATGGAGCCCATGGCTTCGCGAATCGAGGCAAGAATCGCCTCGATCGCCCGGCGGCGCGCGTGGGTGTCACCGGCGGCCGGGGCCTCCCACGTGAACTCCCGCACGCCAATGCCCTGCCTGATCGCCTCGGCTACCCGGCGCTCGGCAGCGCCCCTGCGAAAGAACGGCAATCCCATGTCGTGTTAGTTGTCGGCTGCTAACGCGCGAACTTGGTTGCAGTTCGGTGCCCGCCCGGGTGAAAGGCCGCACGATTCGCCCCATCACAGGCCGAAGCGTACACTCGCCTCGATGGACAACGACTTCAGCGTTGACCTCGATGACGTCGCCTCGGCCATCCGCACGAACGATGTGATCGCCATCCGCTTCGTGGTGGTTGGACAGCGGCTCCTGCTCGATTTTCGCTCAACCGAGATCGATCCCCCCCTCGTCAAGGTGGTCGAGCCGGTGAAATCGGTCGAAGAGCGGTATGCCAGCCTGAAGCTCCTTCGCCCGCGACTTCCCGCCCCCGAGAACATCGTTGCCCTCTGGTGGCCCCGGTTCGCGCGCTCGCTTACCACCACCGGGATGTGGAACCGGGTACTTGAGCGTGTGAGCGAAACAGGCCACCCGGCAGCGATACGCGAGGCTGAGGAGGCCCTCCGCGAGCTGGTTGCCCTCGAAAGCGCTCAGCAACGTGCTGCCGTGCAGGGAACGGGCTTCCGCACCCTCTGGAGCGCCTCCACTACCCCACGCTAGGCTGGAATCCTGGAACGCTCTCACTTTCGCAGGCTTGTTCGCGATGCGGTGGCCTCCCTGCCCCATGAGCTGCTGGGCCGCGTCCATAACGTGGATATAGTCATCGAACGCCGGCCCTCGGCCATGGACCGGAAGATGGCTGGCATCGGCCCCGGCCGCCTGCTTCTCGGGCTCTACCACGGAGTGCCCCTCACCCACCGCGGCGAGAACTACAACCTCGTCCCTCCCGACAAGATCTCCATCTACCAGGAGCCCATCGAAGCCATCTGCGCCACCGATGAAGAGGTGCGGGACCAGGTCCGCAAGACCGTGCTTCACGAGCTCGCGCACTACTTCGGCATTGACGACGATCGCCTCGAAGAGCTCGGGCTCGGCTGAACGGCAAGGCCGAGGATAAGAAACCGTACAGGCCACGTTGACCTAACCCCAACCCATGGCTAGGTTGAAGAACATGGCCGGCCGTGCAGAAGAGGCTTCCTTACTTCTTCGCCCCGCGCGCTCCCGGCGGGGCGCTGCCAGCGCTCACTCCCTCAGCCTGGGCCAGCGCCTTCTCTTCGTCCTCGCTCTCCTCACCTTTGGCCTCGCCTCCATCTACACCGGCCTGGCCATGCTCACCCGCGTAACGCCGCAGCTCTTTCCCGGGCAGAACTTCACCCTCGGCGGTGCGCTTCCCAATCTGAGCCGCATCGGTATCACCGCGCCCGGCGTGAACAGCCAGGTCAATCAGCGCATCAATCTCCTCGTCATTGGAGTCGACAAGCGCCCCCACTACCGTGACCTTGACGCCTACCTGACCGACACCATCATGGTCGCCACCATCGACCCGGTGGGTAAGTCCGTCAACATCCTCAGCATCCCACGCGATACCTACATCACCATCCACCACCCCGACGGCAGCAAGTACAGCCGGCGTATCAATGAGTCTTACGGCGTTGGGGTCACTACGGGCGGCAGCTTCGAGGCCGGCGCTGGCCAGCTCGAATACGACCTCAAGCAGAACTTCGGCATCGAAATCGATAGCTGGGTCTTGCTCGACTTCAAGGGCGTGGAAAAGCTCATCAACGCCGTGGGCGGCGTCGATGTTGATATCCCCTATGAGCTTTCGGTAGGCAACTGGTTCTACAGCGATGACGACATCAACGGTGTCTGGCTGACCTTCCCCTCCGGGATGCAGCACCTCGACGGCTACCATGCCGTGGCCTTCGGCCGCCACCGCGAGTATGACAACGACTTCCAGCGTGTGAAGCGCCAGCAACTCGTTGTCCAGGCAGCCGTGCAAAAGCTCTTTGCCCGCGGCCTGCTCAACAACCCTCTCGATCTCTGGGATGCCTACAGCAGCACCGTCAAGACCGACATGTCGAAGGCGAAGATGGCCGGGCTTGCCCCGCTTGTGGTGCAGACCCAGGGGCGAATGAAGACCTTCTCCCTTGCCGACCCTGTTGATGGCGTGCCCACGCTTACCCCCTACACCGATGCTGCCGGCGCCGCCGTCCAGCTCTATGACCCGGAGAACGTCCAGTACATCCTCGGCCAGGTCTTCAGCAAGGCGGCCTACGCCGACTCCCACGTGGAGATCCAGAACGCCTATGGCGATGGGGGCGATGCCCGTGCGGCCGCCCTGGGCCGATACCTGGCCTACTCCCGGGGCCTCCCCACCGTCGCCATAGGTCCCGATTCGCCCCGGCTGGAACCGGTGACCACCGTCACCCTATACGGCGAGGAGCGGCGCTCCATGGCCGAGGACATCGCGAAGTGGATCGGTGTTCCCGTTTCGGCAATCCGGGTCGAGCCCCGTGTCAGCGAAGCTCTCCCCGATGTGGTGATCGTGATTGGGCGCGACTTCAAGATGCCCGGCGGCTAGGGCAAGAGCCGCCTATCAGCCGGCCTGAGCAAACCGGCGACCCCCGCACCGGCTCTTAACCGGAGCCATCTCATCGGTTGATATAATCCATGCAGCCACGGCGGGCCACCCCGGCCCGCCCTTTGCCACCGCGGGGCCCGGCCTGCCCTGGCCCCCCATGCCATCACGCGGGGAGTTGAGGCTTCGTGGAAGATCCCAGACTTGTAGCCGAGCGGATCATCGAAAACGTCGAAAAGGTCATCGTGGGCAAGCGCCGCGAGCTTCGCCTCGCCGTCACCGCTCTCATCTGCGGCGGCCACATGCTCATCGAAGATGTCCCCGGTGTGGGCAAGACCATGCTCGCCCGCGCCCTCGCCGCCTCGACCGGCTGCTCGTTCCGCCGTATCCAGTTCACGCCCGATCTCCTGCCAAGCGACGTTTCGGGCGTCTCCATCTACAACCAGAAGAGCGGCGACTTCGAGTTCCGCCCCGGCCCCATCATCGCCCAGGTCGTGCTCGCCGATGAGGTGAACCGCGCCACCCCGAAGACCCAGTCGGCCCTCCTCGAAGCCATGGAAGAGCGCCAGGTCACCGTCGACGGGGTCACGCACAAGCTTCCCCAGCCTTTCATGGTCATGGCCACGCAGAACCCGATCGAGTACGAAGGCACCTTCCCCCTGCCCGAAGCACAGCTCGACCGCTTCCTCATCCGGGTGCACCTGGGCTATCCCCACCCCACCGATGAGGTGCTGGTGCTCGACCAGCAGCAACACCGCCACCCGGTGGATTCAATCAGCCAGGTGACCGACGCAACCGAGATCCTCCAGCTCCAGAACGCCGTAAAGGAGATCTACGTCGACCCGCTCGTCAAGCAGTACATCGTCGCCCTTGCCAACGCCACGCGTGAACACGAAGCCGCCTACCTCGGCGCCAGCCCTCGCGGCTCGCTCGCCCTGTTCCGCACCAGCCAGGCCCGCGCTCTGCTCGATGGCCACGACTATGTGACGCCCGACGATGTGAAGGACCTTGCCCTCGTCACCCTCGGGCACCGCATCATCCTCACCCCGGGCGCCAAGGTGAAGGGCACTACAGTTGCCGACGTCGTGCAGGCCTGCCTCAACCGCGTGCCTGTCCCCGGCGCTCGCGCCCGCTCCTGAACCTGAATCATGCGACGGCTCGCCCGGGCAGCCTTCGATCCCGAGCACAGGACCCTGACCCTCGTCGTCGTTATCCTCCTGTGCGCACTGTTTCTCGCCTTCGGGACGGGGTTCGAGCTTCTCTTTCGCCTTGCCTGGGTGGTTGGGCTCATAATCCCCGCCTCGTGGCTCATCGCCTGGTCCAGCACGCGCGGCATCAATGTCGAAGTTCAGCGCCGCACCGGCCGGGCGCAGGTGGGGCAGGAGGCGCAGGAAGTCATCGAGGTCTTCAACCGCAGCCTCCTCCCGCGTCTCTGGCTCGAGGTTGATGACCCAAGCGATATGCCGGGCCACAACTCTCGCCGTGTCGTCATAGTGCCCGCTCGCGGTTCTCGCAGCTGGTTGGTTGATACCCCCCTCGTCCAGCGCGGACTCTACGACTGGGGTCCCGTCCAGGTGGTGGGCACCGACCCCTTCGGGCTCTTTCGCCGGAAGAAGCTCTTCGGACACCAGGAGCAGATCCTCGTCTACCCTCCCGTCTTCGACCTTCCCCATTTCCATGCCCCCCCGGCGAACCTTCCCGGCGAGGGCCGCTTCCGCCGCCGCACGCACTATGTGACCCCGAACGCCTCCGGCATCCGTGAATACGCCCCGGGCGATGCCTTCAACCGCATCCACTGGCCCAGCACGGTTCGCACCGGGCACCTCATGGTCAAGACCTTCGAGCTCGATCCCGCCAGCGACATCTGGGTCATCCTCGATATGGAGCGGCGCGTCAACTTCGGCAGCGGCAACGCCTCCACCGAGGAATACGGCGTCAGGGTCGCCGCCAGCGTGGCCCGCCATTTCCTCGTCCAGAACCGCTCCGTCGGCCTGATCACCTTCGGCCGTGATCTGCAGGTGGTCGAGGCCGAGCGGGGCACGCAACAGCTCACCCGCGTCCTCGAAACGCTCGCCACCGCCCGCGCCGTAGGTGATGCCCCCGTTGGGAACATCCTTATGGAAGAGCAGCGCCGTTTTGGCCGCCACACCACTGTCGTCCTCGTCACCTCCTCCACCGATGACCTCTGGCTCAGCGGCCTGCTTTCGCTAACCCAGCGGGGCGTGAAGGCCGCCGTGGTGCTTGTCGACGCCAGCTCCTTTGGCGGGCGCGAGGCGCCCCTCATGATCTATGGCGCGCTCACCGCGGCGGATATCCTTACCTACGTGGTCCGGAACGGTGATGACCTCGGCCTCGCGCTGAGCCCCGCCCAGGCCCCGGAAGGAGCCTCGCGATGGCAGAGCTGAACCTGCCCATGAGGCGCCCCGCAGGGCATGGCGCGGAGATGCGCGCCGGCTCCCCTTCCGGCCCGGCGCTGACCTGGGAAGACCTCCTCACCTTCGTTACGACCCTGGCCGTGTTCCTCAGCGTGGCCGTGTCCATCCAGCAGGCGCGCTGGGTGCCCGGCATGCCGCCGGTGATCCCCACCACCCTGGGCGGATTGCTCATCGGCCTCTTCGCCGCACGCATCCGTTTCCATGCGGCGATCATTCACCCGGCAGCCATCGCCCTGGGAGCGCTGCTGGTCCTGCTCGTCGTCCAGTCCTATGCCGATGGCATCTCCGTTCAGGACCGCATTGCCGACGTCCGCTTCCGCATGGCCGAGTGGTTCCACGTCGTCCGCTCGGGCGACATCAGCAATGACAACCTGCCCTTCGTCACCCTTGTGCATTCCGCCACCTTCCTCACCGCCTACCTCGCCTCATGGTCGGTCTACCGCTGGCGCAATGCCTGGCTGGCCGTGATACCCGCAGGAGTGGTTCTCTTCGCGAGCGTAAGCCTCCAGGAGGGCGAACCAGGCGCCGGGGTGGTCGTTTTCTTCCTTGGCGCCATCCTGCTCGTGTCCCGTACCTACCTGCAGAAGAGCCAGGCTCGCTGGCGGCGCGAACGGGTCGACTACCCCGACTTCGTAAGCCTCAACGCCTTCCAGGTGACCCTGGTGGCGGCTGTCGCCCTTATCGTGGCGGCGTGGATAGCGCCCCTGGGGGTCCGGCACGCTACCGCCGGCCGCGCCCTGAGCACCTTTGCCGACCCGCTCGACAGCCGCACCGAAGACCTCGTTCGCCTCTTCCACAACGTGAACTCCGGGCGCGGCGCGCCGCTCCACGGCTTCGGCTCCACAATGCCCATCAAGGGGGATGTGAAGCTCGGTTCGGCCGTCCTCTATGAGGTCACCAGCCCCCGGGCCGGCCTTGTCCGCGCCACCAGCTACGACGAGTACACCGGCGCCGGCTGGAAGTCCACCGCGCGCCTCTCCCGGCGCGTCGATGGCAGCGACCTCGCTGATATCCCCTCCGATGCCGTTTACAAGCTCCGCTCCGTCAGCATCCTCAGCGTCACTTCCCGCAGCGAATCGGACGTTATCCTCACGGCCGGCACGCCCGTCGGTACCAATGTCGATGCCTACGTCGACACCCCCCGGGCAACCGAGGGCGACATCGAGCGTATGCGCAGCCGCGGCGGGCTCGGTGACGGCGATACCTACAACGCCATCGGCTCCGAAAGCACCGCCACCGCCGCTGAACTCCGCGCCGCCGGTACCGGCTACCCGGACTGGGTGACCGGCCGCTACCTGCAACTCCCGGACGACCTCCCGGGCCGCGTTGCCGGCGAGGCGAAGCGCGTTGCCGGCGATGCGGCGACTCCCTACGACGCGGCGGCCGCCGTCGAAGCCTACATCCGCTCCTTCCCGTTCAACACCGCCGTTCCTGCCACCCCCGCAAAGCGCGATGCCGTCGACTACTTCCTCTTTGACCTGAAGGCCGGCTACTTCGACTACCAGGCGTCCGCTATGGCCGTCATGCTCCGCACGCTCGGCGTTCCGGCGCGCATTGCCGTTGGCTTCGCTCTCGACCCGGGCGAGGTTGTCGAAACCCGGTACACGGTCCGCAAGAACGATGCCTACACCTGGGTCGAAGTCTTCTTCCCCGGCTATGGCTGGGTGAACTTCAACCCCACGCAGGACCGCCCCGCCGGCGGCGCCGGCGGAATCGGCGCCGGGACCACGGGCGGTGAGGCTTTCGAGATGCCCTCGCTGGAGGATCTCTTCCCGCTCGAGGATGAGTTCGAAAACCCAATCCCCGGCGATGTCTCCGAAGCGCTCAACGAGCCTCCCGTCCAGGCCAGCGAGCCCCCCTGGTTCCTCATCTGGGGGCTCGCCGTGGCGCTCGCCCTGGCCGCCATGGCCGCGCTCTCGCTGCGCGTGGCCTGGAACTGGGGCCTCCGCGGGCTTGATGGCCCCGTCCGCCTCTGGGCAAAGGCACAGCGCCTCGCGGGCTGGGCCGCCCTTTCGGGCCCGCGCACCGAGACCCCGAGAGAATGGTCTCGCCGCGTGGGTGACGCTGTCGGCGAAGAAGAAAGCGCCGCCGGGCTTGCCCGCGCTTTCGAGTCCGTCCGCTACGCCCGTCCCGGCAGCGCGGCATCGGCCCCCGGAGGGGAGGCCAGGGCGTCCTACACCCGCCTGCGCAACACCCTGGTGAAACGTATCCTGCGCCGTGGCCGCACGGCCCCGCCGCCGAAGAGCTGACGTGCCGGGCGCGGCTCAGGCAGGCCCGCCCCTTGTGGCCGTCGTTGCCGAGACGGCGATGGGCCCCGCCGGGGTCGCCCTTTCGCCGCTCGGAATCCGCCACGCGACGCTCTTCCACCGCACCCGGGAGGCCGCCCTCGCCGAGCTCCGGGCCTTCGGCGCCGAACCGGCCGATGACCCGCGTGCTCCCGAGATCACCCGGCTGCTCCAGGAATACGCCGCTGGCCAGCCCGTCAGCCTCGATCACTACCCGGTCGATCTGCCCCCCGGCGGCGGGTTCCAGCGAAGAGTTTGGCTCGCCCTGCGCGAGATTCCCCGTGGCGAGACGCGTAGCTACGGCTGGATGGCGCGCCGGCTGGATCAACCGGGGGCAGCGCGAGCCGTTGGCGCCGCCGCCGGCGCCAACCCAATCCCGCTCTGGCTGCCCTGCCATCGGCTTGTGGCCGGTGATGGCTCCTTACACGGGTTTGGCGGCGGACTGGCGATGAAGCAGGCCCTGCTCGAGCTCGAAGGCGCGCTGCCGCGCCGCCTGGTTTGACCTGAACTAGTCGAACGCCGCCTCGCAGGCCCCATCAGCCAGCACCCAGTAGGCCGCGCCCGGCTCGCCCGTTGACGTGGCTCGCAATTGCGGCGATACAGCACGGACCCATGTCGCCCAGCCTTCCTGGCCCCACCCGTACACTGCCGCCGCGCACGGCAGGCTCTCCATGAAGGACCCAACTGGACCGCCCGGCAATGTCACAAGGTTCCACCCCTGGCTCAGGACGATCTCGAACTCGAACGGCGGCTCGGGCTCTTCGGGGAGTACCGGCGGTGTGGGCGCGGGCTGTGGTCCCTGCGGATAGCGTGCTGAGATGCCGGCAATGTCGTCCGTCCGCAGGGTGCGCTTGATTCCCCGGTAGCGGTAGTACATCACCGCCTCCTCCTCGGCCTTCGTGCAGTTCAGGATGTTGGGGCAGCTATGCTCCAGGCCCGCCACGTGTCCGAGCTCGTGTAACGCAACCGAGTGGGCGTCCACGCTCCCGCCCGCACCGTCGCCCAGCCCGGCCTGCGGATTGCTGTTGAGCGCGATGTCCGCTTCGTGAACCACCTCGTCCCTGGCGGTGACCCCCAGGACGCAGCCGAGCGAGCAATCCATATGCACCCAGGCGACGGTGTTCTCGCCATCGGGACGCATGCTTGTATGCAACGATGGACGACGGTCGCTGAAACCCGCCGTCTCGAAGGCGAACGCCGACCCGGGCACATCGCTCCAGGCCGCAAGACCGCCCGCAATCGCGTCCGGTCCGACCCCGGCCACCGCGTCGCCGGGATTGTAGGCAACTTCCACGGGGATCTCGCTCTCCGCCCATTTCCAGCCCCACGGAGCATGCTGAGCGGTGGCGCCTCCGCCTTCCTGCGTGAGCGGTCGCGTGCCGGGGAGAATCGAACGGAGCGCCACCGCCACGGCGGCCCTCGCCTGGGCCTCATCTTCGGCCCGAACCGAGAAATGCAGGTTGAGCACCCGCCCTTCCGGCGTGACCACGCGGAGCTCCAGTGCAGCAATGTCAGTGCTCGCGCGGCCGCTACCGGGGACAAGAACCATCCACGCGCCCGCTGCCGCAACAAGCACAATGAGGAGTCCCAACGTCCGGCGCACGGGCATACAGCTCAAACGATAGCGCATGGCTCGCCCCGGACTACTCCTGTCTGTGACCCGGGAACGACGAGAGCCGCCCCCAGGGCGGCTCTCATCGACTGGAGAGGCGTCTCGATCATCGGCGCAACAGCCCGGCCCCGGGTCAGGGGACGAACGGAATCTGGAGCGCCGCGCTGCTGATGAACCAGTAGGCATGGCCCTGCCGCAGCATCGCAAGGTTGTTTACGAAGGCCGGCAGAGAGGGGATGTACCTCGACCAGCTGCCGCTGGACGGGTCGTAGCCGTACACCGCCACCAGTCCGGGCTGGCCAGCCAGCGCCACCGCCGGTGGAGCGTCGGTTCCCGGCCAGGCCATGAGGTTCGCTCCCGGCAGCAGCGGCAGTACGGGCTTCGGCGTCGCCGCCGGTGTGGGCGACGTTGTGGGTGACTTCGTCGCCGTGGCTGTGGCCGTTGCCGTGGCCGTGGCCGTGGCGGTGGGCTGCAACGGAGGCGTTGGTGTGGACGTTGGCGGCCAAACCGGCGGCGTCCAACCGCCCGGGACCGTGCTTGTGGGAGTTGGCGTTGACGTCGGTGTCTTCGTGGCGGTCGGTGTTGCGCTCGGCGTTGCGCTGGGTGAAGGGCTCGGTGTGCCACCCGGAGTTCCGCTTGGAGTCGCGGTAGCCGTGTTTGTCGGCGTGCTGGTTGGAGTCGGGCTGCCGCCTGTCGAACCGTAGATGGCGAGGATCCCCGCCACGTCGTCGCCCGCAGGCGTCTGCTTGATGCTGCCCTGCGAGTAGCTGGCGTACATGACAGCCGCGCCGCTTGCCGAATGGCCGAGCCCCAACGCGTGGCCGAACTCGTGCGTCGCCACGCTCGCCAGGTCCACCTGCGTCGGCGAAGCGGTCGTCCAGTTCCACTCGGGGTCGAACTGCATGTCGAACTCGATCGCCGGTTTCGGATTGCCGCCCATGTTGAACCACGTACAGGTCACCGCCAGCACCGAGCCGCTCTGCGCAGCCCAGCCTACCGTGTTGGCGCCGTCGAGCCCTCCGCCTCCACAGGCCCCCGTGCCGTTGCCCGAGGCGCCCCCGCCGCTGAACTGGAAATTGGCCCCGGTGCTCCCCCAGGCGCTCGCTCCCGAAGCGATTGCCGGCTGGTCGCCTGTCAGCGCCGCGGGCTTGTCCGCCGGGTTGTATCCCCAGCTGGCCGTGCGCTCGGCCCACCAGTAGCCGTTGAGCACGTACTGCGCTGAGGCCTCTCCCTCTTCGACTTCGACCGCGCCCGGGAACCGCCCCAGCATGTCGGCGCGGGCAGCAGCCACCGCCGCTTGGAGGCTTCCGGGACCATCGTTCCGGATGAGCATCTGGAACTGCACGTAGCGCCACTCGCCGTTCCACTCCACGGCGATCACCAGGTGCTCATCCACGAACTCGGCCTGCCCCTCGGCCCGGGCTGCACTCGCCCCGCCGGACACCGCCAGGACGGCAGCCCCCCACGCGAGGAGCGCCAGCGCTGCCAGTGCCACCGCCACGCGGGGAATACCGCGCTCCTTCTTCACTTGCACTGCGGCCACCTGTTCGACACCCTCCAGCTGCGCGCGAGGCCCCGCACCGCGCGCAACTAACCCTTGTGTAGTGAGGGTCGGCGCACGCCCGCCCCTCCAATAGCCACCTCTTGCACGAACAGGTTCGCCGTAGGGTTAAATACCAGTGAAAAGATCCGCCCAACCAGCGTGGGAAAGGAGCGAACCATGCGAGCCGGTACGGTGCGCGAGAGAATCGATGGAGAGTCCCGGGTGGGGATAACCCCCGAGGGCGCCTTTGTCCTCACCACGGCGGGTCACGAAGTGCTCGTCGAAGCTGGCGCCGGTGAACCTGCCGGGTACCCTGATGATTCCTACCGGGCCGCGGGGGCGCGCATCATTGCTGATGCCGCCGGTGTCTGGGAAGGCTGCGACCTCGTCGTCAAGGTCAAAGAGCCCATCGCCAGCGAGCACCCATTCCTCCGTCCGGGCTGCGCTCTCTTCACCTTCCTTCACCTCGCCGCCGACCGGGCGCTCACCGAACGCTTGCTCGAGTCGAGGTGCCCGTCCCTCGCCTACGAGCTGGTCCGCCGGCCCGATGGCACGCTTCCCCTCCTGGCCCCCATGTCGCAGGTGGCGGGCCGCATGGCAGCCGAAGTCGGCGCCCAGCTTCTCAAGCACCCCGGCCCCGGCAGGGGCAAGCTCCTCGGTGGCATCGCAGGGGTTCCCCCGGGACGAGCCGTCATCATCGGCTCGGGAACGGTTGGGACCGCTGCCGCACACGTCCTCTCCGCCCTCGGCGCCCGCGTCACCATCATGTCGCGAGACCTTCCCCGCCTCGGCTACTTGCAGGAGCTATTCGGCGGCCTCGTGGCCACGCGCGTCTCCACGCCGGATGCGGTCGCCGATGAGGTTGCCGGCGCCGACCTGGCCATTCTCGGCGTGCTCGTTCCCGGAGCACCGGCGCCCAAGGTCCTCTCTCGCGCGATGGTCCGCTCCATGGGCCCCGGCGCCGTCATTGTCGACGTTTCAATCGACCAGGGCGGCGCCGCCGAGACCAGCCGGCACACCACCCACAGCAACCCCATCTACGTGGAAGAGGGCGTGGTCCACTACTGCGTCAGCAACATTCCCGGGGCCGTTCCCCGCACGAGCACCCAGGCGCTGACCAGCGCCACCCTCCCCTACGTCGAAGCGATTGCGAACCGTGGCCTCGAAGCGGCGTTACGAGAAGACTCAGCCCTCGCGCGATCGCTCAGCACGTGGAATGGCACGCTTGTGCGTGGCCCTGTCGCCGAAGCCTTCGGCCTTCCCGCTGCGCCCAACCCGTTCCTCTGACGGGTAACTCCCCGCTCAGGAATTGGCCCGGAACCATTCCACCGTTCGCGCGATCCCGTCATCGAGGTCCACTTCCGGTTCCCAGCCAAGGACGCGCTTCGCCCGTGCGCTGTCGAGCCAGATGCGGCGGACATCGCCCGGCCGCGGCGGGCCATGCAGAGGCGCGGTGGTGTCACCCGTCGCCCGCTGCAGCGCCCCGAAGATGGCGTTCACCGAGGTGCCCCGGCCCGTGCCGATGTTCAGTGCCTGGCCGTCGCCCTTCTCCAGCGCGATGACGTTCGCCCGCGCGATGTCACCAACGTAGACGTAGTCCTTCTCCTGCTCCCCGTCTCCATCGATGGTGCAGGGCTCCCCTCGCAGCATCTTCCCCGTGAAGATGGCGACAACCCCGGCCTCGCCGTGCGGGTCCTGCCGCGGCCCGTAGGCGTTCGCGTAGCGCAGGATTGTGTGGGTAAGCCCCAGCGTCCTCCCTGCCAGGTCAAGGTAGAGCTCGCCCACGCGTTTCGAAAGCCCGTAGGCGGAAAGCGGCCGAATGGGGTGCTCCTCGTCCACCGGGACACGCTCGGGGTCACCGTAAAGGGCTCCGCCGGTGGATGAGTAAATCATCTTGCGCGCCCCGAACTGCGCGGCCAGGAAGGCTATCCGCGCGGTGCCCCCGCCGTTCACCTCAAGGTCATGCTGGGGGTCAGAAGCGCTCAGCTTCACACTCGCCTGGGCAGCATGGTGGTTCACGATCTCCGGCCTGAACTCGCGGAAGAGCTGCCCGGTCTCGTTGGAGTGAACATCTATCTCATGGAGCCGTGCCTTCGCGTTCACATTCGCTCGCCGGCCCGTGGCCAGGTTGTCGATTACGCGAACCTCGTGACCCCCTGCCACATAGGCGTCGACCACGTGCGAGCCGATGAATCCGGCGCCGCCGGTTACAAGGATTCTCATGAACCATGCTCCTCGATCGCAGCTCGATAGACCTGCAGGAGCCGCGGCAGCACTGTTCGGGGCCGGAACCCTTCCGCGCGGGTGAGCCCTCGGCCTGAGAGCCTGCGCGCCGTCAGCGGGTCGCACAGTACGCGCCCGAGCCCCTCCGCGAACGCGCGCGCATCGGCCCGCCCGCCACTGCCCAGCCTGACTACGATGCCCGCATCGCCCACAACCTCCGGCAGCGCGCCTCCGTCGCTGGCCACCACGGGCAGGCCGCAGGCCATGGCCTCGACGACCGGCACGCCGAAGCCCTCGTAGCGGCTGGGCTGCGCGAGCGCGTCGCAGGCGCTGTAGATGTGGGCGAGGCTCTCCGGCTCCTGGTGCCCAAGCTCAATGATTCGCGGCTCAACCCTCAGCCTGCTCGCCAGCGCTCGCTGCTCAGCGGTGAGCGGGCTCCCGCAGCGAACCAGGCTCGCCCCCGCGAGGTCGGGTTCCGCGAGCGCAGCGAGCAGCAGGTCGAGGTTCTTGTAGGGGCGCGTGTGACCCACGCTCAGGATCCGCGGACCTGCAGGGAGCCGTGTGCCCCGCCGCGCAAGCCACTGATCGGGTTCCGGGCGCGGGCTGTACTCCGCCGCCACCATGTTCGGCACAACTGCTATCCGCGCCGGGTCCACATCCAGGTGCGAAGCCACGTCGCGGGCCGTGTTCCCCGAAACAGCGATGATCCTCTGAGAACGGCACATCCCTTCGATGCTCCGATGAAGCAGCGTGCTGTCGAACCATGCCTCGAACCGGCTCTCATAGTGCCCTTCCAGCAGCAGCGGCATCAGGTCGTGACAGGTCGTTACCGTGGGTGTGCCCTGCACCGCGTCCACGAAGTGGCCCAGTGCCTGGTCGGCAATGTGCACCACGTCGCCGTCCGTGCTGGCGGCGACCATCGCCGGAGCGCGCCGGTAGCGAGCCACATACGCCCCAATCCGGCTAAGTCGCGGCTCCGTTGGAACATCCGCGCGCACGACTTCGATCCCGCCCTCGTCCGAAAGGTCGGCGATTGCCTGCGCGTACCGGTCGATGCTGACCCAGCGCTCGCCCGGGAGTGGCCCGGCAAGGGTGACTCGCAGCGCTGTCCGGGCGGAGGCGGGTGACATACGGCCGATGGTATTGGCGATGACTCTCCTGAGCCAGCGAGGCCGCTAACGTTCGCGTAGCTTGGCCAGCCCCCAGCCAATGGCAGCACAGGCCGCGCCTGCCACCAGCCCGCCCACGATCAACGGCACTGCGAACTGCGACATGGGTGCCCCCGTCTGCATCTGAGCGTACTTCGCCAGTGCCACGTTGGCTGCAAACCCGGCCGCAAAGCCCCAGGCCGCCGCCTGGAACTCAAACGGGGACCGGCCCACGCCGATCTCCTGGAGCATCTCCCGCACGGGCGAGACCGCCCCGGGCTGCTCCGCCTCCATCCGCTCAGCCTCGCCCTCCAGCGCCGCCAGGATCTCAGCAATCAGGCTTTCGGGGGTTTCGTCCAGCAGCCGTTGGTGTTCGCTTGCCCCGTGCCCGGCTCTCCGCCGCACCGGTGGTCGGGGTTGAACCCCCGGCCGCGAGGGCGCGGGAGCTTCGGCCGCCGGTCCGCGCACAAACACGGCCGCGGGCGCTTCCGCCACGCCTCCACCGCGGCAGCGGGTGCATGCCGCCATCCCTCGCGACCATTCCTCGAATGCCAGCCCGCCTCCGCATCCCGAGCAGCGCGCGCGTACGGTGGTGCTTTCCAAGTGCCGGCGCCTCCCCTATCCCTCTGTTGGTGGTGGCTGCGGGGTCTCTGTTGCCCCGCCTTCTTCGCTCGGAATCGTTGGGGTGGCCGTAGGCGTAGCGGTGGCGGTGGCAGTAGGAGTGGCTGTAGCGGTCGCCGTGGCGGTGGGCGTCGCCGTCTGGGTTGGCGTGGGCGTCGCGTCCGTACCGCCTTCTGGTGTCCGCGTAGGCGTGCCGCGGGTGTTGCGCTGCGTCGGAGTAGCCGGCACCAGCGTCGGCCCCGGCGTTTTCGCCCCTGCCACCGTCTGTGAAGCCGCCGGAGTGGTCCCGGCGCCAGTCTTCCCCTGGGCATCCTGCGCCGCCAGCACCTGCGATGTCGGAGTACCCTCGAACAGCTCCATCGAGGCCCCGCCGCCCTGGAGCTGCGAGAGAAGCTGCGGCAGGCGCGATTCGCCCTCCTGCCCCGGCGGTGGTGGCGTCGCCATCACCCCCTCGGCCGGGTAGCCGAGACAGCCGGCAAACAGGACCCCCGCGGCCCCAAGCAATGCAAACAGTGCCGCCAGGCGCACCCGGCGGCGATTCACCCCACTCATATGCTCAGGGTAGATGTACGCCCGGCTCGCGCCCATCGGGCGGACGCCGATCGTTGCCCGCGCTCATCCGTAAGGGAAGGCCCGAGGGTTGGATACCCGTCCGGCGGCCGGGTCTCAGCGGACCTCAACCTGGGGCGACGTGGCGCTCGTGTACTCCAGCGCGCCCTGCAGCGCCCGGGCCTCCACAACCACCGTCGTCCCCGCGAAGGAGCGCCGTGCTTCGCCCGTGACGGCCAGCACCCAGGTCCCCGATGTGCCCTGCTGGGTGGCTGCGTTCGAGGCCAGCGATGCTTCCCATGTCTCGGTTACGGCGTTCCAGTACTTGTTGTCGCTCACTCTTCGAATGACAAAGCTCAGCGAGCCAGGCGTCAGGGTCCCATCGGTCGCGGTGAACGTGAGACGGCTGCGAGGCGTCTTCACCCCCGCCGTGGGAGCGGCAACCACCAGTTGCGCCGACGCGGTCGCCGTTGGACTTGCCGAAGGGCTCGGCGAAGGGCTTGGGCTGGGCGATGGCGATGGCGATGGGCTCGGACTTGGCGAAGGCGAAGGGCTTGGCGATGGAGATGGCGAAGGAGAAGGAGAAGGCGAGGGCGTCGGCGAAGGTGGCGGGCTCGATATGGTGAGCGCCAGCGTGTTGTCGCCGCTCCCGTAGTAGGTCGCCGTCACGAAGTAGGCCCCGGCCAGCGTTGGCGTGAAGCGCACGCCGGATTGGTCCGCACCGCAGCCCGTGGCAGCGGTTGTCGCTCCCGGCGCCGGCCCCGAGACCAGGAACGTGATTCCCGCAATCCCCCCCGGCGGCTGCGCAGAGCCGGCGGCCGCATCGTTCGCCACGTCGGCCGCCACTGCCGCGGTGCACACGTTGATGGTGCTCCCCAGCGCCAGGCTCGTGCCCGTGTTGTCGAGCCCCACCTCGCCCACAGCCACGCTGGCTACCGGCGGCGTTGCCGCCAGCACGATGCCCGCCGGCGAACCAGTTGCATTCCCGGTCCCGGGCGTGAGAGCGACTGTCGCCGGCAATGTTCCCGCGCCGGGCAGGTTGGCCGCGGTGGCGGTAACGGTCATGGTTGCCCCCTCCGCCGGTGCGAGCCCGGGCTGGTCAGTACAGGTGGCCATGCCGGTCCCCGTGCCACCGGGGGAGCCCCCTCCAGGACACGTGCCGCCCGTGACGCTGCCGTTAACAAGGGTCAACGTTGCCGTGTAGCTGCCCGAGCCCGCCGTCCCGCCGTTGCTCAGGCCGGCCGTGAACGTGACGGTCTCACCCTCGAAGGCCTGCGGCACAGAGGCCGAGTTCGTGACGGTGATGTTCTCGTTCGCGACGGTGAGCGGCGCCGGGTCCGCAGACGGCGCCCTCCCGGCGTCCCCGCTCCCGTCCTTGGCGCAGAACGACGAGTCGAAGCAATCCGTCACGGCAGAAAGGTCGATCGTCGCTCCATCGGCGACGTTGCGGACGGCCGCATTGATGGTGATGGCCGCAATTGAGGAATCGGCCCCGAGCGTGCCGAGGCTGCATGTGAAGTCCTGGCTGTGCGAGCCACTGGCCGCGCACGCCGAGGGCCCCAGCCCTCCGCTGAAGCTGCTGATAGAGAGATTGGCGCCAAGGCTCCCCTGTATGACCAGGTTCGAAACCGGCACGGTTGCGGAAGACTTGAAGTTTATCGTGTAGGTCACCGCGTCGCCCGGGCTCACCGTGGCGGGGCCGGCAGGCGACTGGTCGACGGTGAACACCTGCGGCGGCGAAATTGCCCGCGCCTCACCGTCCCAGATGGTTATCGCCCCGGCGAGCGCCGCCAGGAGCGCCAGCATCGCACCCGCGCTCGCGCGGCGCCGTCCGTGCCTTCGCCGGAAGGTGACAATGCTCACCGCTAGCCGCCTGTGTAGGCGATGGAGATGCCCCTGAGCTTTGCCCCGGCGCCGCCTATGAGGTCAACCACCACGAAGTAGACATTCACCTCATTGTCAACGGTGTGACTGAATGCGTTGGCTGTCTGGGGGCTGGCGCCCGCGCTCGAAAGCACCTCGGCCAGCTTGAAGATCTGGGCGGCATTCGTGCCATTGGCCATGGGTGTGAAGTCAAGGCGCGCCTGCACCGAAGCGCCGCTCCCGGCCTCGAATGCAACCGTCATGCTTGTGATCGTGGCGCCATCGGGCAGCACCACCGGGGCGTAGTAGCGCTCCGATGCAGCGTCCGTTCCCACGGGATTCAGCTGGTTGAACGACTTCTCGTAGATCGCCAGGTCATTGGTGGGCAGGAAGGTGCTCGCCGCGATGGAGACGTTCCCTGTCTTCGTTGTCGAGGCCAGCGTGGCGCTCGCTGCCGTCACGCTGATCCAGACGGCGTCTCCATCGGCAATGTTGGAAAGGGTGTTCCCGAACGCGGGCCCAACAGGTGAGTACACCTCGTACGTCTGGGTCGCTGCGTTCCACCGGTAGACCGCATCGTACTTCCCTTCGATGCTTGCCAACGCTTCGGAAGGCGCCAGCGAGCCCCCGGAATAGGACACGTTGTTCCAGCCCTTCACAAGGCTCGCTCCCGCGCGGACGTGCTCGCTCCCTGCGGCCAGAACTGAGACTGTGATGGCCAATGTCAGGGCAGCCATGACCAGGAATGCGCGCGTCGGCTTCATCGGGTGTCTCCCTGCCGCCCGGTGAGTGACGGCTTCAGGGGAGATGGTATTGCCGCTCCTGTGCTCCCTTAATGGGCGGAAGCCCGATGCGGACCGCATCGCTTCCCCTATACGCCCCGGGCAGTCCCCGAGTTCGTGCCCTGGAAACCAGTATGGCCGTGCGTTGGCACGCTCAGGTCAGCGTGAAGCCTCCTACTGGTACCTCTCCGCCACCACCACGTCACGATGGAGATACTCCCCGGGCCCCCCGGGCGTCGCCGATCGGAATTCCCCGCCGCACGTTATCAGCGTCACCCATTCGGTGTCCGCAGGCTTGTTCGTGGGCCAGATAAGGTCCCCCATCGGGATCGTCGCCACGTCGTAGCGCTCCTTGCGGATCACCCGGTACTTGTATTCGAGCCCGTTCTCCATGACGACGACGATGTCGTCGCCTATCTCCGAGTTCTTCAGCTTGTTGAATGGGCCGATGATGTTCGGGTAGTAATCCACGTGAGCCGAGAAGACCGCGTTCCCCCGAAAGCCGGGCTTGTCATAAATGTAGTACCAGCCCGTCTTCAGAGGGTCGTGGGGAGTATCAAGCTGATTGCTCGGCAGCAGCCCCACCTCTTCAATCGCCGAATCCACGTTGAATCGCGGGATCTTGAGCTTCGAAACCTTGCCGTCGAAGGGAGTGGGCGTGGCCGTGGGCGTGGGCGCGTTGGTCGGAGTTTCCGTCGGCGTGCTTGTCGGCGTCGCCGTCACGGCCACGAATGGCTCCTCGTCGGCCTTCCCGTCCTCACTTCCGCGAGTCAGGATGAGCCCGGCAGCGAGCAGCATCGCGCCGGCGCAGAAGGTGAAAATCGCAACGTAGCGAAGGGTCTTCATACTCTCTAGGTCGGTTCCGCCAGGCCGTAAGTGCATCCTCGGAAGCTTCAACCAAGCTTACACAACAGCCGGATAATGGGGGATTAAGGCTCTTTCCCTTCGTCTTGACCACCGCCGCCAGGCTCGGCATTGGTGCCCCGGCCCACCGTGCGCCGGCTCAATGCCACCCCCATCGCCCCGCCCGTGAGGACGATTGCCCCCAGGACTACCAGCAGAACGTAGCCCACTGCCAGGCCGCCCTCCTCTCCGCTGCCGGAGGCGCCCTCGCCCCCGCGCCCATCTTCCGCCCCTTCGGCGGTGCGCGTGCCGATGACAATGACGGCTTCGTCGGTTGGGAGCTCCGTAGCGGGCTTTGGCGTGAACTTCGCCTGCCCGGTGGCCGTCGCTGCCGCTTCCGAAGGTGCGAGCGTGCGCGTGGGTGTAGCCGTGGGAAGCGCGGGCGCCTCGCCGCTGCCCGCATTGAGATTCACCTGCTGCGGTCCCTGCTTCCATTCGGCTGTCTGAGTGGCTGGCCTTCCGCCTACAGTGAAGCTCACGGTCTTCCCGGGTTTGCCGCACCCTGCCTTCTGCGATTCGTGAACGATATTGACGAGGTAGACGCTCACTCCGCCGTCGGTGATCGTCCCCCGGTACGTGGGCCCCGGCTGCGTACAGTCCAGCGCGTCGATATAGCCCCGGACTTCCGTGCCATCGGCAACTGACTTGCCGTCGATGGCGGCCGTGCCGTAGTACGTCGCAGGTACCTGGGGCTGCGCCACGGCGGCCTGCAGGAAACCAAAGGCGCAGGCTCCACCCGCCGCGATTGCTGCCACGGCAAGACGAAGCCCGGGCCCTTCTACTATCCGCACAATCCCGATGGTATCCGTGCTGCGGGCCCCGCGCCAAAACGGCCGCTCTCGCCCGTTTCACAATTTCCGCATACCTTATGTTCAACCTTCCCCTCCGGGGCGCATGTGGCAGGGATTGGCGAGACTCTTCGCAACGCGCGCAATAGCCGCGGGCTGACTATCGAACAGGCAGCCCAGGATACCCGCATCTCTCCCCGGTTCCTGGAAGCGCTGGAGGAAGAGCAGTTCGACGCGCTCCCTGCGCCCGTTTACGTACGAGGGTTTCTTCGCTCCTACGCCAACTACCTGCGCCTCGATGCCACCCCCCTGCTTGCCTGGCTCCAGGACGGTGGCCCCCCTGTGGCTGGCCCCGATGCATTCGTGGGCGGGCCCCGGCCGGCGCCTTCCGAGGATGAACCGTCTCGGCCCGACCCCTTCCGGCCTGCCCTGCGCTCCGTGCCCCCTCCCATCCCGCCTGCCCCGCCTGTGCCGCCCGTCATCTCCGACGAATCCGTGGTCGACGAAGAAGGATGGTCGCCCGAAGCGCCTGCCGCCTACGTCGAGGGCCCCCCGCCCGAGGCCCCTGCCGGCGAGCCCCTGGAAGAGAACGGGTACCCGCCGGAGGAGCCCGTGTTCCGCCCTCGCCGCGTGGCCGGCGTGCTCAGCGAACGCGAGCCATACGTGCGCGAAGGTGGCAACCCGGTCCGGTTCCTCGCCTTCGCCGGGGTAGTCCTCATCGTGGTCCTTGTCGGGGCCATCACCGCCCTGGCGCTGATGGGCGGCGATGACGACAGCTCTGCGCCGGCCGCCGGTGAAACCGAATCCCCAACCCCAACCCGGGTCGCCGGTACCGTGATTCCCGTCAACTCGCCCACGGCGGCCTCAAAGGCAAGCCCAAGTCCCGCTGCCAGTGCCAGCCCTTCGCCTACCGGCACACCAGCCTCACCGTCGCCGTCACCCGCATCTGCGACGAAGACGCCCCCGGCGACCGCCGCTCCGTCCGAACCGACGGCCACGCCTACGGAAACGCCCATCCCGACGCCGACGGCCACACTCGTTCCTCCCACTCCGACGAGCACGCCTCTCCCGCCGGCGCCCTCCTCCTTTGGGGAGTGCTCGGCAAGCTCGGACCCGTCAATGCCGTACGATTGCGGCCCCTGGCCCTACGTGGTGGTTTGCCATCCCAATGGCTGGTTCATCGACAGGAACGGCGACTTCCCGCTCCAGCCAGGCTGGACTTCCGTGTCGGCAGGGGGCCCCTCCTTTGGCGACGCAATCAAGGCCGGGAAGGCCGGCTGCCAGTAAGGGTACTGGCCGGCCCGTTTCTATCGCACACTTCTTTCACCTCGCCACCTCCACTCGCACCCCATTCCTGACCGCCCGGTGATGGCCTTTCCCGGCCCGTTGCGGCCACCCCGCGTTCACTCCCGCGCGCCTGCGCAGGCCCAATTGTCACGCCGGGGAAACGACCGGTGACTGCGCCACGCAACTGTCACGCCCCCTTCTCCCACGTCGCCGTTTCACCCTCCCGTGCCCGGCCGAACTCCCCCATTGAGAACTCCACGAGGGCTGGCTGGCCCTTTGCGTGGCGGTTCGTGGGGAGGACGTCATGGCATCGTTCGAACTGTCTCGCGCCGGCCGGGTCGCCGATTTCGCGCGGGCTTCAACCGTCGGCAGATTCTTGCCGCTCTACCTGGCCGGCATCTCGGCCGGCGCCGGCATCGGCCTGGCGCTGACTGCCATCCTGCAGGAAAGCGACGCGGCCACGCCGCGACCGCTGCCACCGGCTGCTCAAGGCGCCCCGGCCCGGGTTCGTGAATTTGCGCCTACAATCGAAGCCCCGCCCGCCGCCCCGGCAGCGCTCGCCGAAGAGCAGCCCTCCGGCACCTCCTTCATTCCCATTCCCGGCCTGCCAGACGTGATCCTTGCGGCGCCCAATCCGCCTGCCCTTCCCGTTGTGGTCTCGCCGCCCGCCGCTGAGCCCGTTGCCCCTGCGCCCGTCTTGCCCGCTGCTGGAGTTGCGCCCGTTGCCGCGCCTGCACCCGCTGCGCCTGAAACGGCCCCGCCGGCAGAGGAGGCCCCACCCGCGGCCGCACCTGCGCCTGCGAAACCCAACTTCTACGTCCCTGAGCCACGTGCCGGTGGCATTACCAACCTCGAACAGCGACTCCTCGACGGGATTAATGCCGAGCGAGCAGCGGCGGGCCTGCCGCCCTACTCCTACGAGGCTGGCCTCGCGAGCATCGCCCGGGTTCGCGTCCAGCAGCTGGTGGACCAGAACTACTTCGGCCACACCGACCCCTTCGGCTACTCCATGTACGTAGAGCTCCTGGCGCACTTCGGCTACACCAGCTACGCCTGGGCCGGGGAGAACCTGGCCATGAACAATTACTCCATCGAAGAGTCGCCCGAAAAGGCAGTCGCGGCTCTCATGCGGAGCCCCACGCACAAGGCGAATATCCTCGCCGGTGACTTCTTCCGGATTGGGATTGGCGAGCTCACCACCCCCGACGGCCGCCATTTCTACGCGATGATCTTCCTCGGCTGACATCCTCCCCGGAGGTCCCGATGAAGAAGGCCGGTGAGATTCCCCACCGGCCTTCTTGCCGTATTGCCGTGGCCAGTTCGAAGCCGCCTCAGTCGCTGTCGTCACCGTCCGCGCCGAACGGGCCACCATCGGTGTCATCTTCCCCGCCACGGCCGCGAGACATGGCGTAGCCCACACCTCCGCCCACTACCGCGATCCCGCCAAGCACGATGATGACGACTGCCCAGAGAGGGAATCCGCCGCCGTCTTCCGAGCCCTCCTGCGAGTTGCCCGGCCTGGAGCTGGTCACCCCGCCCTTGAGCGTGGGTATCGGCGAACCTGCGCCCGGCGACCCCGCGGGGATGGTCCCCAGCACGGTGGTTGAGGCCGCCGTGCCTGTTCCGTTACTCGCCGGAGTGGCTCCCTGCGTGCCTGTGCTCGTCGCCTGCGGCGGCGTGGGTGTGCGCGTGGGCGCCGGTGTAAAGGTCGGGATGGGCACGGGCGTCACATTCCCGAAGGTGACGTCGAGGCGTACCGGTCCTGCTCGCCACCTGGCGGGCTGGCTCGCCGTGCGGTCGCCTATCTTGATTGTGATGTCCACACCTTCCACGCCACACCCGGGCTTGTCCTCACGCGAGGAAACATTCACCGCATACACGGTGACCTTCGCCGCGCCATCGCCTGTGAACTCCGTCTTACCCGTGCCGCAGAGTTGGCCGCCTATGTAGGCCGTCACGGGGATTCCCGCCTCGACAGGGCCCGCCTGGTCGTTGATCGACCCAAACACGGTGGAGGGGGGCTGGTACTGGGCAAGGGCCGTGCCGGCCATCAGCGCGCCTGTGCATGCCGTTGCCAGCACGGCCGCGCGAAACAAAGGTCTCATGCGAATGCCATTCCTGCGGGTTGGATTGGTGACGGCACGTCCGAGGTTAGCGCAGGAACCGCCTACCGGCATCAGTCAGGGACGTAGATCGTAAACGGCTGCTTGACCTGCACCCAGTACACCCCGCCGGCCCGGAACGAGTCGAAGGTGTTCAGGAAGCTCGGCCCGCTCGGGGTGTAGAGCTCCCACCGGCCTGCGATGCCGTTCCAGGTGTAGATGGCAATCACGTTGTCATCGTTCCCCGCAAGGGCAGCCTTGATCTTGCCGTTCCGGCCCGCCGAGACCAGGTTCCAGCCCGCTTCCAGCAGCTTGTTGGTCTGGGCGCCGAAGTCAACCGTGATATCGATGACGATTTCGCCTTCGCCATCGAGCGGCAGCATCTCCGGGATCGGGGGGTTCACCACCTGGCCATCGCAGTGCATGCGGCTCATCTCAAACCCGTTCCACGAGAGCCTGGCCCAGTCGTTCGCATCTCCATCCACGAACACTTCGTCGTTGGTGTACTGCCAGTCCAACGCGGGCGCATTCGGCCCGGCGGAGAACGTGCGGCTCTCACCCGGCTCAAGGAAACCGTGGATCTCCAGGTACTGCTCGGGCTCGAGGTAGTTCTCGGGCCGGCTCCGCAGCGAGAACCCCGCCAGCGAAACCACGTTCGTTCCCATGTTCTTGATGGTCACTTCTTCTGGTCCAGAACACACGAGCCCGGTCACCCGCACCTCTGCCGGCGGCGGTGATGGTGGCGGAGGGAACGACACCCGCACGTTCGTGGACGTCAGCATGCTGTTGCTGACCTTTATCCACGCCTGGCACTCATCGGCATCCACAGTTGGTTTGGCGATGCCTTCGTTCAGCGGCCTGCCAAAGTCATCGACGGTATCGAATGTCGTGGTCGTAGCCGCTCGTTTGTTGGTGCTGACCCACGAGGGGACACCCTCCAGCCCCACGATGAAGCCGTCGCCCGCGTCTATCTCCCACTGCAACGGAATGCCCAGCAGGTTGTTGAACGACTTGGCATCGCAATACCCGTCGCGGTCCTTCAGGTGGGCCACTACGTACTTCATCGTCGGAGAGTCCGTGTCGACGATTGTCAGCTCCTTGTACCCGGCCCACAGCCAATCCGTTTGCACCACATTCGAAGTCGCCGGGGGAAGCGTTCCGGCCCGCCGCCGGGGGTAGTCGGCGATGGCGTAGTAGCGCGAGTGCCCCGCCATGTCGTCCACCGAACATTCCGGATTGCCGGTGTGCGGGTTCTTCAGGCAGCCTTCGTAGGTCAGGTTGAAGTCGCCAAAGGTGTCGACCGTGCCAATTCCGTCGAGGTCTGTCGCGTCCGTGAGGATGCGCGGACGGTTGACCGTTCCGAGCACGCTCGGGATCCCCGTGACAGGGTTCACGTTAATGGAGGACTCGGTCCCATCGAGCACCAGCCAGCCGGCGTCGCCGTTCTTGACGCCGGTGTGCCAGTTGTTGACGACATCCTCGCGCTCCATGGCGAAGGTCACGTAGGCCACGGGCATGGGCGCCGACGAAGGCCAGTTCCGGCGTGAGTCGGCGTCCCCGCGAAGAGTCTCCCAGTCGGTGGGCAGGATCCAGCGATCAGCAGGCACCCCCCGTCCGTCGGGCTTCATCTCGGCGGGTCTCCCCGATGGGTTGTTCCCCACAAACCAGCCCCTCACGCTGGCGCTGAGGTCCCCGATTTCGGAGACGTTCAACTGCCCGGTGGCGGTGGTGGTCACATCCTCGAAAGCGAGGTAGAAGATGGGGAAGGCCACCTTCGAATACTCGTTGCCGTTCACGAAGACCTCGATATCCACCTCACCGGGCATGTCGCTCTCATAGGCCACCTCAGCTTCACAGTCCGCCCCCAGCACTTCCGTGTGGCCGTCGGGCGAACTCCCCACGAAACCGCCCGGCTGGCCCGACGGTCTCGTGAATACGACCGTGTTCGCCGCCAGCGGGCAGGTGTCCGAGTAAGAGAAGGCGTACCTGAGGCTCACGCGATCCCCGGCCCATGCCAGTCGCGGCGTCTTTGTCCCGACGGTGAACTCGAACGAAACTTCCACGGTCTCGGTTCCAAAGAACACGTTCGGGCTGCCCGGGTAGTAGGCGTCAATCGCAATCCTCACGACCGACGATGGATTGCAGCCGCCATCGTCATCGATCGTGAACGAAATATCGTCAGGCCCGTCTCCCAGCGGCTCGCCCGGCTCCGCGGGGCTTGGGCCACGGTCGAACCGTCCACCGTATGAAACCCCCGTGATTTCCCGGCCCAGGTTGGCCGGCGGCGTGCCGTCGCCCAGGAAGTAGCCGCAATTCCCCTCGATCCGGACGACGAGCACCACCCCCTCGAGGGCGAGGTCGAACAGCGGCCCGGTCGGTCCCGTGTGCCCGCCAAACACCCACTCCGTCAACGGCAGCCTCCCCGAAAGGAACCTCCCGCTCGCCACGTTGAACTGGATGGGCCGCGTCAGCGAACCATTGGTGATGATCTCGCCTGCCGGGGTGTCCGGGTCACGCGGGTCGGCGCCCGTGGTGATCTCCGTCCGCGAAATGGTGTTCCATTGCTTGAGGAGCGCGGCATTGCCGGGCCCGCTGGTGGCCCCGTCCTGGTCGTTGTTGTCGCCGTTCGTGTCCCACGAAACGTTCCGAAGCCCCAGCCCCAGCGCTCCGACGTTCTTCGTGAACGACAGGGTCAGGAAGTGCTCGCCCGGCTGAGTGGAAGTCCACCCCAGGCAGATTGTGCCGTCGACCACCCCCGGGAAGTTCGGGCTCCCCGCGGCGCCGTCGTGGAAGATCTCCAGCCCCGAGACGTTCGCCCCGCTTCCACTGAAGCTGACGTTGTTCGGCTGGAGCACGTCGCCCACAGCCGAGGGCACCACGCAGGCGTAATGCCGCGCGCCCACCACGTTCTCGTTCGCATCCTGCTGCGGCATCATCTGCCCGCCAAGCGAGATGTGACGCAATTCCGAGAAGTCAACGTCGTTGATGTCCACGATGTCGTTCGTGGGCGAGCCAATCGTGTGCAGCTGGTCGTCGCTGGTCGTGCTCAGCCGGTAGACCGCGTAGAACGAGAACTCGACGTCTATGTCCGCGGTTACAACCCCGGCCGTGATGCCCACACACCACTCACCCGTCGCCGTGTTCTTGAATACCCCGGTGATCGTCCCGGCGCTGGCCGTCCAGTCCCCTGCATCCACCTTGTCCAGGTTGTTGGGCGCTGTGAGAGGGGTGTTCGAAGCCTTCCCTGTCAGGAACGCCGGGTCCCAGCCGACCGTGCAGACCGTTGCGGCGCCGCCCACAACGCCGTCCCACCCCTGCAAAGTCACCGTCACGATCGCTATCTCGAGTTCAATGGTCGCCGCCGTTGAACCTTCGAGGTATGTCCATGAGAGCTTCAGCGAGGTCCCCGTGGTGGCCGCCTGGATGGTCGCGCAGTACACGTCATCGGTGGAGTCGGCGGGCGTTGTTCCATCGTAGTAGTCCGTGCCGGTGATCGTGCTCCCCGCCGTCACGGTGAAGCCGTTGACCAGCCCCGTCACTGTGATCCCGGAACCATCCACCTCCACGCAGTAGCCAACGAGCCCCAGGGTGGGATTGGCCTGCGCGGGTACGGCCGCCCCATGCGAGAAGTCCCCCGCGTAGAGCTTCGGAGGGTCGACTTTTGTAAAAACTTCGCCCGGGGCGGCGTGAACCACGCCCGGCGCGCGCAGCTCGAGCCCGCTCCCGGCCACCACCGCCACCAGCAGCGCCAGCAGCCCAAAAACCAAAAACCGGCGATGCACGTTCCCCATAGAATCCCTTGGGACTCCTGGGCGTACCCCGCCGGACGCCATGTCCAACTTCTGGCTGACCTGACACGCGGACGGCGACTCGACACACCGGCTCCGCGTGCGTACCGCCCCTGATTTAGAACGATCGCGGCCCCTAAGTCAAGCCTTATCGCTAACGCAGGTGATCAGGAACTGGCGCCAGGCAGCCCCCAAACGCCTGAGAGGGAAGCGCAGGCCAATGCGCTTCCCTCTCAAACGCACGAGGAGAGGAAGGACTAATTCTTTGCTTTCCGCGCTGCCACGAGGCTTATCGTTCCCATGGAGGCAACCACCATCACCAGGGCCGCTGCAAGCATCCAGGGGGTCGTGCTCCCGGCATCCGGCGCCAGCCCCGTGCCCGTTGCCGGCGGCAGCGGAGCACCCGCCTGGCGCGCTCCCAGCACTTCGTCGATGGGAACGAAGGTATCGATCACGTCGATCGGAACGTTCACGCCGAGGCTGGTGGGCGCGCTCTCGCAGGGCGCGATCGTGAAGGCAGCGCTCACGCTGCGGGCCGAGAGCTGCAGGTTCGCAGCACCTCCGGCCGGGCTCGCAACTGCATAGAAGGCGCCCGCGCTGCACGAGGTGCGCGTGTCATTCCCGAGCACCTGGCGCACCGTGTAAACCCCGTAGGGCAGCCATGACGATGCCGCTGTTCCCGTCGGGGTTCCGCCGCTTGTCCCCAGCGAGAGCGTCTCAATCACCGCACCCGAGTCGTTAACCACCTCGAACCGCCAGGTCCGCGCTGAAGCGTGCGCATCGGCCGCGAGCGTCGCGCTCACCTCGATCTGACCGTAAGAAGCGAACTTCGCCGTTCCGCTCGCCACCGTGGCGCCCCCCGACTTCACAACGAGGGTGACCTCGCCGGGGGTTTCGCGCCGCACGTGGACATTTCCTTCAGCCAGGCCCGGCTCCACCGCATTCAGCGAGACCACCCCCAGCAGCTCGCCGCCGCTCACCACGTAATCCAGGTCCGCCAGCTCGGGCTGGTCGCCTTCCGCCCGCACGGTGAGGGTTGTCTCGAACCCGGCCGGGACCGGCCGCGGGGAGATAACCGAGACCGTCAGCATCGACGAGGCCGAGGCTGAGGCCGCTCCGAAGGCGAGCAGGGTGGTCGCAATCACGAAAGCGGCCGCGAGAGCCCGGGGTAGCTGTCTCATCTCTCTGTCTCCTGCCGTGTGAGCGGCGGCTCGCCCGCCATCCTGTCGGCAGCCCGGCCATCCCGCCAGCGCGGGACCCGTGGGCTTTGCGTGAGCGCGGTCACCCGCGTCGTGCCTTTGCTAAGGAGCCCCCGGCAACCCTCCTCGTTCTCTTGTTGTTCACTCCGGGTCCACAACAGTGGCCACACGGTTACTGTAGCCGATTCCTTATCCCGCCGGTCATATGAGCGCGGTTAGAATCTCCCCGAATCTCCCTGGCCGTGCGGGCTTGCCACGCGCCGGCCGCCGTAGTATCCCGGTTGCGATACAGGAACCGGGAAAGGAGGACGCCTTGCCTTGCTTCCGCTTTGCTCTCGGTGCGCTGCTCGCCCTCTCCCTGGCCGCCGTTGCCTGCAGCGATAAGCCCGGCGGTGGTGACTCCACCGGCCCGGGCGACGACGCACAACCCGCGCCCGCGGCGGGGCTGGATTCCCTCCGCCGCTTTGCCGAAAGCCTTGGCAACGACACCTACAGGCTCGTTTACGAAGTCACAGGGTCCGGCGCGAAGAAGGGCAAGCTCGCCGCCACGCTCACCATGGCGGCCGATCCTCCCCGGCAGGCCCTCGGGCTCTCCGGCGAATTCGAAGGGAAGACCGCCACCTTCGTCCTCATCAACGATGGCAAGTCGAGCTTCGTCTGCGCAGAGTCCGGCGGACCGGGCCGGTGCCTGAAAGGCGAGTCCTCCTCCCCCGTCACCATCCCTCTCCCCGCACTTCTCGATGTCGAGCCGCTGCTCGAACGCATCAGCGCCGACACCGGCGCAGAGGTCCGGCCCGCCAGGGACCGACGGATTGCCGGCCACGATGCCCGCTGCTGGGAGGTCGAGGGCGCCGATGGGGAGGGCGTCTTCTGCGTCGCCAGGAGTGATGGCACGCTGCTACTGCTGGAAGGCGACTTCGACGGCGCTTCGTTCGCAATGACGGCACAGGAGGTGGGCCAGCCTTCCGGCAAGGATTTCGAACCCCCGTTCCCGGTGGTTGAGTTCGGCCCTTGAGCCGCAGCGCGATGCGCCCGGCTGAGCCCTGCGATACGCTTGTATCTCACCCACCCGGAGTACCGCCGCATGCCCGAGCCTCGAACCATCTCCCAGAAGATCTGGGATAGCCACCTTGTACGCCGCGAGGCGGGCAAGCCCGACCTCCTCTACATAGACCTGCACCTTGTCCACGAGGTCACCTCGCCCCAGGCTTTCGAGGGGCTCCGGATGGCCGGTCGCAGGGTTCGCCACCCGGAGCTGACCCTGGCAACTGTCGACCACAACGTCCCCACCGCCGACCGCGACAGGCCCTGGCCTGACCCTCTCTCCGTGCAGCAGGTCGAGACCCTGCGCGCGAACTGCGCTGAATTCGGCGTCCCCCTCTTCGGTGTCGACGATGTGCGCCAGGGCATCGTCCACGTCATTGGGCCCGAGCAGGGACTCACGCAGCCGGGCATGACCATCGTCTGCGGCGATAGTCACACGTCCACCCACGGCGCCTTTGGTGCTCTCGCCTTCGGAATCGGCACCTCCGAGGTCGAACACGTCCTTGCCACCCAGACCCTCCCCCAGTCGCCCCCGAAAACCATGGCCGTGGTGGTGGACGGCGAGCTGCACCCGGGTGTCACCGCCAAGGACATCACCCTCGCCATCATCGCGCGCATCGGTGTCTCCGGTGGCGCCGGCCACGTCATCGAGTACCGCGGAGACGCCATTCGCTCGCTCTCCATGGAAGGCCGCATGACCGTCTGCAACATGTCCATCGAAGGCGGCGCCCGGGCCGGGCTGGTGGCCCCCGACGAAACGACCTTCGCCTACGTGGAAGGGCGCAACTTCGCGCCAAAGGGCGCCGCCTGGGAACGCGCCCTCGACTCCTGGCGCGCCCTGCCCTCCGACGATGACGCCGCCTTCGACACCACCGTTACCCTCGACGCCGCGCAGATCGAGCCCACCGTCACATGGGGCACAACCCCCGCTCAAAGCGTCCCCGTCTCCGGCCGCGTCCCCGGCCCGGAGAGCGCGGCAACTCCTCAGGCGCGCGAACTCGCCGAGCGCGCCCTGGCCTACATGGACCTCAAGCCAGGCACTGCCATCCAGGACATCCCCATCGACCGTGTGTTCATTGGCTCCTGTACCAATTCCCGCATTGAAGACCTGCGCGCCGCCGCCGAGACCGTTCGCGGCCGCAGGGTCGCTTCGACGGTCCGTGCCATGGTCGTTCCCGGTTCGGGGCTGGTGAAGATCCAGGCCGAGCAGGAAGGCCTCGATCGGATCTTCCGCGAGGCCGGCTTCGAATGGCGCGACGCGGGCTGCTCCATGTGCCTCGGCATGAACCCCGACACGCTCATGCCGGGGGAGCGCTGCGCTTCCACCTCAAACCGCAACTTCGAGGGCCGCCAGGGCCGGGGAGGCCGTACCCACCTCGTAAGCCCCCAGATGGCCGCCGCCGCCGCCATCACCGGCCACTTCGTCGACATCCGCGAGTGGCTCCGCTAACAGCCCGTCCCCGGAAAAGGAGAACCCCATGGAGAAGTTCGAAGCCGTTCGCGGGCGCGCCATCCCCCTCAACCGCGCCGACGTTGATACCGATCAGATAATCCCCGCCCAGTACCTGAAGCGCATCGAGCGCACCGGGTTTGGCCAGTTCGCCTTCGAGCAGTGGCGAAAGGACCCCGGCTTCGTCACCAATAATCCCGCCTACGCGGGCGCGCCAATCCTCCTGGCCGGGCCGAACTTCGGCTGCGGCTCCTCCCGCGAGCACGCCCCGTGGGCCCTCCAGGACATGGGCCTCAAGGTGATCATCGCCCCATCGTTTGCCGACATCTTTCGCAACAACTGCGCCAAGATAGGCCTGCTCACCGTGACACTACCCCAGCAGGACATCGACCACCTGCTCGCGCGAGCGGAGGAGCTCGCTTCTTCCGAGCTCGTCGTTGACCTGGCAACCCAGTCGGTGGCCACTCCCGATGGCAGCTTCGTTCGCCACTTCGAGATCGAGCCCTTCGTGAAGCACTGCCTTCTCGAAGGCCTCGATGACATCGGCCTCACTCTCCTCGAAGAAGAGCGCATCGCCGCCTTCGAAGCGTCGCGCTCCGCGATCTACCCGCGCACGCCCGTCTCGGCATGAGTTCCGTGCCGTCTCCGGCGGAGGGCCGGCACCGCACCGCCAACGCGCCGGCGAGCAGCTGCGACCGCCCTCACCGGTCCTTCCCCGGCCCTGCGCGCCGTTCCGTGGACGCTGGCCTACCCCGGAACGATGCTCGTTATCCCGAGGCCCAGCGCCGCGACAAGGGCGACCGCTGCTGCCAGCCACAGGGCCGGCCGGACTTCCGCGTTTCGTCTCTGGTTCATCTTCTTTCCACAACCTCCCGGGGGCGCACCATCACATTCGGCCGCTGAAGGTGGACGCGTGACGTGAGGCGCGGTGAACGCTTCGGCCACTGCGTGTCGCCCCGGTGGCCGTGACCGCGCCCGGTTCCGGCTTTGTGACAGGGTTCTTCATACTGTCGTGACACAACCCTGCAAAACTGACGTCACCTCCCCTGCAAAGGATGTCCGCCGATGAACCGAAGCACTCATCGCGACCCCGCCGAGGACAACTGGCTCTACCGCTTCTTCTACCGCGACTGGCGGCCCACCCGCCTCGGCCGCTATCTGAACCGGTTCTGGGGCTGGTGGTCGGGACTGGGCCTGCCACCACGGCGACAGGCCACCCTCGAAACCCGTGGGCGCGTCTCGGGGCGCACGCGCGCCACCCCCGTGGTCATCGTTTCCCTCGATGGCGCCCGCTACCTCGTGGCCATGCTCGGTCCCCACACCGAGTGGGTGAGGAACGCCGAAGCGGCCCAAGGCCAGGCAGTCATCCGGCAGGGACGCCGCCGCCCCGTGCGCCTCGTGCCCGTTGCCGTGGAGCAGCGGGCGCCCGTCCTCCGCGAGTACGTTCGCGCCGCGCCCGGTGGACGCCGCCACTTCCCCGTTGCTCTTGGCGCGCCCCTCTCCGCGTTCGAAGGCATCGCCGGCCGCTATCCCGTCTTCCGCATTGACCCTGCCTGAGGAGCGTCCTCACCGTGGGACCCCTCCGACGCACTCAAGGCGCGCCCCCCGATTGACCGCCGACCCCTGCGTTCCTAGCATCGGGCGAATGGCCGACCCCTACGCCATCGATGCCCGCTACTACGACCTCCTCCATGAGAGCCAGGCCAACGACGACACCGGGCTCTGGCTCGCCTTCGCCGGCCGCACCGAACGGCCCGTCCTCGAAGTCGGGACCGGCACAGGCCGTATCGCCTTCGCTCTTGCCCGCGCCGGTCACCGCGTCACCGCCCTAGACCCTTCGCCCGCTATGCTCAACCTCGCTCGCCACAAGGCCGGCGAGCAGGGAGCCGGGATCGAGTTCATCGAAGGGCGCGTCTCGGCCCTGGCCCTCGAACCCGGACGGTTTGGCTTCATCGTCGTCTCCGCCGATGTCTTCCTCTACTGCGAAACCGCCGAAGAGCAGGTCGTCACCCTCCACCTGCTCGGTGAGGCCCTCGCCTTCAATGGCATCCTCGCCATTGACCTGCCCGGCCCTGCACTCTGGCTTGACCCCGCCACCAACGGCCAGCCGCTGCTCGCGCACTCCATCGAAACCGGCGCGGGTGAGACCCTCGATGTCTGGCACGTCCATGAGGACGACCTCGCCCGCCAGCAACGCGCCCTGCGCGTCACCTACGAGACCACCGCACGCGACGGCATGGTAAGGCGCGCCTTCAGCGAACACCTGCTCCGCTACGTCTACCCCTTCGAGGCGGAGTGCCTCTTGCGCCTCGCAGGGCTTGTGCCGGTTGATGTCTATGGTGACTACGACCTCGGCCCGCTGACGAACGACAGCGAACGCATGATAATCACGGCCCGGAGGAGCGAAGGATGACCGCCCGCATCGTTGTCGACGCCATGGGAGGGGACAACGCCCCGCACGAGATCGTGGCCGGGGCGATGATGGCCCTTGGCGGCCTTGGCGTGGAGATACTCCTCGTCGGGCAGACCGATGCCATACGGCGCGAAATGCAGGGCACCGCCGAGGTCCGCGGCCTCCGCGTGGTCGAGGCGCCCGACGTCATCACCATGGACGACCACCCTGCCGAGGCCGTACGCAACAAGCCCCGGTCGTCGATAGTCGCCGGGCTCGAGCTGGTGAAGGCCGGCCAGGCCGATGCCTTCGTCACGGCGGGCAACACCGGCGCCGCCATGGCCGCCGCCCTCCTCACCCTCGGCCGGGTCAAAGGCATCAGCCGCCCTGCTCTCGCCACCATCTTCCCCACGGGCGAGAACCAGGTCTCCATCCTCCTTGACGTGGGCGCCAACGCCGACTGCCGGCCCATCCACCTGGTGCAGTTCGCCCACATGGGCTCCGTCTACCTGCAGCGAATGTTCGGCAACGAAAACCCTCGTGTGGGCCTCCTCTCCATCGGCGAAGAGGACACCAAGGGCAGCCAGCTCGTCATCGAAGTCAACCAGGCCCTCCGCGCCGGCAAGCTCAACTTCATCGGCAACGTCGAAGGCAAAGACCTGACCCGCGGCGCTGCCGACGTCGTCGTCATGGATGGCTTCACCGGCAACGTCGTCCTCAAGACCGCCGAAGGCATGGCCGAGCTCATGTTCGGTGAGCTGCGAAAGGCCGTCGAGCTCACCCCCTGGAACCGCGCCGCCGGCCTCATCCTCATGTCCGAGCTTCGCAAGGTGAAGCGCCGCCTCGACTACACCGAGTACGGTGGCGCCCAGCTCCTCGGCGTCGATGGTGTCACTGTCATCGGCCACGGCCGCTCCAACGCCCGCGCCGTCTTCAGCGCCATCCGCGCCGCCCGCGACGCCGTCCAGAACGGCGTCATCAATGTCATGCGCGAAGTCGGCGCCCGCGTCCCCGCCCGCGGCGAAGCCCGGGAGTAAACCGGGGCCGCGGCCCCCGGTGCCGTTCCGCCGCTCGCCCGGAGCCGCGGCCCCCCGTGGCCGCTCGGTGCCCCACCATGGCCTCACCCCCGGCCGCTGTCGCTACCCCAGCCCCGGCGGTGGTTGGGCGGGGCTCCCCGGGGCAGCGTGCCCGGACACGGGATGAAGGTGGAACAGGCTGCGGCCAACCCGGGGCCGCGACTCCGGCCGCCCTCCCCGCGCCTCTACAGCTTCAGACCTAGCAGCTCCCGGCTCACCACTCCGTCCTTCACCGTCACGTTCACCCATGAAATGCGTATCTTCACCCGCTTTCCGCTGGCCTCAATCCACACTTCGTCGCCCTTCTCCCAACGGTAGTCGCTTTCAATCGTGGCCAGGTGCGCGCCCTTGCTTCCCGAAAACGGGTCCGCCTCGTAGAAATCAGTCCTCATGGTTTCGCCCCCGTGCGTTCGTCGAGCCAGGCGAGGATGCCGGCCATGACCTGCTCCTTCTCCGGCTCGTTCAGGATCTCGTGGTAGAGCCCCTCGTACAGCTTCAGCGTCTTGTCCGGCGATGACACCCGCTCGAAAAGCACCCGGCTGCCTTCGGCCGGGGTCAGCAGGTCGGCCGTGCCGTGCATGATGAGGATGGGCGTAGTGATCGATTCCATCCCTTCCTGTATCAGCCTGAAGGCGCCCGGCCACGCCTGCGCCCGGTCTGTCCGGGGCACTCCGCGATAGACCAGCGGGTCGTTCTCGTAGGCTGCCACCACCTCCGGGTCGCGCGAAATCGCCGAGGCCGGAAGCGGGGCCGGCCGGGCCGGCTCTTGCGGTGGGGGCGACGCCGGCCGCGCCGCAACCAACGCCGAACCGCTCAGGAGCACTCCCGCCAGCCCCGGCTTTCGCGCAATCACGAAGCTCGTGACAATGCTCCCGCCCATGCTGTGGCCCAGCAGGAAGAGCGGCAGCCCCGGGTGCCGCTCCCGCACACGCGCAAGGAAGCGCTCCACATCGTCGTGGTACTCCTCGAACGAGTTCACGAAAACCCGCTCTCCATCGGAGCGCCCGTGACCACGGAGGTCGAGCGCCTCCACCGCGTACCCCCGCTCCGTCAGACGCGCCGCCGTCCACTCGTACCGCCCGCTGTGTTCGGCATAGCCATGGACGATGGCGATCACCGCCCGCGCGTTGCCGGCCGGCGCCCAGTGCTGCTCGAACAGGCGCAGACCCCCGGTAGTCTCGAAGTAGCCCGTCTCAACAGCCATGCATCCCTGCTCCCGCTGTGGTGGAGGCAGTCTACCCGCTGCGCCGCACCCCACGCCAAGCCCGCCGCTGCCTACAATGCCCCATGCTCATCCAGCGGATCGATCACGTCCAGGTGACAGTGCCCTTGCTCGAGGCCGCCGCCGGGCCCTTTGGACGCCTTGGGCTCGTCATGACGCCCGTTACTGCGCACCGCGGAACCGGGACCGCCAATACCGTCTTCTTCGCAGGCGAAGGCGAAGCCGAGTTCTACGTAGAGCTGCTCGCCGTCGTCGATGAACAGGCTGCGAGCACGAGCGAGACCGGCAGGCGCGTCATGCGCCAGGTCGCCCCTGGCGGTGGCCTTTGCCGGCTCCTGCTCAACGTCGCCAGCATGAGCGAAACGGCCAGCGCCCTTTCCCGGAGCGGCCTGGCCATCCATCCGTACGATGCCTTCGCCGCTGACGGCCGCAAGATCTCCACGGCTGCTGCCCTCCCGGCCGCGGGCCCGGGATTCGGAGTCGCCCTTGTGGAGTACCCGGAGGACCTGGCCGCCCGTCGCGAACGGCACGCCCGCGCCGGCCTCTTCGACCACACATTCCCGCTCAAGCGCCTCGACCACCTGGCCGCCATCACTCACGACCTCGAGGGCGCCACGCGCTGGTGGTCCGATGTCCTCGGCGTCCCTGTTGTGGGCGAGATCGCCACCCCGATGGTGACCATCCGCCAGCTGCGAATGGGCGACGCCATCCTGGAGCTCCTTGCCGCGGGGTCGCCGGAAAGCCCACTCGCCGCCCGTCCTCCCGGCCTCGCCAGCATGGTCGCCTTTGAAGTGGGCGACCTCGAATCCGCCGTCTCCCTCGCGCGAGAACGCGGCTTCAGCCCGTCTTCCCCGGAGGCGGGCGCGATTCCCGGCACGAGGCGCGCCACTATCCCCGCGAGCGAACTCTCCGGCCTTTCGCTCCAGCTGCTGGAATACGTCTAGCGCGCGGCCTCTATTCGACCCCGAACCTCGGGAACAACTCCGGGTAGCGGTTCAGGCTCGCTCCACCATCCAGGTAGAGCGCCTGCCCCGTCATCAGCGCCGATTCATCGCTCGCCAGCCACAGCGCCAGCCGCGCCACGTCATCCGGTTCGCCCGCCCGGCCCAATGGCGCCTCGTGCACGAACGCTTCCTCCATCCCAGGGATGGCCAGCATGGGCGCCACGGCCGGCGTGTGAATGAGCCCCGGCCCGATCGCGTTAACCCGAATCCGGTGGCGCCCCAGCTCCAGCGCCGCCACCTTCGTCAGTCCCACCACGCCTGCCTTCGCGGCACAGTAAGCGGCGAAGCCTTCTGCCGCCTGGATGGCGTTCAGGCTGGCGATGTTGATGATGCTCCCGCCGCTCCCCTGCGCGATCATCCGTCCCGCCTCGTGCTTCGTGCAGAGGAATGTCCCCGTGAGCGAGATGCCCACAACGCGCTCCCAGTCGGCCAGCGGGTACGACTGGATAGGCGAGAAACCGCCCACGCCCGCGTTGTTCACAGAAGCATCGAGCCTCCCGAAACGCCGCACGGCCTGCTCCACCATCTTCCACACTGCCTCCTCGTCGCGGACGTCGACCAGCGCCCCGTCGGCGTGGTTGTGCCCGAGCCGGGCGATCATCGCCCCGATGCCATCGCCGTCGACATCGGCCACCAGCACCCGCGCGCCCTCTTCCACGAACACCTCGGCGATGCGCTGTCCGATTCCCGAAGCGCCCCCGGTGACGATGCCGACTTTCCCGTCGAGCCTGCCCATGCCGGGATTCTGCGGCACTGCTCTACAATGCCGCAACGGAGGGCAGGAAATGGCATACGAATTCCAGTCCCTGGCGGTGCGCGTCGAACGCGGCGTTGCCTGGGTCACCATCGACAATCCGCCCATCAACCTGTTCGACCTCGTTCTCATGCGCGACATGGACGCATTCGGCAGGGAGGTTGAGAACGACGAGGCCGTGCGCGCCATCGTGTTCCAGAGCGCCAACCCCGAGTTCTTCATCGCTCACGCCGATATTGAGCTCATCCAGCGCATGCCCACCACCCCGCCTCCGCGGCCCGAACGCCCATCGTTCTTCCAGGCTATGTGCGATCGCTTCCGGACCATGCCGAAGGCGACCATCGCGAAGATCGAAGGCTGCGCTCGCGGCGGCGGCAGCGAGTTCTCCCTCTCGCTCGACATGCGCTTCGCAGCTCTCGGCCGGGCAGTCCTCGGCCAGCCGGAAGTCGCCATCGGCATCATCCCTGGAGGCAGTGGCACCCAGCGCCTTCCCCGGCTTCTCGGACGGAGCCGGGCACTGGAGATCGTCCTTGGCTGCGACGACTTCGATGCGGCCACCGCCGAGCGCTACGGGTACGTGAACCGCGCCCTCCCGCCGGACGAGCTCGGCCCCTTTGTCGAGCGCCTCGCCTACCGCATTGCGTCCTTTCCTGCCGAGGCCATCGCCCTCGCCAAGGCCGCCGTCGTAGCTGCTGACGACCTCTCAACCACCGAAGGCCTCGTCGAGGAAGCGCACAACTTCAACCTCTCCGTCGCCACTGCCGGCGCGCAGACTCGCATGCGCCGTGCCATGGAGCTGGGCGCCCAGACCCGCGACGTTGAGCTCACCCTCGGCGCCCTCTTCGACGGGATGCAAGGCGGCGAACCATGACCGGTGGCGTCGTTGTCGCGGTGAGCCGGAGCGCCACGCATTCGTTTTCGAAGCCAAACGAGGCCGTGATCCGGCTCATTGCCGGGCTGGGCGTGGATGGCGACGCCCATGCCGGCGCAACCGTGAAGCACCGCTCCCGCGCAGCCCGCGACCCCCACCAGCCCAACCTCCGCCAGGTGCACTTGCTCCACGACGAACTCTTCGCCGAGCTTCGCGCAGCCGGCTTCGATGTCCACCCCGGTGAGATGGGCGAGAACGTCACCACCCGCGGCCTTCACCTGCTCGCACTCCCAACCGGGACGCGCCTTCGCCTCGGCGCCACTGCCGTGGTCGAAGTGACGGGGCTCCGCAATCCCTGCGCGCAGCTCGATGGCCTCGCCCCCGGCCTGATGGCGGCCACCCTCGACCGCGACAGCCAGGGAGACCTCGTCCGCAAGGCCGGTGTCATGGCCACCGTCGTCACCGGCGGGCCCGTCCGGCCGGGAGATCCGATCAGGGTTGAGCTTCCCACCGGGCACCGGCAGCCACTCTCCCCCGTCTAGTTCCGTCCCGTCCGGCGCGGGGAGCGTCCCGTACCGTCACAGGCAGCGCACGGCGCCGAGAACAGCCACGTGCCCTTGCGGCCTGTGCCGCGGCACACGGAGCACGCGTCTCTGCCCGCAGAAGGGCTCCTCTCCAGCCACCGCCAGATGCGGTCTCCCAGCCTTGCCTCCTTGCGCGACGCGCCGGGGGGGAACTTCACCAGCCCACCCGCGGTCCTCAGCGCGAAAGGCTCCGCCCGCGCCTCGCACGCCTGTTCCACCCGCGTCACCACTTCGGTCGAAACCCGCTCGTCAGCTTCCACCACCGTCAGGTCCAGCCCGAGGTGGGCAACACGATCGGGCATCGAGGCCGCCACCACCTTCGTCCCCGGCCGGACCAGCCGCGAAATGCGCTCGACGATGCCGGCTCCTTCCTGCCCACCCGGGGTCACGAGGATCACTTCCGCGCCGGAAATCTGGCGTGCCACGTTCCGGTTCCCCACGTCACCCCACGTCGCCGGGAAACCGTCGATGCGCGCCTGCCGCACGGCCTCGCCATCCGCTTCAACCACGAAAACGGAGCGCCCACGGCCCCGAAGCTTCACCGCCGCCATCCGCCCCAGCCGTCCATAGCCAACAACCGCCACGCCGCCGGGCGCCGCCACCAGCCGGGCGCCCCTTTCGCTGCGGCCCCGGACGGCAACGAAGATGCTCGACACGAACAGCGAGACGACGATGGCGAACACCACCGCGGCGATTACGGCATCCGGCGCGATGCTCGCCTCGGCTGCGCTTGCGACCACGAACGAAAATTCGCCTGCGTTGGCCAGGATTCCTCCCAGGCCGAGCGAGAGCGGCCACGACATCCCCGTGAGCCGCGCGAGCCCCGCGATGGCCGCGAACTTCACGAAGATCACCGAACCCAGGAACAGGCCCGTCATGGCGGGCTCATCGAACACGATGTCGACGTCGAAGAGCAGCCCCGCCGAGACGAAGAACGCGGCCGCGAAGAGGTCTCGCAAAGTCTCGGTTTCCCGCACAGCCTGGTAGGCGTAGCCCGACTGGCGGATGACGAAGCCGGCCAGGAATGCCCCCAGCGCTGTCGACAGCCCGGCCGCCGCTGCACCTGCCGCCGAAGCCGCCACGAACGCCAGCAGGGCCACGATGAAGACCTCGCGGTCGACCCGCGCAGCCAGCCGCTGCAAGAGGGCGTCACTCACGACGATGATTACGGGCAGCACGGCGAGCATCACGGCCAGCGAGCTGCCAATCCCGAGGGCGACGCTCCCGGCAGTGGACAACGTACCCTCGTCAAGCGAAGGCGCCAGGCCGATCATCACCACCGCAAAGACGTCCTGGACAATCAGAATGCCCGTGGCCAGGGGAAGCAGTTTGCGCCCTGTGTCGCCAAGGCCGGGAAGCAGCGCCAGTCCCGTCGCCGTGGACGAAAGCCCGGCGGCGCCGGCCAGGATGGCCGCTGTGGCCTCTTCTTCGCCTGCGACGATGCTGCCCACCATCACGGCTGCACCCACTACCAGGAGCTGCCCCACACCGATGAACAGGGCGGCCCGCAGGTGCGCTGCCAGGTCCCTCACGGAGAGTTCGAGGGCGACCGTGAAAAGCAGCAGGGCAACCCCGGCGTCAGCGACGAGCCGTAGATCGTCCGGGTCGGCCACGAACTCCACGCCCCCCGGCCCGGCTACCGCCCCCGCGAGGAGGTACCCGGCCGGCCGCGGGATGCGCAGGACCTCCGCAATGGCGGCCCCGGCCAGGGCTGCCACGATTACCGCGAGCGCAACGGCTCCCCCCTCCGGAACTGTGCCTGCAAGGAACATGCTCGAATACTAAGGCGTTGCCCCGGGCGCTGTTCGGCCTACCGCCCCGCCAGCATCTTCTTCTTCTGCGCCACGTAGTCGACCAGGATGTACTCGCCCAGCTTGTCGGGCGTGGTGTAGAAGACCCGGCCCTTGTTGATCTTCGCCACCTGGTTCACGAACTCCTTCAGGTAGTAGTTGCGATCGAGCATGAAGGTGTTGATCGTGATCCCCTTCTGCGTGCAGCGCTTAACTTCCTTCAAGGTCTCGCGGATGGTGATGGGGCTGGGCGGGTAGGCAAAGTAGCTTCGCCCCCGCTCAAGGTGCGCGGTCGGTTCCCCATCCGAAATCATGATGATCTGGCGCGTTCCCACGGCGTGCTTCGCCAGCAGCGACTGCGCGATCATCAGCGCGTGATGCATGTTCGTGCCCAGCACCGATTCGTCCCAGCGCACGTAGGGAAGCTGGTCCGCCTTCAGCTCCCGCGCATACGCGCTGAACCCGATGATGTAGAGGCTATCGCGCTGGAACTGCGACGAGATCAGGTTGTTCAGTGCCAGCGCCACCTTCTTGGCTGCCTGGAAGCTCCCCCGGAGCGCCATCGACCAGCTCAGGTCGAGCATGATCACGGTGGTTGTCTGCGTCAGTAGCTCCGTCCGCGCGACCTCGAAGTCGTCCGGCCGGAGCCGCACGGGCACCCCGGGGCCTTCGCGGTACATCGAGTTCATGATCGTTTTCTGGATGTCCAGGAAGAACGGGTCCCCGAACTCGTACTTCTTTGTGGTCTCGGTGCGGTCGCCACCACCCCCGCTCTCGCGGATCTCGTGCTTGCCGAAGCTGTCCTTCTTCAGCTGCGAGTAGATCTCGGCCAGCGCCCGCTGTCCGATCTTCCGCGTACCTCGCGGCGTCAGCTCGTAGCCGTTCCCCTTCTTGCGGATGTAGCCGGCCTTCTCCAGGATCTCCAGCAGCTGCTTGAGCTGGTCCAGCGTTTCGCGTGCCTCGGGGCCGAGCAGCTCTTCCAGCTTGTCGGCGTCAACATCGTCGATCTCGCCCCCGTACTGCGTGCGCTCCAGCTGGCGCTCTACTTCGTCGATTGACTGCATCTGGCGCATGAGCTGCATGGCCGACTGGAGGTCGATCTCCTCATCCCCGCGGAACGGGTACTGGTTGCGCAGCTCGCGCATGGGGTAGAGGTACTCAAGGCTCTGGGCCAGGTCGTTCAACCCCTGCTGCAGCTCCGGGTCGCCCACCTTGTCGGCGAGCAGGTCCTGGAGCTGCTGGCGCATGTCGCCGGGCAGGCTGTCGAGCAGGCTCTGCATCTGGCCCATCTGGTGCTGCATCTGGGCGATCAGCTCGTCGAGCGATTGCGGCGGATTGTCCCCGAAGAGGTCCCCGTACTTCTCCATGAACGCATCGAAGTCCGGTTCCTGCCCGGCCATGCGGTCCTGCAGCATCTGGTTCAGGTCGCGCACCATCTCCTTCATACGCGCGAGCTCTTCCGGCGACATGTTCGCTATCTGGTTGTACATGTCCTTGAAGAAGGTCTCCATCATGGCCTTCTTCAGGCTCTCCAGGAGCTCGTTGAACCGCTCCTGGGCTTCCGGGTCCATGAACTCGTAGTTCTGCAGCTCGCGGACCTGTCCCGCCACGTCCTGCGGCAGGTTCTGGAGAAACTCCTGCTTCTTCCCCGCGATGTTCCGAAGCATCTCGGCAAACTCGTTTGGCGGCGGCGCACCGCCTCCCTGCTCGCCTCCCTGCTGCTGTTCACCCCGGTTCGGTTTCTGCCCGGACTCCTGCCCTTCTTGGGCGCCTTCATTCGTCTGCTCTTCGCTCCTGCTCCCGTCCGAAGGCTGCCCTGCCGTTCCCTGTTCACCGGCGACTTCATCGAGCCGCCGCTCCAGGGTGTTCCGTTCCATGTCCAGGATTTCGTCGAGCTTCTGCTTCAGGTCGTCGAAGACCGAGCCCAGGTTGAACCGGTCCAGCTGCTGACGGCGCTGCTGGCGAAGCTGCTGCAACAGGTCGCGCAAGCCCTGGAGGCGCTGCCCATCGGGGTTGCGCATGCCGCGCTGGAGCATGTTCCGGAGCGCATGCTGCAGGTCGCCAAAGTTCATCAGGTCATCGGTCAGGTTGTCGAGGATGTCGTCGGCCTCGAGCTCGGGCACCGCCTGGGTGCCGTCCCACATGGAGTAACGAAAGCGAACTACCACGAGCAACCCTCCGGCCAAACCTGCGCCCCGATCCTCGAAGGTACCGTACCCGAATTGCAGGGGCCTCACAATCAGGCCCGGGGGCGCGGCCTTCGATGGCCGCCAGCCACATTTGTCCAGGCGTTTGCCCGGCCCGGTCGCGGTTTCGACTCTCCGCCCCTAACTCCGTGGCAACCCCAGTCCGCGCGTGGCGATCACATTCCGGTTCACCTCGCTCGTGCCGGCCGCGATCGTGCCCGAGATCGCCGACACATAGGAATGCGGCCAGCGCCCCTCCCTCGGAGCCAGCTTCGAGCCCCGGTAGAGGTTCCCGTACATCCCCACCAGGTGCATCGCCGTGTGCGTGGAGCGCTGCATCGCTTCCGAACGGAACAGCTTGTTCATCGACGCTTCGTAGTTCGGGATCTTCCCCTGCCGCTGCATGCTGATGATCCGGTAGGAAATGAGACGCGCCAGCTCGGCTTCCACCGCGCGGTCCGCGAGCTCGTTGCGAACCTGCTGCGTCACGCACCCCGGGGCGCCTCTTCCGGCGACCTCCTTCACGTACTTCACCATGTCGGCCACGGTGTGCTTGAGCCCCACCGAACCGGCGACATTGCTCCGTTCAAAGTCGAGCAGCGCCGCGCCGATGTACCAGCCCCTGTTCTCTTCACCCACCAGGTTCCGGGCGGGAACGCGCACGTCCTGGAAGAACACCTCGTTGAACACGTGGTCTCCCGCCATGGTGATAAGCGGACGCACCTGCACTCCCGGCGACTTCATGTCCACCAGCAGCATCGAGATGCCGCGATGCTTCGGCGCGTCGGGGTCAGTGCGGGTGAGAGCGAACATCCAGTTCGCCCGGTGCGCGCCCGAAGTCCAGATCTTCTGGCCGTTGATGACGTAGTCGTCCCCGTCGCGCACGGCCCGGGTCTGCAGCGAAGCAAGGTCCGAGCCTGACCCCGGCTCGGAGTAGCCCTGGCACCAGTGCGCCTCGCCGCTCGTTATCCGCGACAGGTGCTCCTTCTGCTGCGCCTCGGTCCCGAAACGGATGAGGATGGGGCCGATCATGGCCACGCCCATCCCGCCGACCTGGGGAGCACGCGCCTCCGCCATCTCTTCGTTGAAGACGAACTGCTCGGTCACGCTCATCCCCGCGCCGCCGTACTCCTTCGGCCAGTGCGGGGCAATCCATCCGCGCCTTGCCAGCGCTCCGCGCCACTCCTTGACGAACGCCCGGTCCTCGTCCTCGCTGAAGGGGTCCACCGGCACGTAGTCCTTCGGGAGATTCTCGTTGATGAAGCCGCGAACCGCGGTGCGAAAGGATGCCTCTTCCGGGTTGTCTCGGAATTCCATGACCTACTCCTCGTGCGGGGCCCGGCGGGGCCGGCCTGTTGTGCGCGTAGTCTATGCTCCCGCGCGTTGCGTTTCGAGCGCCGTCCTTAGCCCCCTGAGCGCCGGTTCGCCAGGGCGCACACGAGGCTCCGGCCGATCGCGCCCATCTCGTCGTAGATTGCGCACTCGGCCACCGCGATACCTTCGCCGGCATGGTGCGAAGCTACCTCGAATCCCAGCCACTCGGCGGCCGGGAGGCGGTGCAGGTACAGCGTGATGTCGGCATTTACGAACTGCAGTCCCGCGCTCCCCGAGTTGGCGAACGGGTTCGTGAAGTCCGAGGCGAACGCCGCCCGCACAAATGGAGTCAGCTCCTCTCCCGCAACCAGCGGCCGGTTCTCACGCAACCACGCCCGCTTCCGCTCCGTGCTCCCGAACCCGTGGTCGATGACGCGCGTTTCCCACATCGGCTCACGGCCTCCGGGCGCATCGCGCGGAACGAGCTCGGCAGGTCCTGGCACCTGCCACGCCGGCGGGCTCCAGACCGTGCCGCCGGGATTCTCCGCGCGCCTCAGGAACACGGCGCTGGCCCGCGCTATCGAGGCCTCGCCCGAGATGAACTCCGCGTCCACCACGCGGATGCGGTTCCCGTCGCGCGCCACGCTGGTGCGAACCTCAGCCGGGGCGAACGGCGGCAGGCGGTAGAGGTCCACCGTGAGCCGCGCCGGACGGAAGGCGGGGTCACCCCATTGAGCCTCGATTTCACGGGCAAGGAGCCCCGCCACCACGCGCCCGTGGAGCGAATTCGCGTCCCACGGCCCCCTGCAGATGTCGTTGGGGGCATAGCGCTCCCCTTCGCGATTGAAGAAAGGCGTTCCGGTCATGGTGCCGCCGATCATGTGACCCGCTCGCTCAACAGCCAACCGGCGGGCTGAGGGCTCACCTCCTCGTGCTCGCGGCGGTATCATGCGCCCCACCAGACCGCAGGAGGCGATGGCATGCTTCGCCAGGAGAACTACGAGACCATCACCATCGAGAAGAGCGGCGGCGTTGCCGTGCTCACCCTCAACCGGCCTGAACGGCTCAACGCCGTCAACGGCGCCATGCACTCGGAGCTCTCGACCCTCTTCGAAGACATCCAGCGCGATGGCGACGTCCGCGCGGCGGTGCTCACCGGCGCTGGCCGGGCATTCTGCGCCGGTGGCGACTTTGGCGCCGATTCGAACATGGGCTCCAACATGCGTCTCAAGACCGGGCTCTCACTCATGCAGGAGGCACGCCGCATCGTTGATTCCCTGCTCGACCTCGAGAAGCCCATCATTGCCGCCGTCAACGGTGCGGCGGTCGGGCTGGGCGCCACGGTGGCCCTCCACTGCGATGTGGTCATCGCCGCGCGCAACGCTCGCTTCGGCGACCCCCACGTGAGGATGGGCATCACGGCGGGCGATGGCGGCGCCGTCATCTGGCCGCTGCTCGTGGGAGTGAACCGTGCCAAGTACATGCTCATGACGGGCGACCTCGTGTCCGCCGGCGAGGCCCTGGAGATGGGCCTGGTCAACCGCGTGGTTGACGAAGGCCAGGCTCTTCCCGAGGCAAGCGCCCTCGCTCAGCGGCTGGCCGCGGGCCCGGCCTTCGCCATCCAGTCGTCGAAGACCTCGGTGAACAAGCTGCTCAAGGCCGTCTCGAACCTGGTGCTGCCTCTTTCCCTTGCGCTCGAAGAGGTCTCCATGACGAAGGAAGACCACCGCGAGGCGGTCCGCGCCTTCCAGGAGAAGCGCGAACCGCGTTTCACCGGCCGTTAGGGCAACTACCCTCGCGGCAGGCCCAACCCTCGCGTGGCGATGATGTTCCGCTGCACCTCGCTTGTGCCGCCGCCAACGGTCGCCGCCGCTGAATGGAGCTGGAAACGGCCAATGCGGCCCATCAGCGGCTCCCACCGGCTCTGACGGCGGCTCGTTACCAGGCTCAGCATGCCCCCGGTGTGAAACGCGACCGCCGCCATCCGCTGCTCCAGCTCGCTCGCGAAGAGCTTCACGATACTCGCCTCGTAGTTCGGGATCTGGCCCCGCGCCTGCATCGAGACCACCCTCAGGCTCAGTGTCCGCGCCACCTGCACCTGGATGAGCATCTCCATGAGCCCGTGACGGGTCTCGTCCGCCAGTCCCGGTGGGCGAGCCGTGCGCGCCCACTCGATCAGCTCGCGGAGGATCGCCTCGTACTCCACGCAAAGGTCAACCAGGCTGCGCTCGAAGTCGAGCGTTGTAGCCGCCACATACCAGCCGCGATTCGCTTCGCCCACGATGTTGCGCGCGGGAAGGCGCACGTTTTCGAAAAAGACCTGGTTGAACCCCTTGTTGCCCACCATGTTGATGATGGGCGACATCGAAATCCCCGGGGTCTTCATATCGAGGAGGAAGTAGCTCAGCCCCTTGTGCTTGGGCGCCGCCGGGTCGGTGCGGGCGAGCAGGATCATCCAGTCGGAGATGTGCGCCCCTGAAGTCCAGATCTTCTGGCCGTTGACCACGTAATCATCGCCGTCGCGCACGGCGCGCGTCTGCACGCTCGCCAGGTCGGAACCGGCGCCGGGCTCACTGAACCCCTGGCACCACCTCTCCTCGCCCGCAAGGATGGGCTGGATGAAGCGCTCTCTCATCCATTCTTCGCCATACTGCATGAGCGTCGGAGCCACCCAGCCGATGCCGACGCCCCCAAAGCGGGGGGCGCGTGCGCGGGCCATCTCCTCTTTCAGAATGAACTGCTGCATCACCGGCAGCTCGGCCCCGCCGTACTTGTGCGGCCAGGCCGGAGCCACCAGCCCGCGCGACTGGAGACGGCGGCGCCACTCCAGCATCGCGTCGTGATTGCGTTCGTGACCGCTCGAAAGCTGGCCCCACTCGCCCTCGCCGGCGTCACCCTGCAGTTCGTCCGGCAGGCTGGCGCCAATCCAGGCGCGCATCTCACGGCGAAACGCAGCCTCTTCGGGAGAATCCCGGAAGTCCATGGTGGGGCCAAGCATACGACGCGTTCGGGCACTCGTCCCAGGTGCCGCCATGGCCGCCGGGAGCAAGAAGGGGGTGGCCCACCAATGAGCCACCCCCCCCGGGGTCTGCTTTCCCTGCCCCCGTCAGGACCTGTAGGTCATCTGCCGCAGCCGCTTGATGCGCTCTTCCATCGGCGGGTGAGTGCTGAACAGGTTCGAAATCCCGCCGCCGGCAAACGGATGCACGATGTAAAGCGCCGACACCGCTTCCTGGTTGGGCGTTGCCTCCATTGGCATCATCGCCGTGCCGCGATGGAGCTTCTCAAGCGCGCTTGCAAGCGCCTCGGGATCGTGCGTGATCTCCGCGCCGGTCCTGTCCGCCGCGTATTCGCGCGTGCGGCTGATGCCCAGCTGGATGAGCGTCGCGGCGATGGGAGCGACGATGATGGCCAGCAGCATGAGCAGCGGGTTGCGGTTGTCGTCGCGCCCTCCCCCGAAGAGCGAACTCCACATCAGGATGTTGCCAATGAGGGCGATGGCCCCGGCCACCGTGGCCACGATCGAGCTGGTGAGGATGTCGCGATTCTTCACATGGCCCATCTCGTGCCCGATCACGGCGCGCAGCTCGCGCTCACTGAGGATGCGCTGAATCCCCGTGGTGACTGCCACAACCGCTCGCTTTGGGCTGCGCCCGGTGGCGAATGCATTGGGCGAATCGTTCTGCACAATGTAGACCCGCGGCATGGGCATGTTCGCCAGGTTTGCCACCTCGCGCACCATGGCGTGCAGCCGCGGCGCCTCTGCCTCGCTCACCTCGCGCGCGCCCGCCATGCGCAGCGCCATCTTGTCGCTGAACCAGAAGGCGAAGAAGTTCATGGCCGCCGCGATGATGAGGAACAGGACCATCCCGCTCACGCCCCCGATGAGGCCACCGACGGCAACGAGGATGCCTGTCAGCACCGCAAGCAGCAGCGTTGTCTTGAAGAAGTTCATGGTTTCCCGCTGGATACCTCCTGCTTCGGATTATACCGCCTCCGCGTAAGGGCCCGGTTCGCGCGCGCATGAAACCGGGAAGTCCGCGAGGAAGTGCTCCCACAAGCGCAGGCCAGCCTGCGCCTCGGCGAACTCGCCTGGTTGGCTGTACCCCCTTACCTGCTGCCCGTCGTGAGGCACAACTCGCTCGCCGCCTCCCTTCGCCGGTTGCCTATCCCCCTCTCCTGTTGCCTAATGCCTCCACCATTCGCCGCAGGGGACGCACGTGGACATCACCATCTCGCCGACGAAGCTCCAGGGAGTCGTGCTCATCGACACCGCCTACTTCCGCGACGAGCGCGGCTTCTTCATCGAAAACTGGCACAGACGCACCTACGCCGAGGCAGGACTCGACCTCGACTTCGTCCAGGACAACCACTCCCGCTCCGCCAGGAACGTCCTCCGCGGGCTTCATTACCAGGACATGACTGCCCCAATGGGGAAGCTGGTGCGCTGCACGTTCGGCGCCATCCTCGATGTCGCCGTCGACCTCCGCGTGAGCTCCCCCACGTTCGGCCAATGGGTCTCTGCTGAGCTGAGCGCCGAGAACATGCGCCAGATCTACGTCCCCGAAGGGTTCGGCCATGGATTCGTCACCCTCAGCGACTTCGCCGAAGTGCAATACAAGTGCACCGGCTTCTACACCCCTTCCTCCGAAGGCACCATCGCCTGGAACGACCCCCGGGTTGGCATCGAATGGCCGGTGGCCCAGCCCGTCCTCTCCGCCCGCGACCAGCAGGGGATGAGCCTGCGACAATACCTGGAGAACCCCGCTTTCTCATAAACGATTACGACATTTGTAACGCTGCTAATCGTGCGATAGACTCGACCTTCGTGAATGACCGGTCGCGAGCCCGCTCTCCGGGCTTCTGCACGCCCCGTGATCAACTGGAGGTTGCCCATGCCCGCTTTCCCGTCCGTCGAGTGGTTCCGCGCCGCCGCCGACCTGCTCAACCGCTCCGATAGCTTCAAGCGGCTGGGCGCATGCGATGCCGAGGTCGGCGTGGCTGTCGATGGGCGCTTTTTTGAGATCGACTTCGAAGCCTTTGAAGTCAAGGATGTCCGCGAGGTCGATGCCCGTCGCGCCGACGAGCTCGACTTCACCCTGGTCCAGCCCGTGGACGGCTGGAAAGCCATGCTCCAGAACATCAAGCTGCACGGGCGCGCCGAGCACGAGTACACCCTCAACTCCCTTGACCTTCAGGGCGAAGCGGAGTTCGCGCGCGGCAAGGACTACCACCGGCGTGATGCCTTCTACCGCTTCAACCAGACCTTCCAGGAGTACTTCGACATCA
>WBZY01000107.1_pt1 | contig 85274 bp, 77 predicted proteins | sample 5204191 | NCBI WGS metagenome assembly WBZY01 (sample SAMN12344363, study PRJNA552823) | activated sludge metagenome | biome: Activated sludge suspended growth; feature: Anammox Sidestream; material: Wastewater; isolation source: activated sludge from anammox sidestream of wastewater treatment... | reverse complement strand
CGCCTGCAGGTGCGTCGGTTCAGGCTCGAATAGAAGCGGTCGAACACGGGGGGAAACTGCGTTTCGATATCGGTGAGCTCGAATTCCTCGCGATAGAGCTCCGCGTCGCAGTTCTCGCAGTACCACGCGAGGCCGTCGCGCTCGCCCGGGCGGCGCACCCGCTCGATGACGAGGCCCACCGTATCGGCGTAACGCCGCGGGCTGTGCGGCATATGCGCGGGTAGCAGCAGGACTTCGCCCTCACGGATCGGCACATCGACAACACGACCTTTCTCGACAATCTTCAGCAGCATGTCGCCTTTGAGCTGGTAGAAGAACTCTTCGCCCGGATCGAGGTGGAAATCCTTGCGCTGATTCGGCCCGCCCACCACCATGATGATGAAGTCGCCTTCGCGGAAGAGTCGCTTGTTGCCGACAGGCGGCTTCAGGTCCGCCCGGTGTGCGTCGATCCACGCCCCGAGCGGGAAGGCCTTGAGCTGCGTCATCCGCTAATGGTACACACGCGCACGAGAGGTGCGAGTGTGGTGCGAACGAAGGTCCTGATGGTCATGGTGCTGGCGGCTGGCCTCGCGGTGGGCTGCGGCAGCCTGCCGCGCGTGCACTGGCCCTGGGCCAGGCCGCCACCCGTCGCGCCCACGCCGGTCGACGAGCTCAGCTTCGCGGCGGGTGCTTCGGCCGCCATCCCGCAATTCTGGCAGGGCAACACACTCGTGCTCGACATGACCGCAGTGCCCGCGAATGGTACCGCCGTGGCGACTCCGACCTACGCGCGCGGTTGGCCGATGCGCATCGCCGTCCGCACTTACCCCGGGCGCTTCGGCGCGCTTGAGGTACGCGGCGCGCAGCGCGCGTTGCTGCCACTCACGACAGAGGGTGCCGGAACCGTCACCTTGCCGATTCCACCGGAGGTGTACGCGCCCGGGACGCGGGAACTGACCTTCAGCTGGGGCGCGCCGATTGCGCCCGCCGTCATTTTCCCGCAAGCGCCCGCGCCGGCACCGTAGACTGTCAGGCGTCGTCGAGCACCGCCAAAGCTGCTTCGACCTGGTCTTCCGGCACGAGCAGCTGCACGCCCTCCATGCCGCCCTCCATGCCGACGCCGATGCCGACGACGACGGAAGGCACGCCGGCCACGTCCAGTGCCATCCTCGCGAGGTCCGCCTCCACTCTCGTCGGATAACTCTTGATCGCTTTCACGGATGCTCCAGACAGGGTACTCAGGCACCTTAACCCAAAGTGGGCCGCAAATGCGCGCGACAGGCTATTGCGATCGGCCGCGTATCGGGCTCGTCGAGCGGCAGGGCGGTGAGTGCGCCACCCCACACGCAGCCGGTGTCGAGCGCGACCACGCCGTTGCAATCGGAAAACCCGAGCGCCGACCAATGACCGCAAATCACGCGCGCTCCCCGTGATTGCGCGTTTCCGAACGTGAACCACGGCGCCAGCGGTGGTGCGACTTCGCCGGGCGGGCCCTTCTGCGACAGGTCCATCCGGCCGTCGGCCGTGCAGTAACGCAATCGCGTGAGCGCGTTGATCACGAAGCGCCGGCGCGCAGCGCCCTCGAGCGCATCACTCCAGGTGTCGGGCTGGTTGCCGTACATCTGCGCGAACACCGCCGCGGCGTCCGCAGCGAGTGCCGCACTCACTTCTGCAGCGAGGCGTGCCGCATCGCTGGCACGCCACTGTGGCACGAGCCCTGCGTGCACGAGCAGATCGCCGTGAGACGCATCGAGGTGCGCCAGCGGACACGTCAGCAGCCATTCCAGGAGCCGATCGCGGTCGCGCGCGGCGAGCACGGCATCGAGCGTGTCGCCGCGCTTCAGCTGCCGGCCGCCCGACCCGAGTGCCACCGCGAGGAGATGCAGGTCGTGATTGCCCAGTACCGTGGTCGCATTCGCTCCGAGATCACGCACGAAGCGCAGCACCTCGACCGACTGCGGGCCGCGGTTGACGAGGTCGCCGACAAACCAGAGCTCATCGCGGTCGGCCGAAAACCCGAGCGTGCGCAGCAGCTCGCGCAGTTCGTCGTAGCAACCCTGGATGTCGCCGATGGCGTAGCGAGGCATCCGCGGTCGCTAGTGGAGGACACCGGGGATGGCGAGCCGGAACGGCGGTATCGGTGCGTCGAACGCGAGGCCATCGTCGCTCACCATCTGGTAGGAGCCCTGCATGGCGCCCACGGGCGTTTCGATCACGGCGCCGCTCGAATAGCGGAAACCCTGGCCGGGCTCGAGATACGGCTGTTCGCCGACGACGCCATCGCCGCGCACTTCCTGCACCTTGCCATTGGCGTCGGTGATGACCCAGTGACGGGTCAGAAGGCGCGCGGGTGTCGGGCCGTCGTTCCTGATCGTGATCGTGTAGGCGAACACATAGCGGTGCTCGTGCGGATCGGACTGCTCGTCGAGATAGCTGGTCTCGACCTCGACACGGATGCGATGCCGAACATCCGTCATGACGTGGACGCGCGCCCGCCGACACGCACCGCGAGGACATCGCAGGGCGCGCCGTGCAGCACGGTATCTTCGGTGAGATTCACGAGGATAGACAGGCCGTGCCGCTCGCGACTGCCGAGCACGATGAGGTCGACACCGCGATCGCGCGCCACGCGGATGATCTCTGCCTTCACGTTGCCCGATTCGACAAGCGCGGGGGCGTCAGTGAAGCCGAGCTGGTCCCGCAGCGCGGCCAGGCGCTCGCGAGCGCGCTGCACCAGCTCTTCCTCGATGGTGACTGCCGGCATCAGTGTTTCGCCCATCGGCTCGACGGGCACGAACTCGACGACGTGCAGCAGCTCGACCGTGGCGCCGAACGCCGTGGCGAGCACCCTGGCGCGCTGGGCGACCGGCATGCTGTCGTCGGTCAGATCGACCGGAACGAGGATGCGGCGATATCCGGACATGCCTCCACGCTATCGCTGCGCAGCGGCGCGCGCAAGCGCGGCGAAGCCTTCCGGGGGGACCACCTCAGCGCGCGCGCCCGGATCGATGCCAGCCGCCTCGATTTCGGCCGCGGATAGCAGGGCTTTCAGGGCATTGCGTAGCGTCTTGCGCCGTTGGGAGAAGGCGCTCGCGACGAGACCCGCGAAATTCGCCGGTACCTCAAACGCCGGCGTCACCCGCAAGGTCAGGCGCGCGACCGACGACCATACTGCCGGCGGCGGCTGGAAGGCGCCGGGCCCCACATCGAAGAGCTTCTCGACCCGTGCCCAGGGCGCGAGCATCACTGTGAGCCGCCCGTAGTTCCTGCTGCCGGGTGCGGCGGCCATGCGCTCGATCACTTCCCGCTGCAGCATCACGTGCAGATCCGTGAAAGCGGCGGGCGTTTCGAGCAGGTGAAAGAGCAGCGGAGTCGAGATGTTGTAGGGGAGGTTGCCGACGACGCGCAGACGGCCGTCGCGCCGCGCGGCGAGCGCGGCAAAGTCGAATGCGAGTGCGTCACCGATGTGCAGATCGAGACCCGACCCTGGCGGAAAGTCTGCCGCAAGCCGTGCGGCGAGGTCGCGATCGATCTCCACGGCGTCGAGGCGGCCGGCGGCGGCGAGCAGCGGTCGCGTGAGCACACCGCGCCCAGGGCCGATCTCGACGATCGACTCACCCGGCCTCGGCGCGATCGCCCGCAGGATGCGCTCGACGATCGCGGGATCGTGCAGAAAATGTTGTCCGAAGCGCTTGCGCGCGCGTGCCACCATGGAGTGATTTCAGTGTCGCCGGCCGGCCATCTCAATGGCGAGTGCGAGCGCGGCCTCGAGGCTGCCTGCGTCGGCGCGGCCGGTTCCGGCGAGATCGAGCGCCGTACCGTGATCCACCGAGGTCCGGATAAAGGGCAGGCCGAGCGTCACGTTGACCGCGCGACCGAAGCCCGCGTGCTTGAGCACGGGCAGGCCCTGGTCGTGGTACATGGCAAGTACGGCGTCGAAGCCGGCAAGCTGCGCGGGCACGAAGGCAGTGTCGGCAGGGACGGGACCCGTGACATCGAGGCCACGCGCGCGCGCGTCTGCGAGCGCCGGCGCGATCACCTCGATTTCCTCGCGGCCGAGGTGGCCGGATTCACCGGCGTGCGGATTGACGCCGCAGACGAGGATGCGTGGGCGCGCAACGCCAAACAGGCGCGCGAGATCAGTCGCGAGCACGTCGAGCACTTCGCGCAGCAACGCGCCGGTGATCGATCCGCTGACGGCGCGCAGCGGCAGATGAGTCGTCGCAAGAGCGACCCGGAGTCCACCCGCGACCAGCAGCATCACAGGCCGCGCGACACCGCAGTGCGCAGCGAGATACTCGGTGTGGCCGGTGAACGCGATGCCCGCGTCGTTGATGACGCTCTTCTGCACGGGCGCCGTGACGATCGCATCGAACTCATGCGTGATGGCGCCACTCATGGCGGCGTCGAGCAGCGCGAGCACGTACGAGGCGTTGCGCGGATCGGGATGGCCGGGGCGGGCTGGAGCCGCGAGCGCCGTGTGCGCCACGCGCAGCTCGCCGGGTGCGTGTGCGCGGACCTCTGCGCGTGAGTAGTCATGCAGGACGAGTGCGTCGCCGCTGGCACGGGCCCGCTCCGCGAGCAACATGCGGTCACCCAGACAGACGAGCTCGCAGGGCCACGCGGTACGCGTCACGGCGGCGCAGAGCTCGGGGCCCACGCCTGCAGGCTCACCCGATGTGAGGGCGATGCGGGGCAGGCGCATCACGCCGCTACATCTTGATTTCGACGAAGGCTTCGTCGCGCAGGCGGCGCAGCCACAGTTCGGTCTCCTCCTCGGCCTTGCTCTCGCGCAGCGCCGCGTAGGCGCGCTGACGCTTTATCTCCGCGCTGTTGTCGATCTCGCGGCGGCCAAGCAGCTGCACGATGTGCCAGCCGAACTGCGTGTGGAACGGCTGGCTGATCTCCCCCTCCTTGAGCGAGGCGAGCTGTGCCTCGAACTCCGGCACGAAGGTGCCCGGGTTGGTCCAGCCGAGGTCGCCGCCTTCCGCGGCCGAGCCCGGATCCTCGGACAGGGTCGAGGCGAGACCGGCGAAATCCTCGCCCTTCAGGATGCGGTCACGCGCCGCACTGAGGCGTTGCTCGACGGTCGCGTCGTCCTGCAATTCGTTGGTCTTGATGAGGATATGCCGCGCGTGCACCTGCTGCACCATCGACGGTCCGTCGTCGTTCCTCACTTCGTTCACGCGCACGAGGTGATAGCCGCTCGGCGTGCGGATGATGTCACTCACCTCGCCCGCCTTCAGTTTGACGACCGCATCGGCGAGCACCGTGGGCAGCTCCGTGCCCTTGCGCCAGCCGAGCACGCCGCCTTCGAGTGCGGTCTGGCTGTTCGAATATGCGACTGCAAGTTTCGCGAATTCTTCGCCCGCAACGGCGCGCCGGTGCACATCCTCGGCGCGCTCCTCCGCGGCGGCGAGCTGCTCGGGAGTGGCCGACTGTGGCACCGCAATCAGGATGTGGGAAATATTGTACGAGATCGCTTCAGACGGCGCGTTCTTCTGGCGCTCGAGGTACTGGTCGAGTTCGCGCGGCGAAATGATGATGCGCGAGACGACGTCGCGCTGGCGCAGCATGCTGAGCGTGATTTCCTTGCGCAGGTTGTCGCGGTAGCTTGCGTAGTCGATACCCTGGCTCGCCAGCGCCTGCGGCAGTTGCGAGAGCGCAATGCCATTGCGCCGCGCGACGTCCTGCAGCGCGCCGTTCACCATCTCGTCGGTGATCCTGAGGCCGGCGCGATTCGCGCGCTGCATCTGCACCTCCTGCGTGACGAGTCGTTCGAGCACCTGCTGGCGCAGCACGTTCTCCGGCGGCAGTTCGAGGCCCTGCTGGCGCAGGCGCGAGCTGATCAGCTGCACCTGCTCATCGAGTTCGCTTTTCAGCACGACGCCGTCGTTGACGATGGCGGCGACCCCGTCGATGAGTTCACCGCCCGCGGACAGTTCGCGCGTCTGCGCATGGGCAGCGCCGGTGGCGCACAGCGCGAGCAGCGCCGCGATGATCGGTCGGGACATTGATTTTCCGTGTTGCGTCAAAGGCTTGGGCTGGCCGGTGAGTATCCCCGAATTGCGTCCTCGAGGAAAGCCAGGGCAGATGATCCGACACTCGCGAGCCCGCTGAGTTCCAGCTGCAGGTAGATGCCCGTGTCACGCTCGCCGGTGCGGCTGCTCACGAAGCGGCGGCCCACGGCCCGGAAGCGCCAGCAGCAGGAGCGATACTCGAAGCCCGCGAACTGGTCGAGCGATTCGTTGTCATGCAGTGAATAGACGTAGCGTCCGAAGAGGCTCCAGCGTTTTGCCACTGGCCATGCGAAAGAGGTTTCGGCCTGATCAATGCGCTCGCGCTGGTAGCGGTAGCCGACATTCACGACGCTCGTCCCCGCGGGGCGGTATTGCAGCTGCACCTGCATGCGTTCGCGCTCGGCCTCGGCGGGATTCCACTGCACGCCGAGGTTGGCCGTCCAGTCGTGCAGCGCGGTGAGCGCCACCTGGGCGATGAGGTCCGACGTGTCGCGTTCGTTGATGGTCTCACCCGGCAGCGCGACGCGCGGGGTGCCGAAGTACACCGTCTGACCGATCGTGGCGGCGAGCAGCTGGCGCCCGCTGTCTGCATCGAGGATGCGGCTCGTTACGCCCACGCTCGCCTGGTTTGCATCGCCGACACGATCGCCGCCGACGTAGCGATTGGTACGAAAGAGCTGCACGAGATTGAGGTCGGGGACCGCCGTATCGAAGACCGGCAGGTCATCCTGGTTGCGGTAGGGCGTGTAGACATAGAGCACGCGCGGCTCGAGTGTGAGACGCCGCTGCCCGCGCGAGCCCATCGGGCCCTCGAATACAAGACCTGCATCGAGGCTTGCCGTAGGCAGGCTGCGATGCGGCGATGGGTTCGTGCCGGGTGCCGTGTCGGCGAGTGAGTATCCGGTCGCGCGCCAGCTGATGCCGGGCCGGACGAAATATCCCGCGCCCTGCCAGTCGAGGCCAATGTGCGGCGCAGTGTCATAGCGCCAGCCGGTGACACCGGCGTTGCGCTCGAAATTGACCACCTCGGCGTCAAAACCATAGTTCAGCTGCACGGCGCGTCCGACGCTGAAATCGGCACTCGCGTAAAGTTGCGGCAGCATCGAGTAGGGGCGGTCGATGTCCGCCACGTCGACGTCGATCGTCTGGAAATCCTGGAACGCGCCACGCAGCCGCCAGTGCGCGTCGCGATAGGTCAGCTCGGCCGTGCGCGCGACAAACGCAACGCTCGTGCCTTCGGGGCCCTGACCGAAGTCCTCGAAGTACTGCGTGTCGCTCACGTTCGCGGCATCGAGCGAGAAGCGCCAGCCCGCGGGCAGCTCGGTGCGGTTGCCGAGATGAACGAAACTGCGATCGCCGTCGAAGAGGCGATCGTCAGGCAGCCAGGAAAGGTCGAGCTTGCCGCGGCTCGTGCGCGTGAGCCAGCGGAAATCGCCTGCGACGTCAACGCCGCGGCGCGCGAAGATCACCGGTTCGAAGCTGAGGTCGTAATTCGGCGCGATGTTCCAGTAATACGGTACGGACAGCTGCGCGCCGCCGCGCGTCGAATAGCCGGCGCCCGGAAAGAGAAAGCCGCTCTTGCGCTCGGTGCCGAGCGGAAACGAAATCCAGGGCGAGTAGAAGATCGGCAGACCCTTGAACTCGACTCTCGTGCCACGGCCGACCCCGTTCCTGCGTGTGGTATCGAGGTCGATGCGGTCCGCCCGCAGCTGCCATGCCCGATCGGTCAGGGGGCAGGTGGTGAAAGTCACGTCCTCGAGCCGCGCGTTGCCTTCTGTATCGAGTGACATCGATTTCGCGGTACCACGTGCGGGACGCGAAGGCACCTCGAACTGCGCGCCCTCGAACTGCGCTCCTTCGGTCGCCGCATAGCGTCCGGAATGCCCATGCACGATGAGCAGGGGGTCGCGATACTCGACGTTGCCGTCCACGGTGAGCTTGCCGGCCTGCGCGTCGTATTGCACCCGATCGGCCTTGATCTCGCGATCGCCCTGCTTCACCTGCACGTTGCCCGTGAGCACGGCATCACCGTTGACGCCGAGCGCGGCCTCGTCGCTCGAAACATCGATCGGCGCCCGCGAGAGCTCGGCCGGACCCTGCGCCGGGACGACCGGTCGGGACAGGCGACCGCTTTCCTCGAGCGCCCCGAAGCACAAGGGCGGCTCGGGGTCAGCCGCGCGCAGCACCGCCGGCAGCAGCAGCGCGCCGAGCGCGAGCATGATCATCCGTTCGGAGCAGGGGGGAAGCATGTGCGGCGCCATTATAATGAGCCAATGAGTGAAAACGACGCGCGTGAGGCGCTGCTGCGCGAATGGTTGACTGCGAGCCTGGGCCGCCCGATCGGGCGCCTGAGCCTCGCAGCGGGCGACGCCAGCTTTCGCCGCTATTTTCGCGCGCACGAAGGCGCTGCGACCTGGATCGTGATGGATGCGCCGCCCGAGCACGAGGACGTGCGGCCGTACCTCAAGGTGTCGCGCCTGCTCGCGGCGACCGGCGTGCACGTGCCGCAGGTGCACGCCAGCGACATCGAACAGGGGTTTGTGCTGCTCGAGGACCTCGGCAGCACGCCGTTTCTCGCGCGACTCTCGCGTGGCGAGGACGTGGACCGACTCTACGCAGACGCGCTCACGGCGCTCGCCGCCATCCAGGTCCGCGGCCGCGAGGCGGCGCGCGAATTACCGCCTTACGACGAACGCGCCTTGCAGCGTGAGCTCGAGCTGATGCCCGAGTGGTTCTGCGCGCGCCACTTGCGCCTCGCCCTCGACGACGGGGAACTGGCCCTCATCGTGCGCACTTTCGATTTCCTGGTGAAGGAGGCGCTCGCGCAGCCGCGCGTGTTCGTGCACCGCGACTACCATTCCCGCAATCTGATGATCGTCGCGGAGGGCAACCCCGGCATCATCGATTTCCAGGACGCGCTCGAAGGTCCGATCGGCTACGACCTCGTCTCGCTGCTGAAGGATTGCTACGTCTCGTGGCCGCGCGCGCGCGTGCTGGCATGGTTGCGTGAGTATCGCCGGCGCGTCGCGCGCGAGGGCCTCGCAGCCGGTGCGGGCGACCGCGAGTTCCTGCGCTGGTTCGACCTCGCGGGAGTGCAGCGCCATCTCAAGGTGCTCGGCATTTTCTCGCGACTCTGGTATCGGGACGGCAAGCGTGGCTACCTTGCCGATCTCGCGTTGACCCTCGACTACGTGCGCGACGCCTGCGCGCGCTACAGCGAACTGCAGGCGTTCGCACACTGGATCGAGGCGCGCATCGTACCGGCGCTGCCGGCTGCCAACGCGCGGGAACTCGCACTCAGATGAAGGCCATGATTCTCGCGGCCGGGCGCGGCGAGCGCATGCGGCCGCTCACCGATGCACTGCCGAAGCCGCTGCTTGTCGTGCGCGGCAAGCCGCTGATCGTGCATCACCTCGAGGCACTCTCGCGCGCTGGCGTGCGCGAGGTCGTGATCAATCTCGCGTGGCTCGGCGCGAAGATCCGCGACGCGCTCGGCGCGGGCGAACGCTGGGGACTGCGCATCGCCTACAGCGATGAGGGTGAGGTGGCTTTCGAGACGGGCGGCGGCATCTTTCGTGCACTGCCGCTGCTGGGCGATGCGCCGTTCCTCGTCGTCAATGGCGATGTATGGACCGATTTCGATTTCATGCAGGTCGGGATCGCGGCGTATGCGGATGCGCATCTCGTGCTCGTGCCGAACCCGCCGCAGCACGCGCGTGGCGACTTCACGCTCGCAGGCGGGCGCATCGGCGAGGACGGCTCGCCCGATGCGGTGCGCTACACGTATTCGGGCCTCGGCGTGTATCGGCCCGGTTTTTTCGCCGGCTGTGCGCCGGGACGTTTCCCGCTGCTCCCGTTGCTGCAGCGTGCGATCGCGGCACGGCGCCTCACCGGTCAGCTCTACCAGGGGATGTGGCAGGACATCGGCACGCCCGAGCGCCTTGCAGCGCTCAACGCGGCCGATCCGGTAAAATAGGCCGATGTCTGGGCTCAAAGACATACCCGTCGTGCAGGAGTCGGCGGCCGCTGCGCGCAGCGGGGATAAATACGTGACGCCTCAGGGCTTTACGGCCATCAAGGACGGCATCAAGCAGAAGGGCGAGATCGATCGTCGCGGGCTGCTCGGCAAGCCGCGCTGGCTCAAGGCGCCACTGGCGGCCGGCGCGGGCTACGAGCGGGTGCGCCGGGCAGTGCACGAGCATTCGCTCGCGACGGTCTGCGAAGAGGCCAAGTGCCCCAACATCGGTGAATGCTGGAACGCCGGCACTGCCACCATCATGCTGATGGGCAAGGTCTGCACGCGTGCGTGCCGCTTCTGCTCCGTCGACACCGGCAATCCGCGCGGCTGGCTCGATCAAGCAGAGCCGGAGCACGCGGCGCGCACCGTCGCGCTGATGAAGCTCCAGTATGTCGTACTCACCTCCGTCGATCGCGACGACCTGCCGGACGGTGGTGCCGCGCATTACGCGGCGTGCATCCGCGCCATCAAGGCTGAAAGCCCGAATACGGCGGTGGAGGCGCTCACGCCTGATTTCAACGGCGTCTTGCGTGACGTCGAGACCGTCGTCGATTCGGGTCTCGAAGTGTTCGCGCAGAATGTCGAGACCGTGCGTCGCCTCACGCACCCGGTGCGTGACCCGCGCGCCGGATACGACCAGACGCTCGCCGTGCTCGCGCACGCCAAACGCCACCGTCCGGGCGTCCTGACAAAGACGAGCCTGATGCTCGGCCTCGGCGAGACCGACGACGAGATTGCTGCGACGATGGACGACCTGCGGGCAATCGACGTCGACATCCTCACACTCGGACAGTACCTGCGCCCGACCGTGAATCACCTGCCGGTCGAACGCTATGTGACGCCCGAGGAGTTTGCGCGCTACCGCCAGTGGGGTCTCGCGCGGGGTTTCCGCGAATGCGTCTCCGGGCCGCTCGTGCGCTCGAGCTATCGCGCCGAACAGGCGTTCGATGGCAACAATGTCGGTCTGCCGGATCATGCGGTCGCTTCCGGCCGCAGCTGAGTCGGGTCGCACGACGGACGGACCCGACGCGCCCCTTGTCAGATGGCTCGGGCGCGTCGATTACGAGCCAACGTGGCGCGCCATGCAGCGCTTCACTGATGAGCGCGGGCCCGATACGCCGGACGAAATCTGGCTGCTCGAACATCCGCCCGTCTTCACGCTCGGCATGAACGCCGATCGGGCGCATCTCCTCGCGCCCGGCGACATACCGGTCGTGCAGCTCGATCGCGGCGGCCAGGTGACCTATCACGGCCCCGGGCAGCTCGTGGTCTATCCCCTGATCGACCTGAGGCGCGCGGGGCTCGGGATCCGGGATCTCGTGACCACTCTCGAGAAATCGGTGATCGCCTACGCCGGTACGCTCGACATTCATGCGGAGACCAAGCTGCGCGCGCCGGGCGTGTACGTGCGCGGCGCGAAGCTCGCGAGTATCGGCATCCGCGTGCGCCGCGGCGCGAGTTACCACGGCCTCGCGCTCAATGTGAGCCTCGATCTCGCGCCCTTCAGGCGCATCAACCCCTGTGGCTACCAAGGGCTCGAGATGACGCGCCTCGCCGATCTCGGCGGGCCGGACGACGTGCGGCAGGTCGCGGATGCGTATGCGCCGTGGCTCATCGAGTACCTGCGGGCGGCGCGCGGCGGGGGATGAGCGGAGCGCTGCGGGCGGCGGGCGACGCGCTACGGGCCAGAGGCGCGCGACGGGCCAGAGGGGCGGTGGTCCAGAGGTCTGCCGTCGTCAGGAATCTGACCAGCGCTTGCAGCTCATCGGGATCGGAAAGCCCCGGCGAAAACGTCTCCGCCCCCGTGCGGCCGGAGTTGCAAGCGATGTCCCCGCTCGGTGAAAAAGCCAGGTGGATCGCCGCGCCTCTGGCCCGTAGCGCGTAGCCCGCTGCTCGTCGCGCACTGCGCCGTGCGCCACGCGCAGTTCAGTTCGCCGCCGCCTCCGCCGCCTCGAGCTGCTTGCGCGCCGCAGCCTGCGCGTCCTCGACCTGCTGCTGCACCTTCGCTTCGATTTCCTTTGCCTGTTTCGCCTGCTCGGCGGCAGATGCGCCGGTCGCGGCGGCGGTGCCGGCCGTTTCGGCGAGGCCGCAGGCGGTGAGCGCCAGCGCGGCGCCGAGAGGCAGCATCCACATTCGCAATTTCGACATGGCAGTCTCCTGTGTCAGGGACTTTCTGGTCAGATGACCATGATCACGTGCGGCTGGGCCGCGAGCTCGGCGGCGAGCGCGGTCACCTGCGCTTCGCTGCGCGCGACGATCGTATACGAGATCGACAGATAGTTGCCGTTCTCCGAGAAACGTTCGCTGGTGAGGGAGGCATCGATGTCGGGTGCGTGACGCAGGAAGATGGCGTCGATCTCCACGCGCAGCAGGCGTTCCGCGCGGCCCACCACCTTGATCGGATAGTGGGTGGGAAAGGTGAGCAGTTTGAGGTCCGCTACCACGGTGTACCCGCGAGCCGTTTGATGAGGTCCTGGAAAGCGCGGTACGTGCGCTGCCAGAGGGGCCCTGGTGCGCCGCTGCCGACCGGTTGCCCGTCGAGACGCGTGACGGAAGTGATTTCGCGGGTCGCGGCTGCGAGCCAGATCTCATCGGCTGCGCGCAGTGCGGCCTCGGCGACGGGCGTCGTGCGGTGCGGCACGCCGAGTTCGAGCAGCAGCTCTTCCACGACACTGCGCGTCGTGCCCGGCAGGATCCGGTTGGAATTCGGCGGCGTGAGCACTTCGCCGCCGACCACGACATGCACGGTGGATGCGCTCGCTTCCATGAGCCAGCCATCGCGCAGCAGGATGGTTTCCGATGCGCCCGCGTCGATCGAGAGCTGGCGCAGCAGGATGTTCGGCAGCAGTGCCACGGACTTGATGTCGCAGCGTGCCCAGCGGATATCCGCGGCGGTGATGCAAGCCGCGCCCTGTGCCAGCTGTGCGGGGCTCGGGCGGGGCAACGGCGCAGCGTACGCGAACACGGTACGCTCGATGTCGGGCAGTGGCGCGTGATTGCGGCCGTATTCCGCGCCGCGCGTCACCTGTATGTAGAGGTACTGGTCGCCACCGCCGTTCTTTTCGATGAGCCCCCGGCAGAGTGCGCGCCAGCCGTCCGCAGTGAGCGGATCGCGCATGCGCAAGGCATCGAGGCTGCGCGCGAGGCGCGCGAAATGCGGGCCGAAACGGAATGGCCGCCCGCCAAACACAGGGACGACCTCGTACACGCCGTCTGCAAAGAGGAATCCGCGATCGAGCGGCGAAATGCGCGCGTCACGCAGCGGCAGGAATTCGCCGTTGAGGTACGCGACCGGCAGGGGTTCGGCCATCGTGTTCTCCTTGCCGCTCAGCGCCACATCAGCGCGACGCCGTCGACCATCCGGGTCCACCAGCCACCCTCGGGCACGGCCTTGACTGGATAGAGCGGCACGCGCGCAGCCGCGTCGGCACCGACGCTCACGACCAGTTCGCCGAGCGCCTGGTTCATCGCGACCGGCGCGACGATCGGCTCCTTCGCCGTCGCGCTCGTCTTGACGAGCGCCGCGTCGCCGCGCCCGACGGTCACGTAGACGTCGCCGCGCGGCGCGATCGCGACGTGATCCTCGGCGCCCTTGTACAAGCGGGGTGTGAGCACGGTCTCGCCGCGCCCTTTCACCTTGACCGTTTCATAGAAGGTGAAGCCATAGTTGAGAAGCGCGGCGCTCGCATCCTCGCGCGCCTTCATCGATGCCGTACCGAACACCACCGACACGAGCCGCATGCCGGCCCGTTTCGCCGAGGTTGCGAGGCAGTAGCCGGCCGATGAAGTGTGGCCGGTCTTGATGCCGTCCACGCTCGGGTCGCGCCCGAGGAGACCGTTCCGGTTCTGCTGCCTGATGTTGTTCCAGACGAATTCGCGCAGCGAATACCACTGGTAGTACTGCGGGAAGTCGCGAATCACGGCGCGCGCGAGCAGCGCCATGTCGCGCGCCGTCGTGTAGTGGGTGGCCCCCGGCAGCCCGGTGCTGTTGTCGAAGTGGGTGTTCTTCATGCCGAGCTTCTGTGCGTAGGCGTTCATCATCTGCGCAAACGCGTCTTCGGTGCCGCCAAGGCGCTCGGCGATCGCGATCGTGGCATCGTTGCCCGACTGCACGATCATGCCCTTGATCAGCACCTCGGCCGGGACGCGTGTGCCGACCTGCACGAACGAGCGCGAGCCTTCGCTGCGCCAGGCGTGCTCGCTGACCGGAATCTCCTCTTCGAGCTTCAGGCGTCCTTCCTTCAGGGCGTCGAAGGCCAGATATGCAGTCATCACCTTCGTGAGGCTCGCCGGCTCCATGCGCTCGTCAGCCTTTGCTTCGGCGAGCACACGACCACTGTCATAGTCGACGAGAATCATCGCGCGCGCATCGATGGCAGGCGGCTTCGGAATCGGTACAGCGGCGAGCGCCTTCGTGGCAAGTGCCGTCGTGGCGAATGCGATCGTGGCAAGAAAGAAAATGGCAGGCCGTCGGCGCTGTTGCATCCGGCATCTCCAGGAGTACGGGTGAGTCAGGCTGCGATTCTAAGTCAGTCGGACGCGAGGCGGGCGTCCGTGATGCCGATTCGCGCGAGCCGGGCCGAGAGCGCGTCGAACTCGGCGACGCTGCCTATCGGCCCGATGCGCACGCGATGGAGCATGCGACCGCCGTCCGTCGTGGGCAGAAGGAACACATTGTCGATGCCCGCGGAGCGCAGCCGCTCGACCTGCCGGCGGGCGTTCGCGCTGTCGGCGAAGGCACCGGCCTGCAGGTAGAGGCCCCCGGCCGGTGCTGCCGCCGTGTTGCCGGCCGCCGCGTCGCCGGTCAGTGCCGGGGGCGGTGCGATGGGCGCAGGCACGACCGCGGCAGGTGTGCCCGGCGTGATGACCCGCATCTCGACGAAGGCCGTTCCGTTGCGCAGCATGTCGAGTTTCGCCGCTGCCGTGTACGAGAGGTCGATGATGCGCCCCGTGACGAACGGTCCACGATCGTTCACGCGCACCACGACGCTCTTGCCATTGGCGAGGTTGGTGACGCGCGCGTAGCAGGGCAGGGGCAGCGTCTTGTGCGCGGCGGTCATTGCATACATGTCGTAGGGCTCGCCGGTCGAGGTCTGTGCGGCGTGAAAACCCGGGCCGTACCAGGAAGCGACGCCGCGCTCGACGTAGCCCTCGGCAGTCGATAACACTGCATAGCGTTTGCCAAAGACCTCATAAAAGGGCGGGTTGCCACGCAGGCTTCGGGGTTCCATGCGCGGCACGGCGTCCGGAATGGCCGCGATATCGGCGGGAGCTGGCGTTGCGGGGACCGGCGCCGGAGTGGGCGCGGGCTTCGGCCGGGGGCCAGCGCAGCCGGCCGCCAGCAGCGCAGCGGCAAGCACGGGCGTCAACGCGGCGGGCAGTCCGCGAGCGCTCATTTGTCAGCCGCGTAGACGCCTGCCACGAGCGCCTGGGCGAGATCGTGCACCGCCATCGCATAGCGGACGCTGCGGTTGTAGCGCGTGATCACCGTGAAATTCGCAAAGCCGATCCGCACGCCGGGCGCGTGCTCGCCTTCGGCGGGAACGAGGATCACCGGCGTGGCGCCGGGCAGCGACGACTCGAACGTGAGTCCCTTGGCGCGCGCCGAGTCGAGCGTATCAGTGAGCTCGAGATTCTTCAGATCAAGGGTGAACTCCGCGTCGGCCGAGATCGTCGCCTCGATCAGCACCGGCCCGCCGGGCTGCCAACCGTGCTCGCGAAAGTAGTTTGCGACACTCGCCACCACATCATCCCAGGTGGAGAACAGATCGCGCCTGCCGTCGCCATCGCCGTCAACGGCGTAGCGGCGATAACTCGAGGGCATGAACTGCGGCGCGCCCATCGCGCCGGCATAAGAGCCGAGTGCCACCAGTGGATCGACGGATTCCTCGCGCGAGAGCTGCAGGAAATTCGTCAGCTCTTTGCCGAAGAAGCCGGATCGGGGCGGGTAATCGAAAGCGAGTGTTGCCAGGGCATCGAGCACGCGGTACCGGCCGGTGATGCGCCCGTAGAAAGTCTCGACGCCGAGGATCGCGACAATGTATTCCGGCGCAACGCCGCGCTCGGTGGCGACGCGATCGAGAAGTTCGCGGTGCTGCTGCCAGAACGCGACGCCTTCCCGGATACGCTGTGCGGTGAGGAAGCGCCGGCGGTATTCCCACCACGGCGTGACCTTCTCGGCCGGGCGCTGCATCGCCTCGATGATCTTCGGCTGTGGCTCGGCTTTCGCGAGGAGGTGGTAGAGGTCATCGGGCGTGATCCCCCCGGCCGCCGACGCATTCTCGACGAACGCGCGGATGTCGGCGCGATCGAGGTCGAAGCGGTCTGTCCCGCCGAAGATGCTCGCGGCGTGAGCGGCGGGCAGGGCGAGGCAGGCAATGACGAGTGCGGTGGCGGGTGTCCTCAAGAGCGGATCAATTTCCGGTGCGAATAGAGCGACATCAGAATACCGAACCCGGCCAGCAGGGTCACCATCGACGTGCCGCCGTAGCTGACGAGTGGCAGTGGCACGCCGACGACCGGCAGGAGCCCGCTCACCATGCCCGCGTTGATGAATACGTAGACGAAGAACGTCATCGCGAGGCTGCCTGCGAGCAGGCGCGCAAAGGTTTCCTGGGTCTGCATGGCGAGATAGATCGCGCGGCCGACCACGAAGAGATAGAGGAGGACGAGGAGCACGAGGCCCACCAGGCCGAACTCCTCGCCGATCACCGCGAAGATGAAATCGGTGGAACGTTCAGGCAGGAACTCGAGCTGGCCCTGGCTGCCGTTCATCCAGCCCTTGCCGAAGACGCCGCCCGAGCCGATCGCGATCTGCGACTGGATGATGTGATAGCCCGCGCCCAAGGGATCGGACTGCGGGTCGAGGAAGGTCAGGACGCGCTTCTGCTGGTAATCGTGCAGGAAGCTCCAGCCGAACCAGGCGCCGAGCGCCGTAATGCCGGCGAGTGCGAGGATGACGCGCGACTGCAGCCCCGCGAGCAGCATGACGAGCACGCCCGCGATCGCGATCAGCATGCCGGTGCCGAGGTCGGGTTGCGCGACCGTCAGCGCGGCCGGCACGAATACGATTGCGGCTGCGACGAGCAGGTTCGCCGGGGACGGCGGCAGCGGCCGTTCGTGCAGGTACCACGCGCACATCATCGGTACGGCGAGCTTCATGATCTCGGAGGGCTGAAAGCGGAAGAGGCCGAGATCGAGCCAGCGCTGCGCGCCCTTGCCGATGTAACCGACGATGTCGACGACGACGAGCAGCAGGATGCCGAGAATGTAAATCACCGGCGCCGCGCGACGCAGGAAGCCGGGCTTCACACGCGCGAGCAGCAGCATCACGACGGCGCCGATTCCGAGGCGCGTGGCGGACTTGAGCACCGTGGCGATGTCGCGTCCCGATGCGCTGTAGAGCACGATGAGTCCGAAGATCGCGATCAGGCCGAGGCCCACGAGCAGCGGCCCGTCGACCCGGAGGCTGGCGAGGGCGCGCGCCGAGCGGGTCAGCGTGCGGCGCGTGTACGAACTGTCGATGCTGCCGAAGGTCATGCGCCTCCTCCCTTCAGGAGCCAGGCGTCCATGACCTTGCGCGCAATCGGCGCCGCGCCCGTCGAGCCGAAGCCGCCGTTCTCGACGAGCACGGCCACGGCGATGCGCGGCGCTTCCGCCGGCGCGAATGCGATGAACCACGAGTGGTCGCGCAGGCGCTCGGGCACCATCTTTTCGTTGTACTTCTCGTTCTGGCCGACGGAAAAGACCTGCGCGGTGCCGGTCTTGCCGGCGATCTCATACGTCATGTTCCTGCCAGCCGTGGCAGCCGCCGTGCCGCGGCCGCGCATGGCGCCTTCCATGCCTTCCATCACGATCTGCCACTGCTCGGGCGTCGCGGTGATGCTCGCGCCTTGTTCCGGCGTGAAGCGGCGGATCGTGCCGTTGACGGGATCGCGCACACCGCTCACCAGGCGCGGCTTGAAAGACGTGCCGTGGTTCGCAAGCATCGACGTGTAGTGCGCAAGCTGCAGCGGCGTCACGAGGAAGTAGCCCTGGCCGATGCCGAAATTGACCGTCTCGCCCGGAAACCACACCTGGTCCTGCGGCCGCGAGAAGGCCTTGCGCTTCCATTCGCGTGAGGGTAGCAGGCCGGGCTTCTCTCCGCCGATGTCGATGCCGGTGATGCCGCCGAAGCCGAACAGCCCGAGGAAGGTGCTGATGCGGTCGACGCCAAGCCGGTTCGCGAGATCGTAGAAGTACACGTCGCAGGAACGTGCGATCGCATCGACGAGGCCGACCGAACCGTGCCGGCCACTGCGCCCCTCGCGAAACATGCGGCTGCTGCCTGGCAGGCGATAGACCCCCGCGCAGAACCGGTGATCGGTCGGCGCCACCACGTCGTAAACGAGGCCCGCCAGCGCGATGGCGGGCTTGATCGTCGAGCCCGACGGGTAGGTGCCGCGCAGCGCGCGGTTGAAGAGCGGCCGATCGATGTCATCGAGCAGCGCCTTGTATTCCACCCGCGTGATGCCACGGCCGAAGGTGTTCGGGTCGAAGCCGGGGCGACTCGCGAGCGCGAGCACATCGCCATTGCCGGGATTGATCGCGACGACGGCGCCGCGCCGCTCGCCGAGCGCTTCCTCCGCGACCTTCTGCACGTCGAGATCCATCGCGAGGAGCAGGTCATCACCCGCGACGGGCGTCACGGTTCGCAGGTTCGGCACGAAGGCACCCTGACGCTGTACCGAGCGGCCTTGCGCGTTCACGAGAATCTCGCGCGAGCCGTTCTGGCCATGCAGGTCCTTCTCGTAGGCTGCTTCGACGCCGAGCTTGCCGATCAGCGTGGTGCCGGAGTAGGCCGCGCGGTCGATATGCCCGAGATCCTGCTCACTGATCGCCCCGACATAACCGAGTGCGTGCACGGCAAGGGCGCCGTAGGGATAGGAGCGCGCGAGGCGCGTGCGGATATCGACGCCGGGAAATTCGAAGCGATGCACGGCGAAAGTGGCGATTTCCTCGTCGTCGAGCCGCAGACGCACCGGCACGCTATCGAAGCTGCGGTGGGACAACACGAGCTTGCGTGCATCGTCGAGGTCGTCGGCGGGGATGAGGTTGAGGGCCGCGAGGCGCCTGAGGGTATCGCCAAGGTCAGGGACTTCCTCGCGCACCAGTTCGAGCTGGTACGCGGGGCGGTTCTCGGCCACGACGGTGCCGTTGCGGTCGAGAATGAGCCCGCGAGGCGCTGGCAGCGGCTCGATGCGCACGCGATTGCCCTGCGAGAGATCCGTGTAATAGTCGTGCCTGACGACCTGCAGCGTGACCAGGCGCGCGAGCAGCAGGATCGAAAGAGCTGCAATGATTCCGCCGCCGATCACCGAGCGTTGCTCGAAGAGCCGCTGCTCCTTCCATTGGTCCTTGATGCGAACTTTCGCCGCCATGCGAGGCGCCCTAGCGCGGCCGGTGCGTGCGCGACAGGAGGCCGCAAGCGATCGGCCAGAGGAGGCCCCCCGTGACGGGGTGCAGCCAGCGCAGGCCCGAGTTCAGCGAATGCCCGCTCCAGCCGTCGATGCACCAGACCACGAACTCGTACAGCGCGAGCGCGGCGAAGGCGAACAGCGCCTGCTCGAACAGCGGCTTGTTGCGGATCAGCAGGTGGAAGCGGATCGCGAGGAACGCGACGATCACGAGCGCGAGCGCATGCTCGCCGAGCACGGCGCCGCGGAACACGTCGAGCGCAAGCCCGCAGAGGAACGGCAGGAACAGCCCGCCGGCGCGCGGGGCCGAGATCGACCAGTAGAGCACGACGATCACGAGAAAGGCGGGCCGCACGATCGCGAGCCAGGTCGGCAGCGGCACGACCTGGAAGATGAGCGCGATGAACGCCGAGAGCATGAGCGCGCCGCGCGGTTCACGCACACTCGTGTTCATGGCGTGTCCTGGGGCGCGCCTGCCAGATCTGGCGGCGGCGCAGACGCGGCGGGCGGCGCAGGGGCAGCCGGGTGTCCGGGCCGGAACCACACGAAGGTCACTTCGCGATCACGATCGATCGCGGCGAGCGGCTGCGCACGCACCAGGGCGAGCGGCTGGCCGGGGTCGCGACCGACTTCGATCACGCGCGCCACGGGATAGCCCGCCGGGAAAACGCCGCCGAGGCCCGAGGTGACCAGCAGATCATCGACCTTGATGTCGGAATTGACGGGCAGATACGGCAGCGTCATCACGCCGGCATTGCCTTGGCCGACCGCGATCGTGCGCAGCCCGCTGCGCAGCACCTGCACCGGCACCGCGTGTTCCGGATCAGTGATGAGAATGACTTCCGACGACCACGGCCCCGCGCGCAGCACCTGGCCCATCAGGCCGCCCCTTGCGAGCACGGCCTGTCCCTTGAAGATGCCGGATGTGGCCCCCCGGTTCACCACGACGCGCTGGCGCAGCGTCGACAGCTCGATGTTCATGATCTCGCCCGGGAGCCATTTCTCGACGACGTCGGGCAGCGCGGCCTTGAGCGCGCGCAGCTGGGCATTCTCGACCGCGAGTGCCTCGAAGCGCAGCGCGCGCATTTCGAGTTCCCGGTTCTCGGCGCGCAGCGCGTCGTTCCGTGCCTGCAGCGCCTCGCGTGTCGCGAAGCTCTCGCGCACCCAGTGCCACGCAGCCGAGGGGGAATTGACCGCGAGCTGGACGGGCCAGGCGGCGGCGGACAGCCCGTAGCGCGCGTACTCGAGCCAGTTGCCGCGCTGGTCGAGGAACATCAGCACGATCGACAGCGTGGCGTAGAAAGTGAAGGCGAGGCCGGTCGCCGCGACGCGGCTGTGAACGGGGCGGCCGGATCCTCCGAAAGCGACCACGCGCGACTACGCGACCGCGCGGATCATGTTCACTCCAGCCCGAAGTGGCCCGGGCCCATCTCGTCCATCAGCTCGAGAATGCGCCCGCCGCCACGCGCGACACAGGTGAGCGGATCGTCGGCGATCACGACCGGAAGGCCGGTCTCTTCCATCAGGAGCTTGTCGATGTCGCGCAGCAGCGCGCCACCGCCCGTGAGCACGATGCCGCGCTCGGCGACATCCGCACCGAGTTCGGGCGGCGTCTGTTCAAGGGCCTGCTTCACGGCGCTGACGATGCCCTGCAACGGTTCCTGCAGCGCCTCGAGGATCTCGTTGCTGTTGAGCGTGAAGGCACGCGGTACGCCTTCCGACAGGTTGCGGCCCTTGACCGAGAGCTCGCGCACCTGCTGTCCGGGGTAGGCCGAGCCGATCTCGATCTTGATGCGTTCGGCCGTCGCCTCGCCGATCAGGATGCCGTAGTTCCTGCGCACATAGTTCATGATCGACTCGTCGAAGCGATCACCACCGACGCGCGCCGAGGCGGCATAGACGATGCCGTTCAGCGACAGTACCGCGACCTCGGACGTACCGCCGCCGATGTCGAGCACCATCGAACCGCGCGCCTCGTGCACCGGCAACCCGGCGCCGACTGCCGCGGCCATCGGTTCGCTCACGATCCCGACACTGCGCGCGCCGGCACCCTCGGCTGACTCCTTGATCGCGCGGCGTTCGACCTGGGTGGAGCCGATCGGCACGCACACGAGCACCCGCGGCGAGGGCTTCAGCATGCGGTTGCCGTGCACCTTGTTGATGAAGTACTGCAGCATCTTCTCGGTGTAGGTGAAGTCGGCGATGACGCCGTCCTTCATCGGACGCACGGCGGTGATGTGTCCCGGCGTGCGGCCGAGCATGCTCTTGGCATCCGCGCCGACCGCCACGATCACCTTGCCGCCGCGGTTGGGTTCATCCTGCACGGCGACGACCGAAGGCTCGTTCAGGACGATGCCGCGATCGCGCACGTAGATGAGTGTGTTGGCTGTTCCCAGGTCGATCGAAAGATCGCTGGAAAAATAACCCCGCAGGCGTTTGAACATGAAAGCGACCGGACCTTCGGGGATGCCCCGTAAAAGTGGCCGGTAATCTAGCAACCGACAACACTTTACACAATACGAGGTGTATGATTTCGCGCCGTTTTTTCGTGAAATCCGTCTCATGAGCGTGAACCGCACCGACATCGAAAACATCGCCCGTCTCGCGCGCCTGTCGCTGCGGGAGGAGGAAGTCGCGGGCTACGTCGAAACGCTCGGCAACATCCTCGGGATGGTCGGCCAGCTCGACCGTGCAGATACCCGCGGCATCGAGCCGATGGCGCATCCCCTCGCGGGGCTCGCGCAGCGGTTGCGCGCGGATGAGGTGACCGAGACCGACCGGCATGCGCTCTACCAGCAGAACGCCCCGCGGGTCGAATCCGGGCTCTACATCGTGCCGAAGGTGATCGAATGAGCAGTCCGCTGCATGCCCGCGGCCTCGCAGCGCTCGCCGCCGGTCTCGCGAAGCGCGAATTTTCGAGCGTCGAGCTGACGCGCCACCTGCTGGGCCGGCTCGAGGCAGCGCAGCCGCAATTGAACGCGATGATCTCGATCACGGGCGAAGCGGCGCTTGCCGCCGCGGCGCGAGCCGACGGCGCGATCGCAGGCGGCAAGGCCGGACCCCTGACGGGTCTGCCGATCGTGCACAAGGACATCTTCTGCACCGAGGGTGTGCGCACGAGTTGCGGTTCGCGCATGCTCGACAACTTCGTGTCGCCCTACGACGCCACGGTGGTCGCGAAACTGAAGGCGGCCGGTACCGTGATGCTCGGCAAGACGAACATGGACGAATTCGCCATGGGCTCGTCGAACGAGACGAGCTGGTACGGGCCGGTCAGGAACCCATGGAACACCGCGATGGTGCCGGGTGGTTCCTCGGGCGGTTCGGCGGCCGCGGTTGCCGCGCGACTCGTGCCCGCCGCCACCGCCACCGATACCGGCGGCTCGATCCGCCAGCCCGCGGCGCTCTCGGGTGTCACGGGGCTGAAACCCACCTACGGCCGTGTGTCGCGCTACGGGATGATCGCCTTCGCCTCGAGCCTCGATCAGGCGGGGGTGATTGCCGCGTCCGCCGAAGATTGTGCGTTGCTGCTTGGCGCCATGGCGGGCTTCGACCCGCGTGACTCGACGAGCGTCGATGCGCCCGTGCCGGACTACGTGGCCGGACTCGCGGCGCCCACGAAGGGCCTGCGCGTCGGCATCGTGAAGGAGTTTTTCGACCAGGGGCTCGATGCGCAGAACGAGCAGCAGCTGCGCGCCACCTTCGAGGTGTTCAGGAAGCTTGGCGCGACACTCGTCGATGTCAGCCTGCCGAATGTGGGCCTGTCCGTGCCGACCTACTACGTCGTGGCGCCCGCCGAGTGTTCTTCGAACCTGGCGCGCTTCGACGGCGTGCGCTTCGGTCATCGCTGCGAAAACCCGAAAGACCTGCTCGATCTCTACCAGCGCTCGCGCGGCGAGGGCTTCGGCGCCGAGGTGAAGCGCAGGATCATGACGGGCACGTACGTGCTGTCCGCGGGCTACTACGACGCCTACTATCTGAAGGCGCAGCAGGTGCGGCAGCTGATCAGCGCCGATTTCGCGCGGGCGTTCGAGCGTGTCGATGTGCTCGCGGGCCCAACCAGCCCGACGCCAGCCTTTGCACTCGGCGCCAAGACCGCGGACCCGGTGACCATGTACCTGAACGACATCTACACGATCGGCGCGAATCTCGCCGGCGTGCCCGCGCTGTCGGTGCCATGCGGCTTCGTGAACGACCTGCCGGTCGGCCTGCAGCTGATCGGCCCGCACTTCTCGGAAGCGAAACTGCTCGCTGCAGCCCACGCCTTCCAGCGGGAAACCGACTGGCACACGCGCATACCCGGGGCCTGGCAATGAATTGGGAAACAGTCATCGGGCTCGAGATCCACGCGCAGCTCGCGACGAAGTCGAAGATCTTCTCGGGGTCGGCCACCGCTTATGGTGCCGCGCCCAATGCGCAGGCAAACCTCGTCGACCTCGGCTACCCGGGTGTGCTGCCGGTGCTGAACGGCGAGGCGGTACGCATGGCGGTGAGTTTCGGACTCGCGGTGAACGCGCAGGTCGCCCCGCGCTCGGTGTTCGCACGCAAGAACTACTTCTACCCCGACCTGCCCAAGGGCTACCAGATCAGCCAGTACGAGCTGCCGGTGGTCGGCAAGGGTTCGCTTGAGATCGTGCTCGAAGACGGCACGAAGAAGCGTATCGGCATTACCCGTGCGCACCTCGAGGAAGATGCCGGCAAATCGCTGCATGAAGGCGTCGCGGGCGCGTCGGCGATCGATCTCAACCGGGCCGGCACGCCGCTCATCGAGATCGTCTCCGAACCCGACATGCGCTCGGCGAAAGAAGCCGTCGCCTACATGAAAAAGGTGCACACGCTGGTGCGCTATCTCGGCATCTGCGACGGCAACATGCAGGAAGGGTCATTTCGTTGCGATGCGAACGTGTCGGTACGGCCGAAGGGCAGCGACAAGTTCGGCACGCGCGCCGAGATCAAGAACCTGAACTCGTTCCGCTTCGTCGAAAAAGCCATCAACTTCGAAGTTGCCCGGCAGATCGATCTGCTCGAAGGTGGCGGCAAGGTCGTGCAGGAAACACGCCTCTACGATCCCGACCGGGGCGAAACGCGCTCGATGCGCTCGAAAGAGGAAGCGAACGACTACCGTTATTTCCCGGATCCCGACCTGCTGCCACTCGAGATCGACGACGCATTTCTCGATGCGGTGCGCGCGACACTTCCCGAGTTGCCGGATGCGAAGGCGGCGCGCTTTGCACGCGAATACGGGCTCTCGGAATACGACGCGGGGGTGCTTACCGCGAGTCGCGAGCTCGCGGCGTACTACGAGGAAGTGGTCCGGCGTCTCGGCGGCGAGCCGAAGCTCGCGGCGAACTGGGTCAGCGGTGATCTCGCCGCCTTCCTCAACCGGGACAATCTCGAGATTGACGCGAGCCGTGTCGGGCCGGCGCAGCTCGCCGGTCTCGTCGGCCGCATCGCCGACCAGACGATTTCCGGCAAGATCGCCAAGGACGTGTTCGAGGCGATGTGGGAGAGTGGCCGCGATGCCGATGCGATCATCGAGGAGAAGGGCCTGAGGCAGATCACCGACACGCGCGCGATAGAGCGGGCGATCGATGAGGTGATGGCGAAGAATCCCGGTCAGCTGGCCGAATACCGTGCAGGCAAGGACAAGCTTTTCGGCTTTTTTGTCGGCCAGACGATGAAGGTCACCCAGGGCAAGGCGAACCCGGCGCAGCTCAACGAACTGCTCAGGAAGAAGCTCGCGGGGCCGTGAGTGCGCAGCCTGTTACCGATCGTGTCCGGCGCTTCCTCCTGGAGGAGCACCCGATCCGTGGGCAATTCGTGCAGCTCGAGTCCTCCTGGGCTGCGCTGCGTGAGCATGCAAGCTATCCCGCGCCCGTGCGCGATCTGCTCGGCGAGGCGACTGCGGCTGCCGTGCTGCTCGCCTCCACACTGAAGTTCGACGGCAGCCTGACGCTGCAGATGCAGGGCGACGGTGCGGTTCGCCTGCTCGTCGCGCAGTGTACCCACGATTTTCACATCCGCAGCGTGGCGCATTTCGATGCCGCGCGCGTCGCGCCCGACTTCGGATCACTCGCGGGTGGCGGCCTTGTCACGGTGACGGTGGAGTCGGTCGAGCGCGGTGCTCCCTACCAGGGAATCGTGCCGTTGTCCGGGGCGTCGCTTGCAGAGTGCATCGACGGGTATTTCGCGTCGTCCGAGCAGTTGCCGACACGTGTTCGCCTCGCGTCCGATGCTGCGCGCGCAGGCGGAATCCTCGTGCAGCAATTGCCCGGAATCGAAGCCGATGCAGCGTGGGAACGTCTTCGCGGCCAGGTCGCCGGCCTCGGTGCACAGGACATTCTCTATGCCGCGCCTGATTCGCTGGTGCAGCGCACGGCATCGATCGACGATGTGCGCTTGTTTGCGGGGTCGTCGGTCACTTTCAGGTGCCGCTGCAGCCGTGAGCGCGTGCTCGGGGTCCTGCGCTCACTCGGCGAAGCGGAAGTGCAGTCCGTACTGCAGGAGCAGGGCAAAGTGACGGTCACCTGCGATTTCTGCCATCGACCGTACATCTTCGACGCGATCGACGTCGCACAGATCTTCGGGCCGCCCAGCGTTCCCGCGCCGCAAGGTATCAACTGATCCTCTCGCTCCCGGGGTTTACTTGAGTCGGGTCAAACGGTTACTATAATAATTAAGGAATTAAATATATCTTTAATTTGTGCTGAATCTTGCTGACACTACCCGGATGCTGCGCGCCGCGGGTGAATCCACCCGTCTGCGGCTGCTGGCGCTGTGCGCCGTGCGTGAATGGAGCGTGACCGAGCTCGCCGCGAGTGTCGGGCAGAGCGAGCCGCGCGTGTCGCGGCACCTGAAGGTGCTCTGCGACGCCGGTCTCTTGCGTCGCGTGCGGCGGGGGCAGTGGGTGTGTTACTCGCTCGCGAGTGAGGGTGAAGCGGCCTGGTTCGTCAGCACAGTGTTGTCGCGCATCGACGGATCCGACGTCGTGCGCCGACGCGATGCGCAGCGTGCGGCAACGAGTGCCCGCGATCTGCGGCCCCTGACGCCCCGTGCGTCGAGACTCGGTCGCGCGATTGCGGGCTTCATTCACGAGAGCGCGCCGACTGTGCCGGTGGAGCGCCTGTTGCTCATCGAGCCGATGCACCTGGAACTCATCGATGCGGCGGCAACCGTCGCGCGCCGGCTTGTGATCGTGGCAGGGCGCGCTGCCGACCGCGAAGTACTGCGTGAGCATTGCGATCGCCGTGGTATCGATTGCAGGTTCAACGCGCAGTTGACGATCGAGGGGCCCGCAGCGCAGGCCGCCATCGTCGATCTCACCGGCGCGAAGAGTGCCGATGCGGTCGATGCCGCGCTGCACGCAGTACACCGGCGACTCGCGTCAGCGGCGCTGTTCTGGGTCGTGTTGCCGTACGAATTCCTCGAGCATTCGCGCGGCAACGTCGTCGCGCACCCGATCACCGAACTGCGGCGCCTGCTTGCTGCGGCGGGCTTCAGCACCGAGAAATTGAAACCAATCGACGAGGATGCCCACGTGCTCGTCGCCCACGCCCGACACAGGGCATCGACAGTGAGCGCCGCATGACGACCAATGCACATTCGCGGGAAATCGCCGTTTCTTTCGAGTTCTTTCCGCCGGGTGACGCAGAGATGGAGGCGACACTATGGCGCTCCGTGCAGCGCCTTGCGCCGCTCGCGCCGCATTTCGTCTCGGTGACGTACGGTGCCGATGGCTCGACGCGCACGCGCACGCACAATATCGTGACGCGCATCGGACGGGAGACGCGACTCACGGGAGCACCCCACCTGACCTGCGTCGGTGCGGCGCGCGAGGAGATTCTCGATGTGGCGCGAGCCTATTGGGCGCAAGGCATCCGGCATATCGTCGCGCTGCGCGGTGATCCGCCGCAGGGGGCGAGCCGCTATGAGCCACATCCTGGCGGTTTCGCGTATGCAGCCGATCTCGTCGCGGGCCTCAAGAGCGTCGCGGAGTTCGAAATCTCGGTTGCCGCCTATCCGGAGGTGCATCCGGAGGCGACCTCCGCCGAAGCCGACCTCGCGAACCTCAGGCGCAAGATCGATGCCGGCGCCAGTCGGGCGATCACCCAGTTTTTTTATGACACCGACGCATTTCTGCGCTTTCGCGATCGCTGCGCAAGCGCCGGTATAAGCGTACCGGTCGTTCCCGGCATCCTGCCGATCACGCGCTTCCCCCAGGTGCTGCGCTTCGCTGAACGCTGCGGCGCGACCATACCGGTTCAGCTGCGCGAGCGCTTTGCAGGCCTCGATGACGACCCCGACACCCGCCGCCTCATCGCCGCGAGTGTCGCCATCGCGCAGGTCGAGCGGCTGCGAGAGCACGGCGTGCGCGACTTCCATTTCTATACGCTGAACCGCGCCGAGCTCACCTACGCGATCTGCCACGCGCTCGGGGTGCGCCCTGCGCCCCAGCCGGCGATCCCGGCATCCGCCGGAGTGGCATCGTGAGCGCCGTCTGTGGCGAGGCGCACGGGCAGCCCGCGCGCGCGCCGGGCGCGGCCGGGGCGGGCGTGCAGGCCGTGGCCATGCCCTATGCGATCGAACCGGTCGACGAGGCCGCCCGCGGCGAGCGCATCCGCAGGCTGCACCGGCTTCTCGAGACGCGCATCGTATTCCTCGACGGCGCGATGGGCACGATGGTGCAACGGCAGCGGCCCGACGAGGCCATCTATCGCGGCGCACGCTTCGCGGACTATGGCCGCGACGTACGCGGCAACAACGAGGTGCTGTCGCTGACTCAGCCCTCGATGATCGCGGCAATCCATCGCGAGTATCTCGAGGCCGGCGCCGACATCATCGAGACCAATACCTTCAGCGCCAACGCCGTCTCGCAGGCCGACTACGGCATGGCGGCGCTCGTGCCCGAGATGAATTACGCCTCCGCGCGCCTCGCGCGGCGCGTCGCCGACGAGGTCGCAGCCGCAACCGGCGAGCCGCGGTTCGTGGCAGGCGCGATCGGACCGACGACGCGCACTGCATCGCTATCGCCCGACGTCAACGATCCCGGCTTTCGCAACGTCACCTTTGACGATCTCGCTGCGACCTACGGTGATGCCACCCGCGCGCTCGTGCGGGGTGGGGTCGACCTGCTGCTGATCGAGACCGTGATCGATACGCTGAATGCGAAGGCTGCGCTCTTCGGTGCGCGCGGCGCGCTCGACGAACTCGGCGTCGACCTGCCCATCATCGTCTCGGGCACCATCACGGATGCGTCCGGGCGCACACTGTCGGGCCAGACCGGCGAGGCGTTCTGGAATTCGGTGCGCCACGCGGCGCCAATTGCGATCGGACTCAACTGCGCGCTCGGCGCACGCCAGCTGCGGCCCTATGTCGAGGAGCTTTCGCGTGTCTCCGACGCCTGTATTTGCGTCTACCCGAACGCGGGCTTGCCGAATGCGTTCGGCGAGTACGACGAGCAGCCGCAGGAGACCGCGGAGATCGTCCGTGAGTTCGCCACCTCGGGATTCATCAATATCCTGGGCGGCTGCTGTGGCACGACGCCCGAACACATCCGCCTGATTCGTGCGGCTGTGGAGGCGGTGCCGCGCCGTGTGCCGCCGGCACTTCCCGTCCAGTGCCGGCTCGCGGGCCTCGAGCCCCTCGCGATCACCGATTCGAGCCTCTTCGTCAATGTCGGTGAGCGGACCAACGTGACGGGCAGCGCGAAATTCAGGAAGCTGATCGAGGCCGGCGACTACGCAGCCGCGGTCGAGGTCGCGCGCCAGCAGGTGGTGAGTGGCGCGCAGGTCATCGACATCAACATGGACGAGGGCATGCTCGATTCGGAAGCGGCGATGGTACGCTTCCTCAACCTGATCGCCGCCGAGCCCGACATCGCGCGCGTGCCGGTGATGCTCGATTCCTCGAAGTGGACCGTGCTCGAGGCGGGCCTCAAGTGCCTGCAGGGCAAGGGCATCGTCAATTCGATCAGCCTGAAGGAGGGTGAGGTGCCGTTCCTCGAGCAGGCACGCAAGGTGCGACGCTACGGGGCTGCGGTGGTCGTGATGGCCTTCGACGAACAGGGCCAGGCCGACACGGTGGAGCGCAAGCTGGCGATCTGCGAGCGCTCCTGGCGACTCCTCACGCAGCAGGTCGGCTTTCCACCCGAGGACATCATCTTCGATCCCAACATCTTCGCGATTGCGACCGGCATCGAGGAGCACAACGCTTACGGCGTCACCTTCATCGAGGCAACGCGCGAGATCAAGCGCCGGCTGCCGCACTCGCTGGTGTCGGGCGGCGTCAGCAATGTCTCGTTCTCGTTCCGCGGCAACGACCCGGTGCGTGAGGCGATGCATTCGGTGTTCCTCTTCCACGCGATCCAGGCCGGTATGGACATGGGCATCGTGAACGCGGGCCAGCTCGCGATTTACGAAGACATCGACCCGGCGTTGCGGGAGGCCTGCGAGGACGTGGTGCTCAACCGGCGCGTGGATGCCACCGAGCGACTGCTCGAGCTTGCGCAGCGTTTCAAGGGCGGCAAGACCGAGCGACGCGAAGCCGATCTCGCGTGGCGTTCCCTGCCGGTCGCGAAGCGCCTGGAGCACGCGCTGGTCAAGGGCATAGACGATTTCGTCGTGCAGGACACCGAGGAGGCACGCCTCGCGGCCGACCGCCCGATCAGCGTGATCGAGGGTCCGCTGATGGACGGCATGAACGTGGTGGGCGATCTTTTCGGCGCCGGCAAGATGTTCCTGCCGCAGGTCGTCAAGAGCGCGCGCGTGATGAAGAAGTCGGTCGCGCACCTGATCCCCTTCATCGAGCAGGAGAAGGACGGCGGCTCGCGTTCGAACGGCAAGATCGTGCTCGCGACGGTCAAGGGTGACGTGCACGATATCGGCAAGAACATCGTCGGTGTCGTGCTCCAGTGCAACAATTTCGAGGTCGTGGATCTCGGGGTGATGGTGCCCTGCGAGCAGATCCTCGAGGCTGCGAGGCGTGAGGGCGCCGACCTGATCGGGCTTTCCGGCCTCATCACACCCTCGCTCGACGAGATGGTGCACGTCGCGCGCGAGATGAAGCGGCAGGGGATGAAGTTGCCGCTCCTGATCGGCGGGGCGACCACCTCGCCGGCGCACACCTCCGTCAAGATCGCGCCCCAGTATCCGGAAGCGGTCGTTTACGTGAAAGACGCATCGCGCTCGGTGAGCGTGTGCCAGTCGCTCATCACGGAGGAGTTGCGCGGGCCTTTCATCGACAGGAATGCGCAGGAGCACGAACGTCGGCGCGAACAGCACGCCGGCAAGAGCGTCAAGCAGCCCGCGCTCACGATCGAGGCAGCGCGTGCGAACCGCCACCCCATCGACTGGGGCAGCGAGCGGCCGGTGCGACCCGCAGCGCTCGGCGTGCGGGAATTCCTCGACTATCCGGTCGCGGAGTTGCTGCCGTACATCGACTGGATGCCGTTCTTCAACGCCTGGGAGTTCTCGGGCAAGTTTCCCGACATCCTGACCGATCCCGTGGTGGGCGAGGCCGCGAGCAACCTCTACGCCGACGCGCGCCGCATGCTCAAGAAGATCGTCGCGGAGCACTGGCTCACGGTGAATGCCGTGATCGGCCTGTGGCCGGCGAACGCGGTGGGCGATGACATCGAAGTGTATGCCGACGAAGGGCGTGGCACTGTCCTCGAGACGCTGTCGCACCTGCGCCAGCAGAAGAAGAAGCCGGACGGCCAAGCGCACTCCTGCCTCACCGACTACATCGCGCCGAAGGACAGCGGGGTGCGTGACTACATCGGTGGGTTCGCCGTCACGGCGGGCCTCGGCATCGAGCCGCACCTCGAGAGGTTCCTCGCGGCGCACGACGACTATTCGAGGATCATCCTGAAGGCGCTCGCAGACCGGCTCGCGGAGGCGGCGGCCGAGCACTTCCACGAGCGCGTGCGCCGCGAATGGTGGGGATACGCGCCTGACGAGCAGCTGACGAACGACGAGCGGATCCGCGAGGCCTATCGGGGCATCCGGCCGGCGGCTGGTTATCCCGCCTGCCCGGACCACACCGAGAAGGCGAAGCTCTGGCGGTTGCTCGACGCGCAAAGGCGTGCCGGCATCCAGCTCACTGATTCGTTTGCGATGTTCCCGACCGCGGCCGTGAGCGGCTGGTATCTCGCCCACCCTGCGGCGCATTATTTCCCGGTCGGCAAGATCGCGCGAGACCAGGTCGAGGACTATGCACGCCGCAAGGGCTGGACGCTCGCCGAGGCAGAGCGCTGGCTCGCGCCGAATCTGGGCTACGAGCCGGGCTAAGCGGCGGGCGGCGGGCGACGGGCGAAGGGCGACGGGCTGCGGGCAAGAGCGCGCGCCGCGAGCACGCCAGCGCTTCTGGCCCGCAGCCCGAAGCCCGCAGCCCGAAGCCCGCAGCCCGAAGCCCGCAGCCCGAAGCCCGCAGCCCGAAGCCCGCAGCCCGCGCCGCTTGCGAACTCGTTGCGATGGTGAGAAAAGATCAAGCATTGGTCCGGACAATAAGGTGAGGAGAAACGGGAATGCGCACTCCCCCTCCCGGCTGGCCCCGAATATCCTGCAGCGTTTTCTACGAGGACCCTGCGCGTGCGATCGACTGGCTCGTCGCAGCCTTCGGTTTCGAAGTGCGACTCAGGATCCTGGGCGAGGGCGGGCGCATCGAGCACTCCCAGCTGACGATCGGCGAAGGGCTCATCTTCGTGGGTGGCGCGGGTGGCGCGAATACGCACCCGGAGCGAAGCTTTCCCGCGAGCCCCAGGATGCTCGGCGATCGCAATACCCAGGCGCTGTGCATTTTTGTCGACGACGTCGACGCCCATTGCGCGCGTGCCCGCCGGTCAGGTGCACGCATCGAAATGGAACCGACGACGACCGATTATGGCGATGAATACTGGACGGACCGCAGCTATCTCGCGGTCGATCCGGAAGGGCATCGCTGGTGGTTCATGCAGCGCCTGCGCACCGCCGGACAATGACGTCGGCGGGTGCGGCAGGCAATCGGCTCAGCGCGTTTCGCGAGCACGTGGCACACCACCCGTAGCGGCGGGCATCTCGAGCCCGGACATCTGGCGCAGGATCCAGTCGCGACGGCGCTGCACATAGGGTGACGGTGCATCGGCGCGATAGCGGCGCGGGTTTGGCAGTACGGCCGCCAGGGTTGCGGCTTCGACGCGTGTGAGGCGCTTCGCGTGTTTGCCCCAGAAGGTCTGCGCCGCCGCCTCGACCCCGTAGATGCCGCGTCCGAATTCCGCGATGTTGAGGTACACCTCGAGAATCCGCTCCTTCGGCCACAGGGTCTCGATCAGCACGGTGAACCAGACCTCGAAGCCCTTCCTCACCCACGAGCGGCCGCGCCACAGGAAGAGGTTCTTCGCGACCTGCTGGCTGATGGTGCTCGCGCCACGGACACGCTTGCTGCGTGCGTTGTGCTCGGCTGCCTTGCGGATCGCCTCGAAATCAAATCCCGCGTGTTCGGCAAACAACTGGTCCTCGGCGGCGACGACCGCGCGTGCGCAGGACGGCGACATCTGCGCCGCGTCGACCCAGGCGTACCGCAGGCGATAGTGCGCATTGCCCGCGCGCCAGGCCTCGACGCGCGATTCCAGCATGAGCGCACTCGTCCACGGATCGACCCAGCGCAGCGTCAGCACGGCAAGCGCCGAGACGAGCACGAAGCCCAGTGCGAGCAGCAGGAGCGCGCGCGCCATCCGCGCACCGGGCCCCTTGCGTGCCACGCGCGCCGCCCTGTCAGGCGTCGATGCGCCGCGCCGAGATCACGACGACATCCTCGAGCGGCACGTCGCTGTGGCCCTTCGAGCGGCCCGTCTTCACCTGCGCGATCTTGTCGACGGTATCCATGCCCGCCGTGACGCGACCGAACACCGCGTAGCCGTAATTGCCAGGCGCGTGGTCGAGGAACGCGTTGTCGACGAGATTCACGAAGAACTGGGAGGTGGCACTGTGGATGTCATTGGTGCGTGCCATCGACAGCGTGCCACGCTTGTTCTTGAGCCCGTTCTTCGCCTCGTTCTGGATCGGCTCGCGCGTCTTCTTCTGCGCAAGTCCCGCGGTCATGCCCCCGCCCTGGATCATGAAGCCCGGGATCACCCGGTGAAAGAGCGTGCCATCGAAAAAGCCGGCCTCGGCATAGGCGAGGAAGTTGGCGGCAGAGAGCGGTGCTGCTTTTTCGTCTAGCTCGACGTCGAAGCTGCCAAGGGAGGTTTCAAAACGGATCATGGGAGTCCTGCTGTGCTGTGCGGCCACTGGGCGCTGGTCACGCGGTCGTGGCCGGCGAGATCGGGGGCGCAGCGTACGTGACGAAAGCCGCGCGTTTCAAGCATCTGCGCGACGTCCGGCCCCTGTCGGGCCCCGTGCTCGAGCACCAGGCAGCCGCCGGCGTGCAGGAAGTGTGGGGCGTCGCCAATGATACGCCGCAGGGCAATGAATCCATCGCCCTCCGGCGTCAGTGCCATGCGCGGCTCGTGACGCAGCGTCGGGTTGTCGAGCGCGGCATCGTCGGCGCCGACATAGGGTGGATTGCTGACGATCAGGTCGAAGCGCTGCCCGGCCAGGGGCGCATACCAGCAGCCTTCGACAAACTCCACCTGCGCCAGATCGAGAGAACGGGCGTTGCCGCGTGCAACGCGCAGCGCGGCGGGCGAGGCATCGGTCGCCGTGACGCGCCACGCCGGGCGCTCGTGCGCGATGGCGAGCGCAATGCAGCCGCTCCCGGTGCCGAGATCGACCAGCCTGGGGGCAGTGCCGGCGCGGGCCTGAAGCTCATCGCCAAGTTCGAGCGCGCGCGCAACGACGTCCTCGGTTTCGGGGCGAGGCACGAGCACGTCCGGTGTGACCCGGAAAGTCAGCGACCAGAACTCGCGCACGCCGGTGAGATACGCCAGGGGCTCGCCGCGCGCGCGACGCGCGAGCCAGTCGCGCACCCGGGCATGTTGCGGGTCGCTCACTCGTCGCTCGGGATGTGCGAGCAGCGTCGCGCGACCGATCTGCAGTGCGGCCGCGACCAGTGCCTCTGCTTCACGCCGCGATTCGCCGCCGTCGCTTGCGGCGCCGGTCGCGAGCGCGGCGTCGGCCGCTGCCACCAGCCCGGCTATCGTTGTGTCGTCGTCTGCTAGAGTCGCATCCATGTCTACCGCTATCTTGCCATTCAGGCAGCCCCCGACGGTACGCGAGGTGATCGAAGCGAGCCTGCGCCTCTTCGGGCGTTCGGCGCTGTCCTGCCTGCCGCTTGCCACGATTGGCACACTTCTGGGCCAGTTGCCCGCCGCCTATGACGTAGCCGTCCATGGCAAGCCGCTGGCGCTCACACCCGCGTCGCTCGCGCAGAAGAGCGGCGAGTGGTGGGCGCTCTACATTCTCGGCACGCTGGCGAGTCTGGTCGTGTGGGCGCTGGTCCTTGCGAAGCAGCAGCGCATCGCGACTGCCGGCGTCCCAACCGCCGGCGGCCTGCCTGCCGGTGCCCCATCGGCAGGCGCGATGCTGGTGCGGCTGCCGGCCATCATCGGCTACTTTCTTCTCAGCTTTTTCGTCGTGCTGATCGTTTCGATTCCATTCGGTGTGCTCGGCGCGCTGCTTGCGCTCCCCGCCGCGCCTCGCAGCGCATTGATCGTGCTGCCGATGCTCGCGGCGAGTGCGGCGGTCAGCCTCGGCTGGCCGGCGCTCATCCTCGAGCGACGCTCCGCTCCTGCCGCGGTCGGACTCGGCCTGCGGCTGGCGATTGCACATTGGCAGCGGCTGGTGATGGTCGTCGTTGCAATCCTCGCGACGCTGATCGTGATGTTGATCCTCGCCGGGCTCGCAGTGGCGGTGATCTCCGGACTCGCGAGCCCCGCCGGGGTGGCCGTACAGGGCAGCCTCGCTGCGGCGATCGTGCTGCTGGCGGCGGCTCTCGCCGTGCTGTATCTGAGCGCGTTCCTGCTCGTCGTCTTCGACGACCTGCGGGTTCGCACGTAGCGCTGCTTACCCCTCCCGGGCAAGCAGCTCTGCCTGATGCTCGAGCCGGAGCGGCTCGATCAGGTCGTCGAGGTCGCCGTCCATCACGGCGTCGAGCCGGTAGAGCGTCACGTTGACACGATGGTCGGTAACCCGGCCTTGCGGAAAGTTGTAGGTGCGGATCCGCTCCGAGCGATCACCACTGCCGACTTGGCTCTTGCGGGTGGCGGCCTCGGCAGCACTGCGCTTGTCTGTTTCCGCGGCGAGGAGCCGCGCTGAGAGCAGCGCCATCGCACGCGCCCGGTTCTTGTGCTGGGACCGCTCATCCTGGCATTCGACGACAATGCCCGACGGCAGGTGCGTGATGCGGATCGCCGAGTCGGTCTTGTTGACGTGCTGGCCGCCCGCCCCCGACGAGCGGAACGTATCGATGCGCAGTTCCGCCGGGTTCACCGTGATTTCGTCGACCTCGTCGAGCTCCGGTAGCACGGCGACAGTGCAGGCGGAGGTGTGGATGCGACCCTGTGCCTCGGTCGCCGGCACGCGTTGCACCCGGTGTGTGCCGGCCTCGAAGCGCAACCAGGAGTACGCGCTCTTGCCGAGGACGCGGCAGACCACTTCGCGATAGCCCCCGTGTTCACCGGGGTTTTGCGAAATGAGTTCGACGGTCCAGCCGCGTCGCTCCGCGTAGCGCGTGTACATGCGCAGCAGGTCTCCCGCGAAGATCGCGGCCTCGTCGCCCCCGGTGCCGGCGCGGATCTCGAGAAAGATGTTGCGTTCATCGTGCGGATCCTTCGGCACGAGCAGTTCACGCAGGGCGAGTTCGTCGGCCGCGAGCGCGGCTTCAAGTCGTCGTGCCTCGTCGGCACCGAGCGCGCGCAGTTCCGCGTCGGCATCGGCCGCGAGCTCGTGGGTCGCGGCCAGCTCGCGCTCGAGGGCAAGGAACTGCCGGTAGCGCGCCGCGAGGGGTTCGAGACGTGCGTACTCCATCGACAGTTCGCGGAACTCGCGGGTGTGGCCTGCCGTGCCGGGATCGGCGAGCAGCCGACCGACCTCTTCACTGCGATCGAGCGAGCGGTCGAGGCGCTGGCGTATCGAGTCTTTCATGGGGGAGCGGAATTCTCCGGGATCAGGGCGCCTTCCGCTATAGTGCCGCTCATGCGTTGGATGATCTTCGCGACCGTCGCGCTGCTTGCGGCCTGCGCCGCCGACCCCGGAAAGCCTTCGGCCATCGAGGCGAGTGCCGACACGATCGTCGCGGAACTCGCCCTCGAGCGCGGCGACTGCCGTGCCGCCACCGACAAGTACGCGAGCGCCGCGGCAGCGGCGCAGGCGCCGGAGGCCACCGTCAAGCGGGCGCTCGAAGTGGCACTCGACTGCCAGCAGTTTGCGGCTGCAGAGAAGCTCGCGCCACTGTGGCGCAAGCGCGCGCCGGGGAGCGCCGATGCGGCGCGGATGGAGGGGCTCATTGCGCTGCGCCTCGGGCGCAACGCCGCCGCCGCTGCCGCATTCAGGGACGCCGTGCGCCTCTCGGGCGACGAGCCAGGCAAGGCGCTCGCGGGGCTCGCACAGGCGGCATCGACCACTGGCAATGACTTCGGCACTTACCGGGCGCTGCGCTCGGCCTTCGACACAAAGACGCTCGATTCGCCCGCGCTCGTTCTTCTTGGAAATCTTGCGCTCGAAAGCTACGTTTTTGGCGATGCCCGCTCGTTCGCCGAATCGGCCATCGCCCGCGATCCGCAGTCGGCGCCGGCGCAGCAACTGCTCGCGCAGGTGCTTGCTGGAAGTGACGATGCGGCCGGGGCAATCGCCGCGGCCAATGCTGCACGCCGCATCGACTCCAAGGGGCAGGTGTTCACGCTGGCGGAAACGCTCGTGCAGCTCGATCGCATCGAAGAAGCGCGCATCGAGCTCGAGCGGCTGTTGCAGGATGATGATGCAGGTCCGCAGGCCGAGCGGCGACTTGCGCTGCTCGCGTTTCGCGAAGGAGACGTCCAGGAGGCCGCGGGGCGATTCAGCCAGCGGTTGCGCACCGGTGACGATCCGGCGGAGGCACTCTTCTATCTTGGTGCGCTCGCAGAACGGCACGGCAACGGGCAGGCTGCGCTCGAGATGTATGAGCGCCTCGTGCAGGCCGGCGCGGGCCTGATCGCACGCCGTCGCGCTGCAGCTGTGCTGATGAAAGAGGGCAAGCGTGCCGAGGCCTTCGCGATGCTCGATGCGCAAGAGGCGGACAAGGCCGGAGTGGCGGTCGACATCGTGCTCGCCAAGGCCGCACTGCTGCTCGACAACGGGGCGGCTGCCGATGCGTTGCCGCTGCTCGATGCTGCGCTCGAGCGCTTTCCGGCGCATCCCGGTCTCGAATATCAGCGGGCGCTCACGCTCGAGAGTGCGGGGCGGGTGCGAGACTCGATCGCAGCGTTCCGGCCTCATGAACGCGCTGGGCTACACGCTCGCAGATCACGGGCAGAGCCTGTCCCGCGCGAACCGGCTCATCGACAGCGCGCTCGCCCTGACGCCCGACAATCCGGCGATTCTCGACAGTCAGGGCTGGGTGCGCTTTCGGCGAGGCGAGGCCGCGCAGGCACTCGCGCCGCTCACGCGCGCGTACCGCCTCTCCCGCGACACCGAGATCGCGGCGCACTGGGGTGAGGTGCTCTGGTCGCTGGGCCGCGAAGGCGAAGCTCGCACGATATGGGCGCGCGCGCTGGCCCGCGATCCCGATTCACGGCGCCTCAAAGCCACCATCGGGCGGCATATTCCGGCTCCGCCGCAAACCCCGACGCCACCGCAGTGATTCGCGCGCTTCGCAGCAGCGTGGCTGCCGGTGTCGTCGCTGCCCTGGTCTCGGGCTGCGTGGGCGCGCCCGTGCGCGAGGCCCCGCCGATGCCGTGGCCGGAGCGTCGCGCGGCGCTTCAGGCCGATGACCATTTTTCGCTGAGTGGCCGGGTCGCGCTGAGCACGCCCGGCACCGGCCTCAACGCCTCGCTGCGCTGGCAGCAGGAAGGCGAAGTTTCCCGCGTATCGCTCGACGGGCCGCTCGGGGTTGGAGGCGCGGAAGTCGAATTGCGGGGCGCGCAGCTCGAACTGCGCACATCGCGCGGCGAGCGCCTCTCGGGTGATGCGGCGCGCGCCGAGCTCGAACGGCGCACCGGCTTTCCCTTGCCGCTCGAAGCACTGCGCTATTGGGTGCGCGGCGTGCCGCAACCGGGTGCACCGGCCGATGAACAGCTCGACACGGCCCACCAGCGGCTCTCGCGGCTCGTGCAGGACGGTTGGGAGATCGACTACGCGACCTGGCTCGTGAGCGCCGACGGGAGTCTGCCCCGGCGTCTGAGCGCACAGCGCGATGACACGCGCGTGCGCCTCGTGGTCGATCGCTGGAACCCATGAGCCCCCGCAGCCTGGCACGGGACGCAAGCCGCTGGCCCGCGCCGGCAAAGTTGAATCTTTTCCTGCACATCGTTGGCCAGCGTCCGGATGGCTACCATGAGCTGCAGACGGCCTTCCAGTTGCTCGACATCACCGACACGATCGGGATCGAGGCGACCGGGGATGGCGCCATCACGCGTCTCGATGGCCCGCAGGAGGTGCCGCCGGATGAAGATCTCGCCGTGCGGGCTGCGCGGGCGCTCAAGGCCGCAACGGGGGCGAGCCGTGGAGTGCGCCTTCGCATCCAGAAGCGCATCCCGATGGACGGTGGTCTGGGAGGGGGCAGTTCCGATGCCGCCACGGTGCTGGTGGCGCTCAACGAACTGTGGGGAACGGGTCTCGATCTGCCGCAATTGTCGTCGATCGGTGTTGATCTAGGCGCTGATGTGCCTGTTTTCATTCAGGGTCGTTCAGCGTGGGCGGAGGGCATTGGCGAGCGTCTGGTGCCCCTGGAGCTCCCGGAAAGCTGGTTCGTGGTGATCCATCCCGGCGTCGCTGTACCAACCCGGGAGGTGTTCCAGGCCCCTGAATTGACACGAAATTCCCCCGTCATCACAATACGCGGCCTTTTTGAGGCGGGAACACGCAACGACTGCGAACCGGTGGTTCGCACGCGGTTTCCGGTGGTGGGCGGTGCGCTCGACTGGCTGGGCCGGTTTGCGCAGGCGCGGCTCACCGGTACCGGGTCCTGCGTGTTCGCGGCATTCGGGAGCGAGGCGGCGGCGAGACGCATCGCCGCGCAGGTGCCGCAGGAGTGGCGCAGCTGGGTAGCGCGCGGGCTCGATCGCTCGCCGCTGCACGAGCAGCTCGCGCGGCTGCGAGGCGAATCGGGATAGGCGGAAACGGTTTTCGTCTGGGGCGTCGCCAAGTGGTAAGGCAGCGGGTTTTGATCCCGCCATTCGGAGGTTCGAATCCTTCCGCCCCAGCCAGACGAGCGAGGTTGCAGTGGCTGATTCGGCATCGATGGCGTTGTTTGCGGGGAACGCCAACCCGCAGCTTGCGCAGGAAATTGCCCGGCACCTGAAGCAGCCGCTCGGACGCGCCTATGTCGGCCGTTTCAGCGACGGTGAAGTGAACGTCGAGCTGATCGAGAACGTGCGCGGTCGGGATGTGTTCATCGTGCAGCCCACCTGCTCGCCGGTGAACGACAACCTGATGGAACTGCTCGTGATGGCCGATGCCTGCCGGCGCGCCTCGGCGGCACGGGTGACGGCGGTGGTGCCATACTTCGGCTACGCGCGCCAGGATCGGCGGCCGCGCGCCACGCGCGCCGCGATCACGGCGAAGCTGGTCGCGAACATGATTTCGGGCGCCGGCGTGCATCGTCTCCTGACGGTCGACCTGCACGCCGACCAGATCCAGGGGTTCTTCGACATCCCCGTGGACAACGTGTATGGCTCGCCGGTGCTGCTCGGTGATGCATGGCGACAGGGCTACGACGACATGATCGTCGTGTCCCCCGACGTCGGTGGCGTGGTGCGCGCCCGGGCGCTCGCCAAGCGCCTCGACGACGCGGACCTTGCGATCATCGACAAGCGCCGGCCACGGCCGAACGAGTCGAAGGTGATGAACATCATCGGCGAAGTCACAGGCAAGACCTGCGTCCTCGTCGACGACATGGTCGATACCGCAGGCACGCTGTGCCTCGCGGCGCAGGCGCTCAAGGACCAGGGCGCAAAACGCGTGGTGGCGTACATCACGCACGCGGTGCTCTCGGGCAGCGCGGTCGAGAAGATTTCAGCGTCGGCGCTCGACCAACTCGTCGTGACCGACACGATTCCGCTGACGGAGGCGGCGCGCAAGTGCGGCCGCATCCGCCAGCTGTCGGTGGCAGGATTGCTCGCGGAAACCATTCGTCGCATTCGCGATGAGGAATCGGTGAGCAGTCTCTACATCGACTGAACGGGTTTTTGGTGGGGACCCTCTGGTCGCGGAGGTTCCCTTTGGCATTGAACGAAGGAGAGATCCATGCGCATCGGATTCGAGATCCAGGCGGACTTCCGTGACGATCAGGGCAAGGGTGCGAGCCGCCGCCTGCGTCGTCGCGGCAAGATTCCGGCCATCATTTACGGCGGCAAGCTCGCGCCCCGCCAGGTGATTTTCGACCATCAGAACATGATGACGATGATCGACAACGAGAAGCTGTACTCGTCGATCATCCGCATCAAGGTGGGCAGCGAAAGCCAGGAAGCGATCATCAAGGACGTGCAGATGCACCCCGCGAAGAACGCGATCATGCACATCGATCTGCAGCGCGTGCTGGCGGACGAGAAGATCCGCATTCACCTGCCGATCCACTTCCACGGCGCAGCGGCCTCGCCGGGCGTCAAGACCGAAGGCGGCGTCGTGTCGCATCGTATCTCGGACGTCGAGGTGGTGTGCCTGCCGAAGGATCTGCCGGAATTCCTCGAACTCGACCTGTCGCAGATGAAGCTCAACGACACGAAGTTCCTGAGCGACATCCCGCTGCCCGCGGGCGTCGTGATTCCGCAGCTGCAGCAGGGTCGCAATGTCGCGGTCGTCTCGGTACACGCGCCGCGGGCGGCCGAGCCGGAGCCGACCGAGGCAGCGGCGGCCGAAGGCGCGGTGGCTGCGGGGACGACCGCGGCCGCGCCCGCTGCTGGCGAGGCGGCGAAGGCCGACGCGGCAGCACCGGCGAAGAAGGAAGGCGGCGGCAAGAAATAAGCGCTGCGACCGGAGTACAAAGGCCGCCGGGATCCGGCGGCCTTTCTCTTTTGGGCGCGGCGCACGATGGAGGCGGCCATGGCCGGTTTACCGCTGAGACTGATCGTGGGACTCGGTAACCCGGGTGACGAGTACGCGCGCACGCGCCACAACGCGGGGTTCTGGTTCATCGACGAGCTTGCCGCGCGCCATGGGGGAAACCTACGCGCTGATCGGCGCCACCATGGCGACATGGCCCGGGTACAGATCGGTGAGGCGGAGATGATCCTGCTGAAACCGATGCAGTACATGAACCGCAGCGCGGGTCCCGTCGGCAGCGTCGCGGATTTCTACAAGATCGATCCGGGCGCGATCCTCGTCGCGCACGACGAACTCGATCTGCCCGTCGGTACTGTGCGTCTCAAGGAAGGTGGCGGTCACGGCGGCCACAACGGCCTGCGCGACCTGATCCCGCGCATTGGCGAGGGTTTCTGGCGCCTGCGCATCGGCATCGGCCACCCGGGCGAGAAGTCCGAAGTGGTCGACTACGTGCTGACGCGCGCGCCGGCGGCAGAAGAGAATTTGATTCGCACGGCGGTCGCGACCGCGGCCGACGTGCTTCCGGTCCTGATTGCAGAGGGACCGCAACGTGCGATGCACCGGCTTCATTCGAAGCCGGTTGATGGTGAATAGCGATGGGTATCAAGTGTGGAATCGTCGGCCTGCCGAATGTCGGCAAATCGACTCTCTTCAACGCGCTGACGCGTGCGCAGATTGCAGCGGAAAACTATCCGTTCTGCACGATCGACCCGAATGTCGGCGTCGTGCCGGTGCCGGATGCGCGCCTCGATGCGCTCGCGGCGATCGCCAGGCCACAGAAGGTCCTGCCGACGACCGTCGAATTCGTCGACATTGCAGGTCTTGTGGCGGGCGCCTCGCAGGGCGAGGGGCTCGGCAACCAGTTCCTCGCGCACATCCGCGAAGTCGATGCGATCGCACACGTCGTGCGCTGCTTCGAGAATGACGACATCGTGCACGTTGCGGGCAAGGTTGACCCGCTCGCCGATATCGAGACGATCGATACCGAACTCGCGCTCGCCGACCTCGCGGCGGTCGACAAAGCGGTCGATCGCGCAGCGAAGGCGGCGAAGGCGGGCGACAAGGACGCCATCCGCCGACGCGACCTGCTCGAGCGCGTGCGCACGCAGCTCGATGCCGCAAAGGCCGTGCGCGCGATGGGTCTTGCGCCTGAGGAACTGCGCGACCTGCAGGATCTGCATCTCCTCACCTCGAAGCCCGTCATGTACGTCGCCAACGTCGATGAGCACGGCTTCACGGGGAACCCGCGTCTCACCGCACTCGAGCAGCGTGCCGCAGCGGAGGGCGCCGTGGTGGTGGCCGTATGCGCGCAGATCGAGGCGGAGATCGCACAGCTCGAAGATGAGGCGCGCGCCGAATTCCTCGCCGACCTCGGGCTTAAGGAGCCGGGGCTCAATCGCGTGATCCGCGCCGCGTACACGTTACTCGGCCTGCAGACGTACTTCACCGTGGGCCCGAAGGAAGTGCGGGCGTGGACCGTGCGGCGCGGCTCGACGGCGCCGCAGGCCGCGGGGGTGATCCACACGGATTTCGAGCGCGGCTTCATCCGCGCGGAGGTCATCGGATTCGAGGACTTCATTGCGGCACGTGGCGAGCAGGGCGCGAAGGAAGCGGGCAAGCTGCGCCTCGAGGGCAAGGAGTACGTCGTCCGGGAAGGCGACGTGATGCACTTCAGGTTCAACGTCTGACCATCGTCTCCGGGTTGCGACCCCGGATTCGCGGGCGCAACATGCCGCTTCCCCGAACGATCCGCGGAGGCCTGCCATGTGCGATCACGACGCCTTTGACGACATGGTCGAATATGAGCTGCGCTCGAAGGACCTGTCGCGACGGCAGTTCGGGGCGCTGACCCTCGGGGTCGGTGCGCTGTCGCTATTGCCGCGGGCCGCAGACGCGGCCGAGGTGAGCGAGGCCGAAGTCGACATCGAGACGCCCGACGGCAAGGCGGACGCCCACTTCGCACATCCGGTGAAGGGCGCGTACCCGGGCGTGCTCGTGTGGCCGGACATCTTTGGCTTGCGCCCGGCATTTCGGCAAATGGGCCGGCGGCTCGCGGAGTCGGGCTACGCGGTACTCACGGTCAACCCTTTCTATCGCAAGCAGCGGGCGCCCACCTCGCCGGAGAATCCCGATTTCCAGGACCCCGCGACGCGTGCCGCGCTCATGGCCCTGGCGGAATCGCTGTCGGCGGAGACGGCCGTGACGGATGCGCGGGCCTTCGTGAGCTGGCTCGATACACAAGGCGCAGTCGACAAGTCCCGCAAGATGGGAACCACCGGTTATTGCATGGGCGGGCCGCTGGTCATGCGCACCGCGGCGGCTATTCCCGGTCGCATCGGCGCCGCTGCCACTTTTCACGGTGGAGGCCTCGCGACCGACAAGCCCGACAGCCCGCACCTCCTCATTCCGAAGATGAAGGCGCAGTACCTGATCGCGATCGCCGAGAACGACGACCAGCGTCGTCCCGACGAGAAGGAGCGGCTGCGCGAGGCGTTCGCGGCCGCGACTTTGCCGGCCGAGATCGAGGTGTACGCCGGCACGAAGCACGGCTGGTGCCCACCGGATTCGCGCGTCTACGACCATGACCAGGCGGAGAAGGCGTGGGGGCGGTTGCTGGCGCTTCTGGGCCGCAGCATTTTACCCCGCAGAGTGCTGCCGTCCGCCTGACCGGTGCGGCCGCGGCCGCGCTGCACTTCCCAATTTGCGCCTGAACGCGCAGAGTGCCCCTGAGCCCGTGCACATGGAGCTCAGGGGGTATGGTCAAACCGCTTGGCCCGGACGGACTTGAATTGCTCATCTTGAGGATTCATGCCGCACCATTGCAGCCAACACTCTGGGCGGCAGTGGTCGAGGAAGTGCGTTGCCTGCTTGGAGCGCAGCGCGCACTCCTTCACGCTCCAACTCCGCGCAATCCCGCCCGCTACTGGTGCGTCCCGGCGAAGTACGACTCCGAGACGCTGGCCGAATACGCACGCAACTGGGTACACCATGACCCATGGTCTGAAGGTGCGCGCAGCCGCGGCCTGACGGCCGCCGGCATGACTTACACCGACGATGCCGTGGTCGACAGGCGTGATTTTCTCCATTCCGGTTTCTTCAATGATTTCCTGAAGCCGCGCGAAGTGGATCGGCTCTTGATCGCCTGCCTTGACGCAAGACAGACCATCTCCGGGGCCTCCCATACGCTGCTGGGGCTGTATCGGGCGCCGGGCCGGGAAGCATTCTCGGAACGGGATGTCTCCTTGATGCAGAGACTTGCCCCGCACCTCGTGGTTGCAACCCGGAATCATTGGTCAGCGCGCGCTCTGATGCAGCAGAACGAAATGAGCCAGAACGCGCTCGACTGCATGAACCCAGCGGTCATTGCAGTCGATGCAAAGGGTGGAGTCATGTACGCCAACCGGAGCGCGGAAGCGCTGCTTCACCATGGCGAATGGCTTCGGACGGCTGAAGGACGCCTGCTGCCGGGAACGGGTGTCATTGATCCAGGCAAGGGCGTCGCTTTGCTCAACGGCCTTCGTACGGGTCTCGGCGGGGATGTAACGTTGCGCGATACGCGTGGCAATAGAGCCATCCTGAGGACTGTGCCGATCTTGCCGACTGATGAGGATGGGTCTTGGGTATTCCAAAGTGCGGCTGGTCTTGTGTGGTTCGTGCTGGAGCAGATCGGCGCGGATGCTGCCGTGAAGCTGGCGCAATTGTTCAACCTGACCGCCGCAGAAACCCGGATCCTGCAGCAGCTCGCGCATGGCAGGGATCTTCGCGAAGCGGCGAACTGCCTGGGAGTCAGCATCCATACCGCCCGTAATCAGCTCAAGGCGGTTCTGACAAAGACCGGTTGTCGCAGCCAGAGCCGGCTTCTCGCGCTCGTGGCGCGGATGGCTGCGCTGCCTTGATCTCGGCCTGAGGGATCAGGCTCTAACGTAGCCCATCTGGGTCATTCCAGATGGGCAGCTTCCGGCTAGAGTGATGAAAAGCAACGCATGCTCCAGGGCAAGGGACATGCAGGCAAGGATGGGGGCTATGCGGTCATGGGAGCGAGTGTCGTGCGGTAGCCCTACTGCTCGCCTTCTATCACTTGCTGGCGCACTTCTCAGCCAGTCCGCTACGAAGGGCATCAACGGGCTACTCGGCTATGCCTGAGGGCGTGAATGGGTGGTCTCTGGGAGCAACATGGCGGACACCTTCGATCATGTACCTTCGAGCGACGCGAGATCTGTCAGGCGCAAGAGGTCTGTCAGGCAAGAGCGGATCGTCCTGAACGGAGGCGAAGCATTCCTGGAGGTGGGGGAGACGCGGCTGGAAGTTGCAGACTGCAGCTCTTTTGGTTTGGCCCTCCTCGCTGAAACGGAAGACTTGGCAATTCCGGATAACCAAGAATGCCGGCTGACTTACCGCACGATTGCAGTGGGTTCGATACGCCTTCGGAAGATAAGGCAAGCAAAGATCTGCAATAACGTATTCAGGATCGCATGTGTTGTCACAGGCAATCCCATAAATGTGGAGAGAATCAAAGCTATCCAGTCGGCTTGTCTGCTCATGACGCGGCACGTGGACGCGTTTGGAGCCGTTGATGTTGTTCCAGAGAGACCCAGGGGAATAGTTTTCGAATTGGCCGATTGGTTGGAATCTTTAAAGCAGACCATAGCGGCACTGGAGAACAAATACGAACTTAATTGTGCGAGTGAGCGCCACATTTTCGATGATACGGTAGCCGGAATTCTTGGCGACTATATTGTTCAAAATTTGCAGCGCAGATTCCATGATCTGGATTGCTCGCTAAAGACTTGCGATGAGCGGCAAGTATCTGCGGCGTTCAAGCTCTTCCGCTGCAAGCTACAGGCTCTGTTTCAGGGCGCACCATTTTTTGATCGCGCGTTCAACAAGCCTCTGGGTTATGCGGGCGACTACCAAATGATGAATCAGATATACGCGCCTGAGGCGCTCGGCGATTCTTTGTTTGCAAAGTGCCTGCATATGTATTTCATTTCCGCTCCGGAGTCTCGCGCGGTCAGACACCGGGCTGAGTATCTTTACTCGCTGATCGTTTGGCTCCACAGGAGGCGGAAGAAACTAAAAATACTTTCCGTCGCATCAGGCCCTGCAATGGAGATTCAGTACATTTTCAAGCGGCAGCCAGAAATCGCGAGCGAAATAGAAGTGCATCTGCTGGATCAGGATGGTGAGTCGTTACAACATGCACAAAGAGCGCTTAACAGTGCGGCGAGAGACGGTGGGATAAGTCCTAACTGCAAATTCATCAGGGCTTCGGTCAAGAAAGTAATTGCGACCGGACTCGAAGATGCTGGTTATGACTTTATTTACGCCGCCGGATTATTTGACTATTTGTCGGACTCCGTGGCGCAGGCGTTGGCCGAGAGGCTTTTTGGTGCCTTGGCAGAGAAGGGGGAATTGGTCATTGGAAATTTCAGCACATCCAGCCCGGGCAGAATAACAATGGATATTGCGTTGGATTGGCATCTCATTTACAGGTCGGCGGATGACTTGAAGCGACTCTTCAGTCACGTCGGTCCACGAATTGCCATCGAACAAGAGCCGGAAGGAATATGTCTATTCTGCCACCTTGACAGGGAGTAGTACGAAACACACCAGGCCGGGGCGTTTGGCGGAGGGGGGGGGCATGAAAAACGGAGTTCTTGCGGACGTCGCTTCTGCTGCAAAGCACTTGAGCAGCCTCATCGGCGCGGACGGCACAGATGTGACCCTGTTTGACGAGGTGGTCGCAGCCATGCACGTCGTCTGCAGCCGAATCGCAGCGGCGGAACGAGCGGCGTGTGACGTATCGGCCATCCGCGAGGCCTCTCGGCCAGCACATCATGCGCACGCCGAATCGCCGTTCGTGCGCCGCCTTCAGACTTGGCCTCGCGGGTATCCCGGAGATTTCGAGACCATTGAGTACCTCCTGTCCCAGCGAGTGCAAGGTCCTTGTTCCACCTTCGGGTATTGGGTTGAGTACTACGCTCTCGGCACGTTGATCGCTCAGCAACACCGCAACAAGATCGCAGCTCAGGCCCGTGAACTGGCTCGCCTGCTTTCGGACTGTGCAGGGACACCACGAGTCCTTGTCATCGCGGCTGGCAGCAGCCCAGACCTTGCGCTGGTTGAGGCCCTGATACGAAATCGCGAGTGCCGGGTGGTTCTCAACGATGGAGATCAAGAAGCGCTGGCATTCTCGCTCAGGCGACTCGATGCGGTCGCTCATCTGATAAGCGCGGTCCACGGCAACGCGATCACGTCGGCGGTGAAGCTGGCTCGATTTGGGCCATTCGATTTGGTGGTAGCCGGAGGGCTGTTCGACTATCTCCCGGACCGTCTCGTGTGCTCGCTCACTCGCAGTGTGTGGGAGCGCTTGCTGGCCCCCGGTGGACGCTTTTTCTTCACGAACCTGGGCCGAAACCCATACCGGATATGGATGGAGTATATGGCGAACTGGCGACTGATCGAGCGATCGGAGGTGGCCTTGCGACAATTGGTGATGAGCGCATGCGGTTCGGATGCTGGGTTTTCGGCCGTGCAGGATCCAACGGGTCTTTCCTGGCTGGTGTCGGTGGATCGACCGACGTGATCGTCGATGGCGGACTGCGTTATCGGCCCGGCAAGGACACTGTCTTCATTGCAGATCGCGCTCGCTGCGCTGTGGCGAGTCGACAGGCAATGAGCAAGGACCCAAGATGGATAGGGCCGCAACTTCGCCTGCGGTTCTGTGTGGCTTTCTCATTCTGTCTCTGAATGCCTGTGGAAGCGGGTATAAAGTTCGCGCCAAGAGACGACTGGCTCTTCAGAAAGCCGACAATCAGGTCTGGCGCGGCGCCATGCGTTGAGTTACCTGTTGATTGCGGAAGAATCCTGGATTGTTATCAGGATCCAGTGCTCCTGATCGACACGGCGCGGCAGATTCTCTTTCGCAATGGGGCGGCCCTTCGGGTGCTGAGGGCAGGGCGTGGTCTTGCGGAGAAGAACGGCCAGATTGTAATGGGGTCGGCCTGCTGCGACGACGCACTGCGATCCTTGATCATCGAATGCTCCCATAAGCCGTGGATCGTGCGCGGCCTGCGCGTCACACGGCCCGGCGCCTGGCGCGATTGGCTGCTTCTGCTGCGGCCGATGGGCGTGCGGCTCATTGAAGATCAGGAGGAGCCGATCTTCTTCGTGCAGATCGTCGGCCGTACCCGCGCCCGCGCAGTACCCATTCACGTGCTGAGTGATCTCTTTGCGCTCTCAGACCGCGAGTCGGCCGTCATCTCGGAAGTCCTGCGCACCGGGTCTCTGGGCGAGGCCGCAAACCGGCTCAACATAAGGCGCGAGACCATACGCAGCCACCTCAAGCGAATCTTCGGCAAGTGCGACGTGCATTCGCAAGAAGAGCTGGTATCGCTGATCCACTGTCTTTCGCAGTTCGCCGCCGGACCTTGATGGCAATTGACCCATTTGGGGGTATCAAGTCCCGTCGCGCCACTGCACTCTGTCGTATGGGGCCTTTCAAGAACCAGAAGAGGGGGCAGTCAGATGAATGTCAGAATTTTGCTGTGCGCAGCAAGCTTGGCAGCGCTTCCGACGGCGAGCATCGCCGTTCCAGTGACTTGGGAGTTGTCAGGCCGGATTTACGAAGCAAACTTGACCGGGGCACTGATCGACCAAGCGCCTAATTGGGCAGACGTGAATATCGGGGAGGGATTCCGGGTGCTGCTCGGCTTCGACACAGATGCCGCGCTGCTCAGGACTCGCTCAGGTGGGCAATTTGCGCCTGGCGCACGATATGAGTATGACCCGTCATCGCTGTCATTCCTGGTCCAGATCGGTTCGAGAGCACCCATTGAATTCGAATTCTCTGCATTGGCGGGAACACTGTTTCAGCTGTTCTGGGCGCGTGACAACTCTGGAGATCGGGCGAGCGAAGGCGAAGGCGCGCAGTTGGATGGGTACACCATGGGTGTCGCGAGCGACGACAACCTGCTCACGACCAGCGTCCTGATGCGCGGTACCGTCCTCGACATCGTCGATGGCTCGGCACTCCCGATAGTGCCTGATTCCCGGCTCGCAGACTTGACACTGTCCGCGTTCTTCATGAACGCGCAAGACAACAGTGGGGGCTTCTTGTCCGGGGACATTACGTCCGTTCGGGCAGCACCGACTCACGTACCGGAGCCTTCAACGCTCACACTCGCTGCCATCAGTCTTGCATTCTGCGCGCTTCGGAGTCGCTGGCTGAAAGGCTGTCTGCCTCATTTTGGTTTGCGGCATTCAGCCCGGGCGGGGCGTGCACCTGAGTCGGATCCCGCGTAAGACGACGAGTCTTCTACGCGGCTTCCGTCGGTGTCGGCAGCACTCTGACCGTAGTCGGTCGGAGAGTTGCACGGGCCATTTCCAGGAGGGCTGCGGGATCTTCGCGTCACCGGTGATTCTCAGTTTGCAGTGCGGTCCAGTGCGCGCGCCGGGACAAGCGCCGCGGCCGCGCAGGCGGTGATGCCGACGCACGAGAGGTTGATGAGCAACCCGAAATTGTCGCCGCGAAGAATCAGCGCGCCGAGCAACGGACCGGAGGCGAGCCCCATCTTTGAGGCAAAGCCACCGAGCGCGGCGGCGCGGCCGGTGCTGTCGAACGCCGAGGCGAGGCCGAGCAGGTAGGGCATGACGAGCGACCAGGTGATGCCGGTCACGCAGTTGGCGAGCACGAAGACGATCCGGTCGCCTGAATAATGCAGCACCCAGATGCCGACGAGTGTCGCCGCCAGCCCGATTGCAAGCGGCAGCGCGCGTCCGAAGCGCGTGGCGAGCACGATCACGAGCAGGCAGCCTGCGACACCGACCCAGGTGGCCGCGCCAACCGAAGTGGAGATGAAATCCTTCGGCAGGCCCGCCGCGCTGCCGAGTTCGAGGATGAAGGCGAATAGCCCCATGTTGGAAGCCTGAAAGAGAAAGATCGCGAGCAGTGCGAGCGCAAAGCGCGGCGTGGAGGCCGTGGCGCGGCTCGCAGCCGAGGTAGCGGCTGCGGGACGCGGCGGATAAGGCCCGAGGAACGGCAGCATTGCAAGCGTCACTGCACTGAAAGCGATCAGTGCGACGAACAGTACGCCCGTGCCGAACACAGGGACGAGACGGGGCAGTGTCATCACGCCAAGGCCGCCGAGCCCGAATTGCACGAACAGCAGCACACCGAAGACGCGGTCGGGCGACTTTGTGCGTGCGATCACCGCGAACGCGACGCCGACCAGCATGCCACCCACGAAGCCGTGCAGTGCCCGCAGGGGAATCATCACCCAGGGCGCGTGTACCGCCATCGAGATCGCGTCGAGCGCTACGAGCGCCGCGAGCAGCGCGATCGACGCCTTGCGCCACGCGACGCGCGCGATGAGCAGCACGATCGTGAGCGCGCCGAAGGCGGCGCCATAGAGATTCGCAGAGCCGACGAAGCCCGCCTCGCGCTGGCTGAAGCCGAGGCCAGAGATCAGCCCCGAAACGAGCGCTGGCATGATGTTGACGTAGAAGATGCCGGCGGTGGCGAGGAAGGAGAGAAACGCCGCAGCGACGAGCCCATCCGGGTTCCGGCGCGCGTGACCTGCAACGCCCGCAAGCGTCGTGGCGGTCATGACGAAGCTTTCCCGCAGTACGGGCGGATGCGATGCGCTTCAGCGGCCGCAGTCGCCCAGCGGTACGCCTCGCCGTCGCTGAAATAATAGTAAACGGTGCCGTTTGGCAGCAGCAGCACGTTGATGCCGCCGAAGCCCGCCATGTAGGGCACCCACACCGGATGCGCGCAGGCGATGTAGCGGCTCACATCGTGCGCCCAGAAGCCGCGCGCGTAGCGGAAGCTGTCGTCGATCGCGCGCAGGCCGCGGTTCACGGGATCACGCTGCAGGGCGATGTCCAGTTCATGCCCGGCGAACGGCTGGATGCCGCCGATGGCCTGCAGTTGCGGTGCGGCGAGCCAGGCGCCGATGCGGGCGATGTCGTCGCGATGGAGGGTGAGGCCCCAGCCCGTGAAGGGCTGCGCGGCGAGGTCGCGCGTCCGGCGGGTCTCGCGCAGCACCGGGCTCAGCCCGAGTGGCGCCCAGAGTTTCGCGACGACCACATCGCGATAGAAATCGCGATTGGCGCCGAGCCGGCGTTTCACGAATGCCTCGAGCGCGGTGCCGAGCAAATAGGTGTCGATCGTGTGATAGACCCATTGCGTGCCGGGCGCGGCGCGGCGCGGAAAGTGCCGGCAGGCGAATTCGATCTTCGTCAGGTGGTCTTCCGCGATGAAGAACGGCAGCATCGCGGACGACTTCTCGTCCTCATCGTAGCGCGTCGAATCGAAGTGACCGGTCGCCATGTCGAGCGCATCACGGAAGCGCACGTCGTCCCAGCCTCCCGCGGCCTTGCACGCAGGCACCCAGTCGGCGATGCGTTCATCGAGCAGGCCGGGAAGATCGCGCGCGAGCGCGAGACTGCCGAGCCCGGCCACGAGGCTTTTCGCGAGTGAATAGGACGGCAGGTCGAGCACGTCGCAGAAGGGATAGGGCCCGGCGCGCGTATCGCAACCCCCCACGTAGTGCACGCCGTCGATGACGAAGCCGTAGGTGGTCATGTCCTCGCGCGGCACTTCCTCCGGACTGCCGAACGCCGCCGGATTCGCGCCGGGATAGGCGGCCGCGAGCGCCTCGATCGGGCGGGTCGGCAGCCGCGCCGCGACTTCGCGCGCGTAGGCCGCCCGGATTTCGCCTGCCTGCGCGATCGGTGCGGGGCGATAGCGCGCCGGCAGCACGCCCCACAGGTCGAGCTTCAGGTAAGCGCAGGTCTCACTGCTCACCTGGTACGCGACGCGCGAGATTCTCCCCGTGGCGTCGAACAGGAAGGTCATGACGCCGTTGTGCAGGCAGTTGGCGTTGCGCTCCTCGAGCGAGAACGGCAGCGCTGCACGCGTGAGGCCGTCGTCCTCCGGGCTGGTCCACAAGCGCCCTGGCTCGAGCACGAACTCCCACTGCGGGTGCCGGGACTCGATGCTGCCGCGGCGCACGGGAATCAGCGCGTCGCCACTCGTCACGAACTCGAAGTCGAACCCGGGCAGGTGCCGCAGTATCTCTGACGCGGCTTTCGAGGTGCCGTAATCGTCCCGCCAGATCTGCATCGCGCCGAGCAGCGCTTCACGCGACAGAGTGATGCGCCCCTCGATCGTGTGCAGTGGAGCGCTGGCAGATGCGGGCGGCGTGAACTCGCGCATCGGGAGCGGTGCGGAGGGCTGTTCGCGCCCGAACAGGAACGTGCGATCGAGCACGCGGGCCGGCAGCGCGCCCGTGGCAATTGCAGCGTCTGCCGCGTTCGCGGCGCCTGTGGCAGCGACTGCCATTGCGAGCAGGCCGGCGCATCGCGGCACGCGGCGTGTCATGTGACTTCCACACCCGAGCTTGCAAGCGCAGCCCTCAGCGGAGCGAGTTCCTCCCACAAGCGTCGCGACGCGCCCACCGAACGCGAATGCATGGGCTCGCGGACCTGCGCGGCGCTCGCCGTGGCCGTCGGACCCGCATGACGGTGGAACTCGAGACAGTCCGGATGAAAATCGAGCCCGCACCAGTCGAGCAGACGCCGCGTCTCGCGCTCCTGGTCGCCGACCAGGGCCTCGTAGTCGACATCAAGGAAGGCGTGGGGAAGGTGCTCCCGCCAGTGATCCATGAGTCGCTGATAGGCCCCGTAGTAGCGCCCAAGGTCGGTCTGGTCGTAGGAGAACGGATAGCCCATGCGAAAGAGGGTCTTCAGCATGGCGTAGCAGCTATCGAGCGGATCGCGATACAGGTGAATCACGCGCGCGCCCGGCAGCGCCAGAGCGATCAGCCCGAGATAGAGCAGATTGAGCGGTGTCTTGTCGACGAAGTGCGGGCGGCTGCGGCCGTACCCGTCCACTCGCTCGAGGTACTGCCTGCCGAGCGCAGCGTGGTCGCCTGCTGCCGCTTGCCGGATGAGCGCATGCCGGTCGGCGGCCTTGCCCGCAAACTGCATCACCGAGAGCGCGAGGTCACTCAACTCGCCGAAGCTCTCCACTTCGGGGTGCGAGGCGAGGATGCGATCCACGAGTGTCGTGCCGGTGCGCGGCAGCCCGACGATGAAGATGGCCCCGGTACCTGCGCGGCCGCTCGCGTGTGCCGCCGCGGCGAGCAGCTCGGGCCGGAACGCGGTGATGATCGTGTCGATCGCTTCGATATCCATCTCGACGCGGTAGGACAGCTGCTTGCGGCGTGCGCCGGCCGCACGCGCAAGCACGCGGAAGGAGTGGGCGTACTGGCCGAGATCCTCCAGTTCCTTTGCGAGCGCGTAGCCGAGCGCGACGTCGCCCCGTGGCGCAGCACGGTCGAGCGCCGACTCGAGGGTCGCCACGTGATTGCGCGCTGGCGTCTGGCGGCGCAAGGTCGAGCGGTTGTACCACGCGTCGAAGTCGTCGGGGGCGAGTGCGATCACCCGATCGAGCCGCGTCTCGGCGGCGCCGAGATCACCGATGGCCATGTCGGCCGCGGCGAGGTTGTACAGTACGCGCGGATCGTCCGGCCGGGCCTGCGCCGCGCGCAGCAGACACCGATGGGCATCGGCATGCCGCCCGCAGTGTGTGTAGGCCTCGGCAACGCGCTGCGCGAGTACCGCGTCGCCCGGCGTGGCGCTCTCCATGGAGGCGAGTGCCGCAAGCGCGGCACGCGTCTGCCCCGTTGAAAGCAGTTGCCCGACCTGCTGCAAGCGGGCCTCGCTGTTGCTCAGAAGCGCCAGGTGAGCGTCACCCCGAAGGTGCGTGGCAGTGAAATGAACCGCTTCGAACCGTTGCCGTAATAACCCTCGATGGGATACGTGCCCATGTAGGCCTCAGTGAAGAGGCCGGTGACACCGGCATCATTCAGGAGATTCTTTGCCCACAGGGTCGCATCCCACTTGTCGCCGGCCAGGGTCGTCGAGAAGTTCCACAGCTGGAAGCCGCCGAGCTGCACGTTGTACACTGGTGAGTCGCTGATTGCGTTCATCGTCGATGACTGATAATAACCATTCACACGCGTGACCCAGGAACGGTCCGTGCCGACTGGCACCGTGTAGGCAAGTCCCGCCATCACCGTGTGCTCGGGCGTGCCGGGCAGGCGGTTGCCCGCGGAGCCGAGCACGAAGCCCGTCGGGCTCACGGCATCCTCGTCGAGTTTCGCGTCCACGTACGTGTAGCCGAAGTTCACGCCGAGCCGGTCGGTCACGCGGCCGTCGAGTTCGAACTCGACGCCCTTCGAGCTCGCCTTGCCGCCGTTGACTGCCGCAAAGAAGCCCCAGACCGGGGTCGACGTGTTGATCTGCACATCGTCCCAGTCGATGACGAACAGCGCCGTCGAATAACGGAAGCGGGTGCTCGTGCCCTTGATGCCGATCTCGTAATTCGTGACGGAATCGGAGTCGAAGCGCAGGAAGCCCGGATTCTCCGCGAACGTGCCGGAGGTCGGGATCGCATTGGAGCCGCCGCGGCGGTAGCCCTGCGAAATGGTTGCATAGGCCAGCTGGTTGGCGTTCAGCTTGTACGAGACATTGCCCTTCCAGAGCACGCCGTCATCGCTCGTGTCGAAGCCGCTGTTCTCGGGCGTGAAGGCCCCGGCGTAGAGCGGCAGGTCCATGAAGCTGCGATTGCTGAAGTCATTGTCGTAGTAGCGGAAGCCACCTGTCATCTGGAACTGGTCGGTGAAGTGCCAGGTCAGCTCGCCAAAGATGGCGCGGTCCTCGAAGTTCTCCTTGCGCGAGTAGTCGAAATCCTTGTCGCCCGTGACGATCTGCGGCAGGCCCGTGGCCGCATCCCACCAGCGCTTGAAGCCCCGCAGGAAGCTTTGCTGGGTCTGGCCGAGATCCTGGTCCTGATAGAAGGCGCCAACCGTCCAGTCGAGCTGCGTGCCGCCCTTCGATACGAGGCGCAGCTCCTGCACGAAGGCGCTGTCTTCGTAGGTGCGCACGGCCGATGCCATCGGGCGCGGGTAGTTGTAATAGAAGGAGAGAAAGCCCGCCTGCGCGTAGAAGCCGGTGTTCTCGCTGACGCTGTCGCCCGTGTGATCGTAGTACGAGGTGCTCGACGTGAGGGTTGCGAAGCCGAAGTCGATGTTCGCCTCGAGCGCTGCGACGTCCACGTCGCGCGAGGACGGTTCGAGCTGGATCGAGCCGTTCTCGTAACGCCGGTAGCGGCGGCCGTAGCCGTCCAGGCCCTTCGTCTCCTGGCGGCGGCCGCCGATCTCGTCACTCTGGATCGTGTAGGAGAGGGTCAGATCGACGGCATCGGACGGTTTCCACAGCAGCGCGGCGCGGCCGTACCAGATCTCGACCGTGTCCGCGTCCTTCTTGACGTAGTACTCGGCGGCGTCGTCGAGCACGCCGTTCGGTGCGACCGGGATGCCGTTGGCGTCGAGCCGATACACGTTCACGTAGTCGGTCAGCCCGGGGTAGTCGAGCCGCGTGCCGGTGATGCGCAGCGCGGCCGTTTCGCCGAGCGGCACGTTGAGCGCCGCGTCGAGACCATAACCGACACCGCTCGAGCCTTCGACCTGCGAGGCCGTACCCGTGACGCTGCCCTGAAACGCACCGAGCTGTGGCGCGCGCATGATGTAACGCACGGTGCCACCGAGCGAGCCGGAGCCATACAGCGTGCCCTGGGGACCGCGCAGCACCTCGACACGCTCGATGTCCTTCAACAGGAAGTTCGCGTAGACCGGCGTGTCGTTGACATAGGTCGATACGGTCGGAACCGTCGAGAGCTGATAGTCGCCGAATGCCGAGCCGTCGGAATTGAGGCCGCGGATCATGATGCCGTTGATGACGCCGGAATTGCGGTAGCCGCGATCGACGACCGCGACACCGGGCACGGCGCGCATCAGGTCGGTGTTGTCGACGATCTGGCGGTCGGCGAGCGACGCGCCACTGACCGCGGTGATGTTGTACGGCACGTCGAGCACGGACTGCTCGCGGCGCGTCGCGGTGACGATCACCTCTTCGAGCACGTTCGAGTCGTCTGCCTGCTGCGACCGCGCTTGCGGGGCGGGCAGGCCTGCGAGCACGGCGGCGACGGCCGCGGCGACCGGAGACTGGTAACGGCGAGTTGCGGACATGGTCTTGTTCCCCCGTGAACGATACGTGGTCATGCGGATTTCCTATTCATCGAGCTGCGGCATGGCGAGCGGGCCCAGCGCCTGCAGGGCGGGCGAGCGATCGTGCCCTTCGACGTAGGGCGGAAAGCGCAGTTTGCTGTCGCGAAAACTCTTGAGCGGCTGGGTGAGGCCGCACCAGCCACGGGTGCGCGCGGTGCGCACGGCGGAGAGATCGAGCTCGGCGGCGAGCACTTCGCGCCCGCTGCCGGCCTCGTGGATTTTCTCGCCACCCGGTCCATAGATGCCGGAGCGACCGAAACCGAGATCACCCGCGACATTGATGTCGGCGAAGTAGCACTGGTTCGTCGCGGCACTCGCGCGCGCGATCGCGAGCTCGACATCGCGATCGATGGTGTTGGTCATCGTCGGATGCACGATGACCTCGGCGCCGAGCCAGGCGAGCGTGCGGGTCGTCTCCGGGAACCACATGTCGTAACAGATCGAGACTCCCACCCGTGCGACCCCGGGGATATCGAATACGACGAACTCGCTGCCCGGGGTGACACCACGCTCGTACGGATAGAACGGAAACATCTTGCGATAGCGCGCCACGACGCGACCGCTGGGATCGATGACGGGCGCGGTGTTGTAGACGCAGTCGCCGACGCGCTCGAACAGGGAGCCCGGCACGAGCCAGAAGCCGTTGCGGCGGGCGGCGGCGCAGAAGCGCGCCTCGGCGGGGCCCGGCAGCGGCTGCGCGAGCGCAGGATCGGGGCCGAACACGCCAAGCTCGCCGATCACGACGAGGTGCACCCAGGGGAAACGCTTGCGCACCGAATCGATCTCGCGATCGAAGCGGTCGAGGTTGTCACCCCGCGGCAGGTCGAGTTGCAGTCCTGCAATTCCGATTCGGCTCATCGCCCGGAGCGTGGCAGGGGACCCCGGACGCGGATAGAACCAGATGGAACCAGGCGATGGAACCAGATTGTCCCGGGGCGAGCGCCCCGGTCAGGCTCGCAGGCGTATGGCGACGGCGTCGACCAGCCGGCCTTCGGGATTGAACCACTTGATCTGCGGGCCGTCGATCACCGGGATGTAGCGGCCCACCTCGCCATAGCACCAGGAACGCCAGCGACGACAGAAGAGGCCATCCTCGACCCACCATTCGCCTTCGTCGCAGTCTTCGTCCTGGAAGCCGGCGCGCCCGACCAGATGGCCGTCGTCGCGGATCTCTACCGTGCAGGGGTCGCCATAGACGGTGCGCGACAGCAGGGTCGCGCCGGCGATCGTCTGCGCGAGGTCACCGGCGCCGAGTCGCCGGCCACGGCTGCCTTCGAGGTGCTCGACAGCATCGCGCGACAGGCTGCGCATCAGTGCCTGGAGGCGCGCCACGCCCTCGCGAATGCGCTCGACCGGCAGGCTCGTGACCCCGAGGCGGAACACGTTGTGCGGCACCTCGGCGCCGGCGTAATAGTGCGCTACCGGCTCGATGAGGATGCCGTGCTGCGCCGCCTGCGCCGCGAGGAAATTCACGTCGAGGCGGTCCGGGCCCTTGACCCAGCAGGTGGTGCCACCGCGCACGGGCGCCACCACCAGCGAACTCCTCATATAGTGGTTCAGCGCATCGAGCAGTGCCGTGCGGCGCTCGGCGAACACCCGCGCGAGGCGTCGCATCGTCGCGTCGTAATGCCCGAGACTGATGAAAAGCGCGGCGGCGCGCTGGTTGTTGGCTGGCGGTTGGCGCGCCTGAAGCGAGCGCAGCGTTCGCGCCGCCGAGATCAGCTCCGGATCTGCGACCACGAAGCCGATGCGCAGCGCAGGCGACAGCACTTTCGAGAGACTCGCGACATAGACGACCCGGCCGGTGCGGTCGAGACTGCGCAACGCGGGAAAACTGCGGTCGAGGTAGGTCGTCTCGCACTCGAAATCGTCCTCGATGATCACGAAATCACGTGCCTTCGCGCGGCGCAGCAGCGACTTGCGGCGCCGCATCGACATCGTCGTGCCGGTCGGGAACTGGTGGCTCGGCGTGACATGCACTACTCTTGCCTCATCCAGCGCACGATCGATCAGCAGGCCTTCGTCATCGATCGGCTGCGGCAGCACCCGTGCACCGCGCAGCGCGCACAGCTCGCGCATCTGTGGGTAACCGGGCTCCTCGACCGCGATCGCTGTTGTCGCATCGAGCAGCAATTGCGTGACGAGGGACAGGCCCTGCTGCGCACCGAGCGTGACGAGAATCTCCTCGGGGCGCGCCTCGATGCCACGGCGCGGCAGCACCTTCGTGCGCAGTTCCTCGATCAGTTGCGGGTCGTCGGCCACGCCGCGATCGGCGGACCATTCCTGGATGGCGCGGGCGCCGAGCGTGAGGCGCGAGGCTTCGCGCCACTCCGCAACCGGAAAGAGCGAGGCATCGAAACGGCCGTCGATGAAAGGGTACGGGTGCAGTTGCCAGTTCGGCGGACAGCGGAATTCTGCACGCGGCGGCAGCAGCGTGCGGACCTTGCGTGCCCACAGCGTCGAGCCGCCGGCCGCCGGGCGTGGCCCGATCGCGCCGCTGCGCCCGACGCGTCCGGCGAGCGCATGCTCGTTCACGTAGATGCCGCTGCGCTCGCGTGCAACGAGGTGTCCCTCGGCAATCAGCTGGTTCATGGCGTGCAGCACCGTGTTGCGCCCGACGCCGAGCTGGCGGGCAAGCGCGCGCGAGGAGGGCAGCCGCCGGCCGCGGGCGAAGGTGCCCGCGAGGATATTGTCGATGATCCGCTGCCGGATCTGCCCCTGCAGCGTCAGGGCGCTGGCGGGGTCCAGAACGATCAGCCGGTCCAACATCTTGACTCCCCCATGGACGGTCCGGACAATCGCCGCCCCGCTCTGGAAAGGTAGCTCAGCTGGTTAGAGCACGGCACTCATAATGCCGGGGTCGAGGGTTCGAGTCCCTCCCTTTCCACCAATTACCGATTTCACGCCAGCTCAGGCGCTCCTGAAAAGTGCCGGAAGTGCCCTGAATCTCAGGGTATTTGTTTCTCACGGCGTCTCTTAGGCTCTCGGCATGTCTCAATCCGGTGACGGTACTTTTGACGGTATCGGAACCGACGACTGCAGGAGATACCGTCATGCTGACTGACAGCCAGGTTCGCAGCGCGAAGCCATCTGAGCGACCGCGGAAACTTGCTGACTCGTATGGGTTGTACTTGTGCGTGATGCCGAACGGCGGCCGCTACTGGCGCTTTGATTACCGATTCGGTGGCAGGCGAAAGACCCTTGCTGGCGATGCCAGTGTTGCAGTCGCTGCTCGATCTGCTGCACCTGCTCATCGAGCTCGCCGATACGCGCGTACTGCTCTCGCAGCGTATCGATCACCACCGCCGGTAGACGCTCTGCCAGCCACCCCAGGGCGGCGGGGACATCGCGCCGGATCCCGGCGCGGCCCTGCGGCATCACTTCGCCGTACTTGGCCAGAAGGCCGCGCAGCCCGTTGACCTGGGCGGTGCGGAATTTCACCAGCTGCGCCCGCATGCGGTGCAGCGCCAGCACCGCCTACTGTCCCTCGCTCTTGATGGCGACCGCCTTGATGCCCGGCTGCTGCACAGCGGTCCAGATCGCGTGCGCATCGGCTACATCGTTCTTGTTCCCGCCCACAAAGGCCTTCACCATCCGCGCTGGCAGGAGCTTGACCTCGTGTCCGAGATTCTGCAGCTCGCGGGCCCAGTGTTGCGAACCGCCACAGGCCTCCATGCCAATCAGGCATGATACGCGGTTCGCAAAGTGTTCGAGAAACTTCGCTCGCCTCAGCTGCAAACTCTTGATCTGACCGCTCTGCATCTCGACCCAGTACAGTTGAAACACGCGCTTTGCGATATCCACGCCGACCACGCCTCGCTCAAAGTGGGAGGCGTCCATACCATTTCCTATCCGCTCGGCCATCTCGGGTGTATCGAATGCGGGCAAGCATTCCTCACCGACGATCGCGCGCTGCGCGCCGGTCACCTCGAGGGCGTGCGCGAGCGCACGGCCGCCGATCTGCGTGTTGAGAAAAGCGGCCACCACACCGAGTTTGGCGAGTGCGAACCACGCGAAGACGAATTCGGGCCGGTTCTCGAGGGCGAGCGCCACGACTTCGCCCCGGCGCACGCCGAGCGCATGCAGCGCATGTGCCCATCGATTGGCCTTGGTGTTGACCTCGGCATAGGACCACGCCCGGGCGCCGTAGTGGAGCAGCGCCCGCCCTGGGTGCGCGTGCACGCCCGATCCGATCAGATCGGCCAGCGTGAAGCTCGAGGATGCGAGGAACTTTGCCGCGACGGCATTGCGCCGATCGAGCTTGCCCTGCGTGACTTCGCGCGGCACGACTGCGCTCATCAGCCGAGGAATGCCTGACCCCCGTCGAGCGCGATGCTCTGCCCGTTGACATAGCGGCAATCATCGCTGCATAGCGTCGCGACGAAGCGCCCGATGTCCGCCTCGCAGGCGCCCACACGCTGCATGGGAATGGTGGCGAAATAGGCGGCCGCTTCCTGCGGACGCGCCGCCGCCCAACCCTTGAGCGCTTCCGATTCGGCGAGCGGCAGGATCACGTTCGTACGGATACCGTCCCGCGACCATTCGCAGGCGGCACCACGGGTGAGCTGGCGGATGGCCTCCTTGACGGCCCCGTAGGCGCAGTAGCCGCTCGAATCCCAGCGAAACCCCGCGGCAGATGCGAGGTTCACGATGCTGCCGTCACCCTTGAGATGCGGATAGCACAACTTCATCAGCCGGAAGGTCGCCAGGGGGCCCGAACTCCAGCCGGCCTCGAAGGCCTCATCGGTGACCTGCTGCAAGGTTCCGAGCGGCACCTCCTGCGCGTTGTTCACGAGGATCTGGAGCCCGCCGAAGTGCTTTACGACCGATTGCACACAACGCTCGAGCGACTCGGGGTGCTTCACATCGCATTCGATACCAAACGCCTCGCCACCGCGCGCCTCGATCTGCTGGCGCGTGCTGTCGAGCTTGGAAACCGTGCGGCCAGCGAGCGCAACGCGCGCTCCGTCCGCTGCGAGCGCGAGCGCAATGCCCTGGCCGACACCCTGACCCGCGCCGGTGACGAGCGCAACCTTTCCCGCAAGACGCTTCATGCCATTCATCTCCCGTTGATCTGGCCGTGATCACACCCTAACACCTGCGACGCCCCGTGCGCTTGCTGCAGATCAGCGTGACACGGCCCAGTCTTCACCGGGCCGCGCACTCATGCGCAGCTCGGCGCGCAAATGCTGCAGCTTCCACTCCCCGTCGACGCGGGCATAGTCGTCCGTGTAGCGCAGGGCGATCCAGCGCGCCTCGCGAGGCTCGCGAAACGCGAAAGCGCCGAGGAACTGCCAGACGCCACGCGCCACGTCACCTTGCACCTCGAGCCGCGGGTTCATCACGAGATGGTGCGAGAACTTCACATTCTGCCGAAAGCCCGCGAACAGTTCGCGTATTGCCGCATGGCCGGCTGCGCGCCCGAAGCCCTCGCCCTCCCAGACACCGGCCACGGCGAATAGGGTACGCCTTCGTTTCGAGCGGCCGAAATTGTCCGGCCGCTGATCAGCTTCGGTCCTGTCGCGCGCTAGCTCTCTCAGCCTAGCATACCCATCTCCACGGAGATCGAGGTGAACCGCGATGGCTCAATGGTCCAGAGCAGAGCTCGAAGATGCGCTGCTGTATCTCTTCGAGGTGACCGATTACTGCTTCGCGTCCGATCCACGGGATCTTTCCGATTGGTACAAGTGCTATACCAACGACGTGGTCTGGCACGATCTCGGTTTCGGTTTCAACAACGGTTGGGACCAAGAAATCCGCGGCTTGGACGCCGTGCGTGCGTGGATGGAGGGCCACAACGCCATACATCCGCAGGATGCGATGAAGTATTGGCCTGTGCCCTGGTACATCATCGACGAGGAGCGAGGCTGGGCGGTGTGCGAATGGCGCAATCGCATGCGCGATCCCGGCACGGGAGAGGTCTTCGAGGAGAAGAACTACTCCCACCTCATCTATGGTGGGAATCGTCGCTGGCGTTACGAAGCGGACATCTACAATCCGCTGCGCATGCGGGCTATCATGGCTCACTGGCTGCGGGCGCGTGAGAAGGCTGCGGCGGCCGGTACGCCGCTGCTGCCCATCGACATGGCTTGGGGCAAGCGCCTCGTGGACAGCGAGGAGGAAGTCACCCAACGCTGGTCCCGGGAAGAGCTCGATGCGGCCTTCGACGGCTACGTCGAGAGCTGCCAGCGTGCTTTCGCCACGGGCAGGCCAGAGGCGCTGGCGCAGTGCTTCACCGATGACGTCGTCTATCGCGAGCTCGGCTTCGGCTTCAACAATGGCTGGCAAGAAGAGGTGCGTGGACGCGTGGCGGTATCGAGCTGGCTCGAAGGGCTGGCCGCGGCTTACCCCAACCGGCACATGCGGCCTTTCCCCGTCAGCTGGCACGTGACCGACCCCGATCGCGGCTGGGTTGTCTTCGAGTGTCTCAATCAAATGCAGGACCCGGGTAACGGCGAAATTCTGCAGACGCGCAGCTTCAGCCGCATGAAGTACGGTGGTGGGAATCAGTGGCGGTTCAAGGAGGATATTTACGATCCCATGAAGATGCGCGGGATGCTGGGGCGCTGGCGCGAGATACACCAACGGCAGGCAAAGCGCAGCTGAATAGATACGCCCGTAGCATGTACCACCGAAAGGATTTCGAGGAGTCTCAATGTTTGACAAGCGCGTTTTTTCGATTCTGGTTTCATGTGTCTGGGGGGCGATCGGAGGCCTCGGCTCGGTCCATATGGCCCGAGCACAGACAGTTGATTCCCAGGAAGGCGGGCTCAGCCTGCAGGAAGTGACCGTCACTGCGCGGCGCAAGGAGGAATCCCTCCAGGAGACGCCGGTCGCCGTTACCGCGGTCACCGGCGAGCTCCTCGACAAGCTCAACATCCAGGACGTCACGAGAATCTCCGAACTGGCGCCGAATCTTACGATTGCGCACCAGACCGCGAGCACTACATCGACATCCATTCAGATTCGCGGCATCGGCCAGACCGAGCCGGCGGCGACGGCCGAACAGGGCGTGGGACTCTATCTCGATGGCGTCTACATCGCTCGTACGAACGGTGCGGTGTTCGATCTGGTGGACCTCGAGCGGGTCGAAGTGCTCCGCGGCCCCCAGGGCACGCTCTTCGGGCGCAACACCACGGGCGGCGCGGTGCAGCTGGTCTCGAAGAAACCGGCCGACGCGTTCGGGATCGATGAGAAGCTCGGCTACGGGCGCTTCAACGACTGGTACACCCGCACGCGGCTCGATACGGGCTATCTCTTCAGCTCCCCGGTAAAAGCGGCAGTCGCCTATCTCCATCGCGAGCGCGACGGCTACGTGGACAACACCCTGGCTCCCAGCGACTACGACCCAGGCGCCTTCGACAACAACGCCGTGTGGCTGGCGCTCACGGGTGATTTCACCGAGCGCTTTCGCGCTTCCTTCGCCTTCGACTGGAACCGGCGCAACGGTGCACCGGCCTTCTTCCAGCTCACCGCGGCGTCTCCCGATGCCGCGGCCTATTACGGAAGCTCGCCGGTGTTCGGCGGCGCTCCCTTCGTCGTGAGCAACCATTACCTGCGTACCGTGCAGCAGTCCTCCTGGGACGGAAAGTTCGATGCGCCTTCCGAGACGCTTGGGTACAACCTGACGCTCGAGGGAGACATCAAAGAGGGCCTCGCGCTGAAATCCATCAGCTCCTATCGCTCCTTCGAACAGGATCCTGTCGGCGTTCAGACTGGCAACGGCGTGATGCGCGGCGTGGTGCTCGATCCCGTGACCTTCGCTCCGAGCGTCCAGGATCTATACGGACCTTACGCGCAGTTTCATTCGCCCCAGCGCCAGTTCCAGTACTCCGAGGAACTGCAGCTGATCGGGAGCGCAAAGCAATGGAGCTATATCGTCGGTCTTTTCTATTTCTACGAGCGTGCCGCCGAGTTCAACAACCAGCGATTCACCGTCGTGCTACCCGGGGGGCAGGCGGGGCTGAACATTGCGGCCCTTCAGGCCTTTGGCGGGGAGACGGAATCCGTGGCTGGCTTCGGCCAGCTGAGCTACCGGCCCGCAGCGCTTGACGAGCGGCTCGAGCTCACCGGTGGCCTGAGATATACGCAGGACGACAAGAAGTTCTGGTCCCTGGCTTTTCCAGACGATCCGGGTGCCAAGAGCTTCTCCAACCTTTCCTGGCTCGCCTCGTCCAGCTACCGCTTGACGGAAGACGTCATGGCTTTCGCGCGAGTCTCGACGGGCTACAAGGCCGGGGGCTTCTCGCCGCGCTCCGATGTACGTGCAGACTTCAAGCCCGAAACGGCGACTGCCTACGAACTCGGGCTCAAGGCGGAATGGCTCGATCGGCGGCTGCGCACGAATCTCTCGTTCTTCCAGACGGATTACGAGGATCTGCAGGTGCCGGTGTTCCGGGCAGGTGCGCAGGGCTTGAGCTCCATCGTCCAGAATGCGGGGGAGGCCACGATCAGAGGCCTGGAGCTAGAGGTCGTGCTGGCCTTGTCCGAGGGTCTTAAGCTCGATGCTGCCTATGGATACACGGACCCCGAGTATGACGTGTACCTGTTCAGAGATCCCGTGACCAACCTGGTCCGGAACGTGGCGGATCAGGCTCGGTTCCTGAACGTGCCCAAGAACAGCTTACACGTCGGTGCCGAGTACAACCGGCCGTTCAGCATCGGCCAGTTCTCCGCACGCCTGGACTGGTTCGATCGCGGCGAACGCTATTTCGCGCCACTCGATTTCGTCAGCGTCTTCAATGAGCAGGTGAAGGACCCAGGCACGGAGAACCTGCGGGCGCGCATAGCGCTCTCCGAGATGCCGTTCGGCAGTGGCACCTGGGAAGTCGCGCTCTGGGGCGACAACCTTACCGATCACGACAACGTCGGCTATGGCATCGACTTCGGCGGGCTAGGCGTCGGTGGCGTGAGCTTTACCGAGCCGCGCCGCTACGGTTTGGACGTCAGGCTGAAATTCTGAGGTCCGGGTTTCGATCGCACGCGGTTCGACGTGCAGATGACGGGTGGTTCGCGAGAGAGAAGGGGCCGCGAAGGCGGGGATCCTGCCAGCAGGAGCGCCACCGTATGCCGTGCGCTTCTTGGCTAAGGCTGCGGCCACGCATCGCGCCGCTCAGCCCGCCAGCCGCTTTACCTCGACACGCGTGTCGCGATCGCTCATGCCGGGTTGACGCATGGTCCCGGTTGTTGTCAGGTACGGATAGTCGCCCGCGAGCTCCAGCGGATTGATAGGGCTCGCCATGACGACGCGATGACCAGCCCCGCCCTCGAATTGATAGTCCTCGTATGCGTGATAGTGCATGAGCATTCCCGGAGGCATTGCCGGCGAGATCTTCACCCGCACCCGGAACCGGCCGACGTCGTTGAATACTTCCACACGGTCCCAGTCTGCAAGCCCGCGTGCCTTGGCATCTTCCACCGATATGAAGAGATAGGGTTCGCCACGCTGTAGCCTCAGCATGAGCGGATCCGACTGCTGCAGGGCATGGATGCTCCAGCGCGTATGGCCGCAACCCAACACCAGAGGATAGTCACCACCGGCCTTGGGTGGCTCCTTGAACGTCGGCAATTCCTCGCCGAGCTCGAGATACCAGGGATGATCGAGGTAGAACTGCACGCGCCCGCTGAGCGTCCGCCAGGGCTGCTTGTCGCGGGTATGCCAGATATAGGGCGTGACGGTTTTGTCCGACCGCCAGTCCGTGTCCGAATCGTTGACACCTTCGCCCAGACTCGTCATCGGCGCATAGCCTCGCTGGCTGATCTCGTCCCAGCTGACGCCGCCGACATTGCTCGACCCCTCGATGAAGCGCTTGCAGAGCTTCTCGACATCCTGGCGCCCTAGCGCGCCGTCCAACGTGTAGGTATCGAGAAACTCGTCGAAGCGGCGCTGCTCGCCGTGACGGTCGTGGAAGGTTTCGAGTCCGCGAGCCTTGGCCCGCCTCTGGATCTCGCTTCCAAGCAACCAGTAGATTTCCCATTCGTCTTTCGACACGCCCAGCGCGGAGACCACCGGCGCCGCGGCATAGGCATTCAGCATGTCGCCTGAGAAGAAGCCGACGTTTGGCTTCTCGTAGAAGCCGGAAACCGGCAGGAAGTAGTCGGCCTCACGCGCGGTGGTGCTCATGCGCATGTCAGTCACCACGACGAGCTCGAGCTTGGGCCAGAGCACCTCCCGCACCTTGTGCGACGCGCGCACCCGGCGCAGCACGTTGCCGGCGACCTGGAAGAAAATCTTCGGCGTTTGCTCCTTCGGTGGCTCCAGGCCCTGCCATCCCTTGGCCAATGCCTCGTCTAGATACTCGCTGGGGGCACGGGGCAGCACCTGGCCCCATGGCCGGTTGCTGACCTCCGACACTCCGCCGTGGACGTTCCAGAACAGGGTCGCGTTGGCCGTGACCTTGGCGTCGACCCAGCCCTCCGAGAGCCCACGAGCCGCGTAGCGAGATACCGGCAGATCCCTGAAATTGTTCCGCAACAATTCGTACCACTGGCGCCGATTGAGCTCGGCTGTGGCCTTGCGGCTGCGCCGCCTGCCGAACATCGTCCCGATTGCATCGGGCGAAATATCCGAAACCGCAGACGCCCACCCAGCGCCCTTGCGCCCGAGGTGCCCGGCGAGCACGAACGCGAGGATCTGCGAGCGCATCATGGCATCGCCGTGGTGGTACTTTCCGAGTGCATAGCTCCCGACGTTGCACGCGGCGCGCGCCTCGCCCAGCATGCGGGCGAGCTCGCGGATGATCGGAGCGGGGGTCCCGCAGATGGCGCTGGCCGCCTCGGGCGTGTAGGGCGCCACGTGCGCTTTCAGACGCTCGAAGACCGGCTCAACCGTCACGGGCCCGGTGAGCGTCTGGACTTCGAAACGCCCCTCGAGTGCGGGACGGACATCTCCGAGCTTCAGGGTCTCGGTGGAGACCGCCTGCAGGTGATTCCTCACCTCGTCCCAGCAGTAGAGCTGCTCGTCGGAGCCTTTCTGCTTCAGATCGCTCTCGCGCAGGAAGCGCTTCGTATCGGTGCGCACCAGCAGCGGCAGATCGGTCTGCTCGCGCAGCAGCGCCTCGTCGTGGCGCTTGCCCTCCATGAGCTCCCGCGCCAGCGCGAGCGCGAGCGCCGCATCGGTCCCAGGCCGCACCGGCACCCAGTAGTCCGCGTGCATGGCGGTGGCGTTGTAGTCGGGGGAGATCACGACCAGGCGCGTGCCGCGGTAGCGCGCCTCGGCGAGGAAGTGGAAGTTCGGGATCTGGGTGAAGGCCGGGTTCCCGCTCCAGCAGAGCACGAGATCGGAGTGAAAGTACTCTTCCAACGAGCGCGCTGCAAAGATCGAGCCGTAGGTAACGACCGCGCCCTGCATGTCGTCGCCGATTTCGGTATTGATGTCGAGCAGCACGCAATCGGTGGCGTCGGCGAATTGCATCGCGGCACCAAAGGCCGTGAGACCCACTAGGGCGTTGGTGCCCGTATCCATGACGAGTGCGTTGGAACCTTCCCGCGCGAGCACCTCCACGACCTTGTCCGCGATCTCCCCGATCGCCTGCTCCCAGGAGATCTCCTGCCACTCGCCTGCGCCACGCTCGCCCCGGCGCTTCAGGGGCTTCGTGAGCCGCACCGGCCCCTGCATCAGCTCGCTGTAGCCGCAGCCCTTTTGGCAACCCCGCGGGTTGGCATCCGGCAGCCCCTTGTGCGCGCTCTTGTAGGTGGCTGCCTGTTCTTCGCGAATGACTCGCCCGTCTCGCACGTACACTTCGAAAGCGCAGTGCGCCTGATAGGCGCAGTTGTTGAAGTGCGTGCTGCGAGTCGTGTAATCCCAAGTCCAGCGCTTGCGCCAGCGATTCAGGAAGTCCTCGCCTGTGGGCAGCGGTTCATCCTGCAGCGGCCCCTTGTACGCACGAGCCGCCTGCGGCCCGGTATCTGTGCAGCCTCCTAGCCCCACCGTAGCCGTCCCACCGACGGCGGCCGCCCCGGTTGCAAGGCCCGAGAGCTTCAACGCTTCGCGCCGCGTGAGGGTGGCCGACTCGCTCGTCTGCGCTTGCTTGCTCATGGTTGCCTCCTCGCTCAGCTCTTCACCCAGCGGATGGTGGAAGGATCACGATCGAAGCCCCCGAGCATGTCGTTCCAGTCGATGGATACCAGTGTGTCGATGAGTTCCGAGTGTCCGCCGGAGCGCGTCTTGTGCATCTCGGCCGCCAGGATCGCCAGCGCATCGATCCCCGGTTGACCAAAGAGCGAGCGCATATAGTCTTCCGGGATGCGGCTGCGCCTCACATCAAATGCGCCGTGCTCGTCGATCAACGCCGGCGAGAGGGGCGGAATGTAGAAGACATTCGGAACAGTGCCGTATTCCGGGTGCAGCGGCACGGCCACCTTCCAGCGCGCCACCAGCCGGTAGATCACCGAGTTCTCGTCGTCGAGAAAGCCGAAGAAGCGCACTCGCGCCGGGCACTGGCGAGTACACGCAGTCGCAACACCCTTCTCGATCCGCGGCAGGCAGAGAATGCACTTGTTGGCCACTTCCTGAAGGGCGTTGTAATACATCTTCTTGTACGGGCAGGCCTCTACGCAGAATCGATAGCCCTTGCAGTGGTCTTCATCGACCAGAACGATCCCGTCTTCCTCGCGCTTGTAGATCGCCCCACGCGGGCAGGCCTCCAGACACGCCGGGTGCGTGCAGTGGTTGCAGATGCGGGGGAGGTAGAAGTAGAAAGAGTTCGGATACTCCCCGCCGCCCTGATCCTCGTCCCAGTTCGGCCCCCACTGCGGGGTCTCCCCTTTCGGCTTTAGGTGCACCTTGTTGCCCTGTCCGCCGAAGAACACCTCCTCGTGATTGAACTCCCACGCCTCGCCGAGCTCATTGCGGGTCGGTATCCGGCCGGGCTGCGCCGCGCCCTCGCGAAAGCCGCCGCCCATCGTCTCCCAGCCCTTCGGCGTGCCCTGCCCAGGCATGGTATTGACGGTGTTCCACCACATGCCCTCGCGGCCCTCATCGCCCGTCCACAGCTGCTTGCAGGCCACGGAACAGCTGTGACAGCCGATGCACTTGTTCAGGTCCATCACCATCGCGAGTTGATGCTTCGGGTGCACGATCTGCCCGTCGAGCTCCCGTCCGATCCGCACCGCGTGATCCGTCAGATCCATGATGCTCAGCCCTCCAGCGTCAGCTCGACCCACTGCGGCGAGAAGGCCTTCAGGCCCGCCCGCTCCGCATTCGCCCCGCTCCACACCGCCAGCGCCGTGCGATAGCTCTGGCCCGCCTTGAAACTCACCACCCCCGGCCCCTCGGCCGCCATCACCCGCCGAAACACCACCGCCCAGCGTCCCTCGTGATACACCGCCCGCGTCACGATGTCCGGACCGCCGCGCACCCGGCTCGACGTGCCGATCCCCTCGGCCGTGTTGTGACGGGCCGTCTTCGGCCGGTGCGCCCGCCAGTGCCACAGGCTCACCGGCGCGCCCTGTGCCCCCATCAGCAGCGAGGCCGTCTCGCTGAGCGGAAACAGCAGTGCCGCCGCGTCGGCAAACTCGTTGTTGTCCTTGACCGAATCGGCGCGCGTCTTGCTCTCCCACTCCAGGCGGATGCACAGCTCCGTGCCGTTGTGCGCGGCCTGCAAGCCCACCGCATCGGTGTGACCGAACTGTCCGTCCTGCCACTTCGCCTGGATGTACTTCGAAGGTTGCAGCCCCATCGGCGCCGGCGTCAGCGCCACCTTGCGCGCCGCAAATCCCTCCCACAGCACCGCCATCGGCTCCCCAAGCCCCTCCGGGGCTACTTCAATCCGTTTCGCCTGCATCGCCCGCCTCCCGGCTTCAGAACGCGACCATGAAATCGACTCCGACGCTGCGCGGCTCGCCGTAGACATTGCCGGCGAAGCCCAGGGCGCCGAAATCGACGCCGTGCACGCGATATTCCTCGTCAGCAAGGTTCCTGCTCCAGAGGGACACGGAGGCCTCACCGCCACCGATCTTCAATTCGGACAGCGTGATGCGCGCGTCGAGAAGATTACGCGCCCCATCCGCAATCTCTTCGGTGAGCGGTGTGCCGACATGGGTCGGATAGAAGATCACGCTGCCACGATAGTTGTATTCGAGCCGGGCCGAGAGCCGACCGATGCTGTGGCGTGGCAACGAGTACTGCAGCGCTGCGTTCGCAGTCGTCTCGGGAGCGTAGGTGAAGAAGGCGCTGCTCGCAACGTCCACGATCTGGTTGGTCGCCGGATCCAGAATCAGGAATTCCTTGTATTCGCGATCGACATAGCCCACGGAGGCCGACAGTGTCAGCCCCTCAGTGAGCAGCGCCTCCATTTCCACCTCGAGGCCCTTGTACTCGGCCTTGCCGGCGTTCACCGTCACGCTGGTGGCACCCTGGCTGCCGGCCTGGAATTGCTGGATCTGCAGATTTTTGTGATCCACGTAGAAGGCAGCCGCATTCAGGCGCAACCGCCGATCGAGCAGCTCCGACTTCAATCCGAGCTCGAACGACGTGACATCTTCCGGCTCGAAGCTCTCATTTGCGGAGCGCGCATTGAATCCGCCGGACTTGTAACCCGTGGCGATGCGTCCGTAGGCCATCAGCTGGTCGCCCGGCTTGAAGGCGAGTGAGGCTGACCAGTTGAAATTGCTGTAGCTGCGCTCGAGTTCGCGCGGGAAGATCGCACGTTGATCGAGCTTCTTGTCGTCCTCGGTGTAGCGCACGCCGCCGGTGAAACTCAGCCGGTCGGTGAGATCGTACGTCGCCTGTCCGAAGACCGCTTTCGACTCCGACTCGTGATCGTAGTCGAGCAGAACACTGAGCGGCACCGCGACCGAGAGCGGCGCGACCACGATGGTGGGGAACTGCGGGTCCCGCTCATAGCTGTGTTCCTTGAAATAGAACGCGCCGGCGACATAGCTGAGCTTGTCATTCATTTTGCCGATGATATTGAGCTCCTGGCTGATCTGATGCTGGCGACGCACATTGGTCGCCGTGAACAGACTGATCCGCTGCACCCCGGTCGGAATGAAGGCGGTGTAAGGCGGCGGCGCGAGCAGCAGCGGGCTCGCCGTCGCACCCAGGATGCCGCCCTGACCGTCGAACTCATCACCGCGATCGATGTTGTGCCAGTCGCGATAGCCGGTGAGCGAACGCAGCAGGGTATCGGCGCCAAGATCGAATTCGAGGGTCAGCGTGTGTCCGGTCACCTTGTCGGTGAGCAAGCCGTCGTCGTCGAAGCGGACCTTGTCGAGCCGATTGCGTGATACAAGTGGAGGCATGCCGCCGAGCGCCGGCGAGCCATTGAGGTAACCGAGTACATCGGGACGCAAGACGGTGGCCTGGAAAGCCGCCGCAATGCTGCGGCGGTAGTTGTAATCGAAGATGTAGTCGGCACGGAACGCACCCTGCCGGTCGAAACTGAGTGCGAGGCGCGCACCGTCAAGCTTGAAAGCACCCGGGTCGAGATCATCCGGCGCCGTCAGGTCATCGACGTAGCCATTCTGCTCACGGTGCACGTAGGAGAGTTTGGCGCGAACGCCGCTTTCTCCCCACTGGCCTGTGTCGAAGGTGCTTCGCGCCTGCCATTGGTTCCAGCTGCCGTAACTGAACTTCTGCCTGAAGCCGACTTCATCAGCCGGCCTTGCGGTAATGAAGTTCACCGCCCCACCGATGGTGTTGCGCCCGTAGAGCGTTCCCTGGGGTCCTCGCAGCACCTCGATGCGCTCGAGGTCGACGAGATCGAATACGGCGCCGGTCTGTCGGCCGACGACGATACCGTCGATATAGATGCTGACCGGCGCGTCATTGGTGAGTACCGTCTCTCCGCTGCCGATGCCGCGGATGAAGACCGTCGTATTGGTGGCGGAAACCGGCGAGGTGGTCACGAAGAGGTTCGGCGCGATGGAGGTGAGCGAGCTGATATCTGTCGTACCTCGCTGCTCAATGGCTTCGGCGGTGACGGCGCTGATCGCGATGGGCGTCTCCTGGAGGCTTTCGGCGCGCTTCTGTGCCGTGATGATGACCTCCTGGAGCACATCCGCGACTTCTGCGGCTGCGGGTTGGCTGTCGGCATTCTGCGCGAGCGCGGGCTGCGCTGTCAGGCCGCAAGCGAGGCAGCTCAAACCCAGCAGCCTGAAAGTACCAGTCATCCTCATGCATTTCTCCTGGTTCGTGATGGTTCATGACGGTTGCCCCCGAAATACAATACAGCCAACCGTCCACGGAACTTCGCCCGTCCGCAGCCATTCCGGAAAGTTGCTTGACCAAACTCAAAGCATTTCACAATACGTGCCGTCAGTTGGCATCATGCGCACTCAGCGTCAGGGAATCGCCGATCTCGCCCGCTCGAGCGCCCGTGTCAGCGCACGTGTGGCATGAACCCTGAGCAGCTGGCGGCGATAATCCGCGTCAGCATGCAGGTCGTTCGTGGGATCGGCTTCGGGCACGTCGCCGCACGATTCCTCCAGCACCGAGGGTGTGGGCCGGAGTCCGGACAGTCGCTGTTCGATGCTGCGGGCACGGAATGGCACGCCGCCGATGCCCGTGACACCCACGGTCGATTCCTCGATGCGCCCAGCCGCGTCCAGCGTGATCCGGGCAGCCACTCCGGCGAGTGCCATCCCCGAGGCTTGCTGGCGCATCTTCGAATAGGCGGCTCCCGATCTCCCGGCTCCCGCCGGAAATGTGATGTGCGTGAGAATCTCACCCTCGGCGATCGCCGTGGTCAGCACGCCGGTGAAGAAGTCCTCGCTCCGGACAGAGCGTTCTCCCCGCGAGCTCCGCACGCATGCCACACCGCACAGCGCGAGGAATACGGCTGGCCAGTCGGCGGCCGGGTGCGCCTGCGCGAGTGAGCCACCAAGAGTGCCGCGGTTGCGCACCTGGGGATCACCGAGAACGCCCGCGGTCTCGGCAAACACCGGCCAATCCGCCAGCTCCGGCGCTGCGAGCAGCTCCGCGTGCGTGGTGAGTGCGCCGATGCGCAATCGTCCCGATGCGCGCGAGATTCCCGCAAGCTCGCGCAAGCGCCCGATGTCCACGAGCAGCGCCGGTGCCGCGAGTCGCAGCTTCATCGTCGGCAGGAGGCTCATGCCACCCGCCAGAATTGCCGCGGTGCCCGCCTCACAGCCTGCAAGCACCGCCACGGCATCCTCCAGGGAGCGTGGCACGGCATACTCGAAGGCGGCCGGAATCACGCCCGCGCCTCCTGGATCGCGCGCCAGACTCTCTGCGGCGTGAGCGGCATATCGAGGTGCTGAACCCCGAGTGGGGCGAGCGCATCGAGCACGGCGTTCACCACTGCCGCCGGGGCACCAATGGCGCCCGCTTCCCCGATGCCGCGTGCGCCGAGAGGATTGACCGTCGAAGGCGTTTCCGTCAGCTCCACTTCGAAGTGCGGCAGATCGGACGCCTTCGGAGTCGCATAGTCCAGCAAGGATGCGGCGAGCGGCTGGCCCGCCGCATCGTAGCTCGCACCTTCCATGAGCGCCTGGCCGATTCCCTGCGCGAGCCCGCCATGTATCTGGCCCTCCACAAGGGTCGGATTGATCGCACGACCCGCATCGTCGATCGCGAGATAGCGGCGGATCACAACCGCCCCGGTCTGCGCATCCACTTCCACGGCGCAGACATGCGTGCCAAAGCAGGTCGTGAAATTGGCGGGCTCGAAGAGCACCGTGGCTTCGAGACACGGTTCCATGCCGTCGGGCAGGTCGCGGGGCCCTGCAAAGGCGTGTGCGGCGACTTCCGTGAGCGCAATACCGCGCTGCGGACTGCCCGCATCGCGGAAGCAGGCGCTCTCGAGCACGACCTGCCGCGGATCGGTCTGCAGAAGATGTGCTGCCAGCCGGATCGCCTTCGCCCGCACTTGTTGTGCCGCAAGCAATGTCGCGCTGCCACCGACCACCAGGGACCGGCTGCCCATGGTGCCGTTGCCCTGCGCCACCGCATCGGTGTCACTGTGGATGACCCGCACGTCCTTTGGTAGCAGACCGAGCTGCTGCGCCACGATCTGGGCCGTGGTTGTGACTACGCCCTGCCCGTGCGGAGAGGTGCCGATGACGACACGAACCTTGCCCGTCGCATCGATCGACACCGTGGACTTCTCCCAGCCGCTCGTGACATAGCCCTTGCCACCGGGCACCGACGGAAAACCGGCCCGCCAGGCGTGGGTCGCAATACCGATGCCCAAGTAGCGTCCCGCGGCGCGCAGCCTCGCCTGCTCCCGTCGCGCGTCCTCGTAGTCGAATCGTTCGAGCGCCCGGTCGAGGCAGAGCTGGAAGTTGCCACTCTCGTGCACGTGCCCGGTGGGCGTGGTGCAGGGAAACTCCTCTGGCCGGATCAGGTTGCGTCGCCGCAGTTCGAGCACATCGAGTCCCAGCTCGCGGGCGATCAGATCCATCGTGCGCTCGATGAAATAGGTCGCCTCGGCACGACCGAATCCCCGATAGGGATCGGTCGGTGTGGCGTTCGTGAACACGCTGATGATGTCGGTGGCGGCGTGTGCGATCCGGTAGGCACCGGTCATCAACGCAGCGGTCATCATGGGGCCGATGTGCGTGATGGCGTGATAGTAGGCACCCATGTCGGCAGTCAGCCGGTAGTGCAGCGCCTGCACTGTCCCGTCGGCGCGAACACCCGCATGCACTTCGACGGCCTGTGCGCGGGCGTGACTCGTGGCGAGCATGTGCTCGCTGCGCTCCTCGATCCACTTCACCGGCACGCCGTGTTTGCGCGACAGCGCCGCAACGAGCAGCTCCTCGGCGTAAGGATTGTTCTTGGCACCGAAGGCGCCACCCACGTCGGGCGCGACCACCCGCAGCCGATGTTCCGGAAAATCCAGGTAGCGGGCAAACTCCCGTTTCATCAGGTGCGGTGCCTGGGTGGACAGCCAGACTGTCAACCGCTCTTCCCAAGGCTCAAAATGTGCCACCGCACCGCGCGTCTCCATCGGATTCGGTATGACGCGTTGGTTGATGAAACGCCCGCTGATGATCCGTTCCGAAGCTGCGAGAGCGGCTTGCGTGTCATTGCCGATGCGAAGTTCGAAAGCCCGATTGCTGCCGATATCATCATGCAGCACGGGCGCCTGCGGCGTGAGCGCGGCGCCGGGATCGGTCACGGCGGCAACACCTCATACGTGACGTTGATCAGTTCCCTCGCGTCCCGGGCAATGTAGCGGTCCTGCGCCAGTACAGCAGCCACCCCTTCGCCGACGAATCGCACACGATCCACAGCCAGAACATGGTGCTGCGGCGCATTGAACCCCTGCATGCCGCCGGCACTCGGCACTGGCTTCAGGAACCGTGCCAGCTCGCGCCCCGTGTATACGGCGACTACGCCCGGCAGCGCACGCGCCAGGCCCACATCGAGTTCGCAAATGCGCGCATGCGCATGCGGGCTGCGCAGGATGTCGAGCTGCAGCATTCCGGGCAGTTGCAGGTCATCGACGTAGGCGCCGCCTCCCGCCAACAGGCGGGGATCCTCCACGCGCGGCACGCGCGCACCGACGAGATCAGGAGGGGCGTCGCACCTCATGAACGTTCGCACGCCGCGCGAACCGCCGCGACGATGTTCTGGTAACCCGTGCAGCGGCAGCGGTTGCCTTCGAGAGCAGCACGGATCTCGCGATCGTCCGGCGCGACCGCCCGATCGAGCAGTTCGAGGGAGGCCATGACCATGCCCGGGGTACAGAATCCGCACTGCATTGCATGCTGCTCCTGAAAGGCGGCTTGCAGAGGATGCAATTCACCCTCCACCGCCAGGCCCTCGATGGTCGTGATGTCGCGACCATCGGCCTGCACCGCGAGCACGGTACAGCTCTTAACGGCGCGCCCATCGAGATGCACGGTGCAGGCCCCGCACTGGCTGGTGTCGCAGCCGATGTGTGTACCCGTAAGCCGAAGCCGTTCGCGCAAGAAATGCACCAGCAGCAGCCTTGGTTCGACCTCGGCCTCGACGAGGCGACCATTCACGCGCAGCGTGATGATCACGGAATGGCGCCCATGGTTGTCACGGACTGATGCAGTGGTCGCAGCATTGGTTAATGATCATTTACCTGCGGGGCAGTATAGGTCCGGTCACCGGCAGCGGCAACCGCCCGGTTAATCATCATTTACCTGAATTCGTGGCGGCTATCTTCGCTCGCGCGATTGCGCCGCGGCCCGTATGGCACGCCGCTCGCGCTTCATGTAGGCAGCGAAACCCTTCTCGAAATCGCGCGTCAGCGCCCAGGCGAACTTCTCGACGACACCCGCCGCGTCGCGCACCGCTTTGGCGGACAGCGGATCTGCGCCCAGCGTCTCGCGATGCAGTGCGGCCAGGTTGACGTAGCCGATGATCAGGCTGTTGAAGGCCATGAAGTGTGCGGGGTTTCGCGCCAGCTCCCGGGCCGAGACGATGTGACTTCGGCGCAGCTTGAGATGGCAGTGCCGGTAGAAGGGATCGAAAACCTTCTCCACCACCACCCGGCGCTGCTCGCCGCCTGCGAGCGTGGCATGCAATGCGATGCGCGCGAGCGCGGGGTGTTGCGCGTGATACCGGAAGTGGGCATTGGTGAACTCGGCCGAATTGATGTCGGGATCGAAGCTGTCCAGCACGGCCAGAAAGCCGCGTGCCAGCCTCTCGACCACGGCCCTGTACAAGCTCATCTTGTTGCGATAGTGCTTGTAGATGGCGCTGGCGCTGATGCCGACTGCTGCCGCAATCTCCTCGAGCGGGCTCACATCGTAGCCTCTCCCGGCGAACACCTCCTCGGCCGCATCGAGCAGTCGTTCGCGCATTCTCTTCGGCCTGACAGCGACCATTCCCCCTCCTTCGCCCTCGGGCTCACGATACCGCGCAAGACACGGTGATCGTCAAAACATTCCTGTGTGCAGGCGCGCAGCATCGGACATCATCGACGCGTCCCATGGTGGGTCGAACACGATCGTGACCTCGGCGCAGTCTACCGTGGGGATGGCTTCGACCTTTTCCCGGACATCCTGCACGATGACTTCGCCCATGCCACAACCCGGGGCTGTGAGTGTCATCTGGATGGCAACGATACGCGCCCCGTCGGCTTGCGGAACAATCCTGCATTCGTAAATGAGGCCGAGGTCGACGATGTTGACCGGAATCTCGGGGTCATAACAGGTGCGCAGGCGGTCCCAGACGAGCCGTTCGATATCCTGTTCGCTGATGTCCGCAGGCAGATCAGGCGCACGATCGACCTTTCTGCCGATGGCGTCGGCATCGTCTCCCGAGACGCGGAACAGGTTGCCCTCGATCTCCAGCGTAAAGCTGCCACCGAGCGCCTGGGTGAGGTAACCGGTCAGACCCGGTACGAGTTTGACCGCGATGCCGGCCGGAACCATCAAGCTCGTGACTTCGCGCTGGATGACGACCGGATCGCGCTCACGCCGTCGCATGGCTACTCCATGGCAGCATTCGCCCGATGGCGTGCATCGGGATGCACCCCGACGACAACCTCATGCTCACGGCGCGACGCCGCGCACCAGCGCGGGCTGCGGGGCACTCGTGCGGCGCCCCTCGGCCAGCTTGAGCCCCTGCAGCAGCGCGTTGCGCAGCTCACGCGGGTCGATCACGTCGTCGTAGGCGAGCCGATCGGCGACCTGGAAGGCGCTTCCAGCCTGCTCGGCTGCGATCCGCGCGCGCGTCGCCTCGTCGAGCTTCGCGGCTGCCGCCCCGCCCGCTGCGGGCATCGAGCCGAGCGTGATCGCCGGAAAAGCCAGCGAGAGCGTCTGCCCGTCGAAGGGATTCATGGCCATGATCGAAGAGCCAAAGCCGAAGGCCTTGCGCAGCGTCACATGCAGCTTCGGTACCTGCAGCCGGTGCTGTGCGACGAACATGCGCGCCGCGTGGCGCAGCGCGCCTGATTTCTCGGCGACTGTGCCCGCCATCACGCCCGGGTTGTCGGTGAGGAACACCACGGGCAGGTGGAAGGCATTGGCGACATCGAGAAAGTGCGCGGCCTTGTCGGCCGCAGCAGCGTCGACCGCCCCGGCGTTCACGCTCGGGTCATTCGCCACGATGGCGATGCTGTGCCCGCCGAGACGCGCCAGCGCCGTGATGATCGCCGCACCATAGCGGGGCTGGATCTCGAGGAGACTCCCCTCATCGGTGAGCTGCTTCAGGACACTGCTCATCCTGAAGGCGATACGCGGATCGGGATCGATGAGATCGAGCAGGGCATCGAGGCGCCGTGGGCCGGTATCGGCACCCTCGCAGCGCGGCGGCCGCTCCCAGGCGTTCAATGGGAAATACGCGAGATACCGGCGCGCGAGCGCGATCGCCTCGCGATCGTCCGCGACGAGGTTGTGTGCCACACCCGATTGCGCAACGTGCACCTGCGGGCCACCGAGCTGCTCCTTGGTGACCACCTCGCCCACGGCCGCCTTCACGATCGGCGGGCCCGCGGCAAACAGCGAGGAGTCCTCGCTCATCACCACGAAATCCGACAGCGGAGCGGCGAGCGCGCCGTGACCGGCGGAAGCGCCGAGCACGAGACAGACCATGGGCACGAGGCCTGAAAGCTCCGCAAGCCCCTGCAGATCGTTCGGGCGGCGGCCCGCGTGCTCGTTCGTCAGGCGGTGCCCGGCGCCCTCGAGCATGAGCACCAGCGGCACCCGTTCCTGCGCGGCGAGCTGGGTGAGGCGATAGCGCTTGTCGGCACCGCGATCGCCGATCGAGCCGCCGAGCACGGTGAAATCCTCGACCCCTGCCAGCGCCGGGCGGCCCGCGATGTGCCCGAAGCCGGCAATCAGCCCGTCGGCCGGTGCGGGTGCATCGCCCTGCTCGCTCAGGCCACCCGCGAAAGCGCCGAGCTCGACGAAGCTGCCTGCATCGAACAACTCCTGTGCGCGCTGACGCGCATCGAGCTTGCCGCCATCCCGCTGGCGCTGCACACGTTCAGCACCACCCATCTGCCGGCTGAAGGTGTGGCGGCGCTCGAACTCGCCGAGTATCTCCTGCCATCTCCCCCGATCGGATGACATCGCCCCGACCCGTCGTGAGTGACTGCGCGAGACTCAGCGCCTAGATCGCAAGTCCGATATGCGCGCCATGTCGCGTTGCCTCCGCCATGCGGCGAGGCAGCCACGCGGCTCCGGCCAGGAACAATTGCGCGATACTGCCCTCCGCCTTGAGCTGATCGTACAGTTGCGGCTGCGCCACGGCGCCGTACACCAGCACCACGGTGTCGAAACCCTCGTGCCGACATGTCCTGCCGCCAAAGACAGATTCGAAATCGAGGCCCTTGGCATCGATCTTCGTCAGCGTCACATTGGGAATGGTCGTGACACCGAGGCTCTCCATGCGGGCGAGTGTCATCCCGACCGAATACCGGGCGATTTCCTTGCCGATGTGGGCGCCCTTCAGAAAGACGGTGACTTCCTTGCCTTTGCTGGCGAGAAAATCCGCCACGCCGGGCGTTTCGTAATAGTCTTCCTGCGAGACGATCGCCACGCGCTTGCCGGTTTGGGCCTTGCCCTTCATCACGTCCCACCCGTAAACGACGTGCGGCTGATCGAGGCCGGACACGTCATGCGGAATGCGCGGCACGGCGCCGGTCGCAATGACGACTGCATCAGGCTTCAGAGCCTTGATGGCTGCCAGATCGGCTGTGGTCTCCAGGCGCACTTCGACACCGGTGCGCTTCATCTCGTTCTCTTCGAAATAGACCTGATCCTCGAAGGAATCGCGGCCGGGGGCCTTGGAAGCGATCAGCAGTTGACCGCCCAATCGCTTGCCCTGCTCGAGCAGGCTCACCTTGTGGCCGCGCTGGGCCGCGATGCGCGCGGCCTCGCAACCAGCGAGACCACCACCCACCACGACGACGCGCTTGGCCTTCGCGGCGGGCTTGTACTCCTTCTCCCAGCGCAACTCGTTGCCAATGACCGGATTGATCGAACACATCGGCGTATACGGGATATAAAGCGATTCCGACGCCTCGTCGATGCAGCGTGTACACGCGATGCAGCGGCGGATCTCGTTCAGCCGGCCCTCGCGTGCCTTGTTGGCGAACTCGGGATCGGCAATGCCTGCGCGTACCATGCCCACGAGGTCGCAGTAACCGCCCTTGATCAGTTCCTCGGCCACCACCGGATCGTTGATGCGCCCGGTGAACATGATGGCGACTTTCCTGTCGAGGCCGGACAGGTCGGCCTTTGCAGCCTTGCCGGCTTCGCGATGCTCCGCATTCGGGTAGTAGGAATTCGGCACGTAGGACGGCGCGCCCCAGCAATGTCCGGTATCGATATCCGCGAAATCAATGAGACCGGTCTCCGCGATTGCGTAGAGCATCTCGCGCATTTCCATGTTGTCGTAGCCGCCCTGGCGGAACTCCTGTGCGCCGACGCGGATACCGATCGCGAGTGAGTCGCCGATGCGCGCGCGAATGCGCTTCAGCACTTCGACGACGAAGCGGATGCGCTCCTGCGGACCGCCACCCCACTTGTCGGTGCGCTTGTTGCTGACGGGTGACAGGAAGCTGTGGCCCATCGTCTCGTGGGCGCAGTGCATCTCGATGCCGTCGGCCCCGACGGCTTTCGCCACCTCGGCCGCATCGGCATAGACATTGATGCAGAACTCGATTTCCTCTTCGCCGAGCACGTGCGGTGTGTACGACTGCGGGCCAAGCATCGGGACTGCCGAGGGTCCCCACGCCGAGGTGAGCTGGGTCAGCTGCACGATCGCCACGGAGCCGGCCTTGTGTACCTCATCGACGAATTTCTTCATGCCCTCGGCAAAAGCCGGGTACTGGTACGACGTCGTGTGCGCAGCGCAGCCGATGGACAGGCCGACCTCATCGGGCGTTTCCGGCGGGAAAGGAACGTTGAGCAACCAGGTCTCGCTGCCGATCCAGCCGGTGCCGCCCCGGGCCTTGGCAGCATGATGGGCAATGAAGTGTTCATCGATCATGCCCGGGGTCATCGACGAATTGATGGTGTTGGTCGTCTCGCAGATCCGGTTCGGCACCCTCATCGGTCCCACCTGCAGCGGCGTGAACAGGTGCTCGAAATTCGCTTGGCTCATGCTGCGTTCCTCTGCTCAGGCGGGACCGGTCGGTGTGAGGATCTTGACGGCAAACGGCCGCTCGGTCTGCATCTGGAAGTAACCCCAGGCCGGGAACACCTTGACGAGCGAAGGCCACAGCGCCTTGCGCTCGGCTTCGGTGGCATCACGCGAGACGGCGTGGTACTTGTCGAAGTCGAGCTGCACTTCACACTTCGGATTGGCATTGAGATTGAGCACCCAGGCCGGATGCTGGTCATAGCCGGCGAGCGAACCGACGACGACCAGATCCTTGCCGTGCCGCATGAACACGGCCGGTGTCGTGCGTTTCTCGCCCGATTTGCGTCCGATTGTCGTCAGCAGAAGAGTCGGAAATCCGCCCTGGGCGTTCTGACCGGTCGATCGGCCGGCGGGGCTCGCAAGGTAAGCCTGGACGTCCGCCTTGGCATCCGACACGATCAATTCCACCGACGCGGTGCGCTCCTTGAACCAGGCCCATTCCGCGTCGTTCATCCAGTCGGGCTTCTTCATTTCGTCGCGATTCTTCATTTGTCAGCCCCTCCAGTCAGTACGTTTGCAAGGCAATTGCGCCTTTTGCGGTGGTGGGCAGTGGCCGTCAACCCCCATTTGAGGTAGATGCGCGTGAGCGGCCCCGCCATTCATCATTGCGGCGGCACCGCGTAGCCGTCCACCACGGGCCGGTGCTCTGCCGTGAAGTAGGCGGCAAGCGTGTCATGGAGGCCATCTGTCGACCACTTTCCACCTTGCGGATTATCGTAGAACACGTCGAGGCGCGGCCGCTGCACGATCGTCACGCGCGCGCCCCAGACGACGAACACCTCGCCCGAAATATGCGCCGCCCGGGGAGAGGCGAGGTAACCGACCATCGGCGCCACATTCGCCGGACTGAATACGTCGAAGCCTTCCTTCGGCGCGGCGAACAGATGCGCGTGCGGCATGTTCTCGGTCATCGCGGTACGCGCGCGCGGCAGGATCACGTTGCAGGTGACGCCGAGTTTCTGCATCAGCGCGGCAGCGCCGATGGTCAGCGACACGATGCCGGCCTTGGCCGGCGCGTAGTTGGGCTGCCCCGGAGCGGCGAACAGCATCGCTTCCGACGAGGTGCTGATGAGACGGCCGTAGACCGGCCCCGTTCTGGCTTTCTCTCGCCAGTACTGCGCGGCATTGCGCATGTTGACGAAGTGCCCGCGCAGGTGCACGCGCACCACGGAATCGAACTCCTCATCGCTCATGCCGTAGAGGGTCTTGTCGCGCGTGAAACCGGCGTTGTTGACCATCACGTTCACGTCGCCGAAGGTATCGAGCGCGGCCTTGAACAGTTTCCCCGCATCCGCCGAGTCGGCGCAATCGCCCAGCACGGCGATGGCCTCGCCGCCCAGCGACTTGATGGCCGCGACGACTTCCTGCGCGCGCTCCTGCCCGGCGGGAATGTCGTTCACGACGACGCGCGCGCCCTGCCGCGCAAGCTGCAGCGCTTCCTCGCGGCCGAGTCCCGCGCCGGAGCCGGTCACGATGGCCACCTTGCCCGTCAGATCGCCCATGTCTTCATTCTCCCTGAAAAACGGCGCTCAGACGCGCTCGATGATCGTGCCCGTACCGACGTGCGCTCCGCAGCACATGGTGATGAGTGCCGTCGCCTTGTCCTGCCGCTCGAGTTCGTGCAGGGCCGTACAGATGAGGCGCGCGCCGGTCGAACCGACCGGATGTCCGAGCGCCATGGCGCCGCCGTTGACGTTGACCTTGCTCATGTCGGCGTCGTACACCTGCGCCCAGGACAACACCACCGAAGCGAACGCCTCGTTGACCTCGAACAGGTCGATGTCGCTCATCTTCATGCCGCTGCGCTTCAGCAGGCGCGCGGTCGCATCGACGGGACCGTCGAGGCCGTAATGCGGGTCGGCGCCGACGAGGCAGTCGGTGATGATGCGGGCACGAGGCTTGAGTCCGCGTTTCTTCGCTTCGGCGGCGCTCATCCACAGCACCGCCGCCGCGCCATCGGATACCTGCGAGCTGCTGCCCGCCGTGATGATGCCGCCGGGCACCATCGTCTTGAGCTGGGCCAGACCTTCCATCGTGGTGTCTCGCAGCCCCTGGTCGCGGTTCACGAGTCGGGTTGCACCGGTCGGTTTTCCGTCCTCGCCGAGCACCGGTGCCTCGACCTTGACCACTTCGCGATCGAAGCGACCTTCGGTCCAGGCAACCTTCGCGCGGCGCTGCGACTCGCAGGCGAGCGCGTCAGTCATCTCGCGCGTCAGGCCGCGGTTCTTCGCGATGCGCTCGGCCATCTCGAACTGGGTCTGCGGCGTGCCCCAGGACCATCCCGGCGGGATGAAATAACCCGGCCCATTCATCACATTTGCGCCGAGCGGCACGTGGCTCATCATCTCGACGCCGCAGGCGATGCCGACCTCGATCGAGCCGGCGCCGATGAGCGCCGAGATCTGGTGATTGCACGCCTGCGCCGAGCCGCACTGGGCATCGACGGTGTAGCCACCGGTGTCGTAGTTCTTGCCCATGGACAGCCACGAGTGGCGAGTGATGTTGTTCGACTGCTCCCCGGCCTGGGTCACGCAGCCGCCGGCCACGAGGTCGACGTCTGCGTAGTCGAGTCCGGCGCGACGCACCAGCGCTTCGAAAGTCGAAGACAGCAGTTTGGTGACGTGCAGGCCGGAAAGTTCCCCGACCACGGGTTTGCCGCGGGCGATCGGGGTGCGACAGGCTTCGACAATGACGGCTTCTGGCATGGGAAAACTCCGCTTTCGTTCGGCTCAGGCTCCGGACACCCGATATTCGTAGCAATCCTGCGAGGTCAACGCACGCTGCACGCGGCCCTGTTCGAGCAGGTACGCAAGGTGCGCCATCGTCTCGCCGATGGCCAGCACGCCATCGAGCGCACTGCGACGTCCGGAGAACAGGCGCCGCGACAGCCCAAGGATACTATCGGGCCGCTCCGCGCACAGCGCCAGCACGCGCTCGAGCACGCCGAGATGATGGCGCTGCAGCTCATCAGCCCGCGTCCGCAGGCCATGGAAAGGCAGCTCGTGGGCCGGCAGCACGAGAGTGTCTTCCGGCAGCTCACCGATCCGCTTCAGGGAAATGAGCCAGTCCTTCAGCGGGTTCGCCTCGGGTTCGAAAGGCAACACGCCCACGTTCGGGCTGATGCGCCCGAGCAGTTGGTCACCGCTCAGGAGGACGCCGAGGTCGCGGCTGTAGAGCGAGATGTGCTCGGGCGAATGCCCTTCACCGCCGCGCAATTGCCATTCGTGATCGCCGATGACGAGCAGCTCGCCATCACGCAGCCGCCGGTACGCACGCGCCGGGGGCGATTTGTTGACGAAGAGCTGCAGGGCTTTCGACAGTTCAGCAATCTGTTCTTCCGTCAGGCCAGCGCGCCTGAAGTACGCGCTCTCCTCCCAGGATTCGAGCGCCGGATCGCGCAGCAGGCGCATCGCAAAATACTCGGCCCGGCTCATGTAGAGCGGCACGCGCAGCTTTTCGGTGAGCCAGCCTGCAAGCCCGC